>JACCDR011855233.1_pt1 | contig 87562 bp, 86 predicted proteins | sample 7446431 | NCBI WGS metagenome assembly JACCDR01 (sample SAMN15323443, study PRJNA562643) | freshwater metagenome | isolation source: river surface water | place: USA:Blue River Watershed | collected 2017-08-17
ATAGAATTACCTTCTATTTTATTACAGACAAGTCTTTACCTTCTACGAATCCTTTGTATAAAGTTACTATAGGAGTAGAAGAAAATGGAAGGATAAAAAATAATCAACACACTTCAGTAAATTCTAAAGATAAAGAAATAAACGGAGAAGAATACATATTTAATAACGGATTACCGAGAGAAATTTTCGTTCCAAGAGAAGTTTCTCCTTTAGAAAAATGGGGAATCGACCTTTCTAAACTTAAAGACGGTGTGTATGATGGAGACATAGAAGCTCCTACCGATATAAAAGAATTTAGAGGATTTAAAGAAGAATTAGGACTTGATATAAAAAAAGTAAATGGTAGTTTATATTTCGAATACTGTAATTACGTAACTTCTATTTCTAACCTTCCGGAAAGAATAGTATGGTCATTATCTTTCAAATACTGTACTTCTTTGACTTCTATTTCTAATATGCCTAAACAAGTTCGAAATTTACAATTTTCAAATTGTTCTTCTTTGGTATCTTTATCAAATTTTCCTGAAAGTATAGAATGGAATTTATTTTTTCATGAATGTAAGTCTTTAAATTCGGTTTCAAACTTCCCTAAAAAAATAGGATCGATAGTTTTCCACTACTGTACTTCTTTAAAATCAGTATCAAATCTCCCTGATTTTATAAAATACGATTTGTCTTTCCATCATTGCGAATCTTTAACTTCGGTTTCTAATCTTCCTGAATACGTAGGAGGGAATTTAGATTTTGAAATTTGTACTTCTTTGACTTCTATTTCAAATCTTCCTAAGATTATAAAAAAGAATTTAACCTTTATAAGCTGTATAAATTTAAAATCTTTCAGCGAAACAGAATCTACAGTAAGAGGATATGTATATACACGAGACTGTCCATTTTTTGAAGGTATGTCGGAAGGAGATATAAGGAATAAATACAATATATCAAGATGATAAAACATTGCTTATTTCGTCAGCAATATTCTTAACCATATCTACTACTACGGAATTACCAACACCTCTATAAATATGAGATTCTGCAACATAAGGAGGAATTTTATAATCTTGCGGAAACCCCATAAACTTTAAACATTCTTTTGGGGTAAGTTTTCTTATACCGTACGTATCTCTTATAATAGGAACTTTATTACCACCTGTTCCCATACTCGAAAGTAAAGTAGGACATACTTTAGATTTGTTCTTTCTCACATAATCTTTTCTTCTGTACTGATATACGGTATTAGTTTCGATTATGGTTTTTTCAAGCAAAGGATAAATTTTACTATACTCGTCATAGTAATACATATCTTTCTGTTTCGTAGTTTCCAATATATCTTCTATTTTAACCAAAAGAGGTTTCTTTTCAGGGAATTTGAAGTTCTCTGTGTATTTTCTCCCTTCTTCTGTATCGTTTCTAAATCCTACTACATAAACCCTATCTCTCGTCTGTGGAACGTTGGCATATTCTTTAGAATTCATAACTTTATAAAGAAAAGAATAGCCCATATCCTCTTCCATAAATCTTTTCATTTCTGAAAAAGTCTTACCGCCGTCATGGTTTACTAAACCTCTTACGTTTTCTAACAAATATACTTTCGGCTTCAAATCATTAATAAGTCTACATGTTTCGAAAAACAAATCTCCCCTTCCTTTATAATCCTCAAATCCTTGTCGATATCCTGCAATAGAAAAAGCCTGACACGGAAATCCTGAAGTTATAACGTCCACTTCCTCTAAATCACTTCCTTTTATATTTCTTATATCTTCTTCGATAAGATTGTTCTGTGGAAAGTTATATCTATAAATTTGACATATCTTAGAATCGAATTCGTTAGCCCAAGATATAGAGAAACCGCTCTGTTTAAAAGCAGAGCAGATTCCTCCTATTCCTGAAAATAAATTACCTACGGTAAGATTATTTGATTTCACAAGCTCCACCGACACATGCTAATTCACCACTAAGGTCAGTATTATCATCAGTCTCTATAACCTTTGATAAATCGACAGCTTTTAAATTTTCAATAATATCGTTATATTCTTGTTCTGTAATATCCGTAAAAGGTGCTTGTACATAAGTACCCGCATCGTAAGGCAATACACTTATCCCACTGTAATACTTTCTATTTTTCCACATCCACTGTCCTACTTTTTCCCATTCGTCTTCTTTGATAGAAATAGTACAGCTTACATTGTGTGTATTTGCTCCTTTTCTATGTCCCGGCTGTACCCAATTCTTATGGAAGAATTTTACTCTTTCTAAAGTTTCGATAGGACTTTCGGACCTCAATATAGAATTTTTAGGAGCTTCGATAGGTATCTTAATAATAGAAGTAGTAGCAGGTGAAAACACATCGTCTTCTAATAATTCAGGATGGTATATGCTCAGATAAGTATAAACCGCTTCGTTCTTGTTTAATCTTATTCTTCTTATATAATAATCGTTATGCCAAGCGTGTACGCCTGAAGAAGTTCCCAAGACACAAGAAGTAGTACCACTCGGTTTTATACAATTAACCCTCCTTGCTTTATTTATTCCTAACACGGAAGCCATTCTTTCGTTCTCTTCCATTGTTATTCTTGCAGCTTCTTTAAAGTCATAATTTTTATAAACCCCACTTCCTATTCCTGTAAGTCCTATACCTAATAAAGCTTCTTTCTCTGCATTTTTTCTCCATATAGGTCTTAGGTAGTGGAAGTTAGTATAACTTGCCTGTAGAGTTCCTATAAACGCCGCCGCTTTCACTCTTAAGTTTAAATCCTCCTGACTTTCTAAATCAGAAACATTAACTTCTGTAAGATTACAGAATCCACAATTAAGTAGAGAAATTTCAGCACATGGATTAGTTCCGATATTTTTATCATTCGTCAAAAAGAATCCGGGTTCTCCTGCATTACTTTCTTTTATAATTTTCCATACCGAAAAGAAAAATTCTTCAGTAAGTCTATCTCTTAATAAAGTTACACTATTATTAGCTCTTCCTCTTTGAGGTTGGTAATAATACCAAGGTAAAACATTATCGGTTTTTAATTTTTCAAGATTGTCTTCCGTTACCCACCAAGCGGTAGCTTTCTTTTCCCCATAAAAAGGATCTATATAAGTAGTCTCAATGTCGTAATATTTTTTTCCGGTATTCATATCCACATTCACAGAATTGATATATTCCTTTTCTCCGGTTACGGTGTTAACTTTTTCAGTAACTATATGTTTCCATTCTTTAACTTCGAAATCAGATTTACATTTTAACATACTAACGTCGTCAGCATCGAACAAAGAAATGAGTGCAGCTCTTCTTATACCACCTGCAAGTACCGCATCGGCTATATAACAAACTATATCGTGTACTTCGGTAGAACTTAAACTACTATCGTCTTCTTTAGAATCAAGAATACCTTTTATATTCTCTATACACATTTTTAAAGGTTCTGGTCCGGGTGCTTTACCGCCTGACGTTACTAACCTTGCCCCTTTCGGTCTTATGTCCGAATAATCGAATTCTATACTATATCCGCCTCTAAAATAAGACTTCATAAGGTACTTTATAGCATCTGCCCAACCTTCTATACTATCTCCTATAAGAAACCTTTTAGTTTTAAGACGGTTAGGTTTTCTTATCTCAGGTAACTTTTCTATATGATGGTTCTGAACACTGAATCCTACACCACTTCCTCCTAAAAGAAGAAACATTATCTCTGAGAAAGTAGCGGTATCGTCCATCGCTACAAAAGAACAGTTGTATATTCTATTCGGTGATATTTTTATAGGCTGTCCTGCGAACTGCATACTTCTCATAGAAGGAAGTACCTTTTTCGTAAAGACATAGTTTTGATATACTTCCTTTATTTCCTCCGCTAAGTTTGGAAATTTTTCTATGTGCATTTCCATGTTTCTATATGCTATCTCTTCCCAAGTTTCTCTTCTATTAAGAGAAGGAATATATTTGGCATACTTAGTGTATGTGGTAAACTCAGAAAGTATCTGATTTGAGATTGTACTACTCATTTTTTAACTCCGTTTATTTTTTAATATGGATTTTATATATTTCTATACTTTTTTTAGCATTTATCTCTTTGAAAAGTAAGAACTTATCAAGAAAAAAGTACGAAATATAAGGACTTAGAGAGGATTTAAGATTTTTTCATATTGAGAAATTTCTTGTTCTATTTCTTCCATCCTTCTTTGTATTGATTTTCTATCTCCGTAAAGACCGTCTAATAATTTCTTCAAAACGCTGTCTTTTTCGTGTTCGAAAAAAGTATTCGCAGGAGTCTTTATATACTTCTTTCCTTTTAATTTGGATTCGTCGAGGTTTTTCCCCATATAACTTTCAGGTGAAAGATTAAGAAGTCTCATAATAGAAGGGTAAAGTGAAGCATAGTCTTTTCCTAAAACCATTTCGTAATATCCCGGTTCTGGTATTTTAACATAACCTCCGGGAATCTTCACCTTATCGTAATTACCTTCGTTACTATTCCTATCTTTATTCGGCATCACTTTGTTATCTTCGAGGTATTTTCTACAAAGTATAACCTCTGTAAGATGTACAGGAGAAAAAGCCTTCGCCGTTTCTATTCTTGTTTTGTTACTTATTCCTGTGAAGGAATTAAAAAGATTAGTCTTATCGTTTATAAATTTCACCAACATAGTATCCACGATGTTATAAAACACATAAGTCTCGAAATCCGTCTCGTATAAAGTCTGAAGACTTCCGTTGTATTTTATCTTTCCTGAACCTAATACTATATCCGATATGTAATCGAGTTTCATATTCTCGACAGTATCTAAGAAACTTCTGCCGAACTTGTCGAACATCTTCATATAATCAAATACAAGCTTATGAGTTACCGGATAACCATTCGTCTCTTTTCCGATATAGGCATTTTCTATGAGGAATATTTCATAATCTACATTTAGTTTTTTCGCACGGTTTATTAGATAAACCCAGTCGTAATCTATAAAATTCCAACCAGTAACTACGTTATATTTCGGCAACCAACTGCTAAAAAAATCATAAAGCATATCACTTTCATATTCGTAGTATTTATAATTGAACCTAAATCCTTCCATGTTAAAATTAGGTCCTTTGAAATGATCCACTATTCTTTTTTCTATACTTTCTATCTGAGACCAAGAAAGTTCTTTAGTTCCTATAACGGTTGCAACGTTCCCACTTGTAAAGAAACCAATACAAGTTACAGGTGAATTTGCTCTTTGAGGGTCGGGGAATCCGTCGATTATAGCAGTCTCTATATCGACATAAAGAATTTCAGGGATATTCATATCATAAATATCTTCCTTTATTTCTTCAGAAAGGTTTTCTATAAACTCTATCTGTCGGTATAGAGAAAAAGGTTTCTTGGTGAATTTTTTATATACAGATTTACCGTCCCAACTTTTCATATTCGTATCGGGACGGTTTCCGTTTTTTTCTAAGCAATAATCCCACTCGTACTGCTGAGTGGTAGGTATTTTAAGGTCGATAAACTCTAACCGTTTATCTTTATTTATTTTTGATATTTTTAGATGATTTTTTTCTTGGGTTATGTTTATCAACATCTTTCGTCTTATCCTTACTACCTTTGATAGTCTTAGACGTAGATTTGATACTTTTAATTTGTGGTTTTTCTTCCGATTCTGTTTTTTTCTTTTCTTTCAACTCTAAAGTCTTTATAGAAATTTCAGAAGTTGCATTTTCTTTAACGACTTTAACGCAATTTCCTAAACATTCTCCACCATGATTACATTCGTGTAAAGCGTTCTTTATTTGACACGATTCGCTAAATTTCAAAGATTCCATTTCTTTCGATTCTTCTATATTGTCTACCACGTCTTTTAATTTATCGGCTACTGTGAACCAACATATAATAACTAAAGCTAAGAAAGATAATAATAAAACTTGAACGTAGTTTTCCATCAGATTCTCCTTTTTTTAATTTTATTAGATACGTTTATATATTCTAAAACGAATCCGTCGTAAGTGAATCTTTCAGGATTTATTTTTCTGAGTCTAAATACTTCTTTTATTATAAATCTCTTTCTCGCTATCAAAGAAAAAGATTTGCTCGTTTTGTAGGATTCTTTATAGTTAGAGTATAAAGTTTCAATCTGAGAAGGTTTAAGATTTTTAACAATAAATCTTTCGAAAAAAGGAACATTTCTCACAGGAAGAGAAAATAAGATATAATCTAACATGTACTTCATCGGTTTTCTCAAAATTAGTTTTACGTTCTTGGTACAAAGATAAGAAGAAAAAACGAATCTACCAAATTATTTTCAACATTTCCTTTTTATAAGAACTCGACAGTTCGGAATATTAGTAACCCATATGCAATTATTAGTAGACAATATCCTTTCACCTTCTGAATCTATATGGGTTTCTGTACCATACAATTCATAATTCTTCTTCTATCGTAGATTTCAGAGTGTAAAATTCATCTTTTTTATTGAACTTGGCTTTGTTAAGTATTTTGTTTTTAGACATCTTTTAGACTTTTTTTAGACATTTTTAAAAGACGGATTTGAATTTGTTGAGGAGGTACATTTCGTTTTGTTCGCAAGTGAATTGGAGGGATTTTTTAAATTCGTTTCCGTATTCTTTGTATAGTTTTCCAAAAATAAAAACTATATGTTCGTATGGCATATTTTCGCAACCTGTTATATCTATACTTATCTCTATACCTAATCCGTATATAAGCTCTATTGTTTTTTTAGCTTCCTCTAAACTTCTTTCCGTGAAGTTATAAACAGAGATTAGTGGAAATTCTTTAAGATGTACCATAGTTTCCTTTTTGTTTGTTGTTTTTATTGTTTCTAATTTAAAGATTATATTCCAAATAATCAAAAAAATTATTTAGACATTTTTAAGTTTTTTCGAAATATGTTCAAGTATGAGAGAATTTCTCAATTTGTTCATTAGCGATTTTATATTACTGTCTCTATTTATCATAGAAGTATTCGTGAATCTGAAAAAACCGGATATTTTGTTGTTACTTAAAAAACGAAAGAAAGAATTAGGATTTTTAAATTTAAGCTCTCCTGAATCGAGGACTTTATCTTCTTCTGTTGTAATTATCCGGTATACTAAAATTTCCTCACAGTAAGAGTATATATTAGAAATACATCCTATTTCATTTTTGAAAGAAAATATAGAGTCCGTTAAAATTTCTAAGTTTTTTAAATTTATCGCAGAAGACTTTTTCTTAGGAGAAGGTTTGAATAACCATAATTCCATTTCATTGTAAGTAAAATTTACCGAATAGTCTATAGCTGATGAAAACATCGAGTATGTCTTTTGATTATAATAGATACATCCTATCTTCGATAGATTAGTTATGAAAATAGCTTGTGAATCTCCATTTGTAACTTTCGAGAAATAATCCATTATGTATTCATTAGGTTCTATATTAGAATAGAAACTTTTGAACATAGGTTCTAATTTCAAGTCTTCCCAAACCTTCATGTCTAAAAAACAACCTCTTTTTCCGTCAAAGTTGCATTTGAACCTTTCTTTTATTTTTTCTAAATACTTCAAACTTTAATTTTGTCATTTTTAACTTTTCTAATATAAGAAAAAAATATATAATATCCAAAAATAATTTTGTAAATGTTTCGTTATCTTATTTTGGACTAAAAGGGATTAAAATTGTTTCACCTTGTTTGTTTTAAGGGAACAGACTAAACGAAAGACTATAGTTATACCGAAAACTCACTTACACAAGAAAAGTCCGGGCAATGTGTAGCACTATACCCCGGCACCTGCGTATAAAGATATTCTTTAGAACTATGTGTAAAAGTCAACCGTGCAGGGCAGGATATTTTCGGACTTAGCTTATCTCGTATAGACCTGAATAAATATACGTGATTTCTTGCTGATATATTCAGTCGGATTTTTAAAAGTTCTTTGATATACATAAATTTTTTTTTGGAAAAATTTTACTGCTTCCTCATCTTGAAATAATGATAGTACGTTTATTTTTCTTTTATTCTTTATTTTTCCTCCGGAATGTTCGGAACATAGAGATTTTATTCTTTTTTTAGTTTTTAGTTTAAAGAAAGAAAGAAATCAAGAAAATAAGAAAAACAAAGAAATTAAAAAAATTTAAAATAATGTATATAAAGAAAATTTTGAAAATCTTGATTAGTAATATTACGCAGGGAGGAAGTGCTATACCTAAATCTAAAGGTCTTTATTTTGATAATTAAAATAGTTGAAAAATGTTCTCGGATATATAAAAGAAAAAAGAAAAGTTATGTCGATTAAACATAAAATGCTATTCGAAAACTACGTTCCTAAATTTGAGGAATATAGACAGATGTTAAGAGAGAGTGAAGGAGTTCCTTCTGATGTAGATATTAGAAATCCTAATTTTAAGTTTGAGGTTAAAAGGGTCAAAGGTGAGATAGAAGGTATAGTAGCTTCTTTAAAACCTGATGCGCCGGAAGAATTAAAAGCTCTTATGGAAAAAACGAAACTTACAGCAGATAGTTTAGTTAAGCTTTACGAGGATGAGAAAAGAACTAAGCAGATTATCAATACGCATGAAGCACATATAAGAAGTTCTTTCGACATTATATTTAAAAAAGAAGATGAGATATTAACAAGGCAATTAGAATCTATTTCTTCGGTTATACAGATAGGTAAGAAATCTATAGCTATGCCTAAAGAAAATAAAGACTACGAGGGTATATTAAACGCTATTACCGAACTGTTTAATAACAATATGGAAATTATCACTCGTATAAATGCAATAATCGAAGATCCTAAATTTATCAAAGTAACAAAAGGTTCAGATAGAGCTGGAAGTTTGAATCCTACCGCTAATAGAATGGCAAAAACAGAACCTTTAGAAGAGAGTATGTCTCTTTTAGGAGATAGATTGTATTCTTGGGTAATGAGTAAAATTAACAATATATTAAGAATTTTTAGAAAAACAGAATCTATATTAGTGAAATTGAATTCTACCATAGATAAGGCTTTAGAAGAAGGAAATGATATTCCTTACGAATATAGACCTGAAAGATTAGCTGACGAAATGATGAGTACGAGATACTAATATGATACCTTCTAAAAGTAATCTTTATAAAATAGTTATCCCTAAGTTTTTTTTCCCTGAAGATGTAAAATCTAAGTATGAAAATTATCTTAGGGATATTAATTATCCACATAGGACTGTAGAAGATTTCGCTACTTCTCTTATACAGAATATAAATTTTCCTTCTTGGGATAGAGAATTTATAACACAGACTTCGGGAGGTAATTTCGATTACCCTAAATTAAGCAAAAGTGCTTTCCATCCATTTAGGAATCAAGATAAAAGTTTGAATTTAGAAATGAGAGTAGTGGACGGTTTTATAAATTATTTTCTTATGTTTGAAACTTACCTGAGTGTAAACGATAATCTTTATATTAACGAACAGACAAGACACTCTCACTTGCCTGAGATTTCACTTTCTCTTTTCGATCAAAGTAAGAATAAGATAGTGGAACTTGTTTACGATAAGATTTTTTTCAAAAGTATTTCTCAATTAACTTTAGATTATAAGAACCCTACGAACGCTAACCAAACTTTTATATGTGGTTTAGTATACGAATCGTTCTATATAAATTTTGGTTATAACGAGAAAGACAGTATCGTAAAATAGAATTTAGATATATAAAAGTATAAATTAAACAAAAAGGAGTTAGTAATGTCTATAAAAGATAAAATGCAATTCGAAAATTACATTCCTAAATTTAGTGAATATCAACAGATGGTTAAAGAAGGGTTTGTAGGAGATATGTGGAATAAGTCTAAAGCTTATTTAACCGGAGACGATTTTGATTCTGAAAGAAATCGCAAATACCCAAAAGAAGCATATTTCACTTTAAAATATGTACCTCCGAAAGATATTACTGAATTTAATGGTTTGCCTACTCGAAATATAAAAACTTGTAATTCTATAGATTTTTCTAACTGTAGAATGTTAACCTCGGTTTCGAATCTTCCTCATCATATTAAAGAAGATTTGAATTTTAGTTTTTGTACTTCTTTAATTTCAGTTGTAGATTTTCCTGAATATGTAGGCGGAAGAATTATCGTTGATGGCTGTCCATTTTTTGAAGGAATGGACGAAGAGCAGATAAGACAAAAGTATAACATATCTGAATAAACTTAAAGGAGACTCAAACGTCTCCTTTTTTTTCTTTAAAATAAAAGTACGACATTTACTTCTTTTTAATCTGTATAAACGGATTCTAAACGAGAAAATGAATACTTTAATATTTACTGAAAAATTCAGACCTAAAAATTTAAAAGGTATAGTATTACCTAAAAGGATAAAGGAACAGATAGGAGACGGCGAGATAAAGCAGAACTATCTTTTTTATTCTTCTAAACCCGGTGCAGGTAAAACCTCTCTATGTAAAGTTTTGGCTTACCAAGAAAAAGATGGAGAACCTATGTATAATTCCATCTACATTAATATTTCCGACGAGTCTTCGGTAGAAACTATAAGAACTAAGATAAAAGACTTTGCCGAGAGTTCTTCTATATTCGATGGGGGTACATATAGGTATAAGGTTATAATATTGGACGAGATTGACGGTGCGAGTTCTTCTTTCTTTGGAGCTTTAAGGGGAGTTGTAGAACAGTATGCGGACATGGTAAGGTTTATAGCTACTTGTAATTATATAAATAAAATTCCTGAACCTATACAGTCGAGATTTTTATGTATAGATTTCGCACCACAGAATAAAGAAGAAGAGGACGAAGTAAGAACAGGCATAAAGAGAAGAGTCGCTAAGATTTTCGAAACTGTCGGTATTGAAATAGACGAGGATAATCTTAACCACTTTATAAATAAAAACTTTCCTGACGTTAGAAAAATACTTAACAAGATACAGGTTTTTTACGATAGTGGTAAGAAAATTATTACTAATAAAGATTTTAATGATTTGAATTATAGCTTTCAGGACATTTTTAAAATATGCGTTTCGAAGCCTGAACCTATAAAACATTATGAATTTATTCTTAATAAATATTCCGGAAAAACTGACGATGTTTTAGTTTCTTTAGGTGAAGATTTTATAGACTGGATAAAGGAAGGTGGTAACGAGAAATATTATTTCAAAGTACCTTTCGTTATTTCTACAGTTGCGGATTACCAATATAAGAGAAATTTCGTAATAAATCCTACCGTTAATATGTTGGCGTGTATATACGAAATACAAAGTATTTTCAATCCGTAACATTTTTTTAAAATAAAACCTATATAAGTTCTTCTTTATATTGAAGAACTTTAATTGAGACATATGGCTTTAGATATTCCAAAACCGAAAGATCCTACTACACCATCCTTAAAAAGGATGCCTGTGGGAAATCCGCAGAATAGTGGTACTGAAAATAATAATATAGAATCTCAAAATAGAACGGTAGAGATACCGAGAGAACCTTTGGAGTTTAAAAGAATATTCGGATTTGATCCTACTCTTGTTAATGTTTTAGTGTGTACTCCTGCTTACGGAGGATTAGTATATACTAATTATATGCACTCAGTGTTTAGTATGTTCAATACTATGGCACATAGTAACATAAGATATGGGTTTAAAACAATAACGAATGAATCTTTGATAACCAGAGGTAGGAACACTTGCGTTTCTTATTTTTTATCACATCCTGAATTTACACATCTTTTGTTTATAGACGCTGATATTTCTTTCAGACCGGATACGATAATAAAGTTATTGGCTTCTGATAGAGATGTAATATCTGCGGTATATCCTAAGAAAGGGATAGATTGGAATAGACTTCCTGAAGTTGTAGTACAGAAGGGCGTAGTTGACGGTAAATTGGTAAAGAAAAATCTTGAAAATATTCAACCTAACCTTTTAAGCTATGTTGTAAATTTCGAACCGGATAAAGAAGGTAAGTTACAAATGCAAAAAGGTTGCATTAAGGTAAAAGATGCTCCTACCGGATATATGTTAATAAAGAGAAAAACTTTCGATGTTTTGATTGAAAAGTTTCCTGATATGCGTTATAATAATGATCTTAACCTTAATCCGGAAGATCATAAACCTGATAGTTTTTATTTGTTTTTTGATTGTATGGTAGACCCTAAAGATAAAAGATATCTTAGTGAAGATTATGCTTTTTGTAGATTGGTACAATTAGCAGGATTAGAAAGTTGGATAGAAGTAACAAGTCCTATAACACATACAGGAACTTACAATTTCGAAGGGGATATACAGTCTATATTTGAAAAAGTTGATTAGAAAAATTAATTTGATTTTGAAAGGTAAAAAAGTTTTTGAAAGTTACTAAAAAAAATATTAAAGTTTTAGAAAAGATTAAAAGTTCTGTCGTGAACACAGATCATTTCAGTAGATTCGAAATATATTCTTCTCTCGGTAATGGAACATCCCCTCAGTTAATAGCTGTGGGATGTTCTTTTAATCCTAACAAAGTAGTAGTATATACTCAATTTACTAATAGTGTTACGACTTATGATAGTTATGAAAGTTTGTACGAAGTTTATGTAGATTTGCAAGGTGTAAGTATAGTTTTTATAGATAAGTTAATAAACGTTCCTTTGTATACTGAAAATGAAGAAGTTTTAAATTAAAAGGTTTTTGAAAGTATGGAAAATTTAAAAGAAATAAATTCTAATAATAGGGTAACGATAAATATTAGTAGCGATGATAAGCTGTTTGTAAATACAGAAGAATGGCTTAATTATAAGATAGTAAAAGAAGAAAAAGAAGAAAAGTTTAATTTAAAAGTTTTCGATAAAGGTTTTGTAAGATTAGTAGATAATATGGGTACTGATAGTAGCGTCGTACAGGCAGCGAGAGTATCCTATGGTAAAGGCACTAAAAAAGGTAGTAGTGATAAATCACTCATAAGGTATCTTATGAGGAATAGACATACTTCTCCTTTTGAAATGTGTGTTATTAAATTGCATATTAAATGTCCTATCTTTGTAGAAAGACAGTTCGTAAGACATAGAACTCAATCTATGAATCAAATATCTTTAAGATATTCTGAGAGTACGGATGATTTTTATGTACCTGATAAGAATGTCATAAAATCACAATCTACTGTCAATAAACAGGGTAGAGGTGAAGACCTTTCTGAAGAACTTAAAAAGAAGATTTATAGCGAGATAGAATATGAGCAAATTCAAGATTTTGCAGATTATGAGTTGAAGTTAGGATATGGTCTTTCGAGAGAACTTGCACGTATAAATTTACCGGTTTCTTTATATACTGAATTTTATACTCAGATGAATCTACATAACATGTTTCACTTCTTAAAATTAAGACTTGATAAACACGCACAGTATGAAATAAGAGTATATGCTACGGCGATATATGATATATTGAAAGAATTGTATCCTGTATGCGTAGAAGCTTTCGAAGATTATGTTTTGAACTCTAAGACTTTTTCAGCACAAGAATTAGAAATAATTCAGAAATATATGCCTCAAGATATTGACCTGACTGACGTTCTTCTATCTGAACGAGAAAAGGAAGAATTTTTAGAAAAGATAAAATTGGAAATCTGATGGAAAGTATGCAGTTGTTGAAAAATATATTCGGACATAAGTCTGAATATAGTCAGGCGAGTAAAAACGATAAAGAAAAAGCGTATTACTTTATAAATGAAAGAATGTCAAGGGCTTATCCTAAACAAGCCAATAATCTAAATAAACTCAAAGTCGATCAGTCTAAGGTAGTAGATATATGGAGAGATTTAGTAGGAGTTAAAATAGGAACGTGTCCCGGTTGGGCTTTGACTTACATTAAAACTAAAAAGGACGATAAGATGTTTGACGAAGAGGTTCTCAGCTCTTTCTTGGAAAGAAACCGGATGGGTAAAAGAGATTTTTATAGTGCTTTGTCAGTTGCAGAAGAAGAGCTTTATTCCGAATATTTGAAATACGAAAAAGCTTACAAAGATAAGTAAGTTCTATGACAGGCGATAGACTTTCCAAAGACGACGGAATCGTAGAAGATAAGTACAAGTTAAAGAATTCTAAAATGCTTTTTTGATATATTAAAAAGGAGACTTCGAATGTCTCCTTTTATATAAATTAATATATTCCTAAAAGTGGTGGATCAGCCTGATCTCCTGAGTTTGCGTAATTAACTTTAGCTATTTCCATATAGTAATATCTACCTGCCGTAAAAGCAGTAGAAGGAAAAGTTATAACGTTACATGTTTGACCGTTTATGTTAGAGTTGTTGGCGTTTAGAGTTATTGTAACGTTACCGGAAGGATTTTTTTTAACAAGAAAACTTTGAATAGGATTTCTATTTTTTCCTATCGCTCCGCCTTCTTTAGGTTGGTAATCTACGTTGTGTTGTATTTCTACGATATTATATGCGATTTTTCCCATAAGGTATATCCTTTTTATTTTATATATCTTTAAAGTTTAAAAGTTTTAAAAGATATATAAAAAGATAATAACAGAGGTAATAGTGAACATTTTAGACATAAAGGAAATATACCAAAAGAAAGGTTCTGAGTTTATAGATAGGCTTTTCAGTGGCGATATTACTGTTTATGAAAAATTAGATGGTAATTCTTTCGGTTTTTATAAGAAAGGGGAAAGATTAGTATTTTTCAAAAAGAATGAAAAGCAAGAAATAAGTACGATAGATAGACTTATAACTAATCTTTACGATAATCCTATATCTTATATAGAAAATATGTCTATTGAAATTATCAATCAGATTCCGGAAGGTTTGAAGTTTGGTTTCGAATACTTTCCTAATCTGAAACCGGTCAATGTCGAATATGAAAGATTGCCTAAAAACAATATGGTATTATCTTATATAGAAAAAGGTAATGTGAAAGTTGAAGATTTGACTTCTTTGAATTTTTGGGCAGATACTCTTGATGTAGAAAGACCTGCGATAATATTTAGCGGTAAGTTAAAAGAAGAACAGAAAACAAAAATGTTAGAATTTATATATAGTCCTTTTGAAGATTTGAAGGCTAAATATAAGACTGAGAGTTTTACGGTATATCTTTTAAAGACTTTAAACCCTGAGCTTAAAAAAACTACACTGAACGATAATCTTGAAAGGTATATCGAGGGAGTTATTGTCAAGTTCAAAGTAGACAATGCTACCTATTATGCTAAGATATTAGATCCTATTTATAAAGAAAATCTAAAAGAGAACGATGGCGTTAGTAAAGAAGGGGATTATAATTATTATCTTATTCTTTTTGACATTTTGGAGTTTATAAGACTTACAGATGTAAAAAAATATGTTCCTAAGTTAAGAGTAGATTATGATACTGATTATATAAACTTTATATGTAATCTATTCAACGATTTCTGTAAAACTAAAGGTAATCAATATTTAAGTATCGAATATAATCTTCCTGATTATTTGAAACCGTATCAGTTCAAAATGAACAAAGATATTGTAACTAACAAAGATACTTTGTTTTGGTTAGAAAAATCTGAAAACTATATAGAACTTTTTAAAATAATGATAGCTTCTTTCAGGAAGAAGAGAAAGAGAGAGAATTATATTTTCGACAGTAAGATAAATTTTTATTTTAATGAGACTGTAGATAGTGTAAGAAACGCATTGACTTCTGATACTAATCTGAACGAAAGTTATTTAGCGTTCGACGATTTCGTAAAGATATATTTCGACGGTGAAGATTCTAACGAAGTTTTGGGGTATGAAATAGAGGATTTCTTACCCATATATAAAGAACAAGCCGATTATAAAAAAGAATTAGACTTTAACTTTGAGAAATATTTTAATCAAGTTTTTGTTACTACTAAAAGTTTGGAAAAAAAGAACAAAAAGAAGGCAGATGAAAATAAAGAAGAAACTATTCTCTTTATAGATATATTCTCCCCTTTGAATAACAGGCATGTGGAATTTATAAAAGAGAAATGTAGCGAATTGGGTAGAAGAATGACTTTGGTTCATGTTGAATTTCCTTTTAAGAATAAATGGAATCTTCTTCCTTTGGTTTCGACACAAAAAAGTTTAGAAAGTTTCAAGTCCGAAATGTCGGCATTTGTAAAAGATTTCGTGGTAGCCGAAGATTATTTAATCAATAAAATATTACCTGTCGTTTCTGTGAATTCGAAAGTAGTAGGTTTGTATTGTAGCACTCAGTTTTTAAGTATAGTTCTTAAACAATTAGAGAACAATATATTGAAAAATAACTATATGGAAATAGATGACATTGAGAAATTCGCAGTAGATAAATACGAAGAAGACTTAGCATTGAAATCTAAAATTAAAAATGCTATAATGAACAACGATTATAATTCTTTTAAAAATAAAGTTCCGGTTAGTGTTTCGAATCTTTTTAACGAGATAGTAGCTTCTAATTCTTATAATAATTTTTAATCTACATTCGGCTGTTCGTCTTCGGGTATGTCTGTGATAAGATGTCCGTTTACTGTCATCATTATTCTACCTTTATTGTGTGCTTTTTTCACCATTTCATAACCAGTATCAGGGTCTTGTATATCTACGACACGATTTAAAGCAGTAAGATTTTTCTTCTTCTTTCTTTTTTTAGATTCGTTTAAAAATTCTTGATATGTTAAAAATTGTTTTACCATCTTGAAATATTATATTTTTCTCTTATTTGTTCTTCGTACATCCCTTCAAAGAAAGGACATTGGTAAATATAAATATCTCCATTAACTACAGAAGGCATTTTTTCAATAGAAGTTAAAGAATTACATTTGTAGAAATTTAAATATCCTCCTATATATTTAGGCATGTTAGACATAGATTTTAATTTCTTACATTCGTAAAAACGTAAACTCCCATTTATAGTTTCCGGAAGATTGGATATAGAAGTTAACCACAAAGAAAAATTAAAATCTAAATCGCCTTTAATTACATTAATATCAATTCCTAATTCTTCTTTAAACCCTTTGAATTCTTTTATATCGTAAGGTGCGTAAATTCTATCGTTATAAACACCATCTTTAAGTTTAGAAAGGTCGATGTCCCATTTTTCTAAAGGAGGAATTTCTCTCGGAACGAAAAGTTCTCTCGGTAAACCATTATACTCTATGTATTTTTCACCGTCTATCTCTTTGTTCAAAGAATCTACTGTAGAGTAATCATCGGATGTTATTTTTCCTATTCCGTCGACAGCTATTGCCACTTTATACAAAGGATTCGTAGAAGGTAAAGACTTGTCCGTGATGAAGTAGAACGTATATGTTTTTTTCATATAATAGCCGTCCCATGCTTCTTCTCCGGTACCATCAGTAGCAGTGATACACCATTTAGTGCCTCTACCATATTTAGCAGACTGCTCAAACGTCTCAGGTCGGACAATAAAGAACCTTTCGTCTTCATAGACAACGTTTATGTCTTTAGTGATAACTTTATTCTTTTGATTCTTAGAAGTATAATTTTCAAGAGAAGATTTTAATTCTTCGAAACTGTAAAGGTTTATGTCTTTCTTAGGTAGGTTAGAACCCAAAGTATGAAACTTTTCAATGTAAGTCTTTATTTCTTGCTCAGTATGACCTTCCAAAAAGAATCTACATATAGAATCAAGATATTTCTTCGTAGGAGTTACGTCTAACAAAGTAAGTCTTTCAAAATCTTCCGGTCCAATCTTACCTGTAGTAAGAAAAGCTTTCCTTGAAGAACTAAGACCCTCGTTTAGAAATTCCTGATATGTTAAAAACTGCTTTGTCATTAAAATATAGTAGTGAGGTCGGAAAGGTTCATGTTCTTTTTTACAATGTCGTATATTCCGTTACCGTTTTTACCACCACATACTGCACCATAAACCCACTTCCTTACAGTTTCTTTTGATATGTTGTCGGATATATTTATCATTACTGATGTTGCTATATCGTTATAGCTGCTAAATCCTAACATCTGAGATACTCTTGCATAACCCATACCTGCGAAATAAGCATATACTCCTTTTACTGCACCGTTTGTAAAAGTTTCACAGAATTGAGGCTGTTCCATATTAAGAATATCTTTTCCTAAAGTAGTAATTACTTCTGTCATACCATAAGTTAAAAAGTACCAAAGGAAAGATTGTGATGTTATATTTAGTTTAGTTATTATAGGTTGTATCATATTAGAAAGTATGGTCTTAGCTCCTATTTCAGCACCTCCTGAAATTACACTTCCTAATTTATCTCCGGTTATGTTTTTAACTTTCCCCATTATATAATCTAAAAGACCGCTTTCGAACAATTCGACTTCGGTAAATTTACTCTCTTTTAATATATCGTTGAGTATTTTTTCATTTCCTAATTTTTCTATAAGTTTCTTTCTACTGAAAGATATTCTATTTTCTGTAATTATAGGAGAAACTGTTAAACTTTCTTCGTTTAAAGATTTTATAAAATTGTCGAAATTTACTTCTAAGTTCATAACCTTATCTTTTTTCATTATATATCTATACTAAGTTTGAATATATAAAAGACATGCAGAAATTTTTTACCGATATAGATTTTAACAATAACTTTGCCAACAATATGGTTTTAGGAGGGATGTCTTCTCCTGAGTTGTCTAATTTGACATTGAAGGCAGGTTATTTAGTTTATAATACAACCGTAGGCGATATTTATTTTTCAGACGGTGCTAACGTCGTAAGGATAGGAACTAAATTATCTTTGTCTGATTTGAAATCCCCTACTGAGAATTTAGACTTAGCTAATGTAAGAATAATAAACGGTATAGATCCTTTAGACCATACTGATATGGCTACGAAAGGATACGTTGATAGTGTAGCTATGGGTTCTATTAGCGTTACGTTCAAGGCATTTAAAACTTTTTCTTTTGTAGATTATGGGAATATAGTTTCTAATACAGTAGATGATACTTTATATTTCGTAGCCGGAGATAATATAAATTTCGAAGTGGATAATGTTACCAAGAGGGTAGAGATTTCTTACGATATTGCCAATTCTAAAGTAACTTTTGACGGTTCTACTTTTATAAGTTCCGATTTAAACTATAAAGAAAATTTTGATTTAGTAGATCATATAATGGAGAGGATAATTCCTAACCGTCCTTCTGATATGGCTAATACGGATATAGTTTTAAATACTGTTTCTTATAGTGCCAAGATACCTGATGGTTTATCTTCTCCGCTTTGGTATGTTTCGGGTGGAAATATAAATGATGTGGTTTCTAACGTAGTATATACTCCCAACATTGTAATCTCGGATAATTTTTATTCCGGCGTTGTAGATTACCCTAAGACTTATGGTTTTTTAAAAATACAAAGGTCGAATGTTGATGTCAGTAACATTTCTACTGTGGTTGGAACTAATTCTAATTTTACAACAGCTCAGATTAGCGGTAATATAAGATTGAATTCTATTTCTTCCGGAAGTAATGTATGGAGAAACGCAAATACGATTTCTAATGTTAATTTATTACAACAAGGGGTTCATAATTTTACTTTTGATTCTACAGTATCAGGTAAAAGTAGAAATTTAAAAGTTTTTTATGATAATAATCCTAATCCACCTTCCCACGTTTCTGAACCTATTGTAAGTATAACTCATTCTGTTTATAAATACCTTTCGAATGTAAGTTATCTTACTTTGGGTTCTAATATAGACGTTTCTTTCAGTTTAAGTTCAGGTATATTCGATAAGACTTACCATCCTAACGCAGTAGTAGAAATATATTCTTCAGGTAATTCTTTCGATACTTCGAATGTGAATCCTTCTTTTGTTCCTTTGTATTACGACAGTTATGCAGATAATAAAATTATAACTTTTAACAAAGCTAACGGAACTTGTTTGAGTAATAACGCTTTGGTTTATGTTAAAGCTAATAGACCTAACGGATTGAGTAATATAAAAGCAGTTTATATAGGTAAAGGTATAAACACGTATGGGAATATAGCTACCGATACCGAAGAATATTTCCTCTGTGAGAGTTATAGGTTGATTTCAGGAACGGATAACGTATGGAATCCGTCGAGTTCTTTTTCTACTTCTAACGTGGGTATAGATGCACAAGTACGTAACGGTAGATTGGTATATCCGGTAGCTTCCGATTACGGTGGTTCTTATACTCCTACCGGAGAAAAAAGATTCGAAAGATTTATACACACTAATATTCCTATAAATTCAGGTGTCTTGTATTTTGAAGGAATAAATCCTCAATTAGACATAAGTCCTTATGGTACAGGAAGTCTTAATGTAGTCATAAGTATAAACTCTCATTATTTCGATATAGGTAAAACCTATTCTACTTCTCCTTCTGGAAATAGTATGGTTAATGCTTTCGGTTCTAAACTTTCTGCAAATGCAACTCACGTTAATTTTAGTTTCGGAACATACTCTACTTCCCTACAAGATGAAAAATATAAACTTTACGTTTGCTTAAGAGACAATTCCAAGTCTATTTATACTATAAAGCATTATAACGTTTAAAACTTGTCAGGTAATTCTAAATCTTCACCTTCTTGATTAGATATGTGATTCATTAGGTCTATATAGTATTGTATGTCAGTTTGCTGATTATGTATAGCCATTCCGTCGTTGCTGAATTTTTCTTGAAGTTTTAACCTATCGTTGACTCTTTCTAAAAAAACATTCGTGTCGAAATTATGTAAATGTATAAGATAAAAATCATCATGAAATTCACATTTTATACTTTGTAAATTTCTAACGTTATGGAAACCATACATCCAATCTATCGGAATTTTACTTATAAGAACTTTATCGTAATGTATATCTCTTTTAAATTTTTTCTTTTGACTTAATATTGTTTTGTTAATATCATATTTTTCACCGTCGTCGTATAATGCGTATCCATGACACATTATAGCTTCGCTTTCACTATCGTATAAATCTTGACATACTTGTCTTAAAGTTTTAGTTCTATGTATTAAAAATTCATCAGCTTCTACGAAACATACTATATCATAAACTTCTAAAAGTTTCTTTTGGAAATTCTTTACGGTTTGGTTTAACCAAACATGGTCGAAAACTACATCGTTTTCTATGTTTATAACTTTTGTTTCCGGAGATAAATCTTCGATACTTCCGTCAGTGGAATCGTGATTTAATATATAAATGTCGTCGAATTGATTTTTATAATAATCTTCTAATTTTTTTAGAAAGAATTTTTCATTTTTTACAATAGTGAAAATTGCACTTTTCATATTTTGTTTCCTTTTCGTGATTAGATATATATTTGAAGAAAAACCGGAAATCCTAAATGTCTATATCCAAAGAAGATTTTAGCTATAAAAAATTGCAAGACAGGAGAGTAACTTCTGATAAAAAAGAATGGTATGAAGAATTTCCTGACCATTCTCATATACTTTATGCACACGATACATGGGCAGACGTTATTCCGAACGATCCACCTACTTCAAATAATAGCATAATTACAGTATATCAAAGTAGTACAACTTTATTAACTTTGAAAGTAGACGAAACGGTAAGGTATAATAAAACTTGGTTTGCAGTTACAAATTCTTCGGCTTCTTACGATTTTAGTATTTCGGACGACCCTTCTAATTATAGACTTAAAAATTTCATTCCGCCTAAATTTGGAAAAAAATATGAAGTAAGAGTATATGATAATTTCAATAACGAAATTCCACCTACAGGGGAATATGAATACATTTTCGATTATAAGACAGGTATTCTTATATTTAAAAATAATTCTCCTACGAATACCCCTATAAAAATATCAGGATATAGATATACAGGAAATGTTGGAATTTACTCTACTCCCGGTACGCAAGGGGCGACAGGAGCTACTGGTTCTAAAGGAGATAAGGGAGACGTCGGTCCGCAAGGTACACAAGGTATTGCCGGTACTTCTGCTTCAAAAGGGGACAAAGGAGATATTGGACCACAAGGTTTTCAAGGAAACGTCGGTCCGCAAGGTACACAAGGTATTGCCGGTACTTCTGCTTCGAAAGGAGATAAAGGAGATGTAGGATTTCAAGGTAATATAGGAGCTACCGGACCACAAGGTTTTCAAGGAAATCAGGGAACGCAGGGAGTTCAAGGTTCACAAGGTTTTCAAGGAACGACAGGAGCTACTGGTTCTTCTGGTTCTAAAGGTCAAAAAGGTGAGCAGGGTATAGATGGTACTAATGGGCAACAAGGAACTCAGGGAGTTCAAGGTGTTCAAGGTTCACAAGGAGATATAGGAACTCAAGGATTTCAAGGTCTTGCGGGAACTCAGGGAAATCAAGGAAGGCAGGGAAGTCAAGGAACGCAGGGCGTTCAAGGTTCACAAGGTTTTCAAGGAAATCAAGGTAACACCGGTCCGCAAGGTTTTCAAGGCAATCAAGGAACGCAGGGCGTTCAAGGTTCACAAGGTTTTCAAGGTAATATAGGAGCTACCGGACCACAAGGTTTTCAAGGAAATCAAGGAACGCAGGGAGTTCAAGGTTCACAAGGATTTCAGGGAAATGTAGGAGCTACCGGACCACAAGGTTTTCAAGGAAATCAAGGAACGCAGGGCGTTCAAGGTTCACAAGGATTTCAGGGAAACGCAGGAGCTACCGGTCCGCAAGGTTTTCAAGGAACACAGGGCGTTCAAGGTTCACAAGGTTCACAAGGATTTCAAGGTAACACCGGTTCTAAAGGAGATTTAGGAACGTCAGGTTTGGTTTTTGGAATAGGTTATCCTGTAGATAATTCAGAACCATGTAATACTTATTATTATGATACTAAGACAGGAGACGTTTATAAAAAACAGACGGGTTCGAATATAAGTAACGGCGGTACTGATTTAACTTATGGTTCTTATACTTTCAATGGACAGAGGAGAGCTACAAAATTTGTACGTTACAGGCTTACTACTTTAGGAACTGCTAACAATTCAAACGTTCTTCTATTTAAGAACGGTTTTATTCCTATATCTGTAGATAGTGTAGGGAATGGAATTTTCAATTTTTTAAAACTTGACGATGTTTCAGTTGCAAATATAACTGTACAAAAATTATATTCTAACAATACTGTTTATTCAGGAGCTACGTACACATATAATACTTCTCAGATAAGTGGATTTTCTACATCTCATGAAGTTCCTATAAATGTTACTGTCGATACTGATAAAATAGAAGTGATAGTAGAAGCTAAAGATTCTTTCTATGTAATAAAAGACGCTTCGGACAAATTGCCGATATATTCTTCGAATTCTCTTATAAACGAAAGTTTCGTTACTGTTAATAGGGAAGGTTGGAAAATAACCGAGAAGGATTATAGGTTTAATACTACTTTATCTTCTGATTGTTTATGGGTAAAAGTTTTTAATGGCAATAAATGTTGTGATGAAACTCCTTCTGAGTTAGATTTATGTGAAAAATTCCCAAATGCGGAATTATATACTAATTATTTCGATCCTTATACAGGAAAGACTTGGATTAAAGTACCTGCACAGAATTATTCTAACGTTACTAAAATATTAGAAGGAGATAGCGTTTCAGAGGTATATTCTTCTGATTCTAATTATAACAATTCTAACCATATAGATTTTGTAAAAGAGATATTCGGAGATTATACGAAAGACGACGATGGGTATAATGTAAGGATAAGACCGGGAGGTTATAACGAAGATATTTTATATCCTATGAATTTCAATCCTTATATAATGACTCCTTATTCTGGTAGATTGCCGGGCGATCAACATCTTGGTTGGCATAACTTCCAACTAAGACATAATATGATTATAGTCGGAGATGAAATTTACGGATATGGTAGAAAAACAGGAAAAATATATGATAGTATATGGAAATACGATATAGGTTCTGAAACTTTTAGTACAGTATTCACTTTAGATGAACAGTATAGAAATTTTAGTATAACTTCTCTATCTTACGATTCTACTAATAGTAAAATCATAGGTATAATGAAAATGGATTCGGAAGTAGGTGGCATGATGGGACATATAGTTTTTGGAGTGAGTACGACAGGTACGAATTTCGTCCCATATTTTTATGCAGGTTCTCGTGTAGATTCTCAGGATTGGGTAAAGGAATTAGTAAAAGTGGTTAGCGACGGTACATATCTTTACGTTTTGGGGATATATGGAGGACTTTATCGTAATGGTGGAATAGCTAAAGTTAATATCTCCACTACTGATTTTGATATAATATACAATTTCAATTCTACTACAAGGGTTTCAGATATTATATACGCAAATAGTAAAATATATGGAATAGATACTGATGGTCCGAGAGGATATGGTAGTGTTTTTAAAGTTGAAACTGACGGGTCTTCTTTTACTACAATAAGCGATATGTCTCCTTTATACGGAAGACCTTTAAATACTATGTTTTACGACAATGGTAATATTTACGGTGCTTCTGTGGGAGAAGATTTCAATCTTTTCGTTTTGAACGAAAGTAATTCTAAAATATTCAGTACGTATAGTACAAGATATACTCCTACTGGGAATAATAAAGCTTATCCTATAACTGGTTTATGTTATGAAAGTTCCGGAAATGTTTTATACGGGGTTTCAGGAATAGAATGGAATCCTACGCTCGAAAATAGTGTTTTTAAATATAATTTTTCGACTAAAACTTATACACGCTTGGTTAATTTCAACAACAGTAATCCTGCCGGTTATTCTCCGATTGGGAATCCTGTATTGTATAGCGGTAATATTTATTACACTAATACTCACGGCGGATTAGTAGCAAATAATGGAACCTTGGTAAGAACTTCTACTTCTACCGTAGGAGATGCTACGGTTATGAAAAATTTCGGTTCTTCTACGGGAAGTTCTAATGCTAATATAATGATAAAGTTAGATAAAGATTATACTATAGCTGACATAAATTACGATTATAATTTGAAGATAAAAGAATTGTATCTTGCCGATTATGTAGTTTCAGGAAGTCCTAATGGTCTTTCAGGTTCTTGGACTAATTTAGACGTATACAACCAAACAGCTTTGGGTAATTTTCAAAATTGTGCTTCTACTAAACTCAGATGGCTTAAGATAGAATCTACAAATAAATCCGAAGTTCTTCTTTTAGATACTATAACTGTAAGAATAAAAGAATGTAATTTAGGTTCTAATGATTGTTTATGGGTAGAGAAGAAAAATCTTATGAAACCTGAAGACTTTTATGATTATGGTTCAGATGAAAGTGATACGGTTATTTCGGATTTGGTATATAGTGGAGTTTACGATAACTCTAAAACTTATTACGCCGGTGCTATTGTATCTTACAAAGATAATAATTATATGTGCAATTCTCCTGTTAGGAATTCGTCTCCTGAACAAAATCCCGAATTTTGGACTTTGTTTTCGAAAAAAGACAGTGGAGTTAAGACATATCCTCTATTGTTGGGTGGAAATGTGAGTGGCGGTGGTGATTTAGGTCCTTCTACTACAAACGGTAATATAACGCTTGAAAAAGATTCTAATTATCAGATAACTCTATATACCACTAAGGTTGATTATAATCTTAGGTTTAACGTTAATTCAGATTCTACACATAACGATGTCTATTTGACCGTTATAAATAGAAGTGTAGCTCCTTTAGACAGCATAGATATAACTTTTAGTCTTAATAGTGATACTGCATGGACAGGAGTTTTAAAATCTACTACTCCTGTAGGAACTGACGGATTTTTAAAAATGGATTATTATTATTTACAGTATAATAAAAACGTTGGTGGTACTGACGGGAGGTTTATATTGAAAGATATACTAAATAACTTAACGTAAGATATATAAAAGAAAAGGAATAATATGAGTTTTAAAAAATTTACTTCTTTGAACGAAGCCGTTAAATCTAAGGTATATCCGATAGATACTAATATTAGTACAGATTTGGATAAAATAAGAAAGCATTTTAACGATAACGTTATAAAGAATTATAAGACTAAAGTTCTTATTTTGGCTTATTCTCAGGAACTTTCTAAACCTACCGAAGGAAGGTACATATTTTTATCGGACGATTTTACAGATCAAGGTAAGAGTTTATTTAATTTAGCTTTTACCGAATTAAAGATACAGGTAGAGATAAACGTTAATAAAAATTCAAATAACTCACAATCAGAGCCTTTGAAAGTTAACGACATGGTAGAGTCTTCTTCTGAATATGACGTTAAATATAATTTTTATCTTTATTGGAAAAATATAAAAGATTTGAGTATAGATAATCTTAAAATAGCTTCGTATAAGACGGTAGATAAGTTTATATTTTATGTACCTCTTGATGATAAAAACGTTCTACAAAAAATAGGAAATTCGAAATACACTTTAGTAAAATAACATTATGAAATATAACGAATGGAAATCCGCAAAAAGACTTTTGGAATCTTTTAAACTTAAAGATAGAACAAAGGTAGTTACATTAATAACTTCTTATATGTCTAAGAAATTAGGTCATAAGTTTATGTATAGTCTTTTTGAAGAAACTGCAATGGTAGGGGATAAAGACCTTATCGGTATAAGTTTTTATTCTGACGATATGAAAAGGTTCAGGCTTTTTTGGGAAAAGGGAGACTTTACAAATTTTAATTTTTGGTGTGCTGATGTTTGGTCTTCCGGAAATGAATACCCTGATTATTTTATAAATTTAGAAGGTTTGAATATCAATATAGTTCTTTCTCTTGTTAATACGTGTTTGTTAGGGAAAGTCAACGATGTGGAAATGGCAAAGTCTTATATAAAGGTTACTTTTGAAGAAGAACAACAAATACAAGAAAATCTTAATAAGTTCGAATCCGAAGAGCTTTCAGAATTATTAAAACAGTCTTATTTTTCTATGGCTGAAAATTTCTATGACGTTGATAAAATTCCACAAAATACTTTACAGAGAATAGCGAATTTAGTTCTAAAAAAAGAAGGTAATTCTACAGGAACGAACGAACCTATACAATCCGTATCTCAGATAGTAAAAGAAGAAAGTCCTGTGGTACAAACGGTAAGTAAAGAACAAGAATCGATGGAAGTTGAATTCGCAAAAAGTTCAAAAATGTCAGACGTTGGGAAAGCTTTCGAAGAAGATTTAACGGTCATGTTAAATTCGGTAGTTGAAAATATACAACCTTCTATTATACTTGCAGGTACTCCCGGTATAGGCAAGACTTTTTCGGTAAACGATATACTTTCTAATAAATATGGTCTTAGGAAAAATAAAGATTTCGTAGTCTATGGAGGCAACATCAGTCCTTTTGGATTATATACTACTTTGTACAAATGGAAAGACGATAAGATAGTAGTTCTTGATGATATAGATAGCGTTTTTAAATCAGACTCTTCTATTCTTAAAAATGTTTTAGATAGTTCTGAGGTAAGAACCGTAAGTTGGCTAACTAAAAATTCTTCTATGTTTGATCCTAAAGGTCTTACCGAAGAACAATATTCTCAAAATATAGAGAATGGTAAAATACCAAATACTTTTCAATTTACATCGTCTGTTATATTCATAACTAACTTGGATGTTTCTAAATTGGACGATGCTGTAATAACAAGATCTTTGGTAATGTCTTTAGTATTTACTAAAGACCAAGTGTTAGAAAGGATAAAAGAACTTCTTCCTAAAATACAAGTAACTTCTACTTACCAACTTACGATAGAAGAAAAGCAGGATATATTGAATGTTCTTTGGAACTCTAAGAATATAATAGGTGAAGAAAAGGAAGTTTCATTGAGGACTTTTATAAATATGGCAAAACAGTATATAAGTGTAAAAACTCAATCTTTTCCTGTAGATTGGAGAATATTGGCTTTGAAGTATAGTTAAGGATTTTCTAAAATGTCTTCTATTTATAGAATTTTCAAAGTGGTTTTTTTACCTTTTATATTTGTATGGAACTTTGTAAAAGGTTTTCTTTATATGCCATTAGATATTTATAACTATGTGGCATATCTTTATAATTTAGACAAGTTATTGGAAAGTCAAGTTTTTAAAGATTACGATATAGAAATATCTACATTCGGCTTGATGTATACCGTTCTTAATTTCAGAGATGAATTTTTCAAGTTAGATAGTTTAGCACAACAGCAACATATAGTAAGCGAGTTAGAAGCACTTTTTTATTTTTTAAGGATGAACGGGTTGCCTGAAACGATTATTAATTATAATCAAAGAAGACTTACTGCTAAAAACGAAGTAGGAGAAACGTTTTATATAAACTCAATTCTCATATACTTCACATTCAAAACATACTACATTAAGACATGGAGACTTATTGTTTTGACTTTAATTGGAATATTTTTTTTAATTTTTTAAAAGAGGGACTAAATGTCTAATTCTACAAATACACAAGAAGCGGAAATATTAGAAAGTACGGTTATAAATAAATCTAAGCGTGAAGAATATACCGAAAAGTTAAACGCTCTACAAGAGGAGAGTTCTAAAATAAAACAAGACCTTTGGCAAAAAGAAACTGAGATTTTGATAGAAGGTTATGAAAAAGAAAACATCGAACATAAGATAAAATTTTACGAAAGTCAGGTTGAATTTTATACGGAGGTTTATAATTTTTTAGATAAAATTTATTGGGGACCTGAGACTTTCAAAAGCTATGTTATAGAAGATATATTTAGAATTATAGATGAGTATATCGAAAACATGGGAAATGATTCTAACTATGTTCCTAAGATTAAATATAGTAAATTAGATCAACTTTTCAATATAGTTTCTTTGTCTAATGGTATTGGCAGGGATATGTTGAAACAGAAACTTAATTTATTATATCCTCTTTCTATGACACACGAAAAGATGAAAGAAGAATTTATAAATTTGGACAAAGAAGTAGAAGGTAAAGTTTCTGAATTAGTAGAAGAATATGCAGAATATCTTACTGACTTACGAGAAGAATCCGAAGAAACTTCAAAATCATAAGTTTCTAATTTAAAACGGTAAGTATGGAAAAAGATATAGGCGAAATTGTTTCTAAAATACTAAAAGTTCCTACTATAGATATAGTGTTCTGTTATATTATTTTTCATAATTTGTTAAATAAAGACGATATGGAAAGTAAGATAACGATAGAAAAACTCGAAAGGTATAAAAAATTACTTTCTGAGAATAAACTTTTGGATTTAAGCGAGGATATTTTTCAACAGATAGAATATAATTTAGAATTATACGTGGACGAATACAACACAAGAAGACAAAACTGAAAGCCGACGTAAGTTGGCTTTTTCTTTACAAAGATATATAATAAAAGAAACTTTTTTTAAAAGGAACATTGTGGAAAAGTTAAAAAATAATTATTGGATAGTGTCTTTAGTTTTCATAGCTATTATGCTTATAATGAACACTTGTCAGAATAGTAAAATGAATTCATTGCAAAAGAAAACCGATGAATGTAACTATAAGTTGAACAAACTGCAAGATAGTCTTTCTAAACTTCCTACCAAAGAAGTTATGAAGAAAGAATTAGAACAGAATATGTACAAATTCTTGATATTCGAAGAAGATGTAGATAAAAAGAAAGTTAGTCTTTCTGAGATACAAATGAAATTAGAAAAATAATGAACGGTTTAAGCGATACTCAAAAGATAAATATACTTTGGAAAAAATTCATAGCAGGGAAATCTTATACTGCTGACGAATTATCTTTCGACGAAGAAAGTATAAAATCTAAAAATAATAATATATTTAAGAATGTGTGGATAGATGATATTCCTGATACGAATCCTCTTTCTGATCATTCGCTGTATTCTAATTTACAAGAGTATCCTTTCGACGACAGTCAAAAAACTTTAAAAAAATATCATAAAGTTGTATTAGAACCGGCGAGAGGTAATAATTCAAACAAAGCTTTTAAATCTAACATAGACGATATAGTTCCTTCTGAATATGGGGACGGTAAATACCAATGGCAGTTATGGAAAAAAGACACTTCCGGAGAATATACTTTGCCTGTACCTTATGGTCTTAAAGGTTGGTATTTTGATAAAGATTCAGGCGTGTTGTTTTTCCCTAACGGTTTTCCTGACGGTATCAATAATACTAATCTTAAACCGGCTATGACTTTTTATAAGTATATAGGAAGAAAAGGTTCTTCTTCTTTGTTAGGAGGAGGAACTGGCGGAGACAACGTACAAGTAGATAATGAAAGTATAGAAGTTTCGGTCGGTAAGTTAGCTATTAAAGGAAAATATAAAACCGTAGGTTATTATGCGAACACTTTAAATTCTAACGCAAATTTATCTTCCAATACCTTTGTCATAACACACAATCTGAACACTAAATACGTTACTATATCAGTTTATGAAAATTCCGGTCTTAAAAGAAAGGTACATTTTCAAGAAACTTTAACTTCTAATATAGCGGTAACTTTGAGCAGTAGTTCCAATGTAAGAGCAGGTGATTATCAGGTAACTATAATAGGAATATTATAATTATATCTTTTCTACGTTATACTTTTCTCTGAAATCTTCTTCTGAAATTGTTCCTAAAACGGAAGCATTGTTGTATATTACGATTTTGCCTTTTACGTATTCAGGCATAGTTCCGATTCTTTCTAAATACTCTAAATCTTCTATGTACAAAGAGCCGTTTATTTTTTTAGGTAAATTAGGTAAAGATTTCAATCCATAACATTCCATTATACGTAAATCGTCTACTTCTTCAGGTAGTCCTTCTAACTTAGTTAAATTTCTACATTCAATTATTTTTAAATTACGCATTTTTTTTGGAAAATTAGTCAGTTCTTCTATATAGTCGTTAAATACATCGAAATCTATTCTCAGTTCTTTTACTTCTACTCCTAAAAAATCTTCAAATCCTTTGAATTTCTTGAAATGGTTTCTTACGGAAAACGTACTGTCCATTCTAATATCGTAAATGTACATATCATGATTATAGTCTAAAACTCCATTTTTTACGTACTTTGGATTTAAATTGAAAGAACTTTCAGCTATTCTATAAATAGGTTCGATATTATGTTTTTTCCTAATTTCATGTTCGGTATCTTTTTTAAAAAAAGGACATCCTACTACGCCTATATCATAACCTATGTAAGAAGGTAACTTGGATATAATTTTTAAACTCATACAATTTGAAAAAGATAAAGACTTGGCTACCGTTTTAGGTAAATCGTACATTTCTTTTAAATTTTCACAAGAACGGAAAGATAGATGACCTCCTACATATTCAGGAAGATTTGATATAGAAGTTAAAGATGTACAACCGTCAAAATCTAAATTACCTCTTAGGTTTTTTATATCAAGTCCTAATTCTTCTTTAAAACCTTTAAATTCTACAATGTCTTTCGGTGCTACCATATCTCCATTGTAAATTCCGTCGCTTTCTCTAAAATAATCTAAATTTATTCCCCATTTGAAAATTTTATATTCTTTATTTTTTTTATCGCCTATAAAAATAGAAGCCGGTGCTTCGTTATAAACATTCGTACTTAAATCATAAACACCTTTTCCTTTAATGTTCAAATTCATGTCCACCCATTCTTGTATAGTTTTCATAAACTCTTCTGTAATCGTTTCTATGTAGTTTATAATAGAACCGTAGCATTTAGAAGCCAATCCCCACGCTATATCATTTTTTTGATTGCGGTAAGGCTTTATGTTTATCCTACCGTAAGGATGGTTTATGTTTTTATCATTAACGTCTATAAGATATGCTATGACTGTTCCTTCTTCTATTTCGTAAAATATGTCATAGTTTTTACTACCACCTCTTAAGTTCATACAACTGGTCCAACCTCTGTCTGTGGACATACCTGCAATATCATAAGGATGTTTAGAAATACAAATAAGAAAGTTTTTATTCTGTACTGCTCTATTTGGATCTTCGTTGAATGTTTTAAGTAAGTCTAAACGATTAAGTTTGTTTAAAATCTTACCTATTCTGAAAGTCCTTCCGTCTTTTTCGCAATATCCTTCCAAGTAGTCAGTTATTTCATAACCTTCCTTTTTAAGAGTCTGTAATATATTTTCGTTAGGTTTTATATTCTCTTTCGTAACTTTATATTCGAAAGGAATGTAGATTCTGTTTTTACCTTTGAAAAGCTCAGAAAGCTTATCTTCTATACCTTCAGGTCTTATACCATGGTAATCTCTATACTGTGAAAGTTTAAGAGCTTCGTTTAGTTCATTATATGTTAAAAACTGTTTTATCATCTTGAAATGTTATACTTTTGTCTTATCTGTTCTTCGTTCATTCCTTCGAAAAATGGACAGTTTTTAGTCTCTATAGAACCTTCGACTACCGAAGGAAAATTTGATACGGAATTTAAAGAGTCGCAATTTGTAATATGTAAATCTCCTCCTATATATTCCGGAAGATTAGACATGGAAACTAAAGAAGTACAGTTAGTGAACCTTAAATCTCCTATTATATTTTTAGGAAAATTAGAAACTGAAATTAATTTTTTTGCTAAATGGATACTGAAGTCTCCCCTAACTTCATTTATATCTAAATCCAATTCTTCTTTAAATCCTTTAAATTCTACAATACCGTAAGGGAAATTTTCATAATCTCCTTCGTAAACATCTCCATTTAAAAGTTCTAAATCTATTCCGAATTTTTTTAAAATTCCAAATCTGTTTAACATGGAAGAAAAAATTTCTCTCGGTAACATATTTTTAAGTATGTATTCTTCTCCGTCTATTTCTTTATTCAAAGAGTTTACAGTTGTATTTTTTCCTTTTTCTATTTCACCATATTCGTCGACAGCTATTGCGACCTTATATAAAGGATTAGTAGAGGGTAAAGATTTATCTAAGATAAAATAAAATGTATAATTCAAATTTCTATAATTGTCCCAATATTGTCTACCTCCATCGTAACCAGTGATACACCATTTAGTACCTCTGCCGTATTTAGCAGACTGTTCAAATGTATCTGGTCGGACTATAAAGAACCTTTCGTCTTCATAAACGACCTCTATATCTTTGGTAGTGAGTTTATCCTTTTGATTCTTAGAGTTGTAGCTATCAAGAGAAGATTTCAGTTCCTCGAAAGAGTAAAGGTTAATATCTTTCTTTGGTAAGTTAGAACCCAAAGTATTAAATCTGTCAATGTAAATCTTTATTTCTTCCTCAGAATGTCCTTCTAAATAAAATCTACAAATAGAATCTAAATACTTCTTTGTAGGAGTTACATCCAATAAAGTAAGTCTCTCGAATTCTTCCGGTCCAATCTTACCTGTATTAAGAAAAGCTTTTCTTGAAGAATTAAGTCCTTCGTTTAAAAATTCTCGGTATGTTAAAAATTGTTTTATCATCTTGAAATGTTATACTTTTGTCTTATCTGTTTTTCGTTCATTCCTTTAAAGAATGGACAGTCTATGCTATATATAGCCTTTCCTACTGTAGTAGGTATATTCGAAATTGAAGTTAAAGTAGTGCAATTATTAAAATCTAAATTCCCTGCTACGAATATAGGCATTTTTTCAATCGAAGTCAAAGAAGTACACTCGCCGAAAGACAAAAATCCCATTATAGCAGTCGGAAGATTTGATACGGAAGTTAAAGAAGTACATCCTGAGAAAGACAAATTTCCTTTTACTTCTTTTATGTCAAGTCCTAATTCTTCTTTAAATCCTCTGAATTCTTTTATATCATAAGGTACGTAAATACCTCCATCGTAAATTCCACCATCGTAAGCTCCCCCCCTGAACATTAAATCTTTAGATATTCCCCACTCTCTGAATTTAGGATCGATGGGTTCTATATTATATTTCAATCTTGTTTGATCTCCTGTCATACCTTCAAAGAACGGACAGTAGTCGGTATAAATAGTACCTCTAACTACCGAAGGCATTTTAGGTATAGATATTAAAGATGTACATTCTCCGAAATTTAGAGTTCCTCCTATCTTTTCAGGAAGATTGGAAACAGAAACTAAATTATCACATCCTTCGAAAGATAAATCTCTACCTATAGTTTTAGGGAAATCAGATATAGAAGTTAAAGAAGTACATCCGTAGAAAGTTAAATATCTACCTATAGTTTTAGGGAAATCAGATATAGAAGTTAAAGAAGTACATTCGTAGAAAGATAGGCTACCGTTTACTTCTTTTATATCAAGTCCTAATTCTTCCTTGAATCCTTTGAATTCTTTAATGTCTTTCGGAGCAAAGATATCTCCATTGTAAACATCGTCTTTGAGACGGTGTATATACATTCCCCATTTGAAAAGTTTATATTCTTGAGAATTTTTATCTCCTAATAAAATTTCATAAGGAGCTTCATCGTAAACATATCGGTCTAATGTATAAATACCTTTTTTGTTTTTATTGAGATTTTCGTCTACCCATTTTTCGACATACTCTTTAAAAAAATCACTCAATTCGTATCCGTAGTTTAACAAAGAACCGTAGCATTTAGAAGCCAATCCCCATGCTATATCATCTTTTTGATTTAGGTAAGGTTTGATGTTTATCCTACCGTAAGGATGGTTTATATTTTTATCGTCTTCGTTTATAAGGTAAGCAATTACAGTACCTTCTTTTATTTCTTCCTTGATAACTCCACTATTTTCGCCGTCTAATTTCATACAACTGGTCCAACCTCTATCTGTGGACATACCTGCAATATCGTAAGGATGTTTTGAAATACAAATAAGTAATTTTTTATTTTGTACTGCTCTATTTGGATCTTCGTTGAATTTTAAGAGTAAATCTTGACGATCAAGTTTATTTAAAATCTTTCCTATTCTAAAAGTCCTACCGTCTTTCTCACAATAACCCTCTAAGTAATTGGTTATTTTATAACCTTCTTTTTTAAGGGCTAATTCTACATCATTGTTAGGTTTAGAATCTTCAACTTTATATTCGAAAGGTATATAGATTCTATTTTTACCGCCGAAAAGACCGTTCAATTTATTTTCTAATCTTTTTCCTCTCGTACCATGGTAATCCCTATACTGAGAAAGTTTCAAAGCTTCGTTTAATTCTTGATATTTTATGAAATGTTCCATATCCTTTCTTTTTATCCTTATATATCTTTTTTTTAAAAGAAATGCAGATACTTTACGTCTCTAAATTTTTGAAATTTTCTTACGGTTTATGAAAATAGAAAAAAACAAAGAAATTGAATATTTAGAAGACCATGAACATATACTTTTAAGACCTACCGTTTATATAGGTTCGGTAGAAAAGTCCGAAGAACACTGTCCGGTTTATGAAGAAGGTAGGATAGTTTCTAAATTGAAATCTATATCTGTGGGTTATTATAAATTACTTAACGAGATAGTAGACAACGCTTTCGATGAGGCGAGAAGAAGAAACGGAAAAATGAAAAGTATATCCATATCTATTTATTCTAAAAGCGGTATGGTTATAGTTCAAGATACAGGAAACGGTTTCACTAATCCTAATTCTATAAATCCTAAAACTAAGCTTACTAACGTAGAGACAGCATTTACTAAATTTTCTTCCGGTACTAACTTCCAAAACGAAACTGACGAGATTTCGGTAGTAGGGGTTAATGGTATGGGTGGAGCTTTGACTAATTTATTTTCTGAGACGTTTGAGGTCAGGACTTGCGACGGTAAGAAAAAATATGTTCAGAAATGGGAAAATTTCAAATCCACTAAAAAGTTATATACTGACGATAAATGCAAAGGAACCACTATAACTTTTACATTAAGGAAAGACAAGTTTCCTGATTGTCAATGGGATAAAGAAATAATACATACTCTGTTTCTTTTTAAAAATTTCATAAAGAAAAACGACGAGGTCCTTTCAAAATTAAAATTCGAAGTCAAATTCGACAATTCTCTTTTAGATTTAGATTTACCTATGTTCCACGAAGATTCTGTATATCTATATACTAAATACGGAGGTATGGTTATTCAGCCTCTCTATGAAAAATGTACAAACGTAGGATATGTAAATATGGCTATGTGTGAAGGTACTCATCAGAACATTCTTCATTCTTACGTTAACGAAATATTAAAAGACGAAAAGGCACATGAGTTTTACAGAACTTTCATTTTCTTAAATTTAGAACCTAAATATGTTCTTTTTGGGAATCAAAACAAGACGGTTTATAAAACGAGAAAGAATATTCTCGAACCGGTAATTAAAGAAGAATTTTACAAAAAATTAAAAACTGTATTTTCTAAATCGAAACTTGCCGAAGATATAAAAATAAGTATCCAAGAGAAGAACTTAGGAACTCAGGTAAAAAAGTTAGACAAGATAAAATCTACAAAGATAGTCCTTTCTACTAAATACTATCCTTCTTCTAAAAATAAAGATGTTCTTTTTTTAGTAGAAGGTGATTCGGCGTGTGGTAGTTTGAACCAAAAAAGAGACATTACTTCTATGTCTACTTATGCCTTGAAAGGTAAGATTAATAATATAAAGAGTGTCAAGGATATAGTAAATTCTAACGAACTTTCAGAACTCATAAAGATATTAGGTTTAGACATAAAGGGAAACCAAAAGCCAAAATATCAAAAGATAGTCATAGCTTCTGACGCTGATGTAGACGGTATGCACGTAAGCTCTCTTATACTTAATTTCTTCTATTCTTGGTTTCCTAACGTTGTAAAAGAAGGACATCTTTACCAACTCATAACTCCTATAATTAAAGCTTATAACGGTAAAAACGTTTTCTATTTTAATACTTTGCAGGATTATGAAAAAAGTAAATCTAAAAGAGTCTATAAAAACGTTTCTTATTTCAAAGGATTGGGTTCTTTGGAAGAAGAGGATTGGGACTACGTTTTTGAAGAATTGAATCTTTATAAGTTCACTGAAGATGAAAAAGCCAAAGATAGTATATCAATGGCTTTTAATAACAAGGATAAAGAAAAAAAGAAACTGTGGATAGGTTCAGGCAATTAACGTCTGAACTTTCTACTTTCGTCAAGTTCCATATCTTCTTGGTAATCTGAATCTAATTCAAAATCACTTTTTTCTATTTCTTCTTCAGAAAAAGATTCTTCGAATTCGCTGTCGTCTTCAAATTCGACATCTAAATCTACGGCATCTGTATTAGTACCCAAAGTTTCTGAATCGTGTGTTTCCGTTTCGTAAGACATTTGGTCATGTATTGTATTCATTCTGTCGTTTACAGAAGCTAACATTTCCTGTATCCATTCCGGAATATCTTCGTTCTCAGTTTTTTTAATCTGCTTATAAACGTACTTAGCTTTCTTTATTATATTATAGAGGTTTTGCGTAACCATACTTTCCTTTTCTCTTTGTTGTTGGTAAAGAGATTCGGGAGTGTTGTCAGCGTGAGGTTCGTTTGTGAGAGTCTCACTCTGTTGAGGTATAGTCTCACTTTCGTTTAGTTTTCTTCCTCTTGCGAAAGTGTTGAAATTAGGAATTGCCATAAATGTTTAAGGTTAATTTCGTTTTTTAAAATTCAAGTTAAATTATAATATAACTTGCTCGTCTTTTATATATCTAAAAAGAAAAAATTGAAAATGACTAAAAATAAAATAAGAATAACTGAGAAAACTATATCTGAACATATAGATAAAGATTACCGAACTTATTCTTTACATACCATAGAAAAAAGGGGTATTCCTGATTTTTATGATTCTTTGACCAATGTGCAAAGATATATCATAAAGAATACTACTCTTGATAAAATAGAAACTCTGAACGTTATCGGTAAATGTAAAAGTGATGGGTATGCACATGGGGATTCTTCCTTAGACGGAGCTGTTAATAAAATGGCAAGGAAGTTTTACAATTCAGATAATATTGTAGAAGGTATAGGTTTTTTTGGAAATCCTATAAATCAGGAAGGAGCAAGTGCGAGATATACTAAGATAAAAATGAACCGGAAGTTTTATGACATTTTAAAAAAGTACGAAGACCTTAATGTAAAAGAGGAAGAAAGATACGTTAATTTTAAAATGGAATATCCGATAGGTTTAGTTTCACATATAATGGGTATAGCGGTAGCTTATAATACCAATATATTGCCGAGAAGATTGGAAGATATTATAGACTATATAGAAAATGGTAAAAATGAAGTATGTCCTTATTTTATGAATTACGAAGGTAGTATAGTACAAGGCGATAATCCTAAAACTTGGTACATAAAACCTTTGATAGAAATGCAATCTAAAAACAAGGAATGTACTTTTACTATAAAAGATATATCTCCTACTTTAAGTTATGAATCTATAATAGAAAAACTCAACAAGAATATTTTAGAAAAGTATAATCCGAGAGTGATAAATAAAACTAATACTAAGATAGATATAGTTTTAGTTTTCAATAAAGAAAAACTTAAAAAAGACGAAGATGTTCAGATATATGATATTCTTACACAAACTTACACTGTTAAATTTACAGAGGTAATATCCTACATAAGAGACGGTTGGGTTTATACATACGATAAACTTACAGATTACCTTGACGATTTCAAAGATTATACTTTTTATCTTAAACGTGATAAATTGGATTACGATATAAAATGCGACTTAAAAGAGTCTTTGTACTTAAAAGCAAAGATAGAATATATGGAATATATGCAAGACGATAAAAAAACTCAGAAAGAAATAGAAAACTTTTTATCCGGTTACGATTCTTGGATTGTCGACAGGTTGGATAATATAAAGTTGAGACATCTTTCTTTGGAAACTTTGAATTCTACGAAAAAAGAAAAAGAAAATTTAGAAAATGATATATTGAAAAAACAACAAAGGTTAGAAAAAACTAACCGTTCTCTTTTTAAGAGAGAGTATATCAGGAAAGGGAAGATAGGTTAAGTCGAAAGGTAAGGATATATAAAAAGTACACTTATGGTAAAAGAGATGCAGACAGAAGACGAGTTCGATATTTACGAATCTAAAATGTACGAAGACTTTAAAAAAAGGTTATATAAAAGAAAGTTAAAGTACAATATAGATAATAGCACAGCGATATATTTCGTCGTAGACGATGTATTGTATGGTTACGATATGATGAAAATAAGCAAAGATTTGATGTTGCCGATTATATGGAACGAATTGAGAAACTTTGAAGTTGATAACGAAGGGAGGATACATCTTATCGGCGAGGATGTACAATATTTCCTTTTAGAATACGAAGACGTTGTAGAGTTATACACTCTACTTTAAATAATTTTTACCCAATCATTAATATTAACAGGACATTTTTAAAATGACAAAAGATGTTATAAGAATAACGAGACTGAGTACAAAAGATACTTTGTATATAAGTTCTCAAATATTTCCCTATTTCGAAAAAGGGAAAAGAGTAATAAAGAACGTAAGTCCTTTCATTGTAAGTTACCAAGGTGATTTTGAAATCTTTATGGGAGACTTAGAAAACAACCTAAGAAAAAGATTGGGGATAAAGGAAAACAGTTTGGCGGTCTATGATAAAGTAGAGCATTTTCCTGAAAAGAAAAAAGCTTCATTGAAACTTTGTGTTATAAAAGAAGAAATACCGGAAGATTTAACAGGCAAACTTTCGACTGAAACTTTTGACCTTATAATAAAGCATTTCGGAATGGAAGAATTTTCTAATATTCCTAATATACCTACGGTTGAAGATTCGGCGGACGGAGAAGTATCTTCTCAGCACGTATTGGGAAGTTCCCTCGGTAAGCAGGAAAAATTAAATGAAGACTTAAAATACGTAAGTATAGAAGATATAGTTTAAACGAAATATCTCTGTTTAGAAGATATGTCTTTTAGTTGTTTCGGCTTTAAATCGGTAGTTTTATCGTCGCAACATTCTTCGCCTATTTTTTTCAATCTTACCCACGATTCTTCTAACATTACGACGAATTCTTTAGAAGAAGTATTTGTAGCTTTTCGACCCCATTTGTTTGAGAATAGGTGGGGTTCTGTTCTATTTGCAGTATCTACGAAAGTGTATTCAGGTTTTATCGGCAAAAGAGGTTCGTAATAAACTACATTAGGTCTCATAAAATTAGTTCTTCTGTCTACTCCTAATTCTCCCCATATATTGTCTACGTTGTATATAGTCGAATTTGAAAGGTTAGGGTATCCTGAGTTATTTCCTGAATGTATATTATTCGCAGTATATCTTGTAAAAACAATATCGTCGTAGTTTCCATTTTCAGGTTTTAATTTAAGGTATAAAGAAACCGGACCTTCGTCAAGGTTAGTTTGTACGAATCCTGTAAGTTCACTACTAAACTGTTCTGTAAGTTTAGTGTAATTCGGAACTAAAACAGGACCTTCTCCTGCTCCAAAATTTACTCTGTCGTCTAAACTCCCGTCGTATTTGCTAAATAGACCTACATAAGAACCGCCGTTTATTTTACCAATCACGTCTATGTTGTATCTATAAGAAGTATCGAGAGTATAATAATCAGTATTAGAAGTTTGGCTTTTGATAGAAGTTATTACATTGCCTTCACAATCTAAAGGATCATATTCTGTAAGTACAGTTTTAAATGCTAAAGACCTAAGTTGTAATTTCACGTAATCGTTTTCTATTTGCCAAACGTCTATCCCGTACTCTGTGGAACTTAACGTCGTCCACGTTGGAAGTTCACCATCGAAACAACTTTCAGACTTATATTCGATATTAAGCTTAAGAACGAGTTGTCCTATCTCTGCATTGGTTATACCTTCTAAGGATTTAAAGAAATTTTTTATTTTATATGTAGTTGTTTCTTGATCGTACCCTGAAGAATTATCGTCGACTAATTCGTCGGCTATTTTAGTAGATATGTAAATAGATTTACTGGTAAGTATATTAGTATTACCTGTATATTCTTGAATCGCCATATGTCCCAATTTCAAGGTAGTTTCGTCAGGTATAATTCCCTGATAATAATATCCGTATTCGTATTTATTTTGAGTTGTATATTGAAACAAGCTCGAATTTACGTTCGCTGCTATTGAAGTAGTAACGTTTGGATTTCCTACGATAGGGTCTAAAAGACCTAAATTTGAATCTTGTCTTATTATATCAGGTCTGACTTTTACCCAAATAGGTTCGTTGATATTGTCCAATATAGCCTGTGGGTAATTCGGAGAACTGAAAATTATAGGTTCGTATTCTTTGTTATTATGATGGTATAGTCCGACTTCGTATCGCAAAGGAGTAAGACCAAAATTTTTAGAACCGCTATGACTTTCTAAACCTTTCACGTACTCGTATTGTTTTAAAGCCGCAGTCTTACTCTTAATTCCGTAATATAAATCACTCGGAGATATTCCAAATATATGTTTAACTTCTCTGGCTGGACTGTTGAAAAATAAAAGACTTCTTAACTTTAGTCTAAATTCTATAGTGTTTATTCCACATCCGGTTATTTTGTAACCTCCGTAAGAAACGGACTTTTCTTTTTCTACACTACATTTATCGTAAGAAAGTAACCACGTAGGTTCTTCCATGTCTTCATATACAGGATTGTAAAAGTTGTTATGCGTTAAAAACTTTGGACTTTCCCCCGATAAAAAATTTCCAATATTTTTGTTAGGTACCGAAGCAATAAGTATTCTGTAATTCGACGGTAGTGAAAGTTCATTGAAACGGTTTATCACTTGTCCTACAGTTTGATGGTTTACAGTTATTCTTGGAGAATTATTATAATCTATTTCACTGAAACCCGTATATCCCATAAAGTCTGACTTGAAAATCTCGGCTTCTTTAGGGTAAGCGTATAATTGTTTAGGAAGTTGTCCGTAAACATTGCCTGTACCTAATATGTATTGAGTAAAGGGTCTCTTGTCTATTTTAAAATTAAAACTTTCCGGACCTTCTAACCATAAATATCTATAGCTGTCGTTTTCTTCAGTACAATCTTTACAGGACATCTTTCTTTTTTTAATATATATATTTATGGAACTTACCTACAACCTACAAAAAAATATAGTAAAACTTATTTCAGATAAGACGAGTTATATTTATAACAATGTGAATGTTATAATCAGAGATTCGGTATCTATAGATTATCCCAATTTAAGTTTTCTCATAAAAGATTATATAGATAGTCTTCCGGTATATACTCTTTCAGATTTAGGTTTGGGAAATTCTAATATAAACGTTACTTTTTCTACTAAAATTTACAATCCTTATGTCGTAGTAAATCTTACTACTGAATCCAATATAAGTAACAGTAAATTTTTAGGTATAGTAGAACAGAACGATTCTAATTCTTTCGTCGGTACTGTTTTTTTGAAAGATTGGTACACTTAATAATTTTTTTGTTTTTTCGTCATAGTTTTTATGGCTACTTATCATATCATATTCGACGGAAATAATTTCATTTCCAAAATAAGACATGTTGTACTTGCTTCGCTTTACGGTAAGAGCAGGAAAGACAAATTTTTAGAAAGAGAAAAAGACAAAAAAGAGTTCAGAGAAGCTCTTGATACTATTTACAATTCTTTTCTCACAAACTTTCCTTCTTATGATAATATAATCTTCTGCGTGGATTCACATTCTTGGAGAAAGAAACTTGTTCTTTCTAAGGGCAGGAAGTACAAACAGAGTAGAAAACTCGACGTTAATATTGATTGGGTAGAGCATAGTAGGATAGTAGATGAGTTTTTAGAAAGTAAAAGTTTTACGGTCTCTAAAATGGGTGGTTTAGAAGCCGACGACCTTATATACATGTGGAAAAATAGAATAAAGGAAAGGTATAAGGATTCTTATATTTTTATAATTTCTACTGATAATGACCTTTTGCAAATTCTTGACGAAAGGACATTTTTGGTAAATCATATAGAGAAAAGTAAAAAGATAGAATGTATAAAAGGTTATTTAGAACCTTCTTCTTCTGAAAAGAAAGAAGAACCTTCGTTGATAGAAGAAAGTGATTTTTTTGATTTTGAAGAAGTTTCTTTTAAAGACAAGGGTATGTCTCCTTACAATTATATTCAGAAGTTAAAAAGAAACTTTGGAAAATTCAAAGAAGTAGATATACAAGAAAAACTAATCTCTAAAATATACTGCGGAGAATCAGGAGATGATATTCCTTCTTGTTACGAATGGGAAAATAAAAGAGTAACTCCTAAATACGTTAAATCTTTATACGAATATGCTTCGGAAAAAGATATACCTTATACTTTAAAAAACCTTATGCGTAAGGAAAATATATCTATGGCTAAAGATATATTCGAAAAGGTTTCTAAAGAAAGTATAGACTTTGAAGAATTCTATAATAACATAAGAACTAATTATAGACTTATTGTTCTTAACGATAAGACTATCCCTGAGATTTATTTGAAACGGTTTGAAGAATATGATATTTGACCAAATCTATATTATTATTTTAGAGAAAAGATATAGGTACGCCATAAGTAATGTAAAAAACCTTTTAGATTTTGGGTACGATATATCTAAGATTAAATTTTTCAAAGCTGTACATGGTAAAGAAATAAACGTAGATTTTAAATATAGTTTATATCCTCATTGGGTTTTAGAGGATACTGAAAACGTTTGGTGGAAAAAACCTATATCTGAAGGAGAGTTAGGATGTGCCTTGTCTCATATAAGCGTATGGAAAGACGCATATTATAAATCTTATCGGAATATCCTTATCTTGGAAGAAGACTTCTTTATTAAAGATAATCACGATGTCTATATGTCTCTTTTTCAAAATTTGAAATTGGAATATGATATTTTCTATATGGGTAAAAATAACATATATCCGGATACTGATTCTGAGGTATCTGATATGATTAAATGTACAGGGTATTCTTACAATACACACGCTTATTCTATATCAAGAGAAGGGATGAGAAAAGCTTTAAATTCAAACTTCAATCAAAATATTATACCTGTGGACGAATTTCTAAATGTTCTTTTTAAAAAGCATCCGAGAAAAGATTTATATGGTATTTATAACGTTCCTGATTTATTCAGGTGTTTTTGTTTCAACGAAAATATAATAGGACAAACTTCTAATGGACAAACAGAATTATAAATTTATTTTAGTAACTGTAGCTACTGAGCAAAATTCAGGATATGATAGGTATATAGAATCTATTAAAAGTATAGGGGGTAATCCTGTAGTTTTAGGTTATGGTAGGAAATGGGAAGGTGGTGATATGTCTTTTCCGGGAGGAGGGCATAAAGTAAACCTTCTGAAAGAACATCTTACTATATTGGATATAGACGGTACCGGAGAATCTTTAAAAGATACTATTATCTGTTTTACTGATTGTTATGACGTTTTACCTAATAAAAAAGATGATTTTTTCGACGGTCTCGTTGAAAGTTTTTTAGCTATGGATAAAGATATTGTTTTCGGAGCAGAATTGTTTTGTTATCCTGACGAGTCTCTTTCGAATTTTTATCCGAATACCGAAAGCGTATTCAAATATTTAAATTCCGGTCTTTTTATAGGTTATGCTGATAAAATATATTCTCTTCTAAAGAGTAGAGATTTGAAAAACGAAGACGACGATCAGTTATACTTTACAAAATTTTTATTAGAGAATCCTGAAAGGTTGGCAGTAGATAACCATAATATTCTTTTCTGTAACCTTAACGGAGCTTTAGATAGAATAAAGATAGTCAATGATACTTTATACGTAGGAAATGGATTTTGGACAAACGATCCCTATTTTATACATGCGAACGGACCGAACAATGTAAAAAATTATCTTAATGTGATACAAGACCTTGTTTTGAGTTATGATTATAAGACTAACACTAATCGAAGATATAAAACTTACGAAGAAGCCGTAGTTCCTAAACAAGAAGAGAAGTTAGTACATGTAATATTGGAGATAAGGGAATATTCGAAAAGGTTGGAAGATATTTTCAACAGTATAGCTTCTCAAAACTATCCCAAAGATAGAATGAATATAAATATACTTATAAGTAAAAGTCTAAATTTGGAAAAATTAGAACTTATAATAGAAACTATATTCACTACTAAAAATTACAGGCATTTTGTTATTTCTCAGTTAGAAACACATGATGATTTTACTAATTTGGGAAAACAGTTCTTTTGGACAAATGATTACAATAGATATTATAGCGACGTAGATCCGATAAGAAGTCCACATATGGACCATATGATATACCTTACTGAGAAATGTTACTTTACGGATAAAAATGCAATAAGGTATGTTATAAATCAAGGTCATGGTATATTTACTTTCCCTATATTGGATTATAAAGGGAAGAATGGATATAATTTTGAAATGTATCCTACGCAGTTTATAGTAGAAAACGATATAATGGAATCTAAATATGTCGGTAGATTTTCTGTAAACGATATAAGAGATTTTGTAGTAATTAACGGAAACCATATAATTGGAAAATTGGTAAATTTCAATTCTATAAAATCCAAAGTGGACGAGATATGTATACAGCCGTGCATTATAAACGTATATAATATTCTTAAGGGTACTGATAATATAGGACAAGATTTCAACGTTTATAATTCTACGCCGGAAGAGTTGAAAAGATTGAACGTTAAAAATGAAAACGGTCTTAAGTTGGTAGTCTTTTATCATACTTTTCTTATAGAAGGGTTTGAAAAATATCTCGAAGAGCAGTTAGGTCTTCTTAAAGATTACGGTCTTAGTGAAAGAGTTTCTGAGGTACATATAGGTCTTGACGGTTCTTGGACAGATAGAATATACGCTATGGAAAAATATAAAAACCATAACTTTTATTTTTACAACGTAGAAGGTCAAGGTGAACAGGGAACTTTACAGTTATTACATAATATGTGTAGGAAAGAGGAACATTTCTTGGTTCTATACATGCACACCAAAGGTATAACTTACTTAAATTCTAACAATCCTAAGTACAAAGAAAATCTTCAGGTTTGGCGTAGGTATATGGAATATTGGAATATCAAAAAAGCTAAACTGTGTGTAGATTTACTTATGAAAGGGTATGATATTGTAGGAACTTCTTTTAAAGAAAATCCTTACAACCATTATAGCGGTAATTTTTGGTGGGCTTCTTCACAATACTTAAAATCTTTACCTTATATCAATAAGAAAGATGTAAGTTTAGAAGAGAATAGATATATGGCAGAGAAATGGGTTTTTATAAATAATCCTAATTTTTACAGCCATGAAAAATTAGAATATACCAAAGATATAAGGGAAACCGGAATAGATTATTTCGAATATTTTGAGGGAGATGATAATTATATAGGTCTTTGTGATGTTAAATCTGACGAATCGAAAGGAGAATATAAATCAGAACAAAGTTTAGGAATATTCGATTATCTTGAAATCGTAGAAGGTCAAGAGAAATTAAAAAGAAGTTGGGTAGAAAAGTACATAAAGAAACCTCTGTACCAAAAAGAATACGATCTTATAGTAAACGAAGTTTTCCCCATGAGTGATATTATCACTTTTCCAGCTTTCAATAAAGCTTTCTGTGAAGAAGTTATAACGATAGCAGAAGAAAAAAACGTTTGGGAATCTAAAAGACATGAATATTACCCGGCTGAGGATGTCATTATAGATAAACTCGGTTTGAAGCAAATGTATTCTTTGTTTTTAAAAGAGTTCATATATCCTTTGGCTAAACATTATTGGAAACTTGACGGTGAAAGTTGGGACAGTTTGTATTCTGAAGATTTTATAAATCGTTATAGAGTAGAAGCTCAACCTAAGTTAGATATACATCACGATAGTTCTATATACACCGTTCTTTTGACGCTGAATGAAGATTTCGAAGGTGGTGGCACTATATTCCCTACTAAAAGAATCACACATAAGGGAAAAGTAGGAGACATAACAATACATCCCGGACTAATTACACACAAACACGGCGGAGTTCCTATAAGTTCAGGTACGAGGTACGTTATGGTTTCTTTTTGTAAGAAGTTAAAGTACGAAAAAAGAGAAAATGGACATTTGGACATTATAACGTATCCTTAAAAAAATTTAAATGTGATTTGGAATTATCATAAAGTTTTTGTATATTTGCAAGTGTTAAAAATACAAAAAAGGAAATGATGGATTTTCAAAAAGACAAGATGTATAAAGTAACGAGTAAGATATTAGAATCTACGAAAACTCTATATCTTTACGATGTTAAAGATTTGTCAGACGGTACTAAGGATTTAATGTTTTCTCTTAAAAAGAACGGTATGGACAATTCTTGGTCTAACGTATGGGTAAATTCAAGAAATCCTAATTATATTTTCGAGGAGTGTAAAGATGAATGAGTTTTTAAAAATGGTGAAAGATGGTTTTAAACCGTTCTATAGGCAAGAATTTTATGACATTTCCTCTAAGTTTAAAACTCAGGGATTGATATATGCTTCTTTTGGACTATTGGTATTTTTATTATTTTTCTTTATAGAATATAATAAAGGTTTGAAATTATTTATAGTGCCTTTACATTCTTGGTTTTATTTTTACTATCTTTCTTTTTTTGTATGTGGTAAAGAAAATAAACTTTCAGAACTTTTAAATTTTGAAGAACTTGAAGATTTTCTTAAAAAGAAATCTTTAGATTATATTCTTTTTCGAACGACTATGGTTTCAATTATGGGATTACATACTCGTTTTCTTATATTATTTTCGATTTCTTATGTGGTTTTGGCTTTTTTGAAAATTTTGGACTCTGATTTGGTTAGTATCGTTTTCGCATTTAACTTCGGAGTTGTTTACTTTTACACTTTATTTTTGATGTTTTACTCTAATTATATTCGTTACAAAGGGTAAGAAATATGGGAAAAGGAAAGAATATAATTTTGACAGAATCTAACTTAGGGGAAGTCTGTGATATTTTAGAGAAAGATTCTAACTATCAGCACGAGATAGGAATACATCCCTGCGGTAGTAGAATATATGTGAAAGATTTAGAAGGTAATGTTATACACCATTATAGTTCCGGACAAAAAATTTCTATAAGAGACAAGGCGTCAGAAAAAGAAATAACTCCGCTTATGGTTTATAATTATCTATATAAAGATTTGAAAGAACATAATTGTATTCCTGAGAGTATTTATAACTTGGTGGAAAAAATAAATTCATACATGAGGTCAGAATGATAAATTATCAAGAATTAGTTTTACTTTTAACTACCTTGCTTTTTGTTATATTTATAATCGAGCATGTTTCGGAATATTTGAAAGATGTTTATAAATACTATATTTCTATGTATTTAGATGGTTTAGAGTCCGTAAAGTCTATTACGTATTTGAAAAATATAAATAAAGTTCTTGGGGTAATAGAAGGGTATGATAATTGGAACAGAGAAAGATTTGAATTTTTGGTACACGTTAAAAACAAAATAACCAAACATTTTTCAGAAAACGAAAATCTCTACAATGTCGAAATTTTAGAAAATCCTGCGGATATTATCAAGATGGTTCTTAACGAAAAAGAATACGGATTTTTAGAAACTATTCCTTATGTAGGGGTAGATAAAAGTTTTAAGTGCGGAAAATTCGATTCTAAAGATTTTAACATAGAAGAAGCTTACGATTTAGTAAAATACTTCAATAGGAACGATATTAAGATTGTTCCGGATGTCAATCCGAAACTACATATGTTGGGAATAGAATTATCAAAGAATAGGGAATTATGATAGTTTATTTGGGAGATACTCACGGTGCTTATAGTTTAAGAAACGCAGTGAGAGAAATAATAGGCAGGACTATATACGGTACAGAAGAGGTAAATATAATACAAGTAGGAGATGCCGGTATAGGATTTACTATTAAAGATATGGAACATCTACACAATATACAAAAAGATATAAAGGATATTGGAAATAATAGATATAATCTATACGTTGTAAGAGGTAATCACGACAACCCTTATTTTTTTAGCAAAAGGTTTAATGTTTTAGACATATTGCCTTCAGGGAAACAGAAAGTTTTCTTGTTGAAAGATTATTCTAAGCTATTGATAAACGATCAGAAGGTAGGTTTTATAGGCGGTGGGGTATCTATAGACAGGTCGAGAAGAGTAGAAGGTTTTGAATATTGGTCAGACGAAGTTATTAGTAGAATATCTAAAAATAAACTGAGAGATTGGTTGAGCGATATAGATATACTTGTAACGCATGTTCCTGACGCCGACGTTTTTAATTTCAACGGACTTAACAAAATACTGTATTCTTTGAAAAAGGACGTTAAGACAGTAAAAGATTTACAGAACGAGAACGAATATACTAAAACCATAAAAGAATTGCTTATAGAAAGAAATTCTAAATGTGTTTGGGTATCAGGACATCATCATACTTTTAGGAAAGAGAAGATAAACGGAATTGAGTTTTATATACTCAAAGACTACAATGTTAATTATAAAGAGTACGACGGTTGGTTTATGAAAAATTTATTTTTTAAGGATGGGAAATCAGTATGATAGTTTATAAAAACAAAACAAAGACGAACTATGTGATTTTGGATGAGAATGGAAAAAAGATAAAATGTTATGTGAAGTTCGACAATAAGTTAGAAAAGAAAACTATAAGTGATTTTATAAAAAAAGGCGAAAACGTATATGCTCATATATGCCACAAGGGGACTAAGGTTAAATTAGATACTGTTTTGGATAAAGTAGGACAGGTAAAAGATACTCCTATATACGTATACAATCCTCAGATTTAAGAAAGGTTCACAGAATTACTTTTTATTGCTGTACTTGCAGCTTGTAGTGCAGAAACCATAGCTCCGGGAGTAGGAGGAAACTTTCCATCTATGGCAGTACATATAACTTTTAGAATTTCTAAAAGAGGTTCATATCTTACCGATTTGTATATAGGTCTCGTTCCTAATAAAACTTTTTTTCCGTTAGTGTGTACTACTTCGCTATTGTGTTCTATTTTGTTAGTAGAAGTATTACTCGTTATGTTATTACTTACTATTGTAATATCAGGACCTTTCATTTCTATCATAGATTCAGAATCTACGTGTTCTATGAAAATGGAATTATCGGGTTTCAATATTATCCTTGAATCTTTAAGATTCAATTCTAAACCGTTACTTGGAGTATAGAATATCTTTAACCTTTCATCTTCGTCTAAGGTTAAAACGTGGCTGTTTATATAATTTGCAAGTTCGTCAGTATCTCTTATGAGAGAAAGTAACTCATCGTTAGGTTTTATTATACTGTAATATTGTCCTGAGTATATGTCGTCGCTTACAAAGACTACTTGTACCACAGTCCCTAATTTAGGAAAATTGAAATCACCGTAACCTGAACTTTCTCCTCCGGCAAATACTTTATTCCCTGCTTGATAAAACCAAGGTATGTCTTTTGTAGGGGTTAAGAAAAGACTCTCGTCTATATAGTCTTTTAAATTCAAAGGTTTGTCAGGAATATAGCCACTTTCGTCAGGCTTTCTTATGTCTAACTTACCGAAGATTCTTATTTTGACTCTTCCCATTTGTAAAGGATCTTCGTTGTCTACTATAACACCTGCCCATATTTTAGAAGTCAAACTTTCGTAATAACCGTCGTTGTATTTAGAAGAATAATTCATACTTTAATACTCTAACCTCCCTTCTATATTGTACTTTTCTCTTATTTGTCTTTCGTACATTTCTTCAAAGAAGGGACATTTGTAAGTAAAGATAGTGTTTCCTACAAAAGAAGGGAATTTAGAAATAGTAGTTAAAGACTTACAGTAGTCGAAATCTAAATTGTATTCTATTCTTTCCGGAAGGTTCGCTATTGAGGTTAGGGATTCACATCCTCCGAAATATAAATCGCCTTTAATTTCCTTGATTTCCGTTCCTAAAAGTTCTTCGAAACCTTTAAATTCTTTAATGTCTCTTGGTGCGATGATAGTTCCTTCATAAACTCCTTCTTTTAGTTTAGACATGTCTATATCCCATTTTTTCAAGATGTACCCTAACGAATAATTATCGCCTAAGTCTATGCTGAGATTACTCTCTGGGTATACGTCAGATGCTAATAAAAATGTACCGTATTTGTCTTTATTTAAATTTTCCTTTATCCAAATGTTCAATTCTTTTTTGAATTTCTCAGAAAGTTTTTCATTTCTGTCTAAAATAGAACCGTAGCATTTGAAAGCCAATCCCCATGCTACCTCATTTTCTATATTGGTGTAAGGTTTTATGTTTATTCTACCGTAAGGACGGTTTATATTTTTATCGTTTTCTTCGATAAGATATGCTATAATTGTTCCTGAATTTATATCTTTGTATAAATATTTACTTTGCGTACCGTTTTCTAAGTTCATACAACTGGTCCAACCTCTATTCGTGGACATTCCTGCAATGTCATAAGGATGTTTAGAAATACAAATAAGAAAGTCTTTATTTTGTATAGTTCTATTAGGATCTTCGTTGAATACTTTAAGTAGGTCTAAACGATTTAGTTTATTCAAAACCTTACCTATCCTGAAAGTTCTTCCGTCTTTCTCACAATATCCTTCCAAGTAATCGGTTATAGTATATCCGTTATCTTCAAAAAACATTGAGATGAAAGTGTTTATTGTTATATCGTCGTTGTTAACTTTATATTCGAAAGGAATGTAAATTCTATTCTTACCTCCGAAAAGCTCAGTAAGAATATTTTCTATATACTTTGGTCTTTTTTCGTGATACTTTCTATACTGTGAAATCTTAAGAGATTCGTTGATTTGATTATATGTTAGGAATTGTTTTTTCATCTTGAAATATTATATTTTTCCCTTATTTGTTCTTCCGTCATTCCTTCAAAAAATGGACAATTTCGAGTCCAAATATAATTTTCAACAAATGAAGGCATTTTTGAAATAGAAGTTAAAGAAGTACAACTATCGAAACTTAAAAAACCTTCTATTTTTTCCGGAAGGTTCGAAACCGAAGTTAAAGAAGTACAACTATCAAAACTTAAATAATATCCCATGTAATCAGGAAGATTAGAAATAGAAGTTAAACGTTTACACCAAGCGAAAGACAAATAACCTTTTATTTCTTTTATATCAAATCCTAATTCTTCTTCAAAACCTCTGAATTCTTTTATGTCTTCAGGTGCATGGACATTTCCATTATAAATACCGTCTTTAAGTTTTGAAAGGTCAATATCCCATTTTTCTAAAACCGTAAGTTCTCTCGGAACAAAAAGTTCTCTCGGTAGAGAGTTTACCCTTATGTATTTTTCACCGTCTATTCCATCATTCTTAGAATTTACTGTAGAATTATCTCCTAATGTTATATTTCCTCCTTTATCCACCGCAATACAAACTTTATACAAAGGATCAGTAGAAGGTAAAGATTTATCGGTAATGAAGTAGAAAGTATAAAAAACATCTTTATAATAATCGTCCCATGCTTCTTGTCCCGTACCATAGGTAGCAGTGATACACCACTTTGTTCCTCTTCCATATTTAGCAGACTGTTCAAAGTTATCCGGTCGGACAATAAAGAACCTTTCGTCTTCGTAAATAACGTTTATGTCTTTAGTTATAACTTTATTCTTTTGGTTCTTAGAGGTGTAGTTATCAAGAGAAGACTTTAATTCTTCGAAAGAATAAAGATTTATGTCTTTCTTGGGAAGGTTAGAAACTAACGTATGAAACTTATCAATGTAGGTTTTTATTTCTTCATCAGGATGACCTTCCAAAAAGAATCTACAAATACTATCAAGATATTTCTTGTTAGGAGTAGTATCCAAAAGAGTAAGTCTTTCGAAGTCTTCCTTACCGATATTACCTGTATTAAGGAAAGTAGCTCTTGAAGAACTAAGACCTTCGTTTAAAAATTCTCGGTATGTAAGGAAAGTTTTTAACATTAATTTTCATTTTATTTTATAACTACGTCCATAGCTATCATATCGTTAATGATTACATTTAATACCGCAATATCTCTAACGTTGCCTTTGTAAAATTCTAAATCGAATCTTATGGAATATTGTTTTTCATCATAGACTAAAAAATCTGAGCATTGTTTATTCAGAAGATTTATTATTTTTTCTTTACTGACTTTGGTTTCGAATATCAAATTTTCAAGATTTATTCCCAACGTAGTGGTTCCTAAAACCTCTCCTCTGTTGGTGAACAAAAGCATTTTTATTTGAGATATTAAGTTTCCTAAATCTGTCGTTTCTTCTAATTCTAAAGAATTGTAAGAGAGGTCGTTTTCGTTTTTAAAATACAAGTCTATCATATAGATATATATATTTTAAAAAATTAAAGATCTGTACTTTTTAGGACTACTAACTTGAATTCGTTTTGATTTGCGGACTTAAGATTATCGTTCAATAAACTTTTGAAGTTTTCCCAATGTTCGCTCGGTACTGTCATACACCCGCTACTACTAACGTCGTTGTGAAATTCGTTTCGGTTTCTTCCGCCTTTGTGTAAATTTATTCCGAACTTTCCTTTCTCTACTTTACTTTGACCGCCGTTCACAGGATCTCTTTTTACAGTAACGTCGGAATTTTGTATGAAGGCTTCGTATGAACCGTTTCTTGGAGAATTATGAATTCCCGGTTTGTAATAATAAGTTCCCGGAACTATAACAGGATAACCTTTGTCTTTTACAAGATTACTTTCTCCGTATTTCGAAGGGTCTGTATTTCCCGGAAATATATGGTATTTTGAATTAGTTTTGGTTTTATCTACGATTATAAACGCATCGTCATAAAGACCTCTTTTTTCATTAGAAGAACTGTCTACGTTTCTTATAGCGTATAAAGTAATTTTACTATTTTCTGATTTGTTTACGAGAGAATCTATTTTATGCTGACTCAACTTACTTTTAACATCTTTGTTTTCTAAAGAATTTAAATCTTGGTATTTATTGTTGGAAGATATAGAACCTATTTTTTCTTTTGATTGGGAGGAAGAACCGTCGTCGTAACTATACGATTTAAATTCTTTAAGTATATTTTTATAAGATTTAAACATGTTTTTATTTGTTTTGTTAAAAATAGGGGGGATATACCCCCCAACTTTGCTATTCTATAACGTCTTCTATTTTAGATACTTTCACGTCTGAGATTACATAGTTGAAAGAATTTTTATTAAAATATTCTGCCAACTTAACTTCTACGTCTGTTATACTTACTGCGTTTATAAGATAAGTCTTACTTACCCATTTTGTTTTATCAGTATCTTGGTGTACTATTTCTATCTTTACTTTTGCAAGATAGCTTGTAATGTTTTCCGTAGCCATATCGGTCATTTTTTAATTTGTAGAAAAAATATACTTTTATGACGACATTTTAAAACATATAGTGTTTAATGATACTGTGCTATGTAAGTTCCAAGTATAACTAAGCCGGAGAAAAGTAAAGTTCCTATAAATATTCCCACTTGTCCGTAAACCATAGAATCGTTTTCGGGATCGTGGTAGTTCACCTTACCGTAAACGTAAGAAAGTAAAGAAGCCAATCCACAAGAAAGTATTCCATACCATACTAAAAGTATAGAAACTTTAAATTCTTGTGCTTGGAATCCGAAAATTCTAAGAAGTCCATAAAATAGACATATAATTATAGCCCATCTTAAAGCTGTAGGGGAATTTTTAACCCAATATTTTATCCTTAAATTCAAAGGAATATCTTTTTCTGACATAATCCGTCCTAATTTTGTTAGTAATGTAAAATTTATATATCTAATAATAGAAAATAAGATATATAAATAAATGATAAAACCTTTTCTGACATATCAAGAATTTTTAAACGAAGGACTTAATTCTTCAAGGAAAGCTTTTCTTTCTACCGGTAAAATAGGTCCGGAAGACTTTGAAAGACTTACTCTTTTAGACTCTACTCCTACCAAGAAATACCTTGATTCTATATGTAGGTTTTTCTTAGAAGGACATTCGGAAGAAGAAATAAAGAATTATATTGAAAAGTTTCATACTTTGGGGTTTAACCTTCCTAAGAAAGATATAAACCTTTACGACTTCCAAGAACTAAAGACTATTTTGGACAATTATACTTCAAAGAATCAAAAGGACAAAGAAGTTACTAAAGACATAAATGTTGTATATGAAGACGAAAGGTTCTTTATTGTACGTCCGGATACATTTGAGCAGTCTGCTAAATATGGCAGAAGAACAAAATGGTGTATTACTGCTACCGACGGTACCGGACAGAAAGCGTGGGACGGGTATAGACGTTTAGGATACACTTTTTACTTTATAACAGACAAGTCTTTACCTTCTACGAATCCTTTGTATAAAGTAGCGATTGCTGTAGATAAAAAAGGTGGTATAACATACGGTAATAATTCTACAGTAAATTCTTTGAATAAAGGAATAGACGGTGAAGAATACATAGATGATAATGATTTGCCGAGAGAACTTTTTGTTCCGAGAGAACTTACTCTTTTAGAAAAATGGAAAATAAACCTTTCTAAATTTAAAGACGGCATTTACGAGGGAGATGTTTATGTACCCAAAGACATAAAAGAATTCAGAGGATTTAAAGAAGAATTAGGACTTGATATAAAAGAAGTTAGAGGATATTTAGATTTCAGAGACTGTACTTCTTTAACTTCTATTTCAAATCTTCCGGAAAGAATAGGAGGATTTTTAAATTTCGGAGGTTGTATTTCTTTAACTTCTATATCCAATCTTCCTGAAACTGTAGGCGGAAGTTTAAATTTCAGAAATTGTACATCTTTAACTTCTTTTCCTGACCTTCCGGAATACGTAGGATTGAGTTTAAGTTTCGAATATTGTACTTCTTTAAATTTTATTTCCAAAATGCCTTCAGTAGTTAAAGAAAATATTTATATTGACAGTTGTCCATTCTTCGAAGGAATGTTTACAGATCAAATAAGACAAAAATATGGAATTGGGTATTAAAAATTTCTTAACATATAGACAAATCAATGAAGCTTTGAAACCTTCTCAGTTTAGAAAATACATGAATTTAGAAACGGAAGCGATTTATAAGGACAAGCTTTCTGATGTTTTTCCTAAAAAGAAAAGAATCTATATAGATTTTATAGATTTCGATTACGAGCAAGTTTTAGAATGGTCCGACGAATATCCTAAAATAAAAGATATATTAGAACAGAAAGGTTATGATATCGTAGATTATATTCAAAACAAGGCAAAGAAAAAAGGACAGGATAATAATATAACCAAGATAACGAAAGTTCTTTCGGATCAAAATCAAATAAAGTTATACGAACACGATTGGGTAGTCAAAAAGTTTCTGAAGGGGAAATCTAAAGATAGTTCTTTCAAAACGTGTATAGCTTTAAGTATACATCCTTACGATATTGCAGGAATGTCCACAGACAGGGGTTGGACAAGCTGTACTAATATTGTGAACGGAAGTTTCGCAAATAGAGTTATAGATTCTATAAAAGAAGGAACTATTATAGCTTACCTTGTATTTGAAGACGATAAGAATATAAAAAATCCAATATCGAGGATAGTTCTTAATACGTATATAAGTAAAGAAAACAATGTTATATGGATACCTGAGAATGTTTGTTATGGAGTATCTATCAATAATAGTGATTTGGAAGTAAGTTTTAATTCTACATTGTTCGTATGGGCAAACGAAAATTTAAACAACGTAAAAGTATCTCCTGAAGAACTTTTCATTAAAAATGATATGGTATACGATGACGATAAAGTTATAGGTTATAGAAAAGATGAAAAGTCTGATTCTTGGATAAGTATAAACGACGAATATAAAAATATGCTATTTTGGAAAGTTTATGGCGGTAGTTGGAATATAAAAGAAGAAGGAACGAGTATAAACTATAAAAATGATTATGTTTCTGAATTTATTTCTGAAATACAGATTGAAACCGACGGTACTAATTTGGTTATGGACGGGGTATATTTAGATATGGAAATAGATTCTGAATATTGTAGACCTCAGACACTTAACCTAAAAGAGCATATAATAAGATTGAATAATGATAATGAGTATTTCAAAAATTTTTGGAAGAGGGTAAGAAAGTATGCTATTTCTAAAGATTTGTTTTTAAAGAACGGCGATGTTCTTTTTAACAAGATAAAAAAAATAAGACATGAAAGTATATACTCTAATGTAGAAGTTTTATATAAACTTTTTATAGATTACGTGGAATACACTAATGATGTTAAATATAGAAGTTCTACTCTCGATAGATATTTTCCCGGACATTCAGGAAATGTAGATTTAGATTTGAAGTATCGTAATAAAGATAAAATGATAGAGTATATAGAAATATTTGACGATTATTTTAGAGAAAATTCTAACGTTATTAAAACTAAAGAAATGATTTCCTTTTATAAAAAGTATTCTCCTTCCGAATACAAATCAATAGAAGATATTAAGAGCGATAATATTATAATGAACCTTAGCTTTGTTTTCGACAATTATACTTTACTATACGCAGGGGATGAAAGTACAGGTATAAAAGAAGTTCCTTTATTTAGAGTTATGCAAAAATTTCCTCCACATGTTTATATGTCTATTGGTATTTCTTCTTTGCCTGAAAGTGGTGTTCCGATATATACTAATGTAACTTTAAGAACGAATGTCTAAAATATTTAATACGTATAGTCAAATAAACGAAGCTCTTAGTCTTAGGAAGTATAGAGAATATCATAACATAAGACCTGAATATTTAGAACAAATTCTAACTGAAATATTCGAAGGTAAAAATAGAATATATCTACCTTTTAAATTCGATGTGCCTGACATTAATCCTGATCCGAGTATAAGATATGTTCTTTGGAACTCAGGCGGTTATAAAATAACTAATTACTTAGAAGGATACTGTGAAAAAGACGGAAGAACTTTTAGAATCGGTAAAGTTTTAAATAAACTTAATCGTTTAGACTTGCTTAAAGTATTCAACGAAGATCCAAGTAGAGCGATACAAAATAAAGAATTACTTATTTGTATTTCTAAACATCCTTATGATATTGCAGGAATGTCCACGGACAGGGGTTGGACAAGCTGTATGGATCTATACTACGGTGAGCATAGGAGATATGTCAGTAAAGAAATAAAAGCAGGTACTTTTATAGCTTATCTTATAGACGTCAATGATAAAAATATAAGAAGTCCACATGGTAGGGTAAATATAAAACCTTATGTTAATCTGAGTAAAAACATGGCATGGGGTTTATCAGAAGTTTGTTACGGTTCTATGTTAGATGATAGTGCGTTGTCCTCTAAATTTATAGAATCCGTATCGGAATGGGTGAATTCTAAAGCGAATAAAACCAAAGGTGTATATTCTTTGGCAGGTGGGGTTTACAGTAATGAAGCCGTCGATGTGATTACTGTAGGTAAAGACGTTGAAAACAATCTTTTCGAATGGAATATAGATATGGATAGATTTGGAGAAAATGGTGAATATACTTTAAATATAGATTCTCCTTTAAATATAAAGGAATTTAAAGGTTTCGAGGAACTCTTTGGGTTTGAAATAAAAGAAATAAAAGGGGGTTTATATTTTGACAGACGCCATTCTTTAACTTCTGTATCAAATCTTCCTGAAAGAATAGGAGGAAGTTTAGATTTCGAATACTGCACTTCTTTAACTTCTATATCAGATTTCCCTAAATTATTAGAAGGTGTTTTGTATACCGAAGGATGTCCATTTTTCGAAGGAATGGATGAACAGCAGATAAGAGAAAAATATAATATACAACCTGTAAATTTTAAAATTCGAGAATGGGGAATTTTACTTAGTTTTCTAAACGATGATGGTGATTACAGTGTTGGTATAAACGCTCCCGAAAATATTAAAAAATTTACAGGATTTAAAGAAGAATTAGGACTTAATATAAGAGAAGTACAAGGTTTAAGTTTTTATAAATGCGAATCTTTAACTTCGGTATCTAATCTTCCTGAATGTTCGTCAGCTTTAAGTTTTACAAGATGTAAATCTTTGGAGTCTGTATCGAATCTTCCTGAAAGCGTAGGTGGTAATTTGTCTTTTGAAAAATGTAACTCTTTGACTTACATTTCAAATCTTCCGGAAAAGGTAAAGGGAAGTTTGTCCTTTTCAGAATGTTTGTCTTTAAAATCAGTACCTAAAATGCCTTCAGTAGTCGAAGGTTATATTCATACAGAAAAATGTCCATTTTTCGAAGGAATGAACGAAGAACAAATAAGAGAAAAATATAACATTTCAAGATGAAAAAACAGTTTCTAACATATAATGAACTAAACGAAGCTCTTAAACTTTCACAGTATAGAGATTATCATGGAATTAAAATAGCTTCCCATATAAAGAAATTTTTAAAAAAAGGGTTCGGAGACAAGAATCGTATCTATATACCTTACAAAAATTTAGATTTGGAAGATTATTATGGTATTAGCTCTAACTATGTGCCAATAAAAAGAATATTAGAAGATAAGGGTTATGAGATTGTAGATTACTATGGTAACGTTTGTAAGATAAAAGGAACTACGAGAAATTTTACAAAAATAACTAAAGTCTTGGGAGAATTTTCTGAGCTTTATTCTCAAGATTATGTTATTTATAGTTACCTTTCTAAAAAGATAAAGAAAAGCGACAATAGAAACCTTATAATATGTATTTCAAAACATCCTTATGACATTGCAGGTATGTCCACAGACAGGGGTTGGACAAGTTGTATGAACTTGGAAGAAGGGGGATATAAAGAATATATCCGAAGTGAAATAAAAGAAGGTAGTGTTGTAGCATATCTTATATTCGAAGACGATAAGAATATAAACAATCCGATAGCAAGGGTTACATGTAAGCCTTATTTCAATGGACTTGATATGATTTTACATACGGAAGGTATATGTTATGGAATACGATCTGTTAAATTTTCAGATTTTTATAAGGATGTTCAAAAATGGCTAAATGAAAATATAAACATACATTCTAAAGACGGTACGTATGATTTAAGTAGAAATGTTTATAAGGATAACCATTCTATAAAAATACAAAAAGACAAGGATTCTATAGAGATAAGCGATTTTGAAAACATAGAATATATTTACGACACTTCTTATATTAGAAGTCTGAGTATAACTATCTTTGATACGATAACTGGTGAAAATTTCTACACTGACGATTTTGAAGAAACGTATAATGAAATTCTAATGGGCGACCATATAGAAAGACATGGTGATGATTATAGTTTTGGTATCTTTGTAGATTATATGGATATGGATTCGAATTGTCAGATAAATCCCAGTCTTGTATTTAAAGGCGGGGAAGAAGAAAAAAGAAGATTTGTAGAAGATTATATACTCGAAGCGTTGGATTTTAACGCCGATGGATGGTTATACAATTCTTTAAAATCTAAGCTTAATTCTGAAGGCGTATGGAATTATTATAACAAAGAAAAGAAGAGATATTACAATCTCGTATCTGAAACTGATGGGAATTTAAATTTCCCATATGGTATGCGTATAATTTTACATTTTCTAAAAAATAATGTTAATAATTACGATAAAGACGTTTCTTTATATTCTGATTTCCCTAATTTATTAGAGTTCGAGATTAATATAGATACGTTATCTGAAAAAAGCTATACTATAGAAGATATAAAACTTTTCGGAAACGATTATTACGGATAATAAAAACTAATTTTGTAAATTTGCGTCTAAACTCTTTTACACGAATATATAAGTGGTTATATGGATAGCGGTATGATTGATTTCGGTTCTATGTTATTGTTCGAATGTAGCTTAGGAGAAATCTTTCCTGTGCAAGATGATATAGAAACTTATTTGGAAGTTTTAAACGTCGAAGGTGGAGTTAAAATACTTCTATGGTCTAACGGAAAAGATGAATCTTATCCTCCTTTAGGGGAAGTCGTTTTGAAATCAGAAGAGGTTTTAAAATTAGCCAATCGTTTGATATACATGGCAAAAGTTTTAGAAATGAAAGAAGTTTACGAAAAAGCAAAAAAAGAAAGAGAACTTATTAATAATAAAACAGGAAAGTGAAATGTTTTTAGAACAACTGAAAAAATACACAGCTTATATAATATTCGTAGTTATTATAATTATTCTTTGTATGTTTCTTTATAATCTTTATAAAGATAAAATAGCATCTGAGAAAAGATCAGAACAGAATATATTAGCCCTCATAAAAGAGCAAGAGAAGTATAGGTTAGCAGACAATAGTCTTATGGTCGAAAAGTACAATTATTTAGTTTCTAATATGGAAGACCTTAAAAAAATTAACGCCAGTCTGTATGGGGAATTTAACAAAATGAAAAAAGACATAATCGCAGGTATATCTTCTACTGTAACAGTATCGAGTAAAAGTTATACAGTTCCTGTTTACATTACTCAAAAAGGACATTCGGGTACTATAGATTTGACGTATGAAGATAAAAAAGGTTCTTATGAAAGATTTATAAGGGGAAATCTACCTTTTGTTATAGATAGCGTTAGTTATAAATTAACGACTCCTTATAATTTTAACATGACTAAAGACGTGGTTAAATTTAAACTTTTGACAGGTTTTGAAAAAACTAAAGACGGCAACTATAAAGCTTTTGGAAACGTAGAAGGTACCGATATAGACTTAGACATTGATGGTTTCTTGGTAGATAAACATCTAAAAGGACATAGAGACGGAATTCCTATATGTATAGGAATACAGGGAGGTTACGGTTATGCTTTTGGGTTAGATAGAGGCGTTCCTTATATAGGTTTGGGTATATCTTACCCTGCTTATGATTTAAGAAACCTTTTCGATTAGAAAATAAAAAGCCCCTTTTTTCAGAGGGGCTTATCTTTTTATTCTTCACTTTCAGTTTTTTCTTCGCTTACACTTTCGCCTTCATCTTCATTCTTTTCTAATTCTTCGTCTGATTCCTCTTCTTCTTCTCCGTCCCCATCTTCTTCTTTGTCTAAGTCTTCCACTTCTACTTCCGATTCTTCGTCAGAACTTTCTTTTGAATCTTCTTCTTCTGAGCTTTCAAAATCTTCTTCTGAGTTTTCGAATCCTTCTTCTGAGCTTTCTTCTGAGCTTTCAAAACCTTCTTCTGAGCTTTCTTCTGAGCTTTCAAAACCTTCTTCTGAGCTTTCTTCTGAGCTTTCAAAACCTTCTTCTGAGCTTTCTTCTGAACTTTCGAATCCTTCTTCAGAACTTTCGAACCCTTCTTCAGAACCTTCCTCTTCCGATTCTTGGAACTCATAATCGTTCGAAGGTTCTTTCGAATCTAAAGTATCTACGTATTCTTTGAAACTTTGGTAGATATTTCCTTTTCCGCTTTTTCGCATCCATTCTTCGAAACTTGCGAAATGTGATGTTTTATCTGACATAATATATCCTTTTTTATTTATATATCTAAGATTTTATTTTTCTTTTTTGTTTCCGTAGGATATTCCTAATTTATCAAAATCTTGTTTTACGAACATTGTTTTTTTATCCACAAATGCCATATCTGATATACTATCTTCTTTCCCTATAACTATACAAGATTTCAAAGAACCTGCTATTTCTTGCAGTTCGTTTTTTATAAAGCATTTTTTTAGTTCTGTGCTTGATTTTATAATCGTGGAATATATTTTAGAGTTTTCAACTTTAGTATAGTCGTAAAGTATACAATCTTCGAGATTCGCTTCTTTTATATCACAATCGAACATAGAACAACCAACATATGTTCCGGTAAGAGAAGATGTTATGATTTCTAAGTTTTTTAGATGATTTGCATTTTTTATAACTGTATCTTTTATCTGGAATCTACCCACGTCTGTATCATAGTTGATATAACCTGTTCTTACATTGTTACATATGACGAGTTCATAAAGTAAAGGTTTTATAGTTTCAAAATGAACTTTTATTAGATTTATCTCTTCTTTTAAATCTACCGAAAGGTTTATTTTAGGAAACAGAACCATGAAATTTTCAATAGAGTTAAAAGCGTCAATACTTCCCTTGTACTTAGATATCATAGATTGGAATATGTCCGTTTCTTTAGTATTCAGTTCTTTTCCTATAAGGCAAGAATACATATATTCTATGTTATAATCAAGTATTTCTGAAATTTCTTTTATTTTTTTCTCGTAATCTTTTCCACCGATATACCTAAATTCTAAATAGTTATCTTTTAATTTTTGAAAATTAACACCGTAATATTTAGAATCCGAAGGTAGTCTGAAACAATTAGGGTCTATATTATTATAGTATATAGACCTCATATATTCGTACTTAGGATATATCTTAGAAATAGAAGCACAGTATATATTATTCCTTCTTTTTGGAAAATGTTTGTAGATGTATTCTTCGTCATAACCAAGACAGAATTTCATAATATTCATTCCTCTTGCACTTAACCTGTGGTCGTTTCTATCTTCGAAAGATATATTTAAGTGTAAAGAAGAATATTCGTTAGTGTATCCGTAATTTGTTATCCATTCCAATACTGAAATGAGAATGTTTTTAGCTTCGTAATAATTTATAGGTCCGGTTATAAGTTCGTACATTTTAGGACCGCCTGAAAAATCTCGTTCTAATTTGAAAGTATTCTCAGAAGGTTTCAAAGATGTATGGTAGCCTATCTTGTCTTTTTTTCCAAGATTCTTTATACCTATCTTTATTTCTTTCCCTAAAAGTTCTTTTAATTTTTTAGAAATAGACTTAGGTTTGAGATCGCAATAAAACTCAAATTCATAACCTATAAAACAATTCTGCTTTATCTTAATATTTTCTGTAAAATCATTGTTCATCTAATACGGCTTTTAAGTATATATTTTTATTAGATACTTCTACTTCTTCTACTAAAACTTTAATGAGACTTCCCTCTTGTATATTGCTCGAAAGTTTTACAGCTTCTTTTATAGGTAAGAACCCTTGCAAACCTTTTTGTATTTCTACAAGGTATCCTTTTTTTATTACTTTTGTTATATTGCCTATATAAGTCTTTCCTTTTATTTCTGAAGCTAATGTATTGTTTTCTTTTTCCACGTCTTGTGGACTTTTACAAGTACAGATTATTTTTACACCGTTTATACTTTTTACATAAAAAGAAATAGTGTCCTTTACATTGAAAGATTTATTAATATACTTTTCTTTAGTAGTATCGTCCATTTCGCTTTCGTGTATAAGTCCTACGAAATAATCCTCGAAATCTAAAAATATACCATAGTCGGTTATACCTGTTATTTTCCCTGTGTATAATGTATCGTAATCTATATTTTCTAAAAGTTTAGGAACTATAGTGTGGATATATTTTTTATTAGAAACTACAAAAATGTCAGTGTCTTTAAGATAAGATTCTACCATACATTTTATAGTTTTACCTATAAGAGAACTGAAATCAGTAAGACGAGTATGCGAAGCATGACTTCCCGGTATAAAAACTTTAAGACCTTCTATACTACCTATATAACCTCCACCGTTACTTGTAATAATCTTACAATCGTAAACTCTACATTGGTCGGAAGGTTTTTTCAAATCTTCGAAAAATTTCTTTTTTAAGTCTTCTTGTAAAGATAAAGAAATACTTCCGTAGAGAACATCTTTACTTTTAGAAGTTATCGTTACGTTATATTCTCTTTCTGAAAAAATACTATATACGTTTTCTTTATATAAGTTTATAGAGTTGGTTAAAGAGCGGTTGTTTATATTTTCTATTCCGAATATATCGCAAAGTGTATTGTTTTCTTCGGATATGTTTAATATTACCTTGTAGTCGTTTTCGAGAACTCCGTATAAATCCTTACCTTCGTTTATTATGGTCTTTAATCTATATTTTTGTCCTACGATAGGGTCGTATATTTTTACATTTTCTAAGTACCCTTCTACCATTTTTTGATAATTCTCTTTGGGGGAACTTTTTTCTATTTCTTCGATAGCTGAAAGCCAATCTCTCATTTCATATTTCCTTGAAGTTATTTTTAAAGATAAAGTATATATCTTTCGAAAAATTTGATTTTTATTCAGAAATATTATATTTTTGTCTTATTTGTTTTTCATTCATTTCTTCGAAGAATGGACATTCTTCAGTATAAATAATACCTTTTACTACCGAAGGCATTTTTGAAACCGAAGTTAAAGAAAAACATCCCCAAAAAGATAAATGTCCACCTACATATTCAGGAAGGTCAGGTAAAGAAGTTAAAGAAGTACATCCGTCGAAAGATAAACTATTATGTATAATTTTAGGAAGATTTGATACTGAACTTAAAGAAGTACAGTCTTCGAAAGATAAATGTCCTCCTATATATTCCGGAAGATTTGAAACCGAAGTTAAAGATGTACAATCGTAGAAAGATAAAAATCCTCTAACTTCTTTTATTTCAAACCCAAAAAGTTCTTCAAATCCTTTAAATTCCTTAACGTCTTTTGGAACAATAATACGTCCATCGTAAACACCGTCTTTAAGTTTTGAAAGGTCAATATCCCATTTTTCTAAAACCGTAAGTTCTCTCGGAACAAAAAGTTCTCTCGGCAAATCATTATCTTCTATGTATTCTTCGCCGTCTATCTCTTCGTTCAAAGAATCTACAGTAGAATTATCAGCGTATGTTATATTTCCATCTTCATCTACCGCAATCGCTACTTTATATAAAGGGTTCGTAGAAGGTAAAGACTTGTCTGTAATGAAGTAGAAAGTAAGTCCTGACTTTCTATACCCGTCCCACGCTTCCTGTCCGGTACCGTCGGTAGCAGTGATACACCATTTGGTACCTCTGCCGTATTTGGCAGACTGTTCAAACGTCTCAGGACGTACAATAAAGAACCTTTCGTCTTCATAGACTACTTCTATATCTTTGGTAACAAGTTTATCTTTTTGATTCTTAGAAGTGTAACTATCGAGAGAAGACTTTAGTTCCTCGAAACTGTAAAGGTTTATGTCTTTCTTAGGTAGATTAGAACCTAACGTATTAAACTTTTCAATATAAGTCTTTATTTCTTCTTCAGAATGACCTTCCAAAAAGAATCTACAAATACTATCAAGGTATTTCTTTTTAGGAGTTACGTCTAACGCAGTAAGTCTTTCAAAGTCTTCCGGTCCAATCTTCCCTGTAGTAAGAAAAGCTTTCCTTGAAGAACTAAGCCCTTCGTTTAAAAATTCTTGATATGTTAAAAACTGTTTCGTCATTTAGTTATATATTCTAAAAATAAAAAAGGCTACCTTTTATAGTAGCCTTCATATTATGTAATATTTTTTTCAATTAACTTGCAAATCCTGAAGAAGCTATACCGCCTGTCCTTTGTATAGTTATGCGATTTACGAATTTTCTAACTACCGCAGTAGGTTCAATCTCTACGTCGAGTATAGCTATCTGTTGGTCTATAATCTCGTTAGGATTGTTTTTAGAATCTATCTGTACGCTGAAAGCTGAGATACCTCTGTTTATTAAGATGCCTTGTAATAAAGACCTTACTTTTCTGTCTATCTCTGCTCTTGTCGTATCGTCGTTAAATTCGAAAAGATAACCTTCTAAAATTTGCTCTATGCCGTCTTCTATAGTTATAAGTAAATCTCTCAAAGAAAGGTTATTGAAAGCTGACCTTGTTTTTTGATAAGCCATAAGGTTATCGAATATAACAGGACCTACTCCCGGTTTAAACACGATAGGATTCAAACCAATTTCTGCTAAATATCCTCTATCTTCGTCAGAGAACCTATGTTCTAAATTACCTGTTCCTCCGGTAACTGTAATAGCTCCTCTTTTTTTACCTGCTACGATTTCGTACTGACTTCCGTTTTTAAACTTATTAACGTATAAGTTAGAAATGAAAGCAGCCGGAGGTACTGAAAATTCTCTACCGTTTTCTATAAACGTAGGATAGTTTATAAAGAAACCTGAGTATTTAGAACCATCTTCTTCCGTAGGAAGACTATATACAATACTTGGAGAAAGTGCAAGATTTCCACCGTCTTTTATATACTGTATCTTAAGATTAGGTTTAGGATTTCCGTTTGCCGGATCCGGTTCGTCTGTAAATCTTGGATTAGTAGAGTTCTTAAATTCTTTTATAGAAGGTGCGTTCATAATAGCCAAACATTTCTTTTTATCTTTAGCCATTCTTGTAAGAATGTTCTTAGGATAAGAATTGTTAGCAAGTCCACCATCGAAAGTATCTACGATATATCTAAACTGTATAAGGTTATTATCAGTCAATGCTTTGTATAAGTTAGTACCGTCTAAAACTCCCAATATTTTTATTAGCTGAGACTGTTTGTTTGTAGAATTTCCCGGCAAGTGATATGAAGTCATATTAAACCCTTCGAAGTTGAACAAAGAGTATTGAGTTGCAAAATCTTCCAAGTTTTCTATTCTTATTACGTATTCTACAGAACCGTCTAATTTTATATAAATCTCATTAGCAGTAGTTATCGTAAAAGTACCATCTGCGTTCTTTACTTTAGAAAGTACCTTAGTTATGTAATATTTATAAACTCCACCCACTAACTTTCTCGTAGCCAAGTAATCGTTTTTAGTGATGTACTGTCCGTTAGTAGCTGTAAGTTTTACAGATTTTTGGTTAGTAGCCAAAGAACCTGAAATTATTGGAATGTCTCTGTATATGTTTTCTACTCCTGTATGTATAGTGAAATTTCCACCATTTGCAGGAGAAGAAACTTGACTCAATGTACTTAAAGTATTGGCAGTATAGAAATTAAGATTTACTACTTTTATACCGTCGCTATCTTCTAAAGTCTCATATTTGATAAATCTATCGGTTGTAGTTTTATCTCCATTGGAAAGTATTTTAGATTCGTAATCTTTATAAATATTACTTCCGGTATATGCTTGTATAGAATGTGCAGAACCACTTGTTACGTTTGAAAGGTGGTTAGGATTTGGACTATACGACAACGTATAATTCAAAGTAGTTGTATTTACAGTCTGTAAAGGATGGTAATCACCAACTACAACTTCGTAATTTACGTTAGAAACCGACATAGCAGATAACGATTTAGGTAATCCTGTAACTTCGATAGCCGATTTATTGTTAGGATTATCTACAGTTGCAGTTTTGATCTTGGCATAAAATCCTTCGTACTCAGAAGTCTTAGGTTTGAAATAAACCTCTGTTCCTACAGTAGTGCTATACTTAGAATAAGAAGTCAGAGTTATGGTGTTACTTAATAAGTTAGTCTGATCGAAAGTGTAAGCAAGTGAACCTTCGCCTTTTTTATTTTTATTTCTTACCGTAAGGTATAAATAAGTAGAATCTACATTATCGCTGTCCTTTTCATTATTTTCATAAAAGTCTGTAACCGAGAAAAATACTACGTTTGGAGTAGATGTCTTTCTTTCGTATCCGTTAATTATAGCAGTACCATTTTTGATATTGTTCAATAATGTAGTATAATTAGTAGTAGCTGTAATGTTAGAAGATAAAGGTTTTTTGATTTTGACTTGATTGTTTAAAACACCTTTATCGTCTGTGAAACTTTTAGATGTTAATTGTACATCTGTAAGACCTACAGTCGTTAAAGTATTAGCAAGTGTATTTGAACCGTTTACCGTACTGTAAGTTTTAACGTTTGTAAGGTTTTGTCTGTACGATAAAAATTCTAATTCTTTTACTTCCGTAATATCTTCGTTAAGGTAACTTTCGGCTATACTATGTCCTACCATATCTATCGTAGGATCAGTTTCTACTTTATTGGCATAATCTTGTAAAGCTTCTTTGTCTATCATAGCAAATAAGCCTGTCTGTGTAAGACCTTGGTTGATTATAGTGTCTATACTTCTATTTACACCATTACCGTCTATAAAATTAGGAATTATAGTTCCTCTATATCTTCCTAAAAACTTAACCGAACTATCGCCTAAGAAACTTTCCAAAGATTCTTTTTTGAGTCCTTTAGAATTAAAATATGCAGAATACGTAGGGTCGCTTTCTAATAATGAAGAATTTTCCCAATCTCCTTCTATTACTAAAACTTCTACGAAATAATCAGAAAGATAATCGAACTCTTCTACGAAAGAAGGTACATTTCCTGCACCGTAAAATTCTCTCGCTGTAATATCAAATCCCGATTCTTTATATTTTCTTATAAGTATAGAAACCGATTTCTGTCCTAAATTAGTAATACTTAAATATTTACCCATAGAAGCCGGATCATTACCGACGATAGATTTGAAATTTTCAGTATCCGCTTTCCAAAATAATTCTTTATCGAAGAAAGAAGAATATAATTCTTTACCGGTTCTTGAATTTTTTTCATTATAAGCTACTGAAAAAGACTTGAACTCTACAAGGTCTCTCGGCGTAGTAGGACTTTGCCCATTATTCGTAGGTAATAGAGCAAGTGCAAGAATAGGTCCGGCATTTAAAGCAGCAAACATACTCCTGTGGAAAAAACTTCCTCTTGATTCTAAAAGAGTATCAATATCACCGTATACACTTATAGCTTCTTTTTTATTACTTATAAGTACAGGTCTGTTATACACACCTTTTCTTGAAAACCCTACTATCAATCTCAAAGTATTGGTCTCTATTGTAGTATATTCAGAATTGTCAAATTCTACGGTATATACTCCGGGAGCTTTGAATTGGCTTAGGTCTAAACTTGTTTTATTAGCCATTGTTTTACTACGTTATTTTTTAAATATATATCTAAGAATAAATTTTACTTGTAAGATATAAAAAATCCTCTTTTCTTATAAGAGGATAATGTTTTTTTATTCTTTTATAAAAGTCTCAAAAGGAATTATACCTTTTGGTTTTTCTTTTTTCTTAGGCTTCTGTTCTAAATTTTCTTTTACCATATTTTTACTTTCGCTCGTCATAGTTATATCATTTAATATAGAAGCTAATGTATTTAATGGTTCTACTTTTGTTTGATAGTCGTTAGATGTTTTCGGCATTGTGGGTATATCTTCGTCGTATTTAATGTCAAGTTTTATAGTCGGCTTTTCTGTAGATGTGGAAATTTTTGTAGTTTGTTGAGATGTAGAATCCCCTATTTTGAAATCTACCACAGGTACTTGTGTTTTTATTTCAACTTCTTGTTGATGTACTTGGAAATAATAACCACCTACCATAACTTCTATATCTAAAGAACATGTTCCCGGTGAATATTTTTTAAGAGCAGGGATATTGATTTTCCAATCTTGGTTTTGTATGTGTTCGCCTTCGAAAAAACAACAACAGTCGTCGCATTTCAAATTAAGTCGTAGTTTAGTATCTTGTTGAGAAGTAACATCTCCGCCTTGTATAGATAAACTACAATATATTGTCTGGTTTTTATCTGTATATAATATCATGTTCTAATATCAAATTTTATTTCAGGTCTTCCTTTATCGACATAAGTTTTTATGCTTTCTAAAGAGACATTTAAGTTCTTGTCTATAAGGACTTCTTTTGTATATATCTTTCCTTCAAAAAATAGATGTACCTTTAATAAATTTTTAGTTTCTCTGAGGTTTTCTTTTTGTGATTCGCTATATCCTAAGTATTCAGGAGGAAGGTTTGAAAAATTCTGAGATATTGGAGTTACGCTATAACCCTGAACCAATATGGCAGGAGACATACCGTTAGGATTAACGATTCCTTTAGTAGCTATTTTATTTACTATACTCAAGAGGTTACAGTAACTTTATAATCTTTAAGTCTATTATTCGTATCGTAAATAGCATTTACGTTATAAACTGAGATAGGACTTGCGTTTGAATTCAAATCTTCTGCTGTAGAATATAATTTTATTTTTCCAGATATCATATTTCCGTTAGAATCGTAAACCTGATCGGTATATCTAAAATTATGCTGTACTAAACCTAATATGTTTTGTACTTCCGGTTTTATAACCTGAACGTCATTTTTTATAACCTGTACGTTAGACATGACGTTATTTTCCATAACTAAAACGTTAGAAGTAACATTACTTATATCTTGTACTTCTTCCCACATAATACTTACGTTAGAACTTACGTTATCTACCTTTGTACTTAAAGTAGGAACTATACCGGCAATAATATCATTTTTATCTTGTGTGGTAACTCCTGAACCGCTTATTACTTTAGTAGCTCTTGCGGATAACCTAACGTTTATAGTTACTCTATAATTTCCTAAAGTATTGACGAAAGGGTCTTCCCCTTCTTCGAAAGTATAGATATTTCCTATAACGTCTAATTTATGATTACCTTCATAAGGTCTTATTCTCCAACCGTTGAGTAAGAAATAAGAAGCGTCGATGAATACTCCACCGCCTATAGGTTCACCACCGATAACACTAAATGCAGGAAGATATTTAGAATTGTCGGATAGTCTAACCCATTCTTTCCAATCGCTATACATTATCTGAACGTCTAATGTCGTAACATTATCGTCTACTATAATAAGTTTGCTGTTTCCGTTGAAAGTTACCATACGTTATGAAAAGAAAAAAGTCTCGTAATATCCTTTTATATATCGGAAATACGAGACTTATATTGTTATAAAAAAAAGAACTTAGGCGTTCGTATAGTTCCTTTCTAAAGAAGGAGTTATAGATATAGATTGACCTGTCGATCTTGATATTGTAGCAGTAGCAGAAGCATACTGAGATGTATTAAGACCGATAACTACCAATCTTACAGAAGCGTCCGTACCTGCCGTTCTTCCACCTTGTGTGTTACTATCGTATGCAAAGCTGAAAGATACCGAAGAATTTCCTCCTACGTTTCCACTTATAGCGTTTCCGGAAGAATCGTTAACTATAATCGCATTTGCAGTACCAAAGTTACCGCCCGGATTAGTTTCGAAGAAAAGTCTGTATATAGCATTTGTATCCGATACCGCATTTGTACCGAAATTTAAAGTACCTGCGGCTACGAAAGGGAATACTCTCTTTACGTTGTTTTGATCGAAAAATTCCAAACGGTTAGTATCATTAGAGTTGAAATTGTCAATATATACGCCTTGAGAAGTTACCAATGTATCTCCGACGAATCTTAAAAGTGCATCTGCGGTTTTACCGGTTACTGTACCTGCACCTTCATCAATGTCAGAGTTCTGCCTTAAAAGGTATTGAACTTTCATATAGATTTGTTCTGCGGTAGCATTGTTTCCGTCTATTATTATACGGAAAGGATAATTCGTACCACCTATACTTCTGTTTTGATTACTTCCATAATAAGTAATATCTACTCCTGTAAATGGACTATTCGTAGAAACGTTAGTATCATTTTGCGTTATCTTCAAATCAGAAGCGTTGGCAAGAGGGAAACGATATACGATATACGTCATGTTTCCATCAACTCCGATGTCGGATAACTGAGCAGAAGCGTAAGATTTTTGGTATTCTCTTACGAAGAGTTTAAGATAAGATCTTCTATCATAACCGTCAGAGTACGTGCCGTCTCCGTTAGGATCGTCCAATATCTGAATAGCTTCGTTTACCTTACCTGTAAATGTAAAATTTGCTGAAGCGGTAGTTGCATTTACTTGTTGGTAGTAAGGTTGATCCGAACTACCCATGTCTCCCAAAGATATTATCCCTGCGAACATTTTTGTTATATTTCCACTTGCGTTACGTTCTACCCATCCTGCCGTTCTTATCGCTTTTCTTGTAGTAGCATCGGCAGGTACCCAACCGTTTATAAATTCAAACTGTTCCGGTGTAATCATCTCCATAGGAGGTGGAAATTTTATATAAGTAGAAGAGTTTTTCCAAAGGATTTTTAATGCAGAATATAAAGCTTGTCCTGTTACTCCACCAACGGTAGCGTCCAAATCTCCTGATCCCGGATTTATGGTTATCGTTTTAGCCGTAGTGTCTATGGTAAGTTCTGCTCCCGGAGTAGTTGCAGCATCATCGTTACCACTAAGTAAAAGTGTAGGATCTGTTATTAAAACAGCCATAATATACCTTGTTTATTGTTTATTTATATTATATATCTTTCTAAAAATTATGGATTTAAAAAGTTTCTATCTATTCTCTGTTGTATAGGTATTGAAAGACCTGTCGTTGTAAGTAGAACGTTGGTAAGTCTTATATACTCATACCCCAAAGAATGTATAACTATGTCGACATAATAGTTATCAGTATATACATAATCCCAAGTGAAAGAAGTCGAAGAGTTTTCAACTCCTGCCAATTCTGTGGTAGTACCTGCTTCTAATATTCTTATTTCAGAATTAACCTGTAAACCTGTGAGTGTTAAAGTTACCGTTACGTCTTCTATAGAAAAAGAAATACCGTATTCGTATTTCCCTGTAGAGAATTTATTTATAATCTGAGGAACACCACTTGCGATAATCATAGCCTCTGCCGAAGATACTATCGCAACACCTTCTCCCGGTCTTATGTATAAATCTTGTCCTGAAAAAATAGTATGGTTTCCATGAGACCTGCTATTATATCCTCCGGGAGGAACTGTTACGTTTCTGTTCCAACGGTATTCTGTCTTTTCAGGAAAAAATGCAGAATAGATAGGTCCTAAGAAATCTTTCGTTATCAAATAGTTTAAACCTTTAGAAGGTAACTGAGAAGAATCAGAAGTAGTATAAAGGAAAAGACCTGAATTGAAACCTTTCGGTATTACAACCACGTCTTTTTTAAGAATGTAAGAACTCGAAAGATCAGGATCAGAAGTATCATAACTGTAAGCTGTAAGGTTTCTCGTAGTGTCAGATATTTGGTTAGTTTCTATACCGTCTATGGGTACGAACATAAAATAAGGAGTAGATACGTCTCCTACTTCGCTTATTCTTACATCTAAAAGAGTATAGTTAGTAGCAGAAGTATTGAATATAGAAAAACAAGGTTCTCCTTCAGGTTCTATGGTAAAGTAATCCGTAAATATAAAAGTTTCAGAACCTGTAGTTTTCTTTACTAAAATTTCGAAAAGATAAGTATGGTATTCTTTCATCATCGTAGCGGCATCTGTAGAAAGAGAATCTTTAGACCTAAACGCTAATCCTGTATTCTGTTCTAATACAAAACCTTCGGTAGAACTTGTCTTGTTTCCTAAAGTGTGATAAACACTACCCATGTTTAGAAGTTTATCGCCTATGGTATTTCTTGAAAACATTGCGTTTCCGGTTGCTCCGAAAAAACCATGTCTTATATTAAATACTTTTAATATTTTACCATTGTCGTATGTAGAATTACCTCCAATGTAACAATTAAGACCTGATGTAGTATTGTCTGTATCTAAAGATGTCGGAGTTATTATTTTATTATAGTTGCTCGGTTGGGTAGTGATACTAACCATCTCGATGTCATTTTGTACTAAGGCGGTACCTAACGTATCTTTTCTGAAATTGTTTATTTCTACGTTGGTTATCTTTATGTTTTTTCCGGAATTAGATTTATTAAAAAGTACAACTATACCGTTCCCTGATTGAGAAGGCATAATATTTTTTTCATATACTCTATAATTACCTAATATTGCCATTTTTAACCTAAAACCATTTCTATTTGTATATCTAAAAGACCGATCGTATTTGCACCCGGCTGTCTTATCTCTACTCCGTATCCTTCTCTCAAAACTATACTTTGTATAGAACTTTCTTTATTTCCACTGTCCCATATAGTATTAACGACAGGAAAAGTTTCCCACTCGTCTATAGTGTTTCCTGATAATGTCGGTTCGTCAGTAGACCATAAAGTTGTTCTGAATATATTAGTAGCAGTGGTAGTAGCTCCTGATTTTATCAAAACTTGTGCAGGTAAATCCGAATAAGTAGTATTCATTTTGTGAGCGATAAGGTCAGAACCTCCTGAACTTGCGGTTATTCTTCTCACTTCTAAGTTGGTAAGGATACCGTTCACCGCAGAAGTTTGATTATTCAATACCCATATTCTTTTTATCTTAAGGACTACTCCACTACCACTTCCGTTAAAAACGGAAGCCATACTTTTATTAGCTCCGAAAGGAACTAAACTCGCATTTATTCTAAAAGTGTTTGCCATTTTTTTATTCTATTGTAAATTCTAAAAATATATCTACCGCACCGACAGAAAACGAACCGTCTATATGCGTTACGGTTATTCCGAAACCTTCTCTACAAACTATCGGTTCTACCAAGCTTTGTCTATCGTCTACTTTATATATGTCCATATTGGGTATTATTCCCCAATTATTATTATTTCCTGCCGTTGCCACAGGCTCGTCGGCACTAAAATATATACGCTCTATCAAATCACTCGTAGCTACAGTTGCACCTGTAGAAGCCAATACTTCTGTAGGTATAGAAGGTAAAGAACTATTATGTTTCGTAGGAGTTATCGGATTACCTCCTGATAAAGATGTTATTCTTAATATTTGAAATTGTGTAAGGACTCCGTTTACTGCAACCGATTGGTTGTTAAGTATCCATATTTTCCAAATTTTTAATATTTTGCCACTACCTGTTCCGTTGTATATCGCCATCATCGATTTGAAAGGTAAATACGGAATACCAATAGCCGCCGCAGTGTATCTATTCGCCATAATTATACTACCGTAAATTCTATAAAAATATCCAAAGATCCTACCGTAGTGTTAGTTATACAAGATAATTCTACACCTTGGTTAGTTCTACATACTATAGGTTCGACGTTAGTGTCGCCATATCCACCTTCGAAAATAGTCGTGTAGTTCATATAATTTTCAAAAGTGTCAAGGTTATATTCTGTCGGAGTGCCTTCGTCCGTACTCCAATATATTCTTTCAAAAACATCGGTGGAAGTTACAGTAGTAGATGCGGTCATTGCTGAAATATTAGTAGGCGTAGGGATAGTAGAAAGTGTTTTATTTATAGTCAAAAAAGTTCCATTTACTCCTACTGCGGTTATTCTTCTAAGTCGAAGTTCCGCAACAACTCCTGTAACACCTGCGTTTATTTGGTTATTGTATATGGCTATCCTTCTTACGGAAACTACCGAAGCAGAAGTGTTCCAAATACAAGCCATCTGTTTACCATTACCGTAAGTTATATTGTTAGCGTGTACTATATAAGTGTTAGCCATATTACCCTATAGTGAATTCTATTTTTATATCAAAGTTTCCTGCTAAAGTACCATTACCACCTTCTATAACTACATCGAATCCTTGATTCTGTAGAAGAGTTATAGGTTCTACGTTAGTATCGCCATATCCGGTATCCCATACTAAAGAAAAAGGTACTAAAGCACCTAATGCCTGATTCGTAGCAGAGGAAACCGTAAGTTCTTCCGAAGACATCATGAAGCTAAAAAATGTAGCCGTAGCCGTAGCGGTACCTCCAGTTACACAAGTAACTCCGGAAAGATTGGCAGAGTTAGTGTCTAATTTTATAGGGGTTACCGCAGAACCTGCCGTTAGGTTGGAAAGTAATCTTAATCCAAACCTTATAGGTATACCTGTTACCGCAGTAACGTTAGGGTAAACCCAAACTCTCCATATCCTTAAAGTCTGAGAAGCAGTATTTAATATACCTAACATAGATTTGTTAGTACCTACTGCTGTTGCCAAAGATAATGCTCTGTAAGTTGCTGCCATATTATGAATTTGCTACTGTAAAATGAATATAAAATCCGTATTGACCGGGAGAAGTTATAGTTATATGTTGTCTTAATTCTATCCCTTGATTGGCGTTTAAGGTTATCGGATCACATTCAGTATCTCCGTATCCTGTATCCCAAAGATAAGACATTATTGGAAAACATGCTAATTCGTCTGTTGTTATAGAAGAAATCGCAGGTTCGTCAACTCCTGTTAGAAGAAAATTTGCCATTATACTATTAGCTACCGCAGTAGTAGTTCCGTTAGTTCTTACAGAACATATAGTAGTCAAAGCTTCGTTAGTAGACCTTAAAGATACCGGCGTTATAGCAGTACCTGCCGATTCTGCCGATATTCTTTGTATATATACAGGTACAGCGTTAGAAGCTGCAACGTTGGCTATTGATAAATTCATAACCTGTATTCTGTATACCCTTATAACTCTACTCGAACCGTTTAAATTAAAAAGAGATATTAAACTTCTGTTTGCTGCAAAAGTTGTTCCTCCGACAGCCGTAGCTGCTATATAAGTTTGTGCCATAACATAAAGACGAAAATGAACTCAAAAAAGTTTATTTATATATCGTTACAATAAAAAGAAAACTTATTCGGATATATATGAAGAGATTAGAATTCTTAAACACTTTATGCCTTTTTTTAATAAAGGAAGAAGCAGGAAGCTCTATTATCAAAAGTGTGTAAAGTATATAAATTTTTTTAAAGTTTAATGTTTTTCAAAGTTTCAAAAGTTTTTAAAATAATTTAAAAGGTTTAAAATGTCATTAGATAAAAAAAGAAAAAATGTCGCAAATGACGACTTTTTCGACTATTCCGACACCACCTTCGTTAAAGCTACAACGGAGTCGGAGCTATACAAACCATCGTACAAAGATGGAAATGCAGGTGTATACGAATCGGTCATACGTTTCGTTCCTTTTTGGAAAGACAAAAAGAAATCCCTAATTACTAAATACGTCGCTTATTTAGAACATCCTGAAAAAGGTAAAAAAGCTATAGATAGTTATCGTTCTATAGGGAAAGATAAAGAATGTAAGATAGTACAGACTTTCTTTGAGCTTCATAATAGCGAATCGGCTAAATTGAAAGCGAGGAAAGATATGTTCAAACAACCGCAGGAAAACTATGCTATCGTTCAGATATTAGAAGATAAGCAAAAACCTGAGCTTGTTGGGAAATTAAAAATCTTCAAATTCGGAAAGACTTTGAAAGATATTTATGACCTCGAAGAAATGCCTAAAAAAGGAACTCCGAAAAAACCTTTCGATCCTTTTAACGGAAGAGCTTTTCATATTTATATTACTGAGAAAAAAGATTTCAACGATTATTCTAAGTGTAAGTTCTTAGATGACGGAACGAGTAGAGACGATTATCCTTTCTTAGTAGGTGGTAAATCTATTTACGATGTAAAGGACAGAGGAGAAATCATAGAATGGTTAGAGCAAAATTCACCAGATCTTCTAAAATATGAATTTAGAGAATGGGATGAAGCTACAAAAGAATACGTAGATAGTGTAATTGCTGAGGTTACGGGAAAACGTTCTAATTCGAAAGATTTGGAAGATATTAGAACTTCTAATAAAAGGAAATCTATAGAGATAGAAGACGAAGAAGATGACGACGATGACGATATTGTATATACTAAAAAAACAGTACCTAAAGAAGATATCGAAAAAGAAATCAAATCAAGTAAAACTTCTAAAAAACAAGTAGTTGAAGAAGATGACGACGATGACGAATTTGACTTCGATGACGATATTGATTTAGAATAATATCGAATTGGTTACGAATATGTAAGGAGAAGCTTTAAAAACTTCTCCTTTTTTTTTAATTAGTCGGAGACGTTGTTTTATAAATTTATTCGAATTCTATTTCTTGGTCTTCGTTTTCGTTTTGGGAGTCTTCTTATCCCAAAGAATTAAAAACGAAAGGTTTTGCTACTTTTAAATAAAAAGCAACTAATGCTGTAAAAGATAGGCAGAATATTATGAATCCTACTAATGGTTTGAAAAATACAAACCCTGTGATTATAGAAACTAAAAACAGAATATCTATAAGATACCATTTTTTAGAAATGTAGATGTTTAGAATTGCTTTTCTCATATCGAAACCTTTAAAAATTGTTGTTCGTTGTTGGTACAAATATAAGAAAAATTTTTGAATCTACAATAAACTTTTTTTAATTTTGTATTTTTTTCTTATTTGTGCTTCTAATTCCGTTTTGAAAAAAGGAGTATCGGCAACATAAATATTTCCTGTTACTACATTTGGTAAAGATTCTATTTTTTTCAGATTATGGCATTTGTAAATTATAAGGTCTCCGTTTATATAATAAGGAATTTTCGAAATCGAAGTAAGTTCTTCACATCTGAAGAATGAAAGATTTCCTTTAATCGTATTAATGTCCATGTTTAGTTCGTCTTTAAAATTGGTAAATTTTTTCAAGTCGTAAGGAATTACTATAGTTCCTTCATAATGATCAACCGTTAAATTTTTAATATCTACTCCGTATCTTTTTCTCACATCGTCGAATTTAGTCTTTATTCCATATTTTTCTCTTATTTGTTCTTCGTCCATTCCTTTGAAAAATGGACAATGTGTTGTGGAAATATAACCGTCTACTATGGAAGGAAGTTTCGAAATCGAAGTTAGTGAAGTACACCATGAGAAACTCAAATCACCTTCTATAATTTCAGGAAGATTTGAAATCGAAGTTAAAGATTCACATTCTCTAAAATTTAAATCTCCTTTCACTTCTTTTATATCAAGTCCTAATTCTTTTTCGAACCCATTAAATTCTTTAATATCTTTCGGTGCTTTTAAATAACCGTTGTAAACTCCTTTTTTGTATTTCTTTTCGATTAGTAAACCCCACTTAAATATTTTGTGTTTTTTTGTTTCTTTTTCTCCTACGTATATTTGTCGATCTGCTTCTTTATAAACGGAAGGTCTTATATGGTATATGTCATCTATTTCAGTTTTCATGTTCAAATCTACCCAATCTTGTACTTCGTTCTTAAATTTTTCTTGAAAATTACCCGTATCGAATAATAAAGAACCGTAGCATTTAGAAGCCAATCCCCATGCCATATCTCCGTTTTCGTTTTTGTAAGGTTTAATGTTTATCCTGCCATAAGGATGGTTTATATTTTTATCATTAGCTTCTATAAGGTAGGCTATTACTGTACCTTCTTTTATTTCATATTCTATATAAGAATCCATATGACTCTTAGAAATGTCCATACAGCTTGTCCAACCCCTGTCTGTGGACATTCCTGCAATATCGTAAGGATGTTTTGAAATACAAATAAGAAAGTCTTTATTCTGTACTGCTCTGTTCGGATCTTCGTTGAATGTTTTTAGTAAGTCTAAACGATTAAGTTTGTTTAAAATCTTACCTATTCTAAAAGTTCTTCCGTCTTTTTCGCAGTACCCTTCCAAGTAATTAGTTACGGTATAGCCGGATTCATCAAGAACGGACATTATATTTATATTTTCATCTATATCTTTGTCAGTAACTTTATATTCGAAAGGAATATAGATACGGTTTAAACCTTTGAAAATCTCAGACAGTTTATTTTCTAAATCTTTCGGTCTTATATCGTGATACTCTCTATACTGAGAAAGTTTCAAAGCTTCGTTTAATTCCTGATATTTTAAAAATTGTTTTTTCATCTTGATATATTATATGTTTCTCTTATTTGTTCTTCATCCATTCCTTCAAAAAATGGACATTGGAATATATTTATAGCATCTTTAATGAATTTGGACATTTCGTTTATTTCTTTAAGTGATTCACATCTGTGGATATCCAAATTATGGTTTATAATTTCAGGCATTTTAGAAACTGAAGTCAATCCACCACAGTTGCAAATTCTAAGATTTCCAACTTCGATAGGAAGTTTATTTATAGTTGTCAAATTTTTAATATTGTAAATGTTTACGTCTCCTTTTATGTTAGAATTGAATATTTCGATAGATTTTAAATTCATGAAGTTTATATTAATATTTTTATAGTTTACATTTTTTAAATCAGGTAGTGATTCTAAAGATGGACACCTGTAAAAATGTAAAAGTTTTCCTATGTGTGTTACTGACATATCTAAAATTGATTTTAGTTTATCGCAGTTATCGAAACATAAATTACTTCCTATTTTTTCAGGAAGATTAGATACCGAAGTTAAATTTCTACACTCGCTAAAATATAAACTCCATCCTATCTTTTTAGGAAGATTTGATACGGAAGTTAAATCCTTACACCTAAAAAACTCTAAGTTGCCTTGTACTTCTTTTATATCAAGTCCTAATTCTTCTTTAAATCCTCTGAATTCTTTAAGGTCTTTCGGAGCTATTATATTGCCTCTGTAAACACCATCGTTTAATAATTCTAATTTTATGTTAAATTTGTAGATTTTGTATTCTGAAGAATTTTTATCCCCTATATAAATTTCATTTTCGCTTTCATTATAAACATTTTTATTTAACCTATAATGTCCTTTTTTACCTGAATTTAAATTTTCATCTAACCATAAGTTTAAAGTAAGTTTGAATTTTTCAGAAATTTCATTCTTTATTTTCTTTTCGTTTAAAAGTGAACCGTAGCAGTAATCTGCCAATCCCCATCCTAAATCACCATTTTCGCTTATGTAAGGCTTAATGTTTATCCTACCATAAGGATGATTTATGTTTTTATCATTTTCGTTTATAAGGTAAGCTATTACAGTACCTTCTTTTATTTCTTTACTGATGTATCTTCCATTACTACCATTTTCTAAGTTCATACAACTGGTCCAACCCCTGTCTGTGGACATTCCTGCAATATCATAAGGATGTTTAGATATACAAATAAGAAAGTTTTTGTTTTGTACTGCTCTGTTCGGATCTTCGTTGAATGTTTTAAGAAGGTCAGGACGATTTATTTTGTTTAAAATCTTACCTATTTTAAAAGTCCTGCCGTCTTTTTCGCAGTATCCTTCTAAGTAATTAGTTATTTCATAACCCGAATTCGAAAGAATGTATTTTATATCTTCGTTTCTTATTATATCCGAGTCAATAACTTTATATTCTAAAGGAATATAGATACGATTATTACCAAGAAAAACACTATCTAACTTTTGTTCTAAATCTTTCGGTCTTATATCGTGATACTCTCTATACTGAGAAAGTTTCAAAGCTTCGTTTAATTCCTGATATTTTAAAAATTGTTTTTTCATTCTACTCTTAAGAATCCATTTTTAGTTATAGAGCTTTCGTTGCCTTTATAATCTTTCACTTTTAAAGTTATATCGTAAAAACCTTCTTGTGAGAAAGTATATGCTAAATTTTTAGCTTTGCTTACTAAAACTCTTTCGTTGGTAGTTTGATTGGTTACCGTCCAAAGGTATTCTGTCTTTCCATATATGTTACTAATATCAGGGTATAGCATGACTGTAGTATATTTTTTAACAGTAGTTCCTTTCGTAGAACATGTAAGATTTTCTATTCTGAAATTTCCACATATTGCTGTATTCAAAGACATTTGAAAATTAGTATTTATATTGTCGCTATAAAAAGGTTCTACCATATCTTCTTTTTCAACAAAGCAAGTTTCGTTAACGCCGTACCATTCTCTAAGTAATCTACTGTGATATGCTCTGTTATTTCTTGTTCTTTCAGGATAAGAGGTATAGTAAAGTTTGGGCAATGGGTAATTGTGAGCGTATCTCGGATTTACTTTTTTGCTTACTTCTATGTCTCCTTTATATTCTATAATGTTTAAAGATTCAGTTATTGGGAATTTGGAAACTGCCAATACTGTATTAGCCGAAGTTTTGTAGTAATTGTAAAGTTCAAATTCTTTTATTTTTACTGTTTGTAGTTCTTCTATTATAGTGTCTACGTTAGCAGAACATTCTTTGGAGAAAGTATAAAAAGGACTATTTCCTATTTTTATAGAACTTCCAGTTTTTACATTACTCAATTCGAAAGATGGTAAAACCGGAGGATTTATACTCATATCGTCAAAACATAAATGTCCTAATTCTTGTATTTTTAAACCGTTTAAATTTTCTAAAAGGAAAGAATTTTCCGCCAAAAACCTTTCGGCAAAATCTATATCGTAATCTGCTACATCTACTTTGAAATTTTTAGAGATATAAAAAAGTTCTTTTTCGGAATCTATGAGAGTTATTTCTATACTGTCAGTATATTTTTCAAAATCTATCTTATCTATTTTTATAGCAAACGTTCCGCCTAAAAGTCCTGCGTTAGCTACTAATTTTTCTTCTATAAGAGATTCTTTAATTTCTATGAGGTTTCGTATAGAGTATAAATTCTCGAAGCTAAAATCACCTCTTAGGTCTTTACCTCTTACGTTGGTAAAAATGAAATTGTTTATTTCTCCTATATTACCGTACTCTTTGAAAAGATTTTCGTATAAAAACATTCCTATCTTTTTTTCAGAAATGTCTATATTTAAAGGTAGGTTAGGAGATAATTGTGAATATCTTTGTTGTAATATGTACTCTCTTACTTTTGATATGTTTGTAAAATCATTCTGTATGTAAGAAGCAAGGTCGTAAAAATCTATATTTATAGTTTCGAAATTTTCAACGCCGTTGCCTATCTGTTTAAAAGTAGGAGAGGTGTATTTCAGAACTCTCGAATTTATTTTATAATCGTTAGTTCTCGGTAAAGATAAAGAGTTCCAATCTATTTTATACTTTATAGAATTTCCGTCCTCTGATATTTTTTCTACAACGTCGTAGGAATTAAAATTAGAATAAACTTTCAGTTTTGTATATGTAACGCCGGTATATCTTTTATCCTTTTCGTCAGATAAGGTTAATTTAGTAACGTTGGTAGATTTGTTTATATCTATTTTGTTTACTAAAAATATATCTTCTTTACTTGAATTGGAAAGTATTACTTTACATCCTTTTGTTATGTCTTCTCTTAATGTATCGTTTATAGTTATTACGCCGTCGGTTAAAGTAAAAACATCAACGGTAGTTTCTACGCAGACTTCTAAAACGTCTCCTGTAATATCTAATTTGCTTTCTAAATCTATCGTTTCGTTTTCAGAATCAAGGTCTTTTATATCTATGGAGTAGATAGGATTATACTCTCCTCTGAATACTAAATTCCTTTGTGATTTTAATTTCTGACTTATGTCGTTTTGTGTTTTGTATACTAATACTTTTTTATTGTTTCTGTCGATACTTTTTATTTTTAAATTTTCTATGCCGTCTAAAACGTCGTAAAGTTTATAAGCCGAAGGGTCTACGGATTCAAACGTAACGTTCATGTCTTCTATCTTACAGTCAGGATATATGAAATCTAATCCCATACCGCCGTATTTTTCAAATGTTAAATCTTTATTATTTAAACTTTGGAAAGATTCTACTCTATTACTTTTCAAATATAACATTCCAAAATCAGGCTCGGGAAGTTCTACCCTAAAAAGAGAAGGGAAATTTTTAACTACTCTGCTGTTATTGGTATCGTGTAAAGTTAATTTTACGTCATAATCACCGGCGTACGGAATTTTTACGGTGATATTACTTCTTTCGAAAACATTACCTGTTATTTTTTGATAATAAGGTGGAAAAGTTTTTTTAGAGATTTCCCATTCCGAATCATAAAAATTCTTAGTAACTGCACTGAATAAAGTATAATTTCCTATATTGTTTAAATCTTCAAGTTTAAAACCTAAATCTGCTATAACGACATCGAACGTTTTATTTTCTATATTTACCGTACAGTAAGAATCTCTTACCGGAGTATCGTAAGATTTGTAAGAATTTTCAAAATCTTCTAATTTGAAATTGGCAACGTTCGAAACCTTTATAGTGCTGTTAGAAGACAAAGTTAACTCTGAATAAGGAAAAGTATTAGTTTGAGTATAATCTATCTCTTTAAGATAACCTAATTTAGGAGTAACTTTTAGGTCTATCTCGATAGATGGTGGATTTACTATCCTCCTTTCGTTTTTTTGAGTATAGTAACTCGAAGAAGAATAACTGAAAACCACAGATTCTCCGACTATAGAAACTATTCTCGTATTTAGAGGTAAGAATTTTCTTTTTAATAATTCTTTCAGTCCGAAAAGTTTTAAAAGTATTTCTTCCTGACTGAAATTATCTACTCTTTTTACAGAAGGAAGATTGTTCTCGTCAGATACAGAAGTATCTTCTTTTGTAATATCGTAAGTTAATGAAAACTTTCCTGTCTTTTTAAGAATTTTGTTGAAAGAGTTTCTTTTTAAATCTTTAGGTTTATAGATGTTTTTGTCGTACTCTTCTAAAAAATACTGTTCGGTTTCAAGATTCAGCCAATATTCTTTCAGCTTCAAATCAGCATATCCGTAAAACTTCAAAGCGTTTATAAGACCTTTATAGCTTCCAACGTAAGGTATAAGATTGGAATATTCTAATATTAATTCCTTTTTCTTTTTGTTTAGTGTTATCTCGTCTTTATAATCTTCAAGTACAGAAGTTTCTCTAAATACTATACTGTCTTCTTCGTTAAGTTCTTGTCCTAAACTATAAAGTAAATTAGTGAATCTTTCGTCTTCGCCTACTACTTCACAGTAAAGATTAAACTCGGCGATTAAAGTTTCTTCTGAACCTTCTACAAGATATATCTGTAATGTTTCTTCATATTCGCCTTCTTCTTCTGAAGAAATTCCGAGATTTATAGTTATTCCGTCGACACTATCGTCGTAATCTACTATATGTCTTATATTTGAAACTATTCTTGATTCGGTATTCAAAGTAGGTTCATATCCTACCTCTGTGGTGTTTTCTAAATCGTATTCGAAAAATTCAAGAACCTTTTTGACCGAAGGGAATATTTCACCTTTGTTTAGGTTTTCTTTTCCATCGAAATAAGAATCCTGTAAAGAATTGACGGGCTGTGTTGATTTTTCTTTTGTTTGTAAATCTATATCGCTGTTAGATACCGACCTTACGAAATATTCTTTGTTTTCTCTATCTATTCTGAAAAAGAAAAAATTTTGAAAATTTTTGTTTTTGAATTTTACTTTTAATTTTTGTCCATTGGTTGTCTTAGGACGTGTTAGATATTCTACATAGTTATTATCGGATACATTTATACATTTTTCTAATATATGTATAGAGTTCGTAGAAAATAAAGAGGTAGAAACCCTATCGAACATTATTTCTGATTTATAAATACCGTTTTCGTAAACAGGATTTATGTTGTTTCCGGAGGTATTGAAAAATTCTATATTTTCTTTTAAGAAAGACAAGTCTGCTTTTTTATTCTATATATCTATCGTTTTTTTGGAAAAGTCTTTTATATTTCCTATATTTGTAAAAGTCTAAAAGGAAATATTTAGAAATGGCATATCTCACAAATAAATACTTAGCAAATATCAAGAAGTGGAACATTAACCTTTCTAAATATAAAGACGGTGTTTATGAAGGATATTTACAAGCTCCGAACGATATAAAAGAATTCAGAGGATTCGAAGAACTCTTTGGGTTTGAAATAAAAGAACTAAAAGGAAGTTTATCTTTTTGGAATTGTACATCTTTAACTTCCGTTTCTAATCTACCTCGAAAAATAGACGATTGGTTATCTTTCTACTACTGTATATCTTTAACGTCGGTATCGAATCTTCCTGATTGTGTAGGATATAATTTATCTTTCGAAAACTGCAAGTCTTTAAAATCACTTCCGAATCTTCCTCAAAAAATAGAAGGTTGTTTAGATTTCGAATCGTGTACATCTTTAACTTCTATTGGAAAAATGCCTTCGGTAGTTAAAGATTACATCTATACTTACGTTTGCCCATTCTTTGAAAACCTTACAGAAGCACAAATAAGAAAAAAATATGGCATACGAAAAGAATAAACATTTAGCAAACATAAAGAAGTGGAAACTTGACCTCTCTAAATATAGAGACGGTGTTTACTACGGGTATATAGGAGCTTCGAAAGATATTAAGGAATTTAAAGGATTTAAAGAACTCTTTGGATTTGAAATAAAAGAAGTAAATGGTAGCCTAAATTTCGAATACTGTACATCTTTAACTTCAGTATTGAATCTTCCTAAAACTATAGAAGATTATTTATCTTTCGAAGGATGTACATCTTTAACTTCAGTATTGAATCTTCCTAAAACTATAGAAGATTATTTATCTTTCGAAGGATGTACATCTTTAACTTTGGTTTCTAATCTCCCATATTATATAAGAGGTCATTTAGATTTCGAAAACTGCAAGTCTTTAACTTCTATACCGGACCTTCCTGAAATTGTAGGAGGTTCTTTATATTTTAACGAATGTACATCTTTAACTTCTATTCCAAAAACGCCTTCTTTAGTTAAAGGACATATTCTTACCTCATATTGCCCATTTTTCGAAAACCTTACAGAAGCACAAATAAGAGAAAAATATGGCATACGAAAAGAATAAACATTTAGCAAACATAAAGAAGTGGAAACTTGACCTCTCTGAATATAATGATGGGGTTTACGAAGGAGATATTTATGTACCGTTAGATATAAAAGAATTCAAAGGTTTTAAGGAACTCTTTGGGTTTGAAATAAAAGAAGTAAAAGGAAATTTAAATTTTAATTTATGTGAATCTTTAACTTCTGTATCAAATCTCCCTGAATACGTAGAAGGATTTTTAAGTTTCGACTACTGTAAATCTTTAACTTCTATATCGAATCTTCCTGAAACGATAGGTAGGAGTTTATCTTTCGAAAACTGCAAGTCTTTAACTTCTATACCGAATCTTCCTAAAACTATAGGTAGAGATTTATCTTTCGCCGACTGTACATCTTTAACTTCTATTGGAAAAATGCCTTCGGTAGTCAAAGATAATATTTTCAAGAGAGGATGTCCATTTTTTGAAAACCTTACAGAATACCAAATAAGAAAAAAATATGGCATACTTAAAGAATAAATATTTAGCAAACATTAAGAAGTGGAACATTGACCTTTCTAAAATGAAAGACGGTGTTTATGAAAATAGTATAGAAGTACCTTACTATATAAAAGAATTCAGAGGGTTTAAAGAACTCTTTGGGTTTGGAATAAAAGAAGTGAAATACGTACTCTATTTCAGAGAATGTACTTCTTTAACTTCGGTATCGAATCTTCCGGAATGTATAGGTGGAAGTTTAAATTTCAGAAACTGTACTTCTTTACTTTTGGTATCAAATCTTCCGGAATGTATAGGCGGATATTTATCTTTCTTCGAATGTACTTCTTTAACTTCTATTTCTAAAATGCCTTCGGTAGTTAAAGGTAATATTTATACTAAAGACTGTCCTTTCTTTGAAGGGATGAGCGAAGAACAAATAAGAAAAAAATATGGCATACTTAAAGAATAAATATTTAGCAAACATTAAGAAGTGGAAACTTGACCTTAGTTTGTTATATGAATCCATTTACTATGGTGATATAAATGCACCCATAGACATTAAAGAATTCAAAGGATTTAAAGAACTCTGCGGTTTTGAAATAAAAGAAGTAA
>JACCDR012071993.1_pt1 | contig 87365 bp, 60 predicted proteins | sample 7446431 | NCBI WGS metagenome assembly JACCDR01 (sample SAMN15323443, study PRJNA562643) | freshwater metagenome | isolation source: river surface water | place: USA:Blue River Watershed | collected 2017-08-17
ATAGCATCTTTTGTAAAGTCAAACGGTCGCTATCGGCCAATTGTACATGTTGTTTTCGCATCGCTTGATAGAGTTTTTTCACCAAGTTAAAAAAATTAAATATATTTACCTAACAATGTACTTAATGTGTAAAAATATCTTAACTAAATGCAGTTTTAGTTAAAAAAGGTAATTTTTTTTTTAATGTGTAAAAGAATTAACTCTAAATTTCGATTTTTGATTCGCACAAAATATTTACTTTTGGTGGCAAAACTGTATAAACACCTGTAAAATCTTACATTTCGAAAATTCAATTTTGCGAAATTATTATATGGAGATTTCAGGGTATAGATGGGAGCACCCATATGCGGGTGGCTGATTGCCAATCTAGTGTCTGAAATCCATTCCATCTATATTTGCTTTTAGTCATCAATATATCAAAACCTTTTTATAAAATAGCATATTGTAAAGTCCGCTTCATTCTTTATCTTATTTTAAAGACATATCAGATAGCGGGTCTGGTCTGTCGTACACCTTAAAACTAATCCCAAATGAAAATTGCTGTTGTCGGAACCGGGTATGTAGGCTTAGTGACTGGTACGTGCTTTGCTGAAACCGGAAACCGTGTCACTTGCGTAGATATTGACATAAACAAAATTGAGAAACTCAGAAAAGGCAAAATTACGATTTACGAACCTGGCCTGGATGTTTTGTTTGATCGAAATATTAAAGAAGACCGTCTCAAGTTCACCACAGATCTTGCTGAAGGTATAAAAGGAGCCGAGATTATCTTTCTGGCTTTGCCAACCCCTCCCGGCGAAGACGGCTCAGCCGATTTACGGTACATCCTGAAAGTAGCCGACGACTTAGGTCCTTTGCTAGAAGAATACACCGTTATTATAGACAAAAGTACCGTGCCTGTTGGAACCGCCGAAAAAGTACAGGCCCGCATTGCCAAAAATGCCAAAGTAGAATTTGACGTGGTATCCAATCCTGAATTTTTGCGGGAAGGCGTAGCGGTAGAAGACTTCATGAAACCAGACCGTGTCGTGATCGGAACCAACTCCGAAAAAGCCCGTAAGGTAATGAGTAAACTCTATGCACCACTGGTACGCCAAGGCAACCCGATCATTTTTATGGACGAACGGTCTGCCGAAATGACCAAATACGCCGCCAATGCGTTTCTGGCTACCAAGATTACCTTCATGAACGAAATTGCCAACCTGTGCGAGAAAGTAGGAGCAAATGTAGATGATATTCGCCGAGGCATTGGAACCGATTCCCGGATTGGAAAACGATTCCTGTTTGCTGGAATCGGATATGGTGGCAGTTGCTTCCCTAAAGACGTACAAGCCCTGGCTAAAACTTCCACTGAGTACGACTACGACTTCAAGATTCTGGAAGCTGTGATGGATGTGAATGAAATCCAGAAAACCAAGCTGATTCCTAGAGTCAAACAATACTTCAATCACGACTTAACTGACAAAACCATTGCCGTATGGGGTCTGGCTTTCAAACCCTATACCGATGACATTCGGGAAGCTCCAGCCCTGGAAAATATCCGCGAATTGTTGGCTGCTGGTGCAAAAGTACGTGTCTATGACCCAGAAGCCATGGCAAACGTGAAACAGATATTGGGAGACCAGATTTATTTTGCTGAAAATCAATATGATGCTCTTTCTGGCTCAGATGCCCTGCTTATTGTAACCGAGTGGCCAGAGTTTCGTTCACCAGAATTTGACCGGATTGAGGGTTTATTGAAAAACAAAGTTATCTTCGACGGACGAAATGTATTTGAACTTGACCAGATGCGTGAATTAGGCTTTACCTACTACAGCATCGGACGGGATACTGTGGCATAAGAAGCAATCAGAATCATAAAATAGGTGGGAAGTTTCGGTTTTTGCAGACAATAGCCAAACCTCCTAGCCCTATATTACTATCTATCTTTATTCATCCAAACCTGCCCATCCATTTTGCTGCGCAAGTGTACAAAAGTGACTGTTTTTGTACACTTGTAAGCCGGAGAAGCTTTTCCTTACTGTATGAAAAGAATTTTAATTACCGGTGGTGCCGGTTTTCTGGGGTCGCATCTATGTGACCGGTTTATCAAAGAAGGCTTTCATGTGATAGCCATGGACAACCTGATTACGGGTTCGTTGCGTAACATTGAGCATTTGTTCAAGTTATCCAACTTTGAATTTTACCACCATGATGTATCCAAGTTTATACACGTACCAGGTCAACTGGACTACATCCTGCATTTTGCCTCTCCTGCTAGTCCCATTGACTACCTGAAGATTCCTATTCAGACCCTGAAAGTAGGTTCACTAGGTACACACAACTGTTTGGGTCTGGCCAAAGCCAAAGGAGCTCGGATTCTGGTCGCTTCTACCTCTGAAGTATACGGCGATCCGCTGGTGCATCCGCAAAAGGAAGAGTACTGGGGAAATGTAAACCCAGTAGGTCCACGCGGCGTATATGACGAAGCCAAACGTTTTCAGGAAGCCATCACCATGGCCTACCATACCTACCACGGACTGGAAACCCGTATCATCCGGATTTTCAACACCTATGGCCCTCGCATGAGACTAGACGACGGTCGGGTGCTACCTGCTTTCATCGGACAGGCCCTGCGTGGTGAAGACCTTACCTGCTTTGGAGATGGTTCGCAAACCCGTTCGTTCTGCTACGTAGATGACCTGGTAGAAGGAATTTACCGTCTGCTCATGAGTGACTATGCCTCTCCTGTCAATATTGGTAATCCTTCGGAGATTACAATTAAGGAGTTTGGAGAAGAAATCATCAAGCTGACAGGTACTAATCAGAAGTTGATTTACAAGCCTCTGCCACAGGACGATCCTAAGCAACGTCAGCCAGATATCACGCTAGCAAAAGCAATTCTTGGCTGGGAACCTAAGGTTTCCCGTGCCGAAGGCCTAAAGATCACGTTGGAATACTTCAAAAAAGTAGTAGAAGCAGACAAAAAATAAGTAGCCTTTGGAAAAAGATAGTTTCCAAACTGCCTGAAAAGCCGGGAAGTAGTTATACTTTTCGGCTTTTTTTTTTCAGGAACGGTGAGTACTTGAAAAAAGATATTATTTTTGACCGTGGATTTTCTAAAGTTCATGTTTCTTTCATAAATTACGTATTGTGTATAACCAACTCATCTCCAAGGAAAAAACATTAGCTGTTATTGGATTAGGCTATGTAGGATTACCCATTGCACTGGCATTTGCTAGAAAAATTAAAGTCATCGGATTTGATATTAATGCCCGGCGTGTCGAAATGATGCAACAAGGCATAGATCCCAGCGGCGAATTAGAAGCAAAAGATTTTGAGGGATGTGACATTGAATTTACGGATTCACTGGAAGTATTGGGGAAAGCTTCTTTTTTTATCATTGCTGTTCCAACTCCGATTGATGCCCATACCATGCCTGACCTTCGGCCACTAGTTGGGTCGTCTACTTCGGTAGGTAAGGTGCTGAAAAGAGGAGATTATGTGGTCTATGAGTCTACCGTGTATCCGGGATGTACCGAAGAAGATTGTATCCCGATTCTAGAAAAAGAATCCGGACTAACTTTTGTAACCGACTTTAAAGTAGGCTATTCGCCTGAACGTATCAATCCAGGCGACAAAGAACATACATTGTCTAAAATCACAAAGGTTGTTTCTGGTTGTGATGCCGAGTCGCTGGATGTGGTGGCGAAGGTATATGAACTGGTTGTAGACGCAGGTGTACACAAGGCCTCTTCTATTCGTGTAGCAGAAGCAGCTAAAATCATCGAAAATACCCAACGAGACGTGAATATTGCGTTAATGAATGAGCTTTCGATGATTTTTGACAAGATGAAAATTAATACGTACGAAGTGTTGGAAGCTGCAGGAACCAAATGGAACTTCCTGAAATTTAGCCCTGGCCTCGTTGGTGGACATTGTATTGGCGTAGATCCGTACTACCTGACCTATAAATCCAAGGAATTGGGTCATATCCCGGAAGTCATTCTCAGCGGCCGTCAGATTAACGATTCAATGGGAGCATATGTAGCTAAAAAAACAGTCCAACTCATGGCTAAGCAGGGAAAAGACATTACCAAAGCCCGTGTGCTAGTGATGGGAGCTACTTTTAAGGAAAATGTTGAAGATATTCGTAATTCCAAAGTTGCCGATGTGATACAGGAACTTAAAAACTTCAGTGTGCAGGTAGATGTAGTAGACCCACATGCCGACTCTGAAGAATTAAACCATGAATATGGATTTGGTTTGGTACCTGAGCCAGCCGACAACTATGATGCCGTAGTAGTGGCTGTTAACCATCGGACATACCTTTCTCTGGATGAAGCTTATTTTCAGTCTTTAAGCAATGATAAAGGCATTCTGGTAGATATTAAAGGTATATACCGAGGAAAAATCAAACAATTGACATACTGGTCACTATAGCTTTATCCACTCCTTTCCAATGGAAGGCTTTCAAACTCCCTGACAGGCAGGGATTATGCACTGAAAATGAAAAAAATTATCGTTACCGGCGGAGCTGGTTTTATTGGTTCGCACACTGTTGTTGAGCTATGCTATGCAGGCTATGAGCCTATTATTGTAGACAATTTTCACAATTCTGAGAAAAGTGTATTAACCGGTCTGGAAAATATACTAGGCAGAAAAATCACTACCTATGTAGCAGATTGCAACGATCGGGAGGCTATGGAAGAAGTGTTTGTGAAAGAGAAGACAGTAGTTGGTGCCATCCACTTTGCGGCCTACAAGGCCGTAGGCGAATCGGTAGAGAAGCCGCTGGAATATTTTCAAAACAACATAGGTTCCACGGTGGTGCTCATGGATCTGATGCTCAAGCATCATGCTCCTTATCTGGTTTTTTCCTCGTCTTGTACGGTATACGGACAGCCCGAAAAGCTTCCTGTCACAGAAAACTCTCCCATTCTACCTGCCCAGTCTCCCTATGGGGCTACCAAGCAGATGTGTGAAGAAATTATTCATCAGACAACGGTAGTGGGTAAGCCGCTGAAAGCCATATTGTTACGATATTTTAACCCAATCGGAGCCCACCCTTCTGCAGAAATTGGCGAACTGCCACGGGGAGTTCCTAGCAACCTAATTCCTTTTATTACACAGTCGGCCGCAGGTTTACGTCCGCCAGTAACGGTATTTGGCAATGACTACCATACCTCTGATGGTACCTGTGTGCGTGACTACATTCACGTAGTAGACCTAGCAAAAGCCCATGTAAAGGCTTTGAAGCTACTGGAACAAACACCTGAGACAACCTATTACGATGTGTTTAACTTGGGCACAGGCAATGGCAACTCAGTACTGGAAGCTATTCAGACCTTTGAAAAAGCTACTGGTGCCAAACTAGAATATAAAATAGGACCACGTCGTGCTGGAGATGTGGAGCAGGTATATGCCGATGTAACCAAGTCACGAGATGTATTAAAATGGCAAACCGAACTTTCACTGGAAGATGCCATGCGGGATGCTTGGCGTTGGCAGCAGAAACTAATAAAAAAATAATTATAGATGAGTCAGAGAGAAATCTATCCATTCTCTCTGACTCATCTATAATTATTTTAGGAAGATACAGTTTAGCACCAGATTATTGCCGGAATCTGTAACTTACCTCCCATATCCTACAACCTTTTTAATAAAACAGGCACCCGGTATTCTGTGTCAGCTATTTGCCTACATCTGTTTGTATTACTTAACTAACTTCACAAGCTATGAAGAAGATTCTTATCACAGGAGGGGCTGGGTTTATAGGGTCACACGTCGTACGACGGTTTGTAAACCGTTATTCTGATTATCAGATATTTAACCTGGATAAACTTACCTATGCAGGTAATCTGACCAATCTGACTGACATTGAACAAGCTCCGAACTATACGTTTATTAAAGGAGACATTACCGATGCGGAAGCCATGCGGGTGTTGTTTGCCATCCATAACTTTGATGGAGTTATTCACCTGGCTGCTGAAAGTCACGTAGACCGTTCCATTACTGATCCGCTGGCATTTGTACAGACCAATGTCATTGGCACTGTCAATCTACTGAATGCCGCTAAAGAAGTATGGAAAAATGAAATGGATCACCATTTGTTTTACCATGTGTCTACCGATGAGGTCTATGGCTCTCTGCATAATCCAGAAGAGTTCTTTACTGAATCTACTTCCTATGACCCACAGTCGCCGTACTCTGCGTCTAAGGCCGCTTCTGATCATTTTGTACGGGCCTATGCCAATACTTACAAACTGCCTGTCGTACTATCTAATTGTTCCAATAACTACGGGCCTAACCAGTTTCCTGAAAAACTGATTCCATTGTGTATCAATAATATACAAAAACATAAACCACTGCCCATTTATGGCAAAGGTGAAAACGTACGGGACTGGCTGTATGTCATTGACCATGCGGCGGCTATTGATACCGTCTTTCATCGAGGTAAACTCAGAGAAACCTATAACATTGGTGGTTTCAATGAATGGACTAACATTGATCTAGTGCGTCTGCTTTGTCGGATCATGGACAAAAAATTGAACCGGAAGGCGGGCGAATCAGAAGAATCCATTACATACGTTACCGACCGAGCCGGACACGATTTACGGTATGCCATTGATGCCCAGAAAATTATGAATAATCTTGGCTGGAAACCCTCTCTTCAGTTTGAAGAAGGATTGGAAAAAACTGTAGACTGGTATCTGACCAATAATGCATGGCTTGAAAATGTAACTTCTGGTACTTATCAGGAGTATTATACCAAACAATACCAACATTAACTCACTTACTGGATGCCTGTATCGTATGCAACCAAAAATCGGCTTTGCTACCATTCAGGCATTCAGTGAGTCTACTTATTTATGTATACCCATCCCTTTCATACACAAGATTTAAGCAAGTATACCTTTCTGGTTACTGGTGGTGCAGGTTTTATTGGATCCAATCTGGTAGAATATCTTCTCCTGCATCAGGCAGGAAAAGTTCGTGTACTGGATAATTTATCTACTGGTTTTCGCCATAACCTGGAGCCTTTTTTCTCTAACCCCAGCTTTGAGTTTATGGAAGGTGATATCCGGGATATAGAAACCTGTCAGAAAGCCTGTGTTGGAGTAGACTATGTGTGGCATCAGGCAGCATTAGGATCGGTGCCTCGTAGTGTCAATGACCCCATTACGACCAATGCCGTAAATACAGATGGATTTCTGCATATGTTGGTGGCTGCCCGTGACCAACAAGTCAAACGACTCGTGTATGCGGCATCTTCGTCTACCTATGGCGATAGTAAAAAACTTCCTAAGGTTGAAGACGAAATAGGCAAGCCGCTGTCTCCATATGCCGTTACCAAGCTTGTCAACGAGCTGTACGCTGATGTGTTTGCCAAAACATATGGCATGGAACTGATCGGTCTGCGGTATTTCAATGTGTTTGGCCCCCGGCAAAGTCCACAAGGAGCCTACGCAGCGGTGATTCCGTTGTTGATTCAGGCATTATTGAATCAGCAGTCGCCTAAAATACATGGAGATGGGGAACAAACGCGTGATTTTACGTTTGTGGCCAATGCCGTTCAGGCCAATATCAAAGCCATGTTTGCCTCAGTAGAAGCTACCAATCAGGTATACAACATTGCCGTAGGCGACCGAACTTCATTGAATCAGTTATTTGAGTTGCTGAAACAGAAACTTCAGATAGAATTGCCTGCTATCTATTCAGAACCACGCAAAGGAGACATCCGGGATAGCTTGGCTGATATTTCCAAAGCAGCCCGCTTGTTGGGATATGCACCTGCCATACGCCTGCCCGAAGCTTTGTCTATCACCGTAGAGTGGTTTCAGAAAGAATATGTCCTGTAGATTCGGTGTTGCTGTCACAATATTTTCGACTAGGTTCAATTAGAACTAGTGTGAAATATGTGTGCTTATAGGCTTTTATAAAAACAGGCGATTGATTTTCTTAGATATATCTGTTTGTATTCAAGATATAGTCTGTGCCAACTAGGTCTTGTATGCCCGGAATACATGGTTCTATGTGACTTTGCTTAAAAGTATTCTTTCTAACACTTGCAAATTTGCATCCTTCTATTCATTTTAGTCAAAAATCATTTTTTAGTATCGTATAATCTCATCAAACACATGAAAGGAATTATTCTGGCAGGTGGGTCTGGTACAAGGCTACACCCTCTGACACTGGCTATTAGCAAACAACTGATGCCTGTGTATGATAAACCCATGATTTATTATCCGCTCTCTACACTGATGATGGCGGGTATCCAGGATATTCTTATTATTTCTACACCCCATGATATGCCCCTGTTTCAAAAACTGCTGGGTGATGGAAAAAACTTGGGCTGTAATTTCTCGTATGCCGTACAGGCCATACCTGACGGCCTGGCTCAGGCATTTGTGATTGGCGAATCGTTTATTGGGACAGACAAAGCCGCCCTGATTCTGGGCGATAATATTTTTTATGGCAGTGGCCTTCGTAATTTGCTCAAGTCATACAATGATCCTACGGGAGGGGTGGTATTTGCCTATCATGTAACAGATCCGGAACGGTATGGGGTTGTAGAATTTGATGGAAATATGAAGGCTGTTTCTATTGAAGAAAAACCATCCCAGCCCAAATCTAATTATGCAGTTCCTGGTTTGTATTTTTATGACAATGACGTGATTCAGATTGCCAAAAACCTAAAGCCCAGTCCCAGAGGCGAATATGAAATCACCGATGTTAACCGAACCTACCTGCAACAAAATAAGCTTCATGTAGGTATTTTGGATCGGGGTACTGCCTGGCTGGATACAGGTACATTCACCTCACTGATGCAGGCAGGTACGTTTGTACAGGTAATCGAAGAACGTCAGGGCTTGAAAATAGGCTGTATTGAAGAAGTTGCCTACCGAGAAGGATACATCACCGCAGCCCAACTGGAAGAAGTAGCCAGACCGTTGGTGAAAAGTGGCTATGGAAAGTATCTGATGAGTATTATTGAGTAAAAAAACATACCTGTATATACCAACAAAGGCGGCTTTTCAGGCCGCCTTTGTTGATTATGCCATTAATTGTTCTTATCGGATCACAACCAAACGATTGGTTTTGGTGAATGTAGCTGTTTTCAGGGTATATAGATACACACCTGATGGTAAACTAGCTGTATTCAATTCTGCCTCATGATTGCCTTTGTCTTGTACTTGATTGTCTGCCAATATAGCCACTTTTCTACCAGCCAAGTCTGTTACGTATAATTGTACAGATGTTTTAGCTTCTAAAGAATAGGTAATGGTTGTGCTTGACTGCTAGGGTTAACGTGAGTTATGGATAAGTCTGGTACGAGATAAGAAACGTAAGTTCGGCGAGGCCAATCTCGCACCAGACTCATCCAACGTGAGTTATGGATAAAAGCCATGTCTGGGCGAATGTGCTACAGGTGCTCAATAATAGACATACATCTTTGGAAATTTTTCGCTTCGCTCTGAATGACGGCTAGAGAAACACCAAAAACTTCTTTTCCAGAAAAATAGCTATACAATAAAAGAGGCTCTTTTTTTGAAGGAGCCTCTTTTATTGTATACAAATCGTATGATTTCTTATGCTTCTGCTTCCATCAGCACTTCGTCGTGTTGGCTGATGTCCAGACCAGCACGTTCTTCTTCTTCAGAAACACGTAGCGGGATAAATATATTGGTAATAACCAGTAGTAAATAGGATAAGCCAAAAGCAAATGCAGATACTACTGCTAAGGCTGTCATATGAACTAGGAACAATTTGGTACCTCCAAAAGCCAATCCTTCGCCAGCGGCACCTTCTGCGGTAACCACACCATTGATAGCACCAGAAGCAAAGATACCTGTCATGATCATACCCACCATACCACCTACACCGTGGCAAGGAAATACGTCCAGTGTATCGTCAATTCTACCAGATTTGGCTTTCCAATGTGCCAGAACGTTACTGATGATACCTGCTACTGTACCGATAAAGATACTGGAAGGGATAGTAACAAAGCCAGCTGCAGGTGTAATTGCAACCAGACCAACAACCGCACCAATACAGAATCCAAGGGCAGAAAGTTTTTTACCACGGGCTACATCAAACAATACCCATGACAAACCAGCAGAGGCAGCAGCAATATTGGTAGTAGCTAGGGCAATAGCAGCCAGTGCGTTTGCACCTACTGCAGAACCTGCATTGAAACCGAACCAACCGAACCAAAGCAAACCTGTACCTAACAATACATAAGGAATGTTTGCTGGAGGATGTACTTCGTTTTCAACCATAGATTTCCGTTTTTTCAGGAAGATAGCTGCAGCTAAGGCTGCCCAACCTGCAGACATGTGTACTACTGTACCTCCAGCAAAATCGAGGACACCTAACTTAAACAGGAATCCTTCTGGATGCCAAGTCCAGTGAGCCAGTGGAGCATAGACAAACAAACTGAATAGAATAATGAAAAGTACATATCCTTTGAAATTGACACGCTCTGCAAATGAACCTGTAATCAAGGCAGGTGTGATAATGGCAAACTTAAGTTGGAAGAAGGCAAACAGAACTAGTGGGATAGTGGGAGCTAATGACCACGGATTTCCGTCTAGTACGCCTTTAAACATGAAAAATGTACGAGGATCGCCGACAAACCCACCGATGCTATCTCCAAATGCAAGACTGAATCCTACTACTACCCACAAAACACTAATTACACCCATAGAAACAAAACTCTGAAGCATGGTAGAGATTACGTTTCTCATGTTTACCATACCCCCATAGAAATAGGCTAGGCCTGGAGTCATCAATAATACAAAAGCAGTAGCGGTAAGCATCCAGGCGGTATCTCCTGTATTAATGCCTTCTGTTACAATTTGTGTGGGTACAGCTGGCATAAGGATCGCTGCAAAGCTCACCAGTAGCAAAATCAGGAGCGGAAAGATAGATTTTTGGCTCATGCGTGTAAGCGTTTAAAAGTGAATGATTAGTAATAAGTTATGTTAAGAATTGATTTTTTCGTAGGTGTTAAAGCCTTCGAATCATTTTATAGAGCAGGTTTGTTTTTTAGATAACTTCTACAAAATTAAAACCTTTTTTTTGAAATACCAAATAAAAGTAAGGAGTTTTACTTAAAAAAGATAGCTTATTTCTGTAAATGCCTTTATTTTAGAACCTACTATTGCGAAATCGTTGATTGACAGATGGCTATTTATCTGAAAACAGCTTGTATTAATCGAAGAAAATACCTGTCTTGGTAGAAAATCACAGGGTTTTTATCGAAAATTACCACTTTTCGGTTGGTACTAGGGTTTTTTGCGCCACTACTTTCCGGACAATAAGCTGTTTTTTCATGCTTCCTACCCAGTTGGCAACAGTAGTTTGGGTAGTACGCTTATGTGCCTGCCAAGTTTTCTGCCATCCAGATGCTTTGGTATCTTCCAGAGGCTTGGTCTTTCCTGTTGGCTCATATTGGTAATTGCGGTTTTCTTTGTAGTAATGAAAGACAAAATGGGTAAACTGGTAGCGGTATTTTTGTTCTTTCACCTCTATTTGTACCTGCAATGTGATTTTACCACTGAGTTTTTTAGACACATAGCCCGTTCCATAGACAGGAAACGTTTGAGTAGCCAGTATTTTGTGGCTTTCGGGCAGTACAGAGTCGGCTATAACCTCAAATTGATTCTCTTGTAACCAGTTGCGGGCATTCTGATAGAGTTCTTCTTTAGAAACCGAATCCGCTTTCACCACATCCATAAACACCATCCGGGGAGATACTTGCTGTGCGTATCCGATTTGGACAGATACGCACAGAAGTAAAAAGAGTAGAATGAGCCGCATAAAGTAGGCTTTCAGATTAGAATTTGAAGATAAAGGCCATACCGATGGTAGACTGAGAACTTTTAGTAAAATCACCCTTATCATCTTCGAATTTCTGATTTTTCGCATTTGCTGCACCGTCTAATTTTGGATACGAATCTAGACGGAACTCAGGCTTCAGGAGAATATGGCCATCCGCTAAAGTAATGTTTCCTGTTAGCGTAAAGGAACTTACAGTAGTACCAGCTCCTAAGTGATTAGTCAAACCACGGGCTCCTCCTGTGTTATCGAAATATTCGTAGCGAGCTCCTAAACCAAACATATCAGAGAATGCATAGTTGGTGTAAAACGCTACACCACCCCAGTTTGTACTTTTGTCTGTGTTTGTAATGGCTTGAAAATCACCTTTTTGCCAGCCTGTTGCGACATTGATACCAACAAGGAATTTGTCAGTTAACTGATAACTAGTTGTTAAATCTAATACGCTGTAAGAACCTGTAGTGTCAACTTTGCTTGATTCATCACTAACTATTCCATTCAGATAAATATTCCAACCATCTGTAGGAGAAATGAATAACTGACCTATAAGTCCTTTTGCCCGGTTATTGTCATCTAAAGCATCTACATTATTTACTATACCAGCCATTAATGACACTTTATCAGAGAACGCATAGTTGGCTTTTAAGCCAATGTGGTAGAATGGGCCATTATTAAAAAGATTAGATAGAGAGTAGTTATAGTTCACAGGAGCATCAATAACTTCATAACCGATATGAGTGCCAAACTGACCTACAGTAAAGGAAAGTTTGTCTGTAGCTTTGTAGGTAAAATAGGCTTGTTTGATAGCTAAAGCCGTACCTGTTGAAGGAACAGAATCATTAATTATACGTCCCAACACGTTACCATAATTTCCTAAATCAGCATTAGGGCCAAAGGTCAAATCAACTACTGCTTCGGATTTTTTGTTGCTATACACCATTTTGGTTTGAACCAAACCTAAAGAAAATTGACCTGATTTTTGATCAAAGGCTCGTGCATTGCCATTGCCCATATTACTTCTGGAAGCTGGATTATTTAGGTTTCCCATATAATAAGAATCTAGGTAGCCTGAAAACGTGAAGGTGCCTTTAGATGAGTCAGCATCCTGGGCGTTAGCGGTGAAAAGAACGAGAAAAGCAAAAGCAACGGTTAGAAAGTGGCGGCTTTTAGTAGTAAATTTCATAGATTTTTGCGTGATTGTTTTAATAAATGATTCAACTTAAATTAATAATCGGTTTTTAGCTTGTTTGATGAATATTTTAAAAAAAGTAGTTGCAAATTGAGGCTATAAATCAAAAAAAACTAGTCAATTATGCTAAATACCCTTTTATTATTAGGCAATATTCCATAAAACAGATGATTAAAACAATAGTAAAAGTATAAAATTTTCAATATTCAGGGAAAAGTAATATTTTATTCCGAAAATTTCCTGTTAGATTACTTTTTAACTGGTTTATTGTTTTTTTGTAAGTATATGTTTGGTGTTGAAGTATTGTCGTAAAGTTTCTACACATGTATAAATTAGGTGTATATACAAACAGTAAAGTAAGTAAATGGCTGGTATACAGAGTTTTTTTTGGGAATCTAGGGGGGGCAGATTTCAGACACTTGATACAATTTGTGTGACATTTTATTTCGGACATTATTACTCTTAGCCAGTTGTATACCAAGTAAGTATTAAGCTGATACAGACACCTGAGCAGAAGAGTAAATCTTTCCAACGGCAAACGAGTAAAAAAAAACGACCCGAATCTGTACCTTGTTTTAATACCATACGAGATTTTTGCTAAGTATATGTGCTTATCAGATGAGGAAAAAACTAGGGATTTTAGATAAGATTAGTATTTTATTTTGTGTTTAGCTAGAAAAGCCAATAGGTATGGAAGTAAATACTGTTATATATCAATAAAAAATTGCACTATTTAAATAAAAGCTAGAAAAACCAGATTTTGGATGAAAAAATATGGGACAAGTTTTGTAAAAAATGAAAGCAATTAGTATTTTTCTAAACTCATTTTAGTATAATATTCTTTTGTTATACCAAAGAGAAACAAAATCAAAATTGGTAAATCAAAAATACAATGTGTGTTTGTATGGGGTATATGAAAAAAATCCAATTTTGATTTGGTTATCCATGTAAATTAAATCCTATTAAATAAAAAAATTGTACTATAATCATTCTTCCATGAGCAACGACCAATATGAACAACCCGAGGGACTCTATCATCCCAGCTTTGAGCATGATGCCTGTGGCATTGGATTTATTGCCAATATCAAAGGACGAAAATCACATCAGATTGTAGAAGATGGCATCAAAATGCTTACCCGCATGGAACACCGGGGTGCATGTGGTTGTGAGGTGAATACTGGTGATGGCGCAGGTATTCTTATTCAGATACCACACGAATTTTTTCTGGATGAACTCACCAAGCAGGGATTGCATTTGCCACCCTATGGCGAATATGGTGTAGGAATGGTGTTTTTTCCAAAAGACGAGAAACTACGTGAAGAATGCCGCACGATTCTGAACCGCAAGATCAAGCAACTCAAGTTAGATCTGATCGGCTATCGTGTACTGCCTACCAATAACACAGAAATTGGGGAAAGTGCCTTGGCGGTAGAGCCCCAAATGGAACAGGTATTTATCAAACGCCCCGCAGATATTTCTAATCCGGATGCCTTTGAACGTAAACTGTTTGTATTGCGTAACTATGCCACCCGTGTTATTAATGAAAGTGTACAGGATATTAAAGGAGATTTTTACTTTGCTTCTTTATCCTATAAGACTATTGTCTATAAAGGACAGCTGACCACCGGACAGGTGCGTCCATATTTCCCAGATTTACATAACGAAAACGTAGTGTCAGCTTTAGCAGCCGTACACTCTCGTTTTTCTACCAATACATTCCCTTCCTGGAAACTGGCCCAGCCCTTCCGGTATATTGCCCATAATGGTGAAATCAATACCGTGAAAGGCAATGTAACCTGGTTTACAGCTGCGGAAACTGAATTCTGGTCTGAATACTTCTCTAAGGAAGAACTCGAAATGCTGCGTCCGGTTTGTAACCGTGCCCTGTCAGACTCGGCTAACTTGGACAATGTCATCGAAATGCTGGTGCTGAGTGGTCGTTCGTTGCCACACGTGATGATGATGCTGATTCCAGAAGCTTGGGACGGCAACGAAGATATGGATCCAGTTCGGAAAGCCTTCTACGAATACCACGCATCCCTGATGGAGCCCTGGGATGGGCCTGCTTCTATTACTTTTACGGATGGTAAAATTGTCGGTGCTACATTGGATAGAAACGGCTTGCGTCCTTCCCGCTACTGCGTCACGAGTGACGACATGGTAATTATGGCCTCTGAGTCAGGAGTACTGGAAATTGATCAGTCTAAAGTGATTATGAAAGGTCGTCTGCAACCGGGTCGGATGTTTATTGTGGACATGGAGCAAGGCAGAATCCTTTCAGATGAAGAAGTAAAAGAACAGATTTGTTCCCGCAAGCCCTATGGTGACTGGCTGAAGCAAAATAAAATAAAGCTGGCCGATGTCCCTGAACCTGGTGGGAAATTCCGTCCGCTGGATGAGAAAACCTTGCTCAGAAGACAACTAGCAGCCGGATATAGCTCTGAAGACCTGAAATTTGTGGTAGGGCCGATGGCTAAAACCGGATTGGAAGCCCTAGGCTCTATGGGTCTGGATACGCCCCTGGCTGTGCTTTCTGACCAAAGCCAACACTTGGCCAATTATTTCAAACAATTGTTTGCCCAGGTAACCAACCCACCCATTGACCCGATCCGGGAACGGATGGTTATGTCGCTGATTTCTTATGTAGGTGTATCCCGTAACCTGTTGACAGAAACAGCCGAACATTGCCATACACTGGAATTACCCCAGCCTGTTTTGAGCAATAAGGAACTGGAAAAAATCCGTTACATTGACCATAAAGGTTTTCAAACCAAAACGATATATACCTACTTCAAAGCCGATGGCAAGCCAGGTGCAATGGAGAGAGGCCTAGATCGGGTATGTCAATATGCCGAAGATGCAGTAGAGGACGGATTCTCTATTATTATTCTTTCAGACCGTAGCTTTGACAGCAGTCATGCACAAATCCCGTCCTTGCTGGCTATGGCGGCAGTACACCACCACCTGATTCGCAAAGGATTACGTGACAATATTGGTATCATCATCGAAGCAGGTGATGTGTGGGAAACCCATCACTTTGCTACATTGATCGGATATGGTGCTTCAGGTATTAACCCTTATCTGGCATTTGAGACCATTGCTTATATGAAGCAAAAAGGAATGCTGGATACAGAGTTGGAGGCAAAAGACTTACATAAAAACTATACCAAATCAGTAGGTAAGGAATTACTGAAGATTTTTGCCAAAATGGGTATCTCTACCCTGCAATCCTATCAGGGAGCACAAATATTTGAAGCCCTAGGTATTCATAAAGAGGTGATTGACAGATATTTTACAGGCACTGTGTCACGGATTGGCGGACTGAAACTAGACGATATTGCCAGAGAGGCCTTGATCCGTCATAGTCTGGCATTCCCGACAGATCCGATCCCAAACCAACGACTGGAAGTAGGCGGGGTGTATCAGTGGAAACAACGAGGCGAACAACATATTTTCAATCCGCAAACAATACATTTGCTTCAGGAGTCTACCAAACGCAATGACTATCAGTTATTTAAAAAATATTCAAAACTCATAGACGACCAGACACAAAAGGCCCTGACCTTGCGTGGGATGCTGAAATTCAAGTCTGGAAAGTCTATTCCTATTGAAGAAGTAGAACCGATTGAAAGCATCTTCAAACGTTTTGCGACAGGGGCTATGTCTTTTGGATCTATTTCCTGGGAAGCCCATACTACACTGGCTATTGCCATGAACCGGATTGGAGGCAAGAGTAACAGCGGCGAAGGAGGAGAAGATGAAAGACGGTTTAGCAAAAAAGAAAATGGTGACTGGCTGAACTCTTCCATTAAGCAGGTGGCATCCGGACGTTTTGGTGTGACGAGTTACTACCTGAGCAATGCTACTGAGCTACAGATCAAAATGGCCCAAGGAGCCAAGCCTGGAGAAGGTGGACAGTTGCCTGGGCATAAAGTAGATGCGTGGATTGGTCGGACGCGTCATTCAACACCAGGTGTAGGGTTGATTTCTCCACCGCCTCACCATGATATTTATTCTATTGAAGATTTGGCCCAGCTGATCTTTGATTTGAAGAACTCCAATAAAGAAGCCCGGATTAGTGTAAAACTGGTGTCAGAAGCGGGAGTAGGTACCATTGCTGCAGGAGTAGCCAAAGCCCATGCCGATGTGGTACTGATTGCTGGACACGACGGTGGTACAGGTGCTTCGCCGCTGAGTTCGATTCGCCATGCTGGACTGCCCTGGGAACTGGGACTGGCCGAAACACATCAGACATTGGTGAAAAACAAGCTTCGTAGCCGGATTGTGGTACAGGCAGATGGTCAGATACGGACAGGTCGTGACCTAGCCGTAGCCGCATTGCTAGGTGCCGAAGAATGGGGCGTAGCCACAGCAGCTCTGGTTACTACTGGTTGTATCATGATGCGTAAATGTCACCTGAATACGTGTCCAGTAGGAGTAGCTACCCAAAACGAAGAACTTCGTGCCTTGTTTACTGGTAAGCCAGAATATGTAGTCAATATGTTTACATTCCTGGCTATGGAATTACGTGAAATCATGGCAGAACTTGGTTTCCGTACCATCAATGAAATGGTGGGACAGATGGACAGACTGGAGCCTCGTGAAAACCTGAATCACTGGAAACACAAAAATCTGGATTTTGCGGCCATCCTATACAAAGCTCCGGTTAGTCTGGAAGTAGGTTTGTTCAAACAGGAAGAACAGGATCATGGCATTGATGCCGTACTGGATCTGGAATTAATCCGGAAAGCCAAGTCTGCCCTGGAGCAGCAAACGCAGGTTACGGCCGAGTTTGAGATTCAGAACATTGACCGGGCCGTAGGTACGATGTTGTCTAACGAGATTTCTAAAAAATATAAAGGAGACGGGCTGCCAGAAGGGACACTTCATTATAAATTCCGTGGCCATGCCGGACAAAGCTTCGGAGCTTTTGGTGCCAAAGGTATGACCCTAGAACTCGAAGGAGATGCCAATGACTATTTTGGAAAAGGTCTTTCAGGTGCTCGTCTGGTGCTTTACCCAGATCGTACCGCTACGTTTGTGCCTTCTGCCAATAGTATTGTCGGTAATGTGGCTTTTTATGGAGCTACAGCTGGTGAAGCCTACATTCGCGGAATGGCTGGCGAACGTTTCTGTGTGCGTAACTCTGGCGTGAAAGCCGTAGTAGAAGGTGTAGGTGACCATGGCTGTGAGTACATGACGGGTGGGGTGGCCATTATCCTTGGCGATACCGGACGTAACTTTGCAGCAGGTATGAGTGGAGGCGTGGCGTATGTCTGGAATAAGTCAGGAGATTTTGAAAGCAAGGTCAATAAGGAAATGGTTAACCTAGAAGAACTCACCACCGAAGATGAAAACATCATTCGAATGTTTGTGGAAAACCATGCCGAATTTACCAAATCAGAAGTAGCCAATGAGGTGCTGACCAACTGGAAAGAAGTGATTCGGCAATTTGTTAAAATAATGCCTTCTGACTTTAAGAAAGCCCTGGAAATGAGAAACATTACGCTTGCAGATCAGATTCAGAACAAGGAAATCGTGTACGGAAACTTTATGGCAAAGATCTGATCAATAAAAAATGGCTGATTGTCAAAGGGTTAAATGGTTGTAAGACTAATCTGATTCACACACCCGATCAACTATTGAGAGGCTTCTATTTTTAAACGAACTTAAACAATACAACAATACTCAAATCATGGGAAAACCGACCGGATTCATGGAGTTTACGCGTGAGCAGCCTGTTAAGCGGAAGAAAGAAGAACGTGTAAAAGACTATAAAGAAGTAGAATTGACCCTACCCCAGGAAAAAGCTACCACACAGGCCGCTCGTTGCATGAACTGTGGTGTACCTTTCTGCCACAATGGCTGTCCGCTGGGAAATATTATTCCAGAATTTAATGATGCAGTTTATGACCAAAACTGGGAACTAGCCTATCAGATTCTGGCCTCTACCAATAACTTTCCAGAGTTTACGGGACGTATCTGTCCTGCTCCTTGCGAAGCTTCTTGTGTATTAGGCATTAATAAACCGCCTGTTACCATTGAAGCTATTGAACGGTACATCATTGAAACCGCCTTTGAAAAAGGATATGTAGTACCTCATCTGCCCAAGTATCAGACAGGTAAAAAAGTTGCCGTGGTGGGTTCTGGGCCTGCGGGTTTGGCAGCTGCCGCTCAGCTGAATAAAGCAGGACATCTGGTAACAGTATTTGAACGGTCCGATGCCATTGGTGGCTTACTTCGGTACGGAATTCCGGATTTTAAGCTGGACAAAACTGTTATTGACCGCCGCATTCAGGTAATGGAGGAAGAAGGAATTACCTTTAAAACCAATGCCAATGTAGGGGTAAACATACGTACCAAGTCTCTGCTCGATGAATTTGATGCCGTACTACTATGTGGTGGCTCAACGGTGCCTCGGGATCTGCCCATCCCCGGACGGAATCTGAAAGGAATTTATCCAGCTATGGAGTTTCTGAGTCAGCAAAACAAGCGGGTATCTGCTAAGAGTGTAGAAGCAGACCATAGAGGAGCAGCGTATCAGAATGGAGAGTTACTGGCTACAGGGAAAAACGTATTTGTCATTGGTGGTGGGGATACCGGATCAGACTGTGTGGGAACTTCTAACAGACACGAAGCAGCTTCTGTGACACAGATTGAACTCATGCCTATGCCGCCCACAGAACGGGCTGAAAGCACCCCTTGGCCAAACTGGCCTATGATGCTGCGGACATCTACTTCGCACGAAGAAGGATGTGAACGGCACTGGGCTATTCAGACCAAAGAGTTTATTGGTGATGAAAATGGCAACCTGAAGGCTGTCAAACTGGTAGATCTCGAATGGAAAACGGAAAATGGCCGGATGGTGTTTGTGGAAGTTGCGGGTAGTGAAAGAGAAATTCCGTGTGAACTGGCTTTGCTGGCTATGGGATTCCTGCACCCACAACAGGAAGGTATGCTTACCGACCTAGGCATTGAACTGGATGAACGAGGCAATGTAAAAGCTCAACACTATCAGACTACTAATCCTAAGGTGTTTGCTGCGGGTGATATGCGCCGCGGACAGTCGCTGGTGGTTTGGGCTATTTCTGAAGGACGGGAAGCGGCACGTGGTGTAGACGAATACCTGATGGGATACAGTGAATTAGAAGCTAAAGCCGTATCTATGCTGAATGCACAGAAAATGCTTTTTGCCTGAAATTTTGTATATATATTCATAAAAAAGCCTCTTGCCTGTTTGGTGAGAGGCTTTTTTATGGTCTGTCTCTGGGTCTCAGGCAAAGATAGAATAGAAAAAACGTTGTACTTAATAAGAAAATAATTACGTGCAACTTCAATGAATAGAGATATTCTTTTCCATAGGAAAAGAAGTTTCTCTTCATAAGAGAAAAGAAAATTGTTTGTATCTTTTTGAAAATCAGCTAGATATAAATGTGAATCTTAAAAAAAATGAGTAATATGGGATTTTAACTTAATCTAACTAAGTACTTTTGCCCATGAAAATTAGATACAATTCTGACACAAGTATATTTGCTTATGCGAGTTTGCAAGTATATGTTAATAGTCAAATAGTTATCTTTGTATTAAATTGATTTTTTTAAAGATAAATTAGCATAAAAGCAAACAATTATTTTCAAAGCATTATATAAAAAGGCATTTGCCTGAAAACTAAGCTACTAAAAAAAATAACGTTGGTCTATGGACAAATATTCATATATCGCCAATGCACACGGACAGTACATTGACGAGCTTTATCAGGCATATAAAGCCAATCCTGAATCGGTAGATATTTCTTGGCAGAAGTTTTTTGAAGGGTTTGATTTTTCCAAACAGTATAGTGGTGGTAATGTCAATGGTGCACCTGTAACTGAAGCTAAAACAGGTACAGGTGTGAATATAGAAAAAGAACTAGCGGTTCGGAATCTGATTTATGCGTATCGTACGCGTGGCCACTTGAAGGCAAACACCAATCCGGTACGTCCGCGCAGAGACCGCAAGCCACGTCTGGATCTGGTTGATTTTGGCTTAACAGATGCGGATTTGGATACGACTTTCGAAGCGGCTGTAGACTTACTGGGTAAACCTGCCACGCTACGTCAATTGGTTGAATCACTCAAAAAGATATATGAAGGTACGATTGGCTTTGAATTTATGTATATCCGTGAGCCGGAAATACTGGAATATTTTAAGCGGAAAGTAGAAAAAGAAGCCCTTGAATTTACCTTGTCTGGTGAGGAGAAAAAACGAATTCTCTATAAACTGAACGAGGCAGTAGTGTTTGAAAACTTTTTGCACACCAAATATATAGGACAGAAACGTTTTTCACTGGAAGGAGGCGAAACCACTATTCCAGCCTTGGATGCGATTATTAACCAGTGTGCGGAAGAAGGTGTAGTAGAAGTCATTATAGGTATGGCCCACCGGGGTCGTTTGAATGTGTTGGCCAATGTGATTGGCAAAACGTATGAGAGCATCTTCAACGAGTTTGAAGGAACGGCGGTTCCAGACCTGACCATGGGTGATGGAGACGTGAAGTACCATATGGGCTATGCCAGTCTGGTTGAAACGCCTACAGGTAAAAAAGTACAGTTGAAACTAGCACCAAACCCTTCCCACCTGGAGGCTGTTAATCCGGTTGTAGAAGGCTATGCACGTGCCAAGGCAGATGTGTTGTATGAAAGTGATTATGACAAAGTTCTTCCGATCCTGATTCACGGCGATGCCGCAGTAGCAGGGCAAGGTATTGTCTACGAATTAACCCAAATGTCTAATCTGGCAGGATATTACACAGGAGGTACTATTCATTTTATCATTAATAATCAGGTTGGTTTTACAACCGACTTTGACGATGCCCGGTCTAGTATCTACTGTACAGATGTAGCTAAAATTGTAGATGCCCCTGTATTACACGTCAATGGAGACGATCCTGAAGCGGTAATTTTCTGTGCCAAACTAGCTGCAGACTTCCGTCAACGGTTTAACCGAGACATATTTATTGACATGGTCTGTTACCGTCGGCATGGACACAATGAGTCGGATGAACCGAAATTTACCCAGCCTGCCTTGTATAACCTGATTTCTAAACATCCCAATCCCAGAGAAATCTACAACAAAAAGCTCATTGCCCGTGGAGATGTAGATGCTCAGTTGGCAGAGAAGATGGATGAGGAGTTTAGAAACATGCTTCAAGATCGGCTTAATATGGTTAAGCAGAAGCCTCTTCCGTATTTTTACCAGAAAAATGAAGAAGCCTGGAACGCCTTGCGTCGGTCAGTAGCAGAAGATTTTGATCATTCGCCTGAAACGGGTATTAGCATGGAAGTCATAGAAAAGGTAGGTCAGAAACTGACTGCCTTACCTGAAGGTTTTCGTCCGTTGAAGCAGATAGACAAACTGCTGAAAGACCGGAAGGAAATGTTTTTTGACAAAAAAGAATTAAACTGGGCTTCTGCAGAATTACTGGCCTATGGCTCTATTCTGCTTGAAGACAAGATTGTACGTTTGAGCGGACAAGATGTGCGGCGAGGAACATTTAGTCACCGTCATGCCGTGCTACGGGATGCCGAAACAGGAGCTGCTTACGAAAGTCTGGACTTTACAGATGAAAACAAAGACAAGCTAATGATCTATAACTCATTGCTGTCTGAGTATGGTGTATTGGGTTTTGAATTTGGCTATGCCATGGCAAATCCGGATGCCCTAGTATTGTGGGAAGCTCAGTTTGGAGATTTTGGTAATGGTGCACAGGTGATGATTGACCAGTTTATTGCTCCTTCTGAAACCAAATGGCAGCGAATGAACGGACTGGTACTGCTATTGCCCCATGGATACGAAGGTCAGGGACCAGAGCATTCCAATGCCCGTCCAGAACGATTCCTACAACTGGCAGCAGACCATAATATAATTATAGCCAATGTGACCCAGCCTGCCAACTTTTTCCATCTGCTGCGTCGTCAGCTGGCGTGGGAGTTCCGTAAGCCGCTGATCGTGATGTCGCCTAAATCTATGCTGCGTCATCCGTTGGCAGTGTCTCCGATAGAAGAATTTACCCAAGGAAAATTCAAAGAAGTGATTGAAGATACGCTGATAGATGCCAAGAAAGCCCGAAAAGTACTTTTGTGCTCTGGTAAAATCTATTACGAACTCTTGGAAGCCCGTCAGGAGCAGAAGAAAGACGATGTGGCTATTATCCGTCTGGAACAGCTGCACCCACTGCCTATGAAGCAGCTACACAGTCTGTTGGGACAATATGACAAGAAGGCAAAAATCTATTGGGTACAGGAAGAACCTGAAAACATGGGTTACTGGACGTATATTATGCGTACTTACAAATATTTGCCTATGGAATTGATTTCACGTAAAGCCAGTGCATCACCTGCTACAGGCTATGCGAAAATTCACGCCCAAGAACAAGCAGATATTATCAAACGAGCGTTGAGTTAATACAGAAAGACATAGTATACAGGGAGAACCTTTTTTGATATTACCTGTTTTACTTTCAGCTTGTTAAGAAATATAAAATTTCAGGTTAATAGGATCTGTCAAGATGAAATTAACCTGAAATCTGTAACTTTAACCACTAAAACGGGCTGCTAAATACTCGAATATATAAACCTCTGCTTGCGTGGAGATATTTATCACTCATTAAACCATTTCTTTTTTTATGGCTTTAGATATTAAAATTCCTGCTGTGGGCGAATCTATTTCTGAAGTAACGATTTCCAAGTGGAATAAAAAAGACGGCGATGTCGTACAAATGGACGAGGTGCTTTGTGAGTTGGAATCCGACAAAGCTACCTTCGAACTCAATTCACCAGCTGCTGGAACGTTGCGTATCGTGATTCAAGAAGGCGAAACGGTCTCAATAGATACCTTGATTGCCCGCTTAGATGAGGTAGGTAGTTTGGCAAAGCCTTCTACACCCGCTACAGATGCAAAACCAGCGGTTACAGCAGATCCTACACCTGTGGTCTCAAGCAATGCAGGTAAAATTGTTGATATGGTTGTGCCTACAGTAGGCGAATCTATTACAGAAGTGACCATTGGAACTTGGCAGAAAAAAGATGGAGATAGGGTGCAGCTCAATGACCTACTTTGCGAAATTGAATCTGATAAAGCTACCTTCGAGCTTATGGCTGAACAGCCTGGTATACTGCGTGTGGTAGCCCAGCAAGGAAGTACCCTTCCGATTGGAGGCCTGATTTGCCGGATTGAAGTAAGTGAAGGTGCTGCGGTGGTTGCACAACCCATACAGACAACCCCAGCAGTAGCCCAGCAGCCTGCCGCAACCGGAAACAGCTATGCCACAGGTACACCTTCGCCAGCGGCGCAGAAAATACTGGCTGAAAAAGACATTCAGGCAGCCCATGTACAGGGAACAGGCGTAGAAGGGCGGATTACTAAAGCAGATGCCATGAAAGCAGAAAAAACAGCTCCTGCAAATAGCACTCCTACTACTCCAGCCAAACCTTCAGAACCTGTCAAACAACAGGCTTCAACCAATGCCCGTGGGGTGCGTCGTGAAAAAATGACTTCTCTGCGCAAAACGGTTGCTCGTCGGTTGGTGGCAGTAAAGAACGAGACGGCCATGTTGACTACATTTAACGAAGTAGACATGAAGCCTGTAATGGATCTTCGGGCCAAATACAAAGACAAATTTAAAGAAAAACATAGTGTAGGACTAGGTTTTATGTCCTTCTTCACCAAAGCCTGTTGCGTAGCTTTACAGGAATGGCCTGCGGTAAACGCCATGATTGATGGCGAAGAAATCGTTTATCATACTTACTGCGATGTATCCGTAGCCGTTTCTGCTCCGCGTGGACTGGTTGTACCTGTGATCCGGAATGCAGAACAAATGTCTTTTGCTGAAATTGAAGCTGAAATTGTGCGTTTGGCAGGAAAGGCAAAAGAAAACAAACTGAGTATAGATGAAATGACTGGAGGTACCTTTACCATTACTAATGGAGGTATTTTTGGCTCGATGCTTTCGACACCTATCATCAATGCCCCACAAACAGCTATTTTGGGTATGCATAACATTGTGGAACGTGCCGTGGTTGTGGATGGACAGATTGTGATTCGCCCCATCATGTACGTAGCACTGAGCTATGACCACCGCATCATTGATGGACGCGAAGCGGTTAGTTTTCTGGTGCGTGTCAAGCAACTGCTGGAAGATCCAACCCGGTTGTTGCTGGAAGTATAAATACCATCGCCTGCTTTTGATGTGCGTAGTCGGCAGACTACGCACTTTTTATGTATACAAATGGCAATGAGACAGGTATATATATGTTTTTTTCCAGGATCTATTAGCTATGCTCTAATAGATACGGAAAAATAAAACTATACCTGTATAAGTGCTTGAATATGATTAGTTTATTCTCTGTGAAAATAGTTAAATAGCTGATTGTTAAATAGTTATTTACTTTTTTTGTTAGAATACTATTAAGCTAAATAGAATCACCTACTTGCGGGTATTTAGTTGCTTCTATTTTGAATCAACTAAATAGAAATAACCATTTAGCAATTAACCATTGAACCATTCGTCACTAGCGTAAATCAATGGTGAGTAGTGATAAGTTTATTCTTCATTTTACATATCTAATGGATTTCTTATGGATTTTGATGTAATTGTTATTGGCTCCGGACCCGGAGGATATATTGCTGCGATTCGTTGTGCGCAGCTAGGCCTAAAAACAGCTATTATTGAGAAATATGCTACGTTAGGTGGTACTTGCTTGAATGTAGGTTGTATTCCTTCCAAAGCGTTGCTCGACTCTTCTGAGCATTATTACAATGCTGCACATACGTTTAGTCAGCATGGAATTGAGATCAAGAGCATGAAAGTGAATTTTGGTCAGATGATCAAGCGGAAAGAAGAGGTAGTGAGCCAGACTACGAAAGGCGTAGAGTTTCTGATGAACAAAAATAAAATCAAGGTTTATCAGGGAGTCGGGTCTTTTGTGGATAAGAATACCGTTCAGGTAACCGCCAGTGACGGCAAACAGGAAAAGATAACCGGAAAAAATATTATCATAGCTACAGGTTCTAAACCGACATCGTTGCCTAGTATGCCCATAGACAAGCAACGTGTGATTACATCTACGGAAGCTTTGAAACTTTCTGAAATACCCAAGCACCTGATTGTGATTGGGGCAGGTGTGATTGGAGCGGAAATGGGTTCAGTATATGCCCGTTTGGGTTCGAAAGTGACCTTTGTAGAATTTGCTAGCGGAATGATTCCTACCATGGACAGTACGATGGGCAAAGAATTGCAGAAATCTGTTCGGAAACTGGGGGTTGAATTCTATTTTAACCACAAAGTGACTGCTGTAGAGACTAAAGGGGATGAAGTAACTGTACGTGCCGAAAACCAGAAAGGCGAAGGGATAGAACTCAAAGGCGACTATTGTATGGTAGCCATTGGCCGACGCCCCTATACCGATGGGCTGGGCCTGGAAAATGCAGGCTTGAAAGCTGACGAACGAGGCCGGATTGCGGTAGATGAGCATACGTTGCAGACCGCAGTACCAGGTATTTATGCCATTGGAGACGTGGTGCGAGGGGCTATGCTGGCCCACAAAGCCGAAGAAGAAGGCGTATTCGTTGCTGAAACGATTGCTGGACAGAAGCCGCATATCAACTATCTGCTCATTCCTAATGTAGTCTATACCTGGCCTGAAGTTGCCGCAGTTGGATATACCGAAGAAGAACTCAAAGCCAAAAACATTTCATATAAAACTGGAAGCTTTCCTTTCAAAGCCTTGGGACGTGCCAGAGCTAGCATGGATACGGATGGACTTGTGAAAGTATTGGCTCATGCCGAAACGGATGAAATACTAGGCGTACACATGATTGGGCCACGGGTAGCTGATATGATTGCCGAAGCTGTAGTAGCCATGGAATTCCGAGCTGCGGCAGAAGATATTGGTATCATGAGCCATGCACACCCGACGTATACAGAGGCATTTAAAGAAGCTTGTCTGGCTGCTACTGCCAATCGGGCTCTGAATATGTAAGCAGACTTTACCCATCTGTGAAGAATAAAAACAGATGGGTAGACTTAACAATTTTAAAAATGTTGGATGTGTAAGAAACTCTTGGAAAATATGCCTTTTAAAGCCATCGTTTGATGGCTTTTTTTATGGGGAAAATATAGTTAAAGTGTTGTGTATAAGTGTATTTAGTGCCTATTTTTCTCCTAAAACAGTATGTAAAGAAGTAAGCACAAAGTTGTCTGAAAGAACAATGTCTGGTCTGGTAAAGTGTATTTTGTGAAGAGATTGAATGTCAATTCTTGGTATTTTCGGATAGAACCTATACAACCTTACACCCTTCTATAGGTACCTGTAAATCAGAAGCATGACCGTTTCACAAATAATGCGGATATTTCGACTCTATAACACACACAGAAAAGATTATTTGTTTTTACCCAGTTTCCTTCAATCTACTATGAGTTTTAGGAATTTATCTATCAAGAATAAGCTAATAGGAGGTTTTGCCCTGCTTACATTGATGTTTGTGATCAATGCAGCTATTAGTTTGTATAATCTAAACAAAAGTGCTTCTATTATTCAACAGAATATAGAAGTAGGAGATCCTTCTACGTTAGCGTTACGTGACTTGCGTAACATTATAACCAGTTCGAAAGGGTATATTACAAACTGGATATACCAGCAAAGCAACCAGGAGGATAAAGATGCTCTGAAGGCTCTTCAGACATCCATGTATCCAGAGGTAAAACAAAAAATAGTATTGTTGCGCAAATCTTGGCAGCCTAAGCAACAAAAGATCATAGAGAGTGTATTGGCTCGCTATGATTCTATTGAGGTAAAGGAAAAGCAGATTATGACAGAGCTGAGTAGTTTTGAAGACTATGAAAAAGATGGAGGTTTGGTTAAATTTAACGCAAACGTAATTCTGGAAACCGAAATTCTGCCCATGACGCAAAAAAGTCTAGAGCAGATTGAACAGGTGATTCGGGAAAAAGGTACAGAAGCAGCCAAGAATGATGAGCTCCTGCTTGCTAATTTTGATTCTGTGCGCCGCATCGTTTTTATTTCTGCCATTATCGTTATTTTGTTTGCCATTTTAGCTACTGTTCTTCTAAGCCGTGACATTGTGCAGCCGATCAGCTATGTACGCAGCATTATTCAAAAACTGAGTCTGGGTGAGTTACCTGAGAAACAAAACCGTCGGTTTAACCGCGATGAAGTAGGAGAAATGGCTGTAGCCGTAGAAAAACTAGCCAATGGCTTACGCGATACGTCGTTATTTGCCGAAAAAATAGGTAAAGGAAATTATGAAGTAGAACATGCACCATTAAGTGAGCGGGATGTGTTAGGAAACGCTCTAATCGAAATGCGTAACAACCTGAAACGCGTAGCTGAAGAAGACAAACGTCGGAACTGGGCTACGGAAGGTTTGGCTACCTTTGGTGAACTGCTTCGCAAAAATACCTCCAGCATTGAAGACCTGTGCGACGAGATTATGTCTGGGCTGGTTAAATATACACATTCCAATCAAGGCGGATTATTTATTGTCAATGATGAGGAGCAAGGACAAGAACCTTTCTTGGAATTGAAAGCCTGCTATGCCTGGGATAAAAAGAAATACATTGAACAGAAGATATATGAAGGAGAAGGACTGACAGGACAAGTATGGCAAGAAGGTGTCTATGTATATATGACCGAGGTGCCGTCTAACTATATTACCATTACCTCAGGATTAGGCGAAGCAAATCCACGTAGTATCCTGATTATGCCTTTGAAAGTAAACGATCAGATATTTGGTGTCATTGAGCTGGCTTCTTTCAATGAACTAGCTGGATATGAAATCGAATTTGTAGAGAAAATAGCTGAAAGTATTGCCTCTACACTGTCTTCGGTGAAAGTAAATGTGCGTACCCAACGTCTGTATGAAGAATCTACCCTACTGACCGAACAATTGAAAGGCCAGGAAGAAGAAATGCGTCAAAACATGGAAGAACTCATTGCCACACAGGAAGAAATGGAACGCAAACAGGCAGAAAGAGAAGCCATTACAGAAGAATTGCAAAAACGTGAAGAAGTGATGCGCAAATCGTTAGAGAAGGCCGAGAAACGGGAGAAAGAAGCCATGCATTCCAAACTGATATTGCAGAAGATTATTGATTTGCTCCCAAGAGCCGTATTCTGGAAAGATCTAGATCTGCGTTACCTGGGCTGTAATCAGTTGTTTGCTAAGTCTTCAGGAAAAGATGCTATCGAAGAGATGATTGGGAAGAACGATTATGATATGCACTGGACTAAAGAAGAATCAGATTCCTACCGTTCCGACGACCGTGAAGTCTTACGCACCCAAAAGCCGAAGATAGACATTGAAGAGCATCAAACGAATCTGGTTGGAGAAGTATTGTGGATCCGTACAACGAAAGTACCTCTAGTAGATGAAGAAAATAATCCAATAGGTGTGTTGGGTATGTTTGAAGACATTACAGAAAGTAAAAAACAGGCAGAACTCATGCATCAGCAGCAGGAGGTATTGCAGTCACAGGAAGAAGAATTGCGTCAGAACGTTGAAGAGCTACTTTCTATTCAGGAAGAGTTACAACGGAAACAGCAGGAAGCCGAAAAACGTGAAAAAGACCTCCTGACAGAAGTAGCAAGCCTGAGACTGGAGCTTGAGAAGAAATAAACAGAAGATACTATTAGTGTGTGTGGCCACTTTTGCCTTTGCGCAGAAGTGGCTTTTTTTTATAAACTAGCTTATTAAAACTTTTATGAACATGGCGTATAAAAAGCTGCTATTTTTGCCAGAACAATACTCATTTGAATGTTATGAGAAAATTTCTTTGGATTGTATGGGTAGTTTGTATGGGCTGCAACAGTGGCAAAAAAATAGACCAGACAAAAATAGCCCAGGAAATGCGTAACCGAGAGGTGGTGCACATTATGCCTGTAAAAATAACCGAGACGGTCTGGATTGATGGAAAACGCCTGACTACCTTTCTGGATAGTATATTGCTGGCTCGCTTGCAAAACGGGCTATCCACAGGCTCTGTAATAGAAACAGCTCGCCTCTGCCACCTGAAATCTCTGCCCACCGACTCGCTGCAGAAAGCCTATCCGCTGGTCGTCAAACGGTTTACATTTACCTTAACTCCGCCAAAAACGCAATTGTCTGGCAAAGAATATGAAGTTTGGGATGCTTGTCGGTATAACATTGAGCATCACGTTGCGATTGATCCCAACGTACAACGGGATGGAGAAGAAGAACTAATCTATACACATCCTATTCTTCTCAGCCATGCTACTTGTCTGAATTGCCATGGTATGATAGGTAAAGAGTTGACACAGAGTAACTTTCAGGGGCTAAAGAAACGGTATCCCGCCATGGATAGTTTGGTGGGCTACACTGCTGGGCAGACGATCGGTTTATGGAGTTTCAGGTTTACCAAAGCGGCTGTTGTACGACAGATTACGGGTACTCAAAAGTAATTCCAAATTTACTGGGCTGCCGCTAGCATTTACCCAGAAAATTCTGAGCCATGAATGATGAGATTTTTTACTCGTCATTCATGGCTCAGAACGGTTATTTTACGGCTCTCACATCTACAAGAGTTCATTGGCTAGATTAGCCAGTTCAGACCGTTCGCCTTTTTCGAGTGTGACATGGGCATATAGTTTATGGTCTTTTACCCGGTCAATGAGGTAGCTTAGTCCATTGCTTTGTGTATCCAGATAAGGTGTATCAATTTGATAGATGTCGCCTGTGAAGACAATTTTTGTATTCTCTCCTGCCCGCGTGATGATGGTTTTTACTTCATGTGGTGTCAGGTTTTGGGCTTCATCTACAATGAAAAAGATATTGGAAAGACTGCGTCCTCGGATGTAAGCCAATGGCATAATCTGTAAGGTTTCCTTGACCAACATTTCCTGGATCTGGTTCCAGAAACGATCTCCTTCTTCAAACTGACTTTGAATAAACTTCAGGTTATCCCACAGTGGCTCCATATATGGATTCAGCTTGGATTTAACGTCGCCAGGCAGGTATCCAATATCCTTATTGCTGAGTGGCACAATCGGGCGAGCCAGAAAAATCTGCCGATAGTGTTTCCGCATTTCCAAGGCACTTGCCAGAGCCAGCAAGGTTTTTCCTGTGCCTGCCACACCCTGAATCGTAATCAGCTTAATGTCTGGATCTAAGATGGCATGAATGGCAAACGTCTGCTCAGCATTGCGGGGGCGAATGCCATATACTTCCCGTTTTTCTACTTTGTCCATGCGTTCGTCCAGTGGATTGTAGCAGGCTAGTACCGAGTTGCGTTCACTTTTCAGGATATAAAAATGATTTTTGCGAGGTTTTCCTTTTTTCATTACATCCGTTAACTCACAACTGCCTGATTCGTGCAGCTTGGTAATAATTTCCGAAGGCACATCATTGAGAACAGTCCGACCTGTGTAGAGGCTATTGACATCCTTAATTTTGCCTGTTTCATAGTCTTCTGCTGGCAGATTCAGGGCTTTGGCCTTGAGTCGTAAATTAATATCTTTGGTAACCATAATTACCTTACTGTCAGGCTCTTCTTCCTGTAGGGCAAGGGCTGCATTTAGAATCCGATGGTCGGCCTTTTTTTCGTCAAAAACTACCTCTGCGTCCAGTTTGCTGCGGTTGTTCATCTGTACTTTGAACCTTCCTTTGGCAGGTGGTTGCAAGGCAAGCCATTCCTGGAGTCGGTTCTCGCCAGAGATTTTATCTATAAACCGGATAAACTCACGGGCTTCGAAGTTTTTAGTATCATTCCCTTTCTTAAAATTATCTAACTCTTCCAGAACCGTAATCGGAATAGCTACATCATGTTCCTGAAAGTTTTTTACTGCATTGTGGTCATAGAGAATAACAGATGTGTCAAGGACAAAAATCTTTTTCTCTTTTTTTGATTTAGCCATAGTTCAACAAGGGGTTAAAAGTACCAAAAGTCTAATCTGTTACAAACTACAGTCAAGTGGACTTTTTGAAGGAGTGGTCACTTTTCTAGGAGCTTGTAAGATGGCCTGATTCATAGAAACAGGTTTATATGTAAATCTATTCGTAATTATTTAAAAACCAAGGAAATAAAGCCCGGAAATCTGACACGTTGGATTGGGCCTGAAGAAAAACTAAATCCCCACATCGTACATGCCTCATGTACTACAAATAGCCAGCTACCCAATACGTAATATAGCCAATCCACTCATGCCACAACGTTCCCCACTTTCCAATGGCTCCTTCGGTAGGCAAAAGCCAGTAGTCAGGTGTGACTTTTCTTGGAGAGGCATAAAAGTCTGTACTGAATGTGGTTACGGGTATGCCAGCCTGACGGAAACATCCTACTGATCGCCGCATGTGAAACGCAGAGGTAACCAACAGATAAGATTTGCCTGGAAATCGTTGTTTCAGTACCTGTGCGGAAAACAGGGCATTTTCATGGGTGTTGCGTGATTTTTCTTCTAGTACAATGACACTATCTGGTACACCTGCCAGCCGCAGGACAGAGGCCAGTTCTTCGGCTTCACTGTCGTCTTTTTGTGGGTTAATGACTTTACCTGAACCACCACTAATAAGGAAGTACTTTACTTTGCCCATTTTGTACAACTGCAAGGGATGCAAAATGCGGTCAGCTCCTTTGGAAAAATAGACTCGGTCTTTGGGTTCTTGTTCAGAATCTGTGACACCCGTCAGTACCACTGCTACATCCTGTGTTGGAAGTTGGGCAATGGGTGTGGGGTCAATCTCCCATTGCCTCAGACATTCATTGACAATCATTGGGTTAGTAACCAGTATGAAAAGAATCAAAACAGCCCGCAAGGCACGTTTTCGATAGATTGTTTTTTTGGTAGCTAAGCTGTAAAATAATAAAAGGGTGAGCCAGGTGACAGGCATCAATAAGTAAAAAAGTGTTTTAGAAAGAACAAAAAACATGCGATTAGGAGTAGTTTAAGAAGGTATAGGTTTTATAATAGGTTAAGTGTGTGTATTTTATAAAATTTTAAGGTAATTAAAAAATTGGAAAATCAGGAAGCAGGGCTGGAAAGCCTTAAGATAGTTATAGCCACATTAAATAACGTGAATTATGGATAAATGCATGTATGACACCCGCCCATCGAACTTTTATAACAGGTTGGAATTTCTCATCAAAAAGAGGCGAATAAAACCCTAGTGATACAGATATGCAATCAATCCCAACCTAATTTCATATTACATAGACAACAAAAGCGGCCAGCTTCTGATGTAGGAGCTGGCCGCAGCACAACCAAAATAGCTTCTTAAGGAAGTTGGGGCAATAGTACCAGAATCTTCTCTGCTTTCTTACGAAAATCTTTGTCTTTTCCTGAAAAGTCATTGAAAATCAAAGAGAAAGCCATCAGTTCGCCGGACTGGGTACGAAAGTAGCCTGAATAGCTACTGACCCGGTCTAGGGTACCAGTTTTAGCTCGGAGGTTGCCTTCGGCAGCAGTGCCTTCGCCCAGGCTTTTCATCGTGCCAGACATGCCTGCAATGGGCAGTGAACGGTAAAAATGGTCAAAGTATGGTTTGTCAGCAGCAAATACCAGTAGGTCAGTCATAAAGCTGGTTGTGAGAGAATTGGATCGGGATAGGCCGCTGCCATCCCGCATAAAAAAACCTCCCATATTCAAATTCTTCTTTTCCCAGAAGTCGGCTACCACCTGTGTACTTTCCCATGCAGTACTTTTGCTGAGTTTTTTGACACCAATCATCTTGAGTAGCGTTTCGGCATAGAGGTTCATACTTCGCAGGTTTGTCTGCTCTACAATCTTGTCTAGTTTTGGCGAAAGATGCGTATAAAACGTGACACGGGCGGTAGGTTTATAGGTTTTTTGTTGCCGCAGTATGCGCAGAGAAGTAGCTGTTTGGGTAATGGGAATGGCTTTGCTTGCCAGTGCATTTCGTAGTTTTTGTGCGGTAAACAAAGGTGGATCGGGCAGAGAACCCCGTACGACAAACGTTTTTCCTAGTGGAATTGTACCTTGCATCACCCGATAATAGGTATAGGGAGCCCCAAAGATATACGATTGATCTCCAGATCCATAGGGGCCTGTGGAAACTTCATTTACAAACGTAATGTCTGGCATGTTTGGGTCGCTGCGGATCAGGCGGGTGGGAGCACCTACCGTTTTGCCTGGCTCAAAATATAGGGTATACAGATTGTCGTTCATATTCAGGCCAAAGGCAGCCGCTCCGTAATAATTGCCAATGTCACTCCATGTCCAACCATTGGGAATCACATTTTCATTGAAAAATTCGTCATCAGCAATGATATTTCCGTGGATGCGTCGAATGCCAGCTTTCTGAACTTTATCTGCCAAGAGTGTCATCAGGGCATCCAGATCCAGTGAACCACCTACCCGATCACTGCCCAGTGTGGGGTCGCCTCCACCTCGGATGTACAGATTTCCGTTTAGTGTACCGTCTGTGAGTGTGCCATCGTATTGGAGTTCGGTTTTAAACTGAAAATCAGCTCCTAAGACTTCCAGAGCGGTAAGGGTTGTGACTAATTTCAGGTTGGATGCAATGATCATGGCCTGGTGGGCGTTTTGTTCTAGGACTACCTGCTTACTTTTGACCGATTTAATAGAAACCGCCAGATTCCCGTATCGCATGACAGAGTCTGCATCGAGCTCCATAATAGCGGCTCTTAGCTTATCCGTGGTAGTTGGTGGCGGGATAGGCGGGTTGTTTTCTGTGGTTTGGGCACAGGCAATAATGGCTAAAAACAGAAAAACAGACACTTTTTGCAAAAATAGGGGCATAAGTATTGAGAAAGATGGGATGAATGTTTTTTTGGTATGATTAATTGTTAGGTCTAAGTCGTAGTGCTAAGATATTGACTGTTAGAATTTTATAACTATTATTACATGTTTTATGTTTCTAGCTGTACTTTTTTTTATGTAAAAAAGCGGTGATCTTTTACGATTTTAATATATTAGTTTCATTGGGAAAAATGAAGTTTTTATCTTTGAAACCTGAAATCATTTTGATGACCTCTCTGTTTTTACTTACACAGGTACAGGCATCATTCGTTCGTTATTTAACCATTTAATAATCAAACACATGCGTTTTACTGCACAAATTGATGTCATGCCTCAGAAAGAAATTCTGGATCCACAGGGAAAAGCCGTTATGTTAGGTCTGAAAAACCTGGGTGTTCAGCAGGTAGATACGGTTCGTATTGGCAGACATATTATGCTGGAATTTGAAGCTGCCGACGAAACCGCCGCCCAGCAGATCGTAGAAACAGCTTGTAAAAAACTACTCGCCAACCTGATTATGGAAGACTATACCTATTCCATTGCTGTATTGGCATAACAATAGTATCTCAAAAAAAGGAATGAAAGGATCAGAAGTAGTCAACGAATGATATGTGAATCTTTTATCCTTTGTGTATGTCATTCAAGTTGTACGCTTGGTAAGTGTACGTGAAGTAGGATATAAAATCTATGAGCTGTGGTTGGCGGGGACACCAAATACGGCATTCTACGCTTAGCTTGTCGTGCAACTTGAATCTATTTCTGTTTTTTCAGAGAAATACTATTTTCTCCTTTATACCTTATCCTGATGCAGCATGCTTTAAGAAATACCGTTTTCTCTGTATGTGTACTTTTCCTGTTTGGACAAGTGAACAAGGCATGGGCACAGGACGCTGTACTAGCCACTGGCAAGTGGTACAAAATCGGTGTCACACAATCGGGCATCCACAAACTTACTGCTGCTGACCTAGAAAAGGCAGGCGTTCCTATGGCAGGCGTCAATCCGCAGAATCTCCGTTTGTATGGAAATGGAGGAGCTATGTTACCTCAACCCAATGCCACCCCTCGACCGCAAGACCTAACCGAAAATGCCATTTTTGTCTCTGGAGAGGCCGATGCCCAATGGAATGCCAGTGATTATCTACTGTTTTGCGCCCAAGGCCCACACCTCACACAGTACGACAGAGCAAGCCGTCAGTTTTCACATCAGATAAATCTCTATAGTGACACAGCATTTTATTTCCTTACACTGGGTTCTCTACCAGGCAAACGGGTTGCATCAAGTATACCTGTCACAGGTGCTACCCAAGATATTCAGACCTATGACGACTACACGTTCCACGAAAAAGATCAACATAGCCTTGTGCAGTCGGGACGTGAGTGGTGGGGCGAAAAGCTGGAAATTCTGACCGAACAAACCTTTCCTTTTACTATTCCAGGTCTTGTCACGACCCAGCCAACTCGTATGACAGCCTCTGTATTGGCACAATCTGCCAATACCAGCCAGTTTGCTGTTCAGGTCAATGGACAAGCTGTGGGTAGTATTTCTGTCGGAAACATAGGATCGGGCTTGTATGACATCAAAGGAGCTACGGCTGTTCAGAGTTTTTCGTTTACCCCTTCTTCGACAACACTGGACGTAAAACTGATTCACCAACGTAGCAGTGGTGTGGGATATATAAATTGGCTGGGCATTCAATATAAACGAACACTAAAGCTATATGGCGACCAGACTCGTTTTCAGGCTATAGAAAGCATGGATCATGACAAAGTTCGGTATCTGGTGCAGGAGGCCGGAGCTGATGCTGAAGTATGGGAAATTTCCAGCTTTGCCACGCCTGTCCGACAGTCTGTTACAGGCAGTGATACCCGTGTTTTTGAAGCTACAGGTAGGCAATGGAAAGAATTTGTAGTGTTCAAGCCCACTGCTGCCCTACGTTCACCTGTGCGTATACAACTTATTGAAAATCAGAATATTCATGCATTGTCTACGCCACAATTGTTGATTGTGACACATCCAAACTTTCTGACACAGGCCCAACAACTAGCCGCTTTTCGGAACAGCCACGATGGATTACAGGTAGCCGTACTTACTACCTCTCAAATATATAACGAGTTTTCGTCTGGGCAGCAGGATGTGACGGCTATTCGGGACTGTATCCGGTTTTTATATCAGAAAAGTTCTGCCTTACAGTATGTGCTTCTGATAGGTGATGCCTCTTATGACTACAAAAACCGACTTCCCAACAATACTAATTTTGTCCCAGTCTATGAATCGTACCAATCGCTGCATCCCATTTTTAGCTATTCTTCCGATGACTATTTTGGTTTTATGGAAGAGAGGGAAGGAGCTTGGGATGAAACAGCTGCTGGTGATCATACCCTAGAAATAGGCATAGGCCGGTTGCCTGTCCGAAATGCCCAAGAAGCTACAGTCGCCATAAATAAACTGATCCGCTATGCCCAAACACCCGAAACACTAGGGGATTGGCGACAACAGGTAACGTTTGTAGCCGATGATGGAGACGGTAATACACACCAACTGGATGCCGATCGTTTGGCAGGAATGATTCAGGACTCCTATCCAGGCTATCAGACTAAAAAAATCTTTCTGGATGCTTTTCCACAAACATCCTTTGCCAATGGCCAGATTTCACTGAAGGCGGTAGAAGCTATTAATCAGAGCATAGACAGAGGTTGTCTGATTATGAACTATACCGGTCATGGCAGTGAGTTAGGTTGGGCACAGGAACAATTGCTAACCGTGTCACAGCTCAGGAGTTGGCATAATACGTATCGTATGCCGTTGCTGGTAACCGCTACCTGTGAATTTGGCCGCTATGACGATCCTGAACATCTGTCTGGTGCTGAACTGGCCTTGCAGAATCCACTTGGAGGGGCTATAGGTCTGTTGACTACTACACGCCCGGTATTTTCGAGCAGCAACTATGCTGTTAATGTGGCTTTCTACAATAGTGTATTTATGCCCGTCAATGACGAAATGCCTCGGCTGGGTGACATTATGAAAAAAACAAAAAACAATAGCCTCAGTGGAAGTATCAACCGGAATTTTGCTTTGCTTGGTGATCCTTCTTTGCGGTTAGCCTATCCAAAAAAATCCATTGTCATTACAAAAATCAATAACAAAGTACTCACTAGCCAGAAAGATACCCTGCGGGCTTTGGGTCATGTGACACTGGAAGGAGAGATCCGGGATGCTTCTGGAGTCGTTCTCTCAGATTTTAATGGTTCTGTACAGGTTACAGTCTTTGACAAGCCCAGAAATTCAACTACACTGGGTACAGAAAGTGTACGAATGAATTTTTTAGAGCAGAACACCCTTCTTTTCAAAGGTATGCGTACCGTCCGAAACGGAAGATTTGTTGCTGAATGGATTATGCCTAAAGATATTACTTATGTGCTGGGTCAGGGAATGATTCGAATGTATGCCCAAAGTATCACTACCCAGGGTGATGCATCAGGGGCGGAACTTGTCTGGATTGGAGGAAGCGAAGCTGCCCCAGTGCCTGATAACAAAAGTCCAGAAGTTCAGTTGTATATGAATGATACAACCTTTGTTTCTGGCGGAACTACTGCTACGAATCCGGTATTTCTAGCACGGCTGAACGATGTCAGTGGCATCACATTGAGCAATGCAGGAATCGGACATGAAATCACGGCAGTACTAGATGACTCGGTGACAGTGGTTCTAACAGATTTTTATCAGGCTTCTACAGATACATATCAAAAAGGCGAAATTCGTTATCCATTCAAAGATCTTGCCCTTGGTTTGCATCATATTCAATTATATGTGTGGGATACATACAATAACCCAGTCAAAGCTACGTTAGAGTTCACAGTGGTCAAAGATCCATTACAGTTGTCAATGATTCAGAATTATCCCAATCCAGTGACTTCAGAAACGGTATTTACCTTTGCACACAACCGAGGTGGAGAAGAACTGGATATAAAGATAGACATCCAGAATATGCTGGGGCAGCGGATACATACGATTCATATGTCAGGGGTATCTAGCCAACATATATCCATTCCCTGGAATATGTCTGCATCTGGTTCTTTGCTGCCAGAAGGTATGTATGTGTATCAGGTACGGGTACAGTACCTAAATGAAACAGCCGTTGGGGTAGGGAAACTGGTTGTTAGGCGGGAGTAAGTAGGTTGAGGCAGACAAAATAAATAAAAGTCCTCTTCGCCTTATGTATAAATCTTTGACAAAGATTTGGCTATATTGCCAGATAAATTTTATGAAATTTTGTTTCATCCCTAGCATTTCTACTTATATTTACGCACTTTTCTAAGAATTAGTAATTTATGATGCAACAGTTTTCAAAGTTTTTTTTACTGGCAGCTATTACTGCATGGGTAGCAAGTACAACACATGTGCATAGCCAAGAAGTGACCCGTCCGGTTACATCTGCCGTACCTTTTCTGCTTATTTCACCTGATGCTAGAGCGGCTGGTATGGCCGATATTGGTGTAGCCACTTCTGTGGATGTGAATGCCACTTATTGGAATCCTGCCAAACTGGTTCATGCCAAGAATAAGGTAGGTGCTTCAGTCAGTTATACACCTTGGTTTCGTTCATTGGGTATCAACGATATGTGGCTAGGCTACCTTTCTGGGTACTACAAACTGAACGAAAATCAGGTTGCCGCTATTTCTATGCAATATTCAAGTCTGGGTGATATTACATTTACAGATCCTTCTGGTAATACCATTCGAGATTTTAGACCTCGCGAATTTTCCATAGCTCCTTCTTTTGCCCAGAAGTTTTCCAAACACCTGAGTGGAAGTATTTCCTTGAAACTGATTTATTCAAACCTTTCAGGAAATATTAATCTAAGCTCTGGTACAGAAGGTAAGCCAGGCGTAACAGCTGCTGGTGATGTTGCCTTATTTTATACCAAAGACCTGAACATTAGTGGTAAAGACTTCGTTTGGAATTGGGGCGTAAATATTTCCAACTTAGGGCCCAAGATGTCCTACTCTACAGCCAACGAACGTGAATTTATTGCATCTAACCTGAAAGTAGGTACCGCCATGACCTATAACATTGACCCTTACAATAAGATTACACTGGGTGTGGATGTGAACAAACTCATGGTTCCTACACAAAAAGACTTTAGCACTCGTCCTACAGATCCTTTGCTTAAGGGTATCATAAACTCGTTTGGGGATGCTCCTGGTGGGTTTAGCGAAGAAATGAAAGAATATATTTGGTCTGCAGGTGCAGAATATTGGTACAACGATCTGTTTGCTGTACGTACCGGCTATTTTCATGAATCTCAGGAAAAAGGCTACCGTCAGTATTTTACAGCAGGTGTAGGCGTGCGGTTTACTTCACTGGGACTTGATTTTGCGTATCTGATTCCTACACAAGGCAAACAAAGCCCATTGGCAGAAACCCTTCGGTTTACGTTGCATTTCAATGTAGGCGAAACCTATGAGGATGAAGAAAGCCCCGCAGACGAATAATAAGTAAGACATCGTATACGAACGAAACAAAAAACGTCAGGATCTCTCTTCCTGACGTTTTTTGTTTATTACTCCCCTCTAAACTTTGGTAAGCTGTAGTGATTGTTCTTGGTTCTTATAAAGCTTTGAGAAGATTCGTGAAAAATTCCAAACGATTTCTACCTTTGTTGTGTTGGATGTTACACAATCCTAGAAAAAGGTTTCATTTTTATTTATAGACGATACATGCTTGACAGAACCCTGGTTCCTCCGTTTCAGCCTATTACCCATGTACCTGTGGTACAGGCACAAAGCAAAACTCTTTCCAATGGTATTCATCTGCACTGGCTACATGCATCTGAACAACCTGTTATTCGACTGGAATATATTTTTAAGGCCGGAAACTGGTATGAGAATGAGCGGAGTATATCCTATTTTACAGCTAAAATGCTCAGTGAAGGAACTGATAAACGTTCAGCTGCCGAAATCAGCGAATATGTAGATCAGTTTGGTTCTTTTCTGGAAATTAATCAGGGAGCAGAACGCATCAACCTATCCATTTATACGCTTGTCAAACACATTCCGAGAATAGTGACGCTGGTGGAGGAGATTCTGACTGAGTCTGTCTTTCGGGAACGGGAATTAGAGATTCTGAAGCAGACAACCTGGCAAAATATACAAGTCAATCAGCAAAAAACTTCTTTTCTGGCTCAGAATCGGTTTCGTGAACTTATCTTTGGCGTAGATCATCCCTATGGCCGATACACCCGTGAGCAAGATATTCAAGCCATTAATCCAGACAAGCTGATAGACTTTTACCAAGCTGCTATCTGTCAACGGCCTTTTGATGTACTGATTTCAGGTCAGATTACGGACGATGTACTGGCTCAGGTAGAAAATCATTTGAAAGGTTTTCGCATCCAATCATTAGGTTCCATACGTAAAAAATCGGAGCTGGACTTTGGTGGTACTGCCGAAATCATGGAAAAAGTAGGTAGTGTACAATCTTCGATTCGTTTTGGTAAACGGATGCTTCAACCAAATGGAGAACCTTTTACCAGACGTAGCAAGGATTATTTTGATGTATCTGTCCTGAATGAAATTCTAGGGGGCTATTTTGGCTCTCGCCTGATGAAAAACATCCGGGAAGACAAAGGATTTACATACGGCATTCATTCGTCGTTGGTGACATTTCCATACGAAGGATTTATGGTCATTGGCACGGATGTCAAGCGGGAATATACCCAGCAAACACTGGATGAGATTCGCAAGGAAATCCGCATCTTACAAACCGAACCCGTACCTGCAGACGAGCTGGAAACAGTCAAGAATTACATGCTTGGAAGCTTTGCTGGGTCTGTTACCACACCATTCTCACTAGCCGACCACTTCAAAACTATCTATTTTGACGGTCTGGATTATGCCTTTTACGATCAGTATGTTTCTGCTATTCAGCAGGTTACACCAGAATCTATTTTGGCATTAGCCAACGAGTATATGAATCTAGACCAAATGACAGAGGTCGTAGCAGGAGGAAAGTAGTCAATACACTTGGTAGAGACGCAATGTATGTTGCGTCTCTACTAAAGTTAACAATCAGACTTGTATGGTCATTTTTTTCAGGGCCTCTGCCAGCTGAAGGTTTTCTTCTTTTGTACCAACGGTCAGGCGTAAACAATTTTCGCACAACTTCACTTTCGACCTGTCTCGTACAATAATTTTCTCTTCTACCAGGTGCCGATAGGTCTCTTTGGCATCCTGTACTTTAACCAATACAAAATTGGCATCTGAAGGATAAATTTTTTCGACCACAGGCATCGTTTGCAGCAACTCAATCAAGTGGTTGCGTTCGTGGAGCAGGGTTTGTACGGCGTCGTCTTTCCAGCGTATATCCTGCAATCCTTCTAGTACAACCTGTTGTGTAAGGCCGCTGATGTTATAGGGAGGTTTGATTTTGCTCAAAATGGCAATTATAGCCGGAGATGCAAATGCCATTCCAAGTCTTAAATTAGCTAAGCCCCAGACTTTTGAAAACGTCTGCATCACTACCAGATTGGGATACTTGTCTAGATAGGTAATGAAAGAAGGCTGTGTCGTAAAGTCAATATAAGCTTCGTCTACCACCACAATACCCGGAAAAGCTTGAATCAGGGCATGTATCTGTGCCGCATCAATCAGGTTGCCACTTGGGTTGTTTGGCGAGCAGATAAAGAGCAGCTTGGCTTTAGGATGCTCGGCAATAGCTGCCATTGTTTCGGGTATATCTATTTGAAAGTCAGGCGTTAGTGATACTTTCACCAAAGATGTTTCATTGATATTGGCACTGACTTCGTACATGCCATAGGTAGGGGGTAGAATAATGATTTCATCTTCCCGTGGGCTACACGTGGCACGTATCATCAAGTCAATGGCTTCATCGCTGCCGTTTCCCAGAAACAGTTGGGCAGGTTGTACACCTTTGATTTCTGCCACCCGTTTTTTCAATGCCTGTTGATGCGGATCGGGGTAGCGGTTAAAGGGTTGAGAAGTGACAGAACCCAATGGATTTTCATTGGCATCTAGAAAAACACCTTCTGTTCCTTCGTATTCATCCCTAGCAGAGGTATAAGGCGACAAGGTTAGGATATGGGGGCGGATAATTTTTTCCAGCGAAAAGCTCATAAAGAATGCGTAAATGATTGTAGTATTGTATGCAGACACCCGATGTTAGATGGTAAGACACCGAACGAGAGACATACGTTTGTAGATATTCACAAATGAAGAGATCATAGGCTCGTGTGGCCCTAGCTTGGATCTGCTGTCTATTTTACTGCAAATGTAACATATTCTATCTGTATCATGCAAAATACCCGTCAACTCAATGCCCAAAAACGTGTGGCTCTTATTGCCCATGACCACAAAAAATCTGAACTGATTGAATGGTCTATAGCCAACCGTGCTATTTTGTCGTGTCATCAGCTATTTGCCACAGGCACCACAGGCCGGCTATTGGAAGAAGCTTTGGGCATACCTGTTGTGAAACTACTCAGTGGACCGCTAGGCGGAGACCAACAGATTGGCTCAATGATAGCCGAAGAAAAAATTGACTCTATTATCTTTTTCTGGGATCCGATGGAAGCTTTGCCACACGATCCGGATATCAAGGCCTTGCTACGACTGGCAGCTGTCTGGAATATTCCAATGGCCTGCAACCGGAGCACCGCTGATTTTCTACTATCTTCGCCGTTATTCCAACTGGATTATCAAGTTTACATGACCGATTACTCGGCATATCTGACTCGTAAGGTCTGAATAATATCCTTCTTGCCCATTTTTTCTGGAAAGACCGCATCCTGTATGCGGTCTTTTTTTATGCGAAACATAGAAACTTCTTCTCTATAATCCTGTACTACACTATATTTTTCTTTATTTTGCAGAAATAAATCACTGCTAAGTTATATTTTCTGGTATCTATAGTTAATTTCCATACTTTTGTAGATTCACCAGCAGAGAAGCCAGCTTCTATCTAAATCTTTCATTGGTACAGGGTAACAGAATGTTCATTCAATCAGTAATAGATAGTATTTATAGACTGATTCTAGTCTGTAGTATGCTGTTTTGTAGCAGTTTGGAAGTCTATAGCCAGCTGCACTTGGAGGTGACCCGCCTTCCGGCTACCACACCCACACAAACACCATTGTATCTGGCTACTTCTTTTGACAACTGGAATCCGGCTAATCCCCGGTTTATGTTAAAAGAAACACCCACTCATACCTATGCCATTGATCTGCCCGATACACTGGCACAATTTGAATATAAGTTTACACGCGGAAGCTGGAAAGAAGTAGAAGGAGATTTTGCTGGAAAAACCCGACCCAATCGAATATATGCAGCTCCGAAAGATGGGAAGTTTGTAAAGATTACTATTGAAAGCTGGGAAGACCTGTTTTTCTACACCTTTGTGCTCACGCATGTGCCTGACAATACACCATCCGATGCGGCCATTTATATTGCGGGTAATTTTAATGACTGGAATCCCAACTATGCCCCACACCGACTGAAAAAAATGCCCAATGGGACGTGGCAGATTACCCTGTTTTCTAATCTGGAAGAGATTCAGTATAAGTTTACACGCGGAAGTTGGGAGTCTGTAGAAGGCCGTGCCAATGGAAAAGCCTTGCCTAATCGAAGGATTTGGCGTAATACCTCCAACCGGATTTTGAAAGCTGAGATAGCTTCCTGGGAAGATTTATCTTACAAAATTTCTATCTATGATCTTCTGCTGTTCTTTTCAGCCTTTCAGGGAATTTTGCTGATTGTAGCCATTGTCACTATTCAGGACAACAACCAGGAGGCCAATCGGTTGCTTATTCTACTCATTGGCGTAACATCAGTGGCCTTGCTGAGTCGGGTGTTTCCAGGTTATCGGGCTGTTTTTCAGGCTTATCCGAGACTTATCTTACTTCCAGAGCTGATTCTGTTTCTCTACGCCCCACTTTTTTATCTGTATATTCAAAAGTTGCTCACGGTACACAATCCGCAGGGACGGAAGTGGTATCATTTTGTTCCGTTTATGCTGCTGCTACTGGTATATATGCCCTATTTTCTAATGGATAAGCAACGATTTATTGACAAAATTGTGGGTCGGGAACTAGCGGGTATTTTTTCAGCTGTAGGAGGCATTGCTTTGGTTACGAATACGTATTACTGGTTTGTTTGTCGTCAGGTTATTCGCAAATATAAGCAGCAATATAGCCGTAGCCATTCCCTAGAACAGAATCTGAGCTACCTGAATGCAGCTCTTTTTATTGAAGGGTTGTGTCTGTTGGTATGGGTATTTACATGCCTGGCTGTAGTAGTAGGCAAAGTACTGGAAGTAGACACGCTGTGGCTGGTCGAACGAAGTACAGATGCTATTTGGCTGGTATTTTCGGCTCTGCCATATTTTATGGGGTACGTGGCTATTCATCAGCCAGAAGTATTTCGATTGAGCCAGCAGGTCGAGTTCTTCAATCCAAAGGATGTGATCAAAACAGAAGTTTCAACCAAGGTTTTGGAAGATGTCAGGGTAGTTTCTATAGAAGTAGACACAGGAGAGTCAGAACCGGATTTTAATTTGCTCATACTCAGGGAAAAAGTAGATGCTTATCTGCGTGACCACAAACCCTACATCAATCCCCGTCTGACCTTGCATGAACTGGCAGATGCCTTGGAACTTCATCCCAATGTGCTTTCAAAGACAATCAATGATGGATTTGAAAGGAATTTCTTTGACTTGGTTAATTCCTATCGGATTGAAGAATTTAAACGACTACTGGAAATACCTCAGTATGAGAATTATACCTTGTTGGGCATTGCATTTGAGGTAGGATTTAACTCCAAAACGGCGTTTAATCGGTCGTTTAAGAAACTAACCCAACTGACACCTAGTGAATATTTTTATCAAGTCAAAGGAAAAAGTGCCGCTGTGTGAATTATGCCTCAATCCTTCCTTTTAAATAGTTTCGAATTATTATCAAATGTTGGGAAGAACTCCATTATAACGAGTGATACAGCTATTGTCATATAAAGCCTTGTAAGCATTGCCCTATCTGACAATACTTCGACAAGTTCAGTGAGACAAAATTTTGACTATTTGGGGTTATTTTATGAATAAGCCCTGATAGACTAGCCCTCGTTTTTTACAGAACCCTACAAGCAAATATGGACTAAAATGTAAGATTCTTTGCCTGGAAAGAAGTGCCACTTCTTTTATTATATCGTTCGGGTTGTGTGTTAATATCTTGATTTTCAGCTAGTTGAAAAATGGTACGTCAGTGTAAAATGGAATATACGCCCACTTTTTAGGAATGACAGCCACCTGAGAGAAAACGGAACGTCATGGATAAGAATATGTGGTATTATTGCAAGAAATATTTTCACTTTGTGAGAATTAAAATAAAAAAATCTTTATAAATCACCTAAATATTTTTATTAAATGTATGAATAGTCATTATCTAGTATCTCGTAAAGTAAATGATGTGTATAGACTGCGGCAGTTGGCCTATAGGACAATGATTGTTGTGGTCATGCTGTTTATGGCCTCTTGTAAAAAGGAGAGCTTGGTCATGCAAGACACTGTTCAGCCACAATCTACGACGCGTTCGGCGGCGGTAGGAGCTGGAACAGTCAATGGTGTATTGCTGCAAGGTTTTTATTGGGATGTGCCGAAAACAACGCCAGCAGGTAGCTGGTGGCAGAATCTGGGAGCCAAAGCTGATGAGCTTTCTAAAGCTGGTTTTACAGCTGTATGGCTTCCGCCACCTTATAAAGGCGGTAGTGGAGATGACGTAGGCTATGGTGTATATGATCGGTACGATTTGGGCGAATTTAACCAGAAAGGAAGTGTGGCTACCCGGTATGGTACATTGGGTCAGTTGCAGGGAGCTATCGCAGCTTTGCATGGTAAAAATGTGCAGGTATATGCAGACTTGGTGATGAATCACCTGACATGGGCAGATTATCAGCAGAATGTCAATGGAAACAATGTGTGGACGGGTTTTTCTTATACGGGTCGAAACAATACCTACAGTTCCTACAAATGGAATCAAACCTTGTTTAATGGCTTTCAAGGTGCAAACAGTGCTTGGTTTCAGTGGAATGCCTGGGATTTTCAACCCTACAACAATAATGATGCCTTTGATAACTTACTTGGCTGCGAGATTCGTTACAAGGACAATGCCAGTGCCGCCAATGAAACCATTTCTTGGGGAAACTGGATTACAACCAAACTAAATCTGGATGGCTATCGCTTGGATGCTACCAAACATATATATACACCTTTCATGAATCAGTGGCTGGATAATGTAAAAGGTTCCCGTTTTGCTGTAGGCGAGGCGTGGTTTAACAATGTACAATGGATGCAGGATTATGCGGCAGCCACAGGAGGCCGTATGAGTCTGGTAGATGTGCCATTGCATTATACATTCAATGCCATGAGCAATGGAAATGGAAGCTGGGATATGCGGGGCTTACAATTTGCTGGTTTTACAGAAGCAAACGGTGCCTTGTCGGTATCTTTTGTTGAAAACCACGACACAGATCATTCAACTGGAGCATTGTATTCACCAGTTACTAACCTAAAAATGCTCGCTTATGCTTACATCTTGACCCGAGAAAAAGGGTATCCATGTGTATTTTACAGAGATTTTTATGAATATGGTTTGGGTAATCCGATCAAAAAATTAATGGAAATCCGGAAAGACAATGCATATGGAGCTGGCTTTGAATATACCAGCGTTAATGATGCAGATGTGTATGTTTACTCACGGGCCGGAGATGCGTCACATGCGGGACTATTGATGATGTTGAATGATGGCAATTCGGCTCGTACCAAAACCATTACAACACCGTTCAAAAATGTAACATTGGTAGACAAAACTGGCAACACAACCGGTTCTGTAACAACGAATAGCAGTGGGACAGGTAATTTTCCTGTCAATGCCCGTAGCTATGCCGTATGGGTGCCTTCCAATTCTGTTGGTACCAGTACAACCAGTGTAACCTTTAACATCAATTATAACAATACACAGCCTGGACAGGATTTGTATATTGTGGGTAGCACTACCGAGTTGGGAGGTTGGAATCCAGCTAATGCTATTAAACTTACCACCAATCCGTGGCCAAGCTGGACTAAAAATATTTCATTGACTACAAATACGCCTGTAGAATACAAGTATATCCGGAAAGATCAGGCAGGAAATGTACTTTGGGCACCAGGAGCTAACAAAACATTCACTCCTCAAGGTGACGTTATGATCCGTAACGATACGTGGTAAAATAAATGGTTGCTTGTGGAATGGTTAAATGGTTTTAAGGGTTTTCTTAACCATTCCACAAGCAACCATTTATTCTATGCTCCCTGGGCTCCTTTTAGGACAATATCTTTGTCACCAGCCCATTGGTTAAGATCTTGTTTAGAAATAGCTGCTGCCATCATGTCTGGAAATAGGTCGGGTGTACAGGCAAAGACAGGAATGCCTAATTTGGCCAAGAATTTTGCGTTTGTGTGGTCATAGTATGGGGCACCTTCGTCGTTCAGTGCCAACAAACAGATAAATTGTACACCAGAAGCCACAATCTCTTCCATCCGCTGCCGCATTTGTTGTTCATTCCCGCCTTCATATAAGTCTGTAATTAGTATCAGGATGGTATCATTGGGCTTGGTAATGATTTCCTGGCAATATCCCAGTGCCTTATTAATGTCCGTTCCACCACCTAACTGTACGCCAAAAAGCAGATCTACTGGATCTTTCAGGTCTTCGGTCAAGTCCGCTACAGCGGTATCGAAGACAACCATTTTGGTAGTTACGCTGGGCAGTGAGGCCATTACAGCCCCAAAAATACCAGAGTATACAACCGAAGTACCCATCGAGCCGGACTGGTCAATGCACAGTACCACATCTTTGAGTGAACGTCGGGTTTTACGTCCGTAGCCAATGCGGACTTCTGGAATAATAGTCTGGTAAGCAGCTTGGTAATGCCGGAGGTTTTTGCGGATGGTGGTATTCCAGTCTATTTCGTTGTGGCGGGGTCTGCGGTTTCGAACCGACCGATTAATAGCTCCTTGAATAGCCTGAATTGTGTTCTGAGCCAGTTTTTCGATCAGATCATCTACTACCTTCTGCACCACACGTCGGGCGGTATCTTTGGTTTTGCTGGGAATCAGTTTGCCAAGTTCCATCAGTGTAGCTACCAGATGTACATCGGGGGTGGTTTGTTCCAGAATTTCTGGTTCCAGAATCATTTTCTGCTTCAGCGTCTCGTTTTTCAAGGCATCGTTCTGCATGACCTGCACGACCGACTGTGGAAAATACTTCCGGATGTCTCCCAGCCACCGGGCAATGCCTGGATTAGAACCTTCGGAACCTCCCTTTCGGGTTTTGCCATCGTCTGTTCCATAGTCAAATTTGCCTTTGCGTTCAAACTCATACAACGCCCCCAGCGCCTGATCCATCTGAGCCAGTTCACCTTCCAGTTTGACACCTGTGCCATCGGCATCGTCTCCGCCTAGCAGAAGTCGCCAGCGTTGGAGGTTTTGTTCATGTGTTTGCATAGAGTTGTGTAAATCTATAGGTTAGAGATTTTTCAGATGCTTATTCTAGTAAATGTACATAAAATCTGCGGGTTGTAAAATGGCTGTTTACCGAAATACATACCGGATCTGAACTTTCACATCTGTACGCTGAGGTCCAGCTATCTGATCCATTCCGGAGCCAATAACAGAAGCATTAGAGAGATAGGTACGAGAAAATCGAAGCCACACCGAAAGCTGGGTTGTCAGGTCATACTGCCACAAAAAATAATACCGAAGTCCTCGTTGGTAATAGGCTGGCATCGAAAAGCTATACAGCACATCTTTTTCAAACAAATACTGCCGATTGTCAAAGTCATCGGTATCAAAGAGGGCAAAACGACTGCTGAGTTGCCAGTGCTGAAAGTGGAGCTGAATATCCTGTGCCATGGCATAGCCTTTGGTAATTTGCTGTTTGCTAAAACTACTTCCTTGCAGCCGAGATTGTAGCCTAAGATGATCTGTGGCCTGAAACTGGACAACTAACAGGTATTGTTTGCGAAGGGTAGGCACCAGAAAGTGCAAGGGTGGGTATGGTTCGGTATTGTTCTGCTGGTTGTGGGCTTGACGATATTGGGCATACATGCGTAGTTTTTTGCTGGGTTGGTAGGTAAGTCGTGTCATATAGTCAAAACCAGCCGAAGGAGCATCTACCCGGTAGAGAAGCCACGGAAACTGATAGGTATCATAATAAAGTGTACAGGTAAGCTTGCGTATGGGCATCAGTTTCAGACCCCAATATAGACCTTGTTCGTTTGTATTGTGCGTGTTTTCGCCAAATGCCTGACCAAAAAATGTGTAAAAATGACGGTCGTAATGCCGAAACAACATTGAAAGAGAAATCTTTGTCGAAAAACTTCCCATCAGACCAGACACGAGTCCAAGTCCACCATTTTCTGAACGGGCTACTTCGCCAAACAAATTGAAATTCTGCCACAAATAGTGGTAGTGTAGCCCCACAACCATTGCCTCGTTTCCCCGAAAAACAAACTGATTGTATCGGCGAAAAGGAGGCTGAATGGGCGTATCAAAATGGGTGTATACGCAGGTGCCGCCTATTTCCAGAGAGCCACGGGCATTGGTGTAGCTAAGATCGGCTCCAGTGGTCTGTTCCAATAAGTTTCCTTTAGACGCAATTTCGTGTGCAGTTCGATGATAGCCTGTGGTTTGTAAAGCAGATGTGGTACCTGCTAAGGAATCTATAGAGGCATCACGAAAGGCATGAGAATAAAATCCAGTTAGGTGCCACTGACCAAGAGCATAGGTCGCTGCTGCCCCTCTCAGATAGTTGGTTTCAATAGTTGAGGTGTAGGGTCGGATGCCTAGATTACTTCGGCGGATGGTTTCTACTGTTTCAGAACCTTTGCCTATACTAAAACCTGCCGAAAGCAGCAAACCTTGTCCAATCTGAAGCTGATAGTCGCCTAGGATGATGCGTTTCCAGCGGCCTTTGTTTTCTAATAGGGCATGCCCGGAAATAAAATCAGCTCCATATCGGTGGGTAGCAGGTTGCCATGCTGTAGCTTCTCCTGCATCTTTTTCCAACGTAAAACCCATACTGAAATCTCCAGGATGGCTGATGCGGTAGCGGACATACCCATAGGTGGGCGAGCCTGCATAAGTTGGCGTACTTCTGCCTGTATCTGGTCGACTAAATCCTTCTTTCTGTTCCAGTGTCTGGCTGTACCGCAGTAGTAGCATATGAATGGGTGCCGATTGCAACCGTTGTCTCAACGGACGTGTATCTGCTGCCAAACCATTGTTGTGTACCTGTACGAATGGAAGAAGGTCGTAAATAATAGGTAAATCAAAGTTCGGAATGGCTTGTAACTCGTAGATAGATAGGAGTGAACCGTTTTTCTGCCGATAATCAAAAAAAGACTGAAGTTGCAGGTTGGAAAGAATATACATTGCGGCCAGTTCCTGGTAGGTAACCCGGTTCAGATCCAGCGGATGTAGGTAGTGTTGCAACAGCGACTCATACAGGTCTTCATACAACACATCTTCTTTTTGGGTATTAAACAGTCGTTGGGCAAAGGTTTCCAAATCCAATTCTTTGGTCCTAGAAGGCTGACCGATAGCAGAAGTGAGTAGCCAGCTGAATACTAGCCATAATATCAATCGGTACATGCTTTAGGAAGGGGTTGAAGAAACGGCTTTTTTTCGAAATGATAGACTTACAGAGACCTGGTGCGAAAATCCAAGTATGGGATGGGTACGTACGGCATAGTCCAGGTGCAAATGTTTGGGGTGTATGCCAATGCCAAAGGTATACAGGTTGGGTTGGGTATGAATGCCTGTTCGCAGAAAAAGATTTTTTACAATTTCATATTCTACACCCATTTTAGCAGAGACTGGATAGTCCAGGTCTTTTTCGGCTTCGGCAGTAAGCAAAAATTTGTCTACAGGTGTATAGCCCAGTCCTAGTCGCATTACTGTCGGTATTTGTTTTTCTGAGGCTGAAGTTGTCGGAACCGCCAGCAATGTATGAATGGTTGCCCCCAGGGTCAGCTGAGGCATAAGTGTGGCTATTCCGCCCACGTCACAGGTGACGGTTGGGTATATGCCTACTTCCTGAATGCCTGTTTGCTGATAATTAAGTCGCACACCCAAGCTGATTGTTTCCAGCACACGACTGTAGGCTACACCAAACGCATGGACGTTGTACAGATCGTCTCCAAAGCGGCTGATTCCTATGCCTAGTACACCTTTTTTCAAGGGATGCACATAGCCCATGGCCATAGTTTGCAACCCTTTCATTCCAAACGGTCTGTCATAGGTGACCAGTCCGGTACGCTTGTGAACAGATGCCAGCCCTGCCACATTATTCCAGAATGCCCAGGCATCGGTTAAGGTAACCGAACTCGTTGCCATTCCCCAACTTCTGGCTCCGGTAGGAATGGGACCATTGGTGGCTAAAATTATTTGAGGAATACATGCTTGTGTCAGTAGTAAGTAGACAGAGAAAAAATATCGGAAATTAATTTTCCTTGAAAACATGAGAAAAAAAGTTTTTATAAATGAAGAGTAAGGTTATAAGGGGATTTTAGCCTACAAATAAAGAAAAATATACTACTATTTACAAGCAAATGCAACAGAGTATTTTATGTGGCTGGTTGTCAAGGAAAAGGTCGAAAAATAATCTCATTTTCGATGCCAGACGCTTTTTGTCCGTACACACTACGCATGTAAGAATGTTTCCAAACCGCATTTACTCATTTGTAAGGAGTTATCTTAATTAGATGTGTGAAAAACATGTAGTGGTTACGAAATGAAAGGTGGCATAAAATATTGGCGTTTATTTTCCTTATACAGGCATCCTCTGATACAGTTTTGTATCTGGATGGTTGCCTGTTTAGGGAGTACTATTGCCAGTTTAGCCCAGAGTGATGGCTTGAAATTCAAGCATTTATCTATAGAACAAGGTCTTTCGCATAAAGATGTAACGGTTGTTTTACAAGACAGTAAAGGATTTATCTGGTTTGGTACTAAGAACGGATTGAATATGTATGATGGGTATACTATTCAGTCTTACTTTTATAATCCAGATCAACCCAACGGTATTCCTAGTAATGATATACGTGCCTTGGCAGAAGATAAAGAAGGATACCTGTGGGTAGGTACCTATGACAGCGGTGTGATACGCATTGATCGAACGACTCAGAAAGGAATTGTGTATAATACTTTGAATACTAAAGCATTGAAATCCAATGTAATATCAGATATTTATACCGATAAAGATGGCAATATATGGATAGGAACTTTTGGTGGTGGGCTAGCAATATTTGACCTGAAAACAAAGACTTTCGTATCCTATCAGAACGATCCAGCTAATGCCTACAGTATCAGCAGCAATAATATTATTACCATTCATCAAAACAGAGATGGAACACTATGGTTGGGGACATTTGGTGGTGGCCTCTGTAAGTTTGATCCTAAAAAGAAGCTTTTTTATAGATATTTACGTGAGAATACGACCGATATATATACGATTGAAGAAGATCGGCATGGATACCTCTGGTTAGGAACCTACGGAAAAGGATTGGTGCGTTTTGATGCCCGTACTGAAACAGCCGATTACTTTTCTACGGCTAGTAATAAGAATCTGGGTAGTGACTACATTCGTTCCATTAAAGAAGATGCGGTAGGTGTTTTGTGGATAGGCACAGAGAAAGAAGGTGGACTAACCTACTTTGATCCTAGCCGCAAACAATTCTATACCTATCGCAAAGATGCTACTCGCCCGTCTAGTTTGGCTAACAACAATATTAATAATTTACTACTGGATCGGTTGGGCGTACTCTGGATAGGCACCGAAAATGGGATAGATCAAATAGACACACAAAATGCTGCTTTTCATATTACGGTCAGTGGAACGGGTCCGGCTCCTAAATTTACGGACGGTTCTGTCAATGCTTTGTATGAAGATCGGGCTCAGATACTCTGGGTAGGTGGTACATTGTCAGACAAACTGTCTCTCTATGCATTTAACCGATACCAAAATACCTATACCGAATACCGTCTACCGGTTTCACAAGTTACCCAAACAGTCAATTATACCATTAACGCCATTGCTGAAGATGAGTTAGGGAATATCTGGATTGGAACCGCCGAAAGTGGACTATACAAGTTGAATAAGGAGACCAAAAAAATTACACAATATACCCAAACCAACAGTGAGCTGTCCAGCAATGGCATAGAAACCTTATATAAAGACAAAAAAGGTATTCTTTGGATAGGAACCTATGAAGGTGGCCTGTGTCGTTTTGATCCCCAAAACAAAACTTTTCGCACGTATCTGAACAATCCGAAAGATCCATTCTCGATTGTCGGCAATACCGTCAAAGTAATCTATGAAGATACTTATGGGAAACTTTGGATAGGTACTCGTGAAAATGGCCTATCTATGTTTGATCCAGACATGAATTTTTTCCGGAGTTTTGTTCATGATCCTCAATCCATCCGGAGTTTGTCCAGCAATTCTATTCGGGCTATTACCGAAAGTTTTGGCGAAATGTGGATAGGTACAGATGCGGGTATCTGTAAATATGAGCCTGAAGGAAACCTGTTTCTGCGAATCAATAACCGGAACGGCCTGCCTGACAATGAGGTATGTGGCATGCTTACCGACAAAAAAGGCGATATTTGGATCAGTATGTTTTCAAAAGGACTGACCCGGTTTAACCCCAAAGGCTATAGTTTTCGGTATTTTACCATCAATGAAGGGTTGCATAGCAATGAATTTCAGCAATGGGCTGCGCATAAATCCTATAGTGGAGATTTGTTTTTTGGTGGAAGCAAACATTTTATCAGCTTCTCCCCAGATCAACTCATTGATAGTCATTATGAGGCACCCGTGTATATTACCTCTTTCCTGCTTTTTAATAAGAAAAAAGAATTTAATGCTCCTTTGTATCAGCTTCCAGTCATTGAGCTAAACTATAAAGATAACTTTTTTGAGCTCGAATTTACGTTTCTGAACTACCTAGATGTAGACAAAAACATGTATGCCTATAAAATGGAAGGCGTAGACCAGGACTGGAAGAATATCGGAAACCGCCGCTCAGCCTCGTACACAAACCTGGATCCGGGTGAGTATACGTTCAGGGTTAGGGCTGCCAACAAATACAACCGATGGAACAAAAAAGAAGCTACCATACAGATTATCATTCATCCAGCCTGGTACCAGACCTGGTGGGCACGTCTGGGAGCTATTGTGTTGGTAATCGGGTCGTTCCTGATGTATTATCGCAGTCGTATCCGGTTCTTGCAACGTCAGAAAATCATTCTGGAAGGTCTGGTGAATGAACGTACCGCTGAACTAATTCAGAAAAATGAAGAAATTGAAGCCCAGAAAAACAGCATTGAAGAGAAAAACATCCGTCTCACAGATGCCAATGAACTTATTGAGCAAATTAATGAAGAACTGCGGGCTATTAACAACGACCTCGAATATCGGGTAGAACAGCGGACACATCAGCTCAGTGTAGTTAACGAAAACCTGATCAAAAGTAATCAAGAACTGGATATGTTTATCTATCGGGCCTCGCACGACATCAAAGGCCCGTTGGCCAGCTTGTCTGGCTTATGTAAAGTGGCTAGTATGGATGTGCAGGATACAAAGGCCAGAGAATATTTTTCCCTATTGGATAAAACCTGTGACAAGGCTAATCATACGCTGGTGCGGATTCTGAAAATGTATGACATCCGGAATGCGGAAATTTGCTATGAATCCTTGTCAGTAAAGGAAATAGTAGAAGAATATGGCACAGAGCTACAAAAACTACCCGCATACCAACATATCAAGTTTGAAGTAAAAACCACTGGTGTTACGGTTATTGAGTCGGACAAAACACTGCTACAGATCATTCTTACTAATCTGATTGAGAACGCATTTCGCTACCATCTCGATATCCCGGCTGGATATGTACGCATATTCCTCGAAGAAGACGAACACAGCCTGCACATACGGATTCACGACAACGGTATAGGTATAGCTGAAAAATTGCGGCCCAAGCTATTTACAATGTTTTTCCGGGGTACAGTCAGTTCCAGTGGTACAGGTTTGGGCTTGTACATTTCCAAACTAGCCATTGAAAGGCTAGGAGGCAAACTTTTATTCCGTAGTGATTTTGAGAAAGAAACAGCTTTTGAACTCATTGTTCCGAAAACAGCCGTAGAGCCTACAGACATGCCCATGTCACCCCAGCAGATAGAAGACTCAGCTTCTGAAAAAGAACATATCAATCATTAAGAAGCTGCTTTAAAAATTGAAAATAAGCAAACTCATTCTTTGCTCATTTTCAATGCTTGGTTTGTACCTATGCCTAGTGGCCAACAGGTAACTACCCCAAGTCCGTTTTAAAACAGGTTCTCAGAAGTAGATACCTAACATGTTATGTTTACCCAAAAGCTATCGGTAGCCAAAACCCTGGTGCTGCATCTTGCTGCAACTGAGTCTGTAACTCGGAGGTAATGCGTCTGGCATCAGGTTTAGAAAAGCTGTTTAACAGATTGGCAAGCAGACTGACAGACTTTACCAAAGGTATCAGCAACTTACTTTCGCTGGCAGGTGGAAGATCCAGTACATCTGCTACCTCGTCACCGAGCAGATACCGGACATAAGAGGTTAGAAAAGGCTTGGTTACTTGGGTTTGGTTGGTCTCATACAAGCAGTTGATCAGCGAACGACACAGCTCCACACCTGCTTCAGAACGCCGAAAATGCCTGTTTTTGATTTTCTTATCTAGCCAGTAGGCTTCCTGTAACGTTTGGGGCAATAGCTGTATATCTATGCCCAACATGAAGCCAATCACATTCCAGGTATGTAGAAAATCTTCGGCTTCCTCTTTCTGCCAGATCGTACCGGATTTCTCCAGTCCCCTCAGTAGAATATACGAAAAAGCCAGGTTTGTTCCAATCATATCTTCTTGGTTAACAGGTACACCCCAGTCTGAATTCCATTTCGGACTAAGTTGTGCATAATGCCGCGACAAGGCATGAATCAGGCGTACTTTCTGAATACTCCGAATCCCTTTTCCGTGGGCCTCAAATGCACCTGGTGAGAGGACATCCAGAATAAAATGCCCAGTTTCTGCAAGTCGTTGCCGGGTATTCTGGCGAATCCGTTGCGAGAGCCACAATACCTGCACCCCGTCGGCAGCTGCGTAGCAATACGGCAACGACAAACAGCCTAGTACAGACAAAATAGACTGGGCATGGGTAAGGAAAAACTGCTGCCCTCGACGGATGCGGCGGTAGTCAGTCCAAGGGGGCATTGATTCGGTTTCGGCAAAGTATGCTTGGACAGGCATCGGCAAATCGTCTGGGAGGGGAGCTTCGTTTGTTGAAATTTTGTCCCACCAGCTAAATTTTCCTGCCTGAGAGCTGCTAGTCAGCAACGCCGCAATGGTTGCATCGGCAATAGGATCTGCCTGTTGTCGCATTTGTTGCAGCAATTCATCTGAAAAAAAAGAAGATATGGTCATAACCAGAATAGCTACCTGTTGTGGCCAGGTACATTCGTATCACATACACGAAAGACCTGTCTTGTACACAAGTATTTTTTACCTGAAAAGGTTTCGAGTTACCAAAGACAATGTCTCTCTTTTTTTTTTGCGGTGTGTAACAATGGGCTAAGAACAAGAAAATGCTTTCTTATGGCACACTTACCAGGGCATTTACTGATAGGGGCATCGTAAAATAAAATGTACTACCTTTACCTTCGGTGCTTTTTACCCAAATCTTTCCAGCATGTTTTTCTACAAAATCCCGGCATAGAATCAGCCCCAGACCAGAACCTTTTTCATCACGAGTACCACGGGAAGTAAACAAGGTATTTTGAAATAGCTTTTGCTGATTTTCGATGCTTATGCCTTGTCCAGTATCCTGTATGGCTACTTCCACATAGTCGGTGTGTATGGTTGCCTGTATGGTAATAATTCCGTTTTCTGGGGTGAATTTCAATGCGTTAGACAACAGATTTCGTACCACTAGTTTGAGCATTTCCTCATCCGCATATACATGCAAAGGGTTGTGTACTTTGTTCTCGATAGTAATTTTCTTTGCATGACGCTGATGGGAGAAAAGCTGAATGTTTTCTTCAATAATAGTTTGTATATCTACTTCTTTGGATTGCATCACGGAGCCTTCCATCTGACTTTTAGCCCAGGACAACAGGTTGTTAAACAGATTGGCCGTATAGTGAACACCTTTGTTTATCTCTGGAATAAACCGTTTCAGTTCTTCTTCTGTGACCAATTTGTTTTCAAATACATACAATAAGCCTTGTAAGGCATGCAATGGGGCATTCAGATCGTGGGCAATAATGGAGAAAAGACGATTTTTTTCCTGATTCAACTGAGACAGTTCTGTATTCTGCGACTGCAACAAAGCTGTTTGTATTTCGATCTCTGTCTTTTGTTTGCTGGCAATATGCAACGTTTCCTGAAGCTTACGGTTGGTTTGCTGGAGTTCGTCATTGGTCGTTTGCAGACGGGACGTTCGTTCATGTACTTTCTCTTCCAGCTCCTGGTTAATTTTGTCTTTTAGTTTCTCATTTTCTTTTAACTGGGAAATCAGATCATTCTGAGCTTTGTACCGTTTGCGTTCTTGTTCTTTCATCTTATATCCAATACTCAGTGAGAATAAAATAAGCTGAAAAATAGCCCCAACCTGGAAATAATTAATGTGTACATTGACCACATCACTGGCATTCCGAAAGGCAATGTCCCATAGCCCACCTAGCAGTATCGGAACAGTTCCTAGGATAAATAAGCGGGCTATACGAATGCCACTGATCCAAAGTACCCCAAATATACCAAGTATATACACAAACTGAACGAAGTTAAAGTAGCGGTGTACCATATGAATGACAGCCAGATTGCGGGTCATGTACAGGTACACAATGCCCCATGCCACGAAGCCAATGTTTATGCCAGTCAGCCACCTGATATTAGTGTGTATGGCAGGAAATTTCCCGCGGGTGTCCAGAAAGTTACTCATAAAGAGCAGCAGAAACACTACGATCAGTTGGATAGTAGCCCAGTTGTAATCAAACAAGCGGGGGATTTCTCCAAAAAACAACTCCCTGCCCAGGTTATAAATATTCAGATAAAAATAGGAAAGGCCAAAGATATACAGGCTATAGTAGAAATAGGTTTTCTTTCGTAAAATAATGAATAACAGTATATTATAGAGAAACAATACGGCCAGTACACCCTGTGCAATGCCTTCATACAGATTCCGTTCGATGATAAAATTTTGCCATTGATCCACAGGTTGCAGTAATACCCGCGGGGCTATGCCAATGTGTAGTTGATTCTGGTATCGGATGTAGAGTTCATTCTCCTGCGGCAGCAGTAGCAGTGGAATAGAGTTTTCTTTGCCTCGTATTTCTTCTTTTTCGGAATTTTTGCGGTAAAAACCAGTTTTGGTATGTGTAAATGCCCCATCTGCCTGCCGACTGTAAACATCAATCAGACTAGCTTTTCCTGTGTGCAACATCCACTGATAACCTACATTAAGTAGAATATGAATCCGAAGTTTAAGCCAGACAGCTTGTTGGGTGTTTGCGGATTTAACTAAACGGGCATTGAAAGGTTGAAAAGGTAGTTTTCTTACTTCCTCCAGCGACAGATTCCCCTGTGGGTCTACATACATCTGACTGGTTTCTGTCAATGCATATAAACTATCCGCATATAGAATGTCTGCACTTTTGATAACGTGTTGCCCAAAAGCACCTAGACTGAAAAGCAGACAGAGAACTAAACTCAAAAGCAAGAAAAGAGGTGATCGCATGTCTCCATGATTTAGATGCCAATAAAACAGAGATACGTGTCAGGAGAGAGTGACATATATATTGGCAAAGATGCAACAGATTCACGAAAGGAACAATAGCTGGAAAGGGGATCAAAAATATGTGTAATAGGCAGATTTTTAGGTTTTTTTTATTTTTAGGCTCTGAATTTATTATACTAATATCCTAAAAAGAGTAAAATGCTGTTTGATGGGTTTGCTTTACGAGTAGGTTGAAAAGTTAAAAGTTGCAGGTTTAAGGTTAATGAAAGTGGTATCAATCAATAGCTTCCCTCTGCAACAATTAGGCAGACAAAGTAGACTTTTCCATGTACTAGCTGATACATGCGTAACTTTTTAAGTTGTATTTATTGTCTGGGTACTTCCCGAATGGCTTCATAAATGGCCTGCTGCATGCCTGTACGTATATTCAAGGTCAGTAGTTTGGTGTTGTTTCGGGTAGGATACACACGGTTGGCCAGAAAGATGTATACCAGCTGGTTTTGAGGATCTGCCCATATAAACGTTCCTGTAAATCCAGAATGACCAAAACTATCGGGGCTTGCACTAGCAGCGGCACTCAGTCCTGGACTCTTAGGATCTGGTTTATCAAAAGCAATGCCCCTGCGACTAAAGGCTACATCATTGTACTGCGACCACTCTTTTAGAATAGGTGACTGAATATAACGGACAGAACCGTATTCACCCATTTGCAAGTACATCTGCATCAGTTTGGCCAGATCATTGGCCGTGCCAAACAAGCCCGCATGTCCTGACAATCCATTGAGCATGGCTGCTCCTTCGTCATGCACTGTACCGAGTAGCTGCGTCTTCCGGAACAGGGAATCATATTCGGTAGGTACAATCTGATCTTTGGGAAAATAACTCAGCGGCCTAAATGTTAACGTATGAACTCCAAGTGACCTATAGAAATTATCTTTCAGGTATGTTTCAAAATCTTGTCCGGTAAGTTTTTTGACAATCTGCGGATAGAGGTAATACGATAAATCACTGTACACATACTTCTTTTCCAAACTGACAGGTGAGTGGCGAATTTCCTTGAAAATACGGTGGCTATAATGGCGATGTAGCCACAGCTTATCTACCACCTTAACCGGAAACCGCCGTGACGAGTCCGCTTTAAAGGTATGCCACTTCCATTTTCCATTTTTTTTTACGGCCTCTTTCCAGAAGGGTATCCAGGCCGTCAGACCAGCCTGATGGGTGAGTATGTCTCGAAAGACGAGGTGTTTTTTATTGGATTTTTGGTATTCTGGCAGGTAGTCGGCTAGGGTTTTATCTAATCCAAACTTTCCTTCTCCTGTCAACCGCATCAAGGCAAGGGTAGAAGTTGTTATTTTTGTCACAGAAGCCAAGTCGTAGAGGTCATTTTCCTGGGTGGCTTGTAGGTTTTCGTAGGTATGATAGCCATAGGTTTTATGAAAGATCACTTTGCCTTCTTTGGCTACCAGCACCTGGCATCCTGGTGCGGCGTGCTGAGAAATAGCCAGTTGAGCTACCGAATCTACCTTCTGTTCCAGTCGTTCACTGCTTACGCCTACCTCTTCGGGTTGGGTGTATTTGAGTCGGTGCAACGAGTTCATGCCCAGTCCATTGTGTAATGAAAAAGCAGGAGAAACGGTAACAGGCAGCCGACCTGTAGCTACCACTGCCCCAAAAACAGCCTGTGCGGTCAATTCCTGCGAAACCGTGTTATCCTGATATCCTAAAATCAAGGCATTGGCACGAGTCAGGTCAAATTTTAGCAGGGTGTACGGATTGCCAAAATGGCATAGAATGGTTGGCTTGCCTGTAGCAGTTACTTCTCGAACCGCCTTTTGCATGTGGTCTGTAATGCCATACGAATTGCCCGGACGGATACTCGGCACATGAATGCCGACTACCACTAGGTTGTAGGCTTTCAATGCTGCCCGCACAGTGGCTATTTCCTCTGTGGTAGCTTTGGTTGAAAGCACAAAATGCTTCACGGTAGTATATTTGCCTAGCATTTTCTGAAACGAACTGATACTGCTAGTACCAATAGAAATAGAGGCTATTTTTAAGGTATCTAGTTTTTGCAAAGGTACTAGTGTTTGGTTGTTTCTGAGTAGAGTCAGAGAGGCTTCTGTGAGTTTGCGGTGCAGGAGTTTGGCTTGTGGGGTGTTCAGGTCTTTGACTAGTTGTGGTACGGCTATCGGACGATACATATTCAAACCTGTCCAGGCTTTGGCGGCTAGTACTTTTTTGCATCGAACATCTATTTCTGCCTGTGTGATCTTGCCTGTTTTAATGGCATTCCGGATTTCGGCAATGGCTTTTGGCACATCCGCCGTAAATTCAAGCACATCGTTTCCAGCCAGAATGGCTTTTACATCAGCAATACCCGGCGCATAGTATTTGGCTACACCCTGCATATTCATGGCATCAGTAAAAGCTAGTCCCTGAAAACCTAGATCTTTTTTCAATAAATTGGACACAATCGGTTTAGAGAGCGTAGAAGCCTGATTGCGGGTTGTATCTAGGCTGGGAATACTCAGGTGAGCCACCATAATACCTCCAGCTCCAGCTTCAATAATTTTGCGAAATGGATACAGTTCCAGTGAATCGAGCTGTTGCCGTGACTTGCGAATCAGCGGAAGGGCATAGTGCGAATCGGCATCGGTATCGCCATGGCCCGGAAAATGCTTGGCGGTGGTCAGTATCTGATTGTCCTGCATGCCACGCATATACTGGATGGATTTGCGGGCTACATTTTCTTTGTCTTCTCCAAACGACCGGAAGTTGATGACTGGATTATTGGGATTGTTATTGACATCTACTACTGGCGCAAAGTTGATGTGTACGCCCAGCCGCTTGCACTGGCGGGCCACTTCTACACCCATCTGGTACAGCAATGTATCACTATGGATGGCTCCAAGTGTCATCTGATAGGGAAAGCTAATGGTACTGTCGAGGCGCATGCCTAGGCCCCATTCTGCATCCATGGCCACAAATAATGGGACTTTAGAGAGTTTCTGAAACCGATTGGTCAGATGGGCCTGTCGTACAGGGCCTCCCTGAAAAAAAACCAAGCCGCCAATTTTGTATTGCTGAATCAGGTCGGTGATTTCCTTCTCATGTGCCTGGTTGCGGTTGGAATATGCCGCAACCATAATCAGTTGGGCAATGCGTTCATCAGGAGTCAGTCTGGCAAATACAGAGTCTACCCAACGCTGGTGAGTGTTGAGAAACGGAGGAAGGTTTTGTGCCTGTGCCAGACTACAAGCCAGCCAGCCACAGAGAAGGCTGTAGGCAAGAATCGTATATTTTTTCAAGAGTCAATGTGTTTTAAGTTGGCTGTACACACATTAGCAGATGGCTAAAATGCATACCATACAGGTAAAAGTACACAACTTTTTCTTGCGATAAAAAAAACAAACGCACCCGTAGCTCTCAGACAGGCTAACAGGTGCGTTTCGAGGAAAAACGAGGGTAGGAAATTAGTTACACTGGTAGTGGATAGTCCAGTTACGGGTGGTGCGGATTTTACCTTCAGCCGTAAACGTTTCTATAGAAATGGTGGTAGGGAAATCCTTGCTGTTGTAGGCGTATGTATAAATCCCATATTCTCCATCACTAAGCCGGGTACTGCGTCTGGGATTATTCAGCCCATCAAAGGTAGTCATACTGAATACACTACTTCCTTCCATGTACGGAAAATTCTCAAACAGGAAAGGTAAAAATTCAATGGTAATAAACGGGTTCTTTTTTGTATCATAATTGCTGTGTTCGGTTATTAGTGTCTCGGCTTCTGTAGGTGCAAATCGTTGGTAAATACGGGTCAGCTGCCCATTGGTGTTATAAACAAAACGTACTCTCTTGCCGCCATTGGTACGAGTTTCCATGCGACCCTGTGCATTGTAAGTACAGGCATAATCGGTAATAGACGAACCGATCACTACTCTAATATCTTGGGGTTTGCCCAGAACGGAGCTATTGGTATAGTTTGTAAACAACTCGTAGCCATAGGGGGTGCCACTAGTCGCATCGCCATAGTAATGATTGACCCGTGCCAGTTGCTTTTGTGCATTGTATGTATACACAGACGTGATAATAATGACTCCAGAAGAGGTATTAATAGTTCGAGAACGTTGAATTTTCTTGTCACTATCGTACTCAAATCGTTCGGTTGTGCCATTTGGATACACAATATCGTCAATCAGGCAGTTGCCTAAGGTTACATTTCCTAGTCCTTGGAAAATGTCTTCAATCAGTTCGCAGGAATAAAAAGAGGTGCTGAAAAAGAGTACAAGTATCAAGCCTGTCAGTTTTTTTCGTATGCGGGTTTTCATAATAGGAAGTACGTTTATATGAAAGAAGTAACTACATAGGTTAGTAGTGACACAGATAGATTTGTAAACATGTATACCTTTATACAATTTCCAACCTATGGTATTTGGAAAGAAAATCTTTCACCTTTCATCAAAGGGACGTTTGTAGAATTATTTAAGTCATACTTCGCCTACTATATTTGGATCTTTTTCAGTCCAAGTCCTGGTAAGTTGCGGACAGACATTTCACCATCTTTCAGCATAAACCCACCCGTTGCCACATCTTTGGCCAGATCCAGGCTTCCGTCCAGATCTAGGTATCGGGTATTGGGACAGGCCAGAGCCACATGCAACGCCGCTGTAATACTGATGATACTTTCATCGTTACAGCCCCACATCAGGTCTATGCCCGCATAACGACCCACATGAGCAATTTCGAGGGCAGACGTAATACCTCCGCATTTCATGAGTTTGATGTTAAAAATGCCACACGCTGTTGGAGTTTCTGCCAGCCTGAAGGCATCTTGTGGTGTTACCAGTGACTCATCGGCAGCAAGTGTCTTTTTGATCGCATCAGGTAAGGCTTTCAGTTCGGCTATGGCCTTTGCAGGCAAGGGTTGCTCGTTGAGTTCGATATTCAGATGATGGGTCTTCTCTGAGAATTCCAGTAATTGTAGGGTATCGTATCCTTGATTAGCATCTATACGTACAATGATCTGATCTCCGAACCGTTCCCGGATTTTAACCAGTCGTTCTAGGTCTTCTTCTACTGACCGCCCCAGTTTTACTTTCAAGATACGAAATCCTCGGCTTACGTATTCTTCCGCTTCGGTTAAGGTTTCGGCAACGTCTTTGATGCCAATGGTGATAGATGTAGGCAAGGAACGGATGCTCTGCCCCAGAAATGCACTCAGAGGTACGTTTAAGTATTGGGTAAGAAGATCATACAAGGCCGTTTCTAAGGCTGTGCGGACTCCCGGATTGCGGGGGTAACGTTGCTGAACTTCCTGGCACAGGACTCCAATAGAACAAATGTCTTTTCCTGTAAGCCAGTCTATAGATTGAAGAACTTTCCAGGTATCATCGAGAGATTCGCCCACCACATACGGGCTTGGATTGGCTGCTCCTAAACCACACAGCCCTGTGTCTGTCGTAATCTCTACGATACAGTTTTCTACAGACGATACAGTTTTGTAGGCAATGGTATACGGGCGGGTCAGCTCCAAATTCGGGCGACTGACAGAGATAGATTTGATTTTCATAAGCAGCATACAAAGCCTGATTTTAGCTTTGCTTGGCTGCAAGTTACGGCGTTTTCGTAAAAACAAAAATGAAATGGGAAAAGGTCTTCTCTGCCTCATCCCATGTACTGACGTATTTCAGAAGACTACCAGATGGACACGCCAACCATAATCAGAATAGCCAGTTTGCAGAGATTAAAAACGATCTTTGTCATAGTTGTAAAGATGTAGATTACACAATGATTATAGTGTAAATATACACCCTCCCAACCCGCTTGTCAAGGCATTTTTTGGGTCTCTGTGTAAGGCTAGTGTAAGGTTTTTCTTACAGAAATGCAGAATTTGAATGCATCCAGCAGAGTTTTTCTTACATGCTTTTATTGGTCTGTGGAGAATCTTTTGACAGCCAATTGTTCAATGTCAATCTCTTCGTCTTCGTCTTCGAGGTAGAAGTTATCGTAGTCTTCAAGCATCAGAGTTTCAGAGGCCGATACTTTTCCGCTGTCAAAGCTATTTAGCAGGGCTGGAAGCAGTGTAAGGTTGGTAATCATGGCAATCAACATAGATACAGACATGAGAATACCCAGCGACTTGGTGCCTCCAAAACTAGAACCTACAAAGATTACAAAGCCTACAAAAAGGATGATGGAGGTGTAAATAATACTCGGACCTGTCTCCATCAGGGTCATGCTTACCGCTTGCCGGATAGGTAATTTTTTATAAAAGATTTCCTGCCGATAGTGGGCCAGATAGTGAATAGAACTATCTACAATGATCCCAAACGAGATACTGAAGATAAGAGAGGTACTCGGTTTAAGGGCTATGTCCAGCATCCCCATCAGTCCACCAGTGATGATTAGGGCCACAAAGTTAGGAATCAAAGAAATGATGACAACACGTACGTTCATAAACAAAGCTCCGATCATGAGTACAATGACGACAAAGGCCGTCACCAGACTAGACGAAAGGCTATTGCTGAGGTAGTTATTTCCTTTGGAAAACAAGACAGTCGTTCCGGTTGCCTGAGCTGTGAGTTTGGTTTCGGCAAATGTTTTCTCAATAGCAGGCTTGATCAAGTTGTTCAATGTGGTATCCATCGCATACGAACCTAGGTCTGCAATCTTCATCGAAATCCGTAGGGTTTGTCCGGTAGAGTCTACAAATGAGTTCAGAAGCTTAGTTCCCATGCTGCTAGTATCCGTGGAGGTATTTTTTCCCATCATATTTTTGAGATACAGCAAAATGAAATTTTTGTCCATCCGGCTGGGCAGTCCATAAAAATCAGGATTATTGTTGTAATACGCCTGACGGGCCGCTTTCACAAACGTAACCACTGAAATAGGATTGGTAATATTCTCATGGCCAGACAGAATTTGCTCAAATTCAGCTATTTTCTCCAGATTCTTCTGTTTCAGTACTCCTCGTTTTTCGCCTGTGTCCACCACAATCTCTAACGGCATGATACCCTGAAAGTTGTGTTCAAAGAAACGTAAGTCCTGTACTACATCACTGTCTTCGGGCAGGTCATCTACCATGTAGCTGATGGCCTTGATGTGAAAAATGCCCCACAATGAAAGCAGTGTGGCTACAATGGTAATGCCATAAATCCAGTTGGGATGCGTATTAATGTGCTTGTCTACCCATTCCAGGGTTTTATTGACAGGCTTAGAATACAGATATCGAAGCTTTTTCTTACTTGGTGCTGATACGTACGAGAAAAAGATAGGAATGACAAGCAAACAGATAAAGAAAGCTACAAACACATTGATACCTGCCACAATACCAAACTCTTCCAGAATAGCTACATCAGTGAATATTAATCCTACAAAACCTGCGGCAGTAGTGGCATTAATCAGGAAGGCTGCCAGACCCAGCTTTACAATGGTTTGGATCAAGGCCCGTGCCTTGTTGCCGTGGCGGGCATATTCGAGGTGGTATTTATTCAACAGATAGATACACGATGGTACCGTCATAACGATGATAATGGCCGGTAACAAAGCCGTGAGCAAATTGATTTTATACCCAAGCAACCCCATTGTACCCACTGTCCAAGTCACAACAATCACAACAGCTATCGTACAACCAATGACAGCATCAAATGCCCGGAAGAAGGCATAAATGGTTACAATGGTTACAATAATAGACAATAGCAGAAACAATTGTAACTCTCCTCGAATCTCACTGGCCAACTTAGACCGTACAAATGGCACCCCAGCATAATGGAGCTTTACACCTGTCCGCTGTGTAAATATTTTTCCATATTCAATAATTTTATTGGTAAGAGGCACCCGTTTCTCCGAATTGAGCACCGATCTTTCAATAGAGACCAGTACAACAGTAGCACCATTCTTTGAATTGACAATCTGGTCTTTGTAAAACTGAAGCTGTGACACAAAACCTAGTATACTATCCAGTTCGGCTTGACTATCAGGAGTCTTCTTAAATATTTTCTCTGCGTATAATCGTTTTTGAGCCGTATCTTTAGCTAAGTATTGTAGCAGGGGCAGAGAGGTGACATTAGAAATTCCTGCCAGTTGGGCTACTTTTTGTGAAAACTCCTGTAACTGAACAAAATTAGGTTGTTTGTATACACTACTGTCTTGAAGCCCAATGGCAATGACATTGGCATCTTCGCCGAAGGTTTGCTTAAATTTTCGGAAATACTCCATTTCCGGATCATTGCTGGGTACAACGGCTGTATAGTCATAGGTCATTCCTACTTTTGTTGCCTCATACGCCATAAAAGCTGTGAGCACAGCTATGATGACAATCAATACAAGTCGTTTTTTAATAATAAATCGTGCAATAGTGGTCCACATGAGGCTTCAATAGAATCAGAATGGAAAATACAGTTAGTGATTTGGGTATAGGTAACATTCAGACAACTACGGGTTGGCTTGGTTTACCAGCACTCCGAAGAATGCCTAGGATACGGTTCAACTCCCGTTCATTTTTCAAATTTGCTGCCAATAGTTTGTTCAGGCAAGTTTTCTGTTGCAAATGTGCATTTTCAGCTTCCATTAGAAAGTCATCTATCCAATAAAAGTCAGTAGTAAAATCTATAGCTTCGGTTTTCAGGGTGTCCCATTGGGTAGCCTGAATCTGCTGGAATATGGGCAGACTGGTAGCCGGATAAAACTGAGACACATAAGTCCAGGCAGTCTTTGCCTCTTCTTTGCAGTGAGTAGTCAGCCAGTAGCAGTTAAAATTCGTTACACAATAATCAATGAATAATTCAGCGTCTTCGGGTACTTGGAGATTTCGGATCAGCAGAACGCCATCTATGTCAATATAAAGGTTTTTCATTGTATATGGCATGGTACTGTCCAGGCTGAATGGTATCTCACAGAATTTCGATCAACGGTCTAACTTGTTTAGTTGACAGCCCTTGTGGCTCAGAATAGAGTTGGCAAGGTAAACTTTCTGAAAAATTCTATCAGATTCTGGTATGTACGAACTAAAATTTCCGCCAAAGGTACAGAATCCAATTGAGTATTGCACAAAAAACCGCATAAGGTGAGCCGCTGTTTCAGATCGGTAGTCAAAGAGGTCTTAAGAGAAAAGAAAACATACTCTTGTACTTTCTATGAAAAATTGTGGGAGAATTTTGCGTGAAAATCCGAATTGTCTACTAAATTTGCGACCTGAATTGTTCGCTAACCAGATAGATCATTAAATATATGCGTGATTTAAGAGTTTTAGTAGCCGTTATTGTATTGCTTTTTATGGCTTTTAAAGGCACCCAATGTGGCTCCCGTTACAATACAATTGACCAAAAAGATCCGAATGAAGGTAGTGAACATGTGTATGGAAATGTAGACGGGCCTGCTAAACAGCTTAGTAACAAGTACGAAGCGGATGCAGCCCAGGATAAAAAAGCCAATGACATCCGGGAAAAGTTTTTTGGTAACGCCGCACAGGCAGAAGCTGGAAATTAAGGTATATACAAAGTACACGAAAGGTGCAGCATTGCACCTTTTTTTGTTTTACTCGCTAGTCAGAAAAATAATTCGTACAAAACTAAAGTGGTTTCCTGCGGTTATATTGAATGTCGAGCAGGTTGGACTATCTTGAAAAAAAGACAGAGGCGTTTTAAAAGCATTGAATAAAATCTGGAAAAGTAGGAAAGATGCTGATTTCCAGTCAATTGTTTGTATAATTAGCTATTTTTTCAGAAAGAAACTCAACAGTTCGGCTTTATTAATTACCACCTAACATACCCGCATTATGTCTTACCAGAAAATTGTTGACTACCTGGGTAGTGAAGCTTCTCATTTGCTAGAGCATCAGTCTCATACTATTTCAAAAGACCTGTTGCATCTGCCCTCTCCAGATTTTGTAGACAAAATATTTGTGGGTTCAAACCGCCATCCACAGGTGTTACGCAGCCTGGGGGCTTTATTTAACTCAGGTCGTCTGGCAGGAACAGGCTATCTGTCCATTCTTCCGATTGATCAAGGAATTGAACATAGTGCAGGTGCATCGTTTGCCAAAAATCCGCTATACTTTGATCCCGAAAATATTATAAAACTAGCTATAGAAGGAGGCTGCAATGCTGTGGCTACTACCTTTGGAGTACTGGCCATGATGTCACGTACCTATGCCCACCACATTCCATTTATTGTCAAAATCAATCACAATGAACTGCTCACTTATCCCAATAAATCTGAACAAATAATGTTTGGGTCAGTGCGTGATGCTTGGGATCTGGGTGCAGCGGCTGTAGGAGCTACTATTTACTTTGGTTCAGAAGATGCCACCCGTGAAATTGTGGAAGTAGCCCAAGCATTTGAAGAAGCTCACTCACTGGGTATGGCTACCATTTTGTGGTGCTACACCCGAAATGCCGCCTTCAAAAAAGACGGCGTAGACTACCACGTTTCTGCCGACCTAACCGGACAAGCTAACCATCTGGGTGTGACCATTCAGGCCGATATTATTAAACAAAAACTTCCGGAAAATAACGGTGGATTTAAGGCGTTAAATACAGGAGGAAGCAGCTACGGGAAACTAGATGAACGCATCTATACCGAACTCACTTCTCCACATCCCATAGACCTTTGCCGCTACCAAGTAGCCAACTGCTATATGGGCCGTGCCGGATTAATTAATTCAGGAGGTGCCTCTTCGGGTACTTCTGATTTTGCAGAAGCTGTCACTACCGCCGTTATCAACAAACGAGCTGGTGGAATGGGACTTATCTCTGGACGCAAAGCATTCCAGCGTCCAATGAACGAAGGAATTGACTTGTTACATACCATACAGGATGTATATTTGGCAAAGGAAATAACCATTGCCTGACAAAAATCAGGTAACCTGACTCCATCTAGCCTTTCGCAAACCTGTCTCTTCGTAGACAGAATTTTGAACTTGCACAGGCCGAATGTAGAAACAGGATACCCAACCTATCACTTATCAACAATTACCCTATGTCTTGGTTTATCAGAAAAGAAAAAGGCATTAGTACGCCTACTGAACTAAAGAGAGAAGCTCCGGACGGAATCTGGTATAAATGCCCCGAATGCAAACAAGTGATGCATACACGGGAGTTAAAAAACAATGCTTATACCTGCATCCACTGCGGATACCACGAACGAGTAGGCTCAGAAGAGTATTTTGATCTCCTCTTTGATGACAATCAGTATACAGAGATGGATACAAAAATGATATCCGTAGACCCGTTGCAGTTTGTGGATACAAAAAAATACCCCGACCGGGTGGTTGCCTCTCAGAAAAAAACAGGTCTCAAAGATGCCGCACGTAGTGCCCATGGACGCATGAATGACCATGAAATCGTGATTGCCTGTATGGATTTTGATTTTATCGGAGGTTCGATGGGTTCAGTAGTGGGTGAAAAAATTGCCAGGGCCATTGACTATGCCCTGCATCATAAAATTCCTTTCCTGATGATTTCTCGTTCGGGTGGGGCTCGGATGATGGAAGCAGGCTACTCACTGATGCAAATGGCCAAAACCTCTGCCAAACTAGCCTTGCTACACGAAGCAGGTGTACCCTACATTTCACTCCTAACCGATCCAACAACAGGGGGTGTAACTGCTTCTTTTGCCATGCTGGGCGACTTTAACATTGCCGAACCAGGTGCCACCATTGGCTTTGCAGGAGCCCGTGTTATTCGGGAAACCATTGGTAAAGATCTGCCTAAAGATTTTCAAAGTGCAGAATTTGTACTTGATCACGGCTTTCTGGACTTCATTGTTGCCCGTAAAGAACTGAAAGCCCGCCTTTCTTCTTTATTAGATATGCTTAAATAGTTTAATAGTTCAATGGCTGAAAATGGTCATTTTTCAGCCATTGAACATTCAACTACTAATCATCGAACTTGTGTTAAATAAGGATTTTCTCTATTTCCTTTGGCACAACAGGGCGTATTCTTTGGCAAAATAGGTAAGAATGATTTTTGCACCCGCCCGTTTGATGCTTAACAACATCTCTACCATAGCCTTTTCTCCATTCAGCCAGCCATTGCGGTCTGCGGCTTTAATCATGGCATATTCACCACTGACATTATAAGCAGCTATGGGTATCGGGAAGTTCTCACTCAGCGTCTGAATCACATCCAAGTAGGCCAAAGCTGGCTTAACCATCAGAAAATCAGCTCCTTCGTTGTAGTCTAGTTCGCCTTCAATCAGGGCTTCCCGTTTGTTAGCGGGGTTCATCTGATAGGTTTTCTTGTCGCCAAACTTTGGTGCCGAATCCAATGCATCCCGGAAAGGGCCATAAAAGGCACTGGCGTATTTGGCTGTATAGGCCATGATAGACACATGGGTAAATCCTTCATCGTCCAGGGCTTCTCTCAGGTAGCCTACTCGTCCATCCATCATATCTGAGGGTCCAATCATATCGGCTCCTGCCCGTGCCTGTGCCAAAGCCATTTTGGCCAGAATGGGTAGCGTTTCGTCATTCAGGACTTTGCCTGTCTGCACCAGTCCGTCATGTCCGTCAGAGCTATAAGGATCCATGGCTACATCTGACATAATTGTAGCCTCAGGTAGTTTCTGCTTGATTTCTCGAATCGTTCTCAGGTACAGTCCTTCTGGGTTATAACTTTCAGTAGCATGGCTGTCTTTTTTGGATTCTTCAATCTGTGGGAACAACGCAAAGGTTCGAATACCCAGCTGTAGGCATTCCTCTATTTCTTTGAGCAGTAAGTCGGATGAATAACGGTAAATGCCTGGCATAGAAGCTACTTCTATCTTTTTGTTGGTTCCTTCGGTGACAAACAGAGGGAAAATCAGATCATGGGTAGAAAGAGTAGTTTCCTGGGCTAGCAGGCGAATGGTTTCTGATTGGCGGTTGCGTCTGGGTCTGCGAAACATAGAATAGGAATAAATAGCTGGATAAAAGACTAAAGAATGGCTTTTGTCAGCAGATATGAAAACGGCAAAAATAACAGGTATTTGGGTGCGAAACAAAATCTGTTTGAGCTGTAGCTACCTTATTGACCCACAATGGGTAAAAACGGTTTGCTCATTCACACACCTAACACCTGAAGCCGATAGCCTGTGCCATGTACGTTAATAATTTCGACTTGGGTGTCTTCTTTGAGGTATTTGCGAAGCTTGGTAATATATACGTCCATGCTACGGGCATTGAAATACGTATCATCACGCCAGATCAGGCGTAGAGCCATGCTACGTTCTAGTGTCTGGTTGAGGTTCACACACAGCAACCGGAGTAGTTCAGCTTCTTTGGTCGTTAGTTTATAGGTTTTGTCATAGCCTTTGAGTGACTGTTGTTCATAGTCAAAAGTATACAACCCAATTTGAAATACCTTTTTTTCCTGATTGTCAGGTTCATGTGGCTGAGATCTTCGCAAAATGGCTTTCATCCGAAGCAGGAGTTCTTCCATACTGAAAGGCTTATTGATGTAGTCGTCAGCTCCGATCCGGAATCCTTCCAGTGTATCTTCTTTCATAGACTTGGCGGTCAGGAAAATGATCGGAATCTGCTTGTTGGTGGTTCGAACTTCTTTGGCTAGTGAAAATCCATCTTTTTTGGGCATCATCACATCAAAGATGCAAAGGTCGTAGCTGTGTTTGGAAAAAAGCCTGCCTGCATCTTCACCGTCCCGGCTCAGAGTGGTCTGATAGCCCTTCATATCTAGGTATTCTTTTAATAATTCGCCTAGGTTTACGTCGTCTTCTGCGAGTAGTACTTTAATTTTGCTCATGTAGTGATGAAAAAATGATTGGAATCCTAACAATTCGTTTGACAAAGGACATACCCAGTTTAAAATAGCCCCTAAGTTTTGAGTTTCTTTGAGTCTCTGTTCACACTTGGCACGTCCTATTGTGAGGAATGGAGAACTTGATGTAATGGTAGAAACAGCTCAAATGTACTGCCTACACCAGGCTGACTTTTTACCTGAATACCTCCATGGTGAGCCTCTGCAATCGTTTTTACATAACTCAATCCCAAACCAAACCCTTTGACATTATGAATATTTCCGGTTGAAACCCGGAAAAATTTGTCAAAAATCTTTCCAATGGCTTCCTTACTCATACCTATGCCGCAGTCAGCAATGCTGATTTGTATGCCATTGGCCACATTCTGTGTAGAAATGGTGATCTGAGGAGCCTCTGGCGAGTATTTATTGGCATTGTCCAGCAAATTATACAACACATTAGTAATATGCAATTCATCTCCTTCAATAAAGCTGTGGTCGGCATCGAGTTGTAACTGAAGGTGTCCATTGCGTTTTTCAATCTGCACACCAATGTTTTGCAGTACATTGTCCAGTATATCGTGAATATTAATGGTCGTAAATTTGAGCCGGACTTTTTCAAGCACTGCTGCTTGTAACACTTTTTCGACCTGCGAACCCAACCGTTGATTTTCGTCTTGAATGACACGCAGGTAGCGGTTGAGTTGCTGCGGATGTGTCTGAATATCAGAATCCTGTAGCATTTCACAGGCTAACGAAATGGTGGCAATCGGTGTTTTGAACTCATGAGTCATATTATTAATAAAATCATTCTTTACTTCTGAAAGCTTTTTCTGTTTGACAATCGTATTGACAGACACATAGAACAGGCCCATAATAGCTACACACAAGACTACAGAGGCCAGTAGTATTCTAAACGTAGAAGAATTAATAAATTGTTGTTTGTCAGGGAAATATACGTACAAATAATCTCCTTTGGCATGCAAGTCATTGGGAAATAACGTTGCTGTGTACGAGCCATCGGGAATGTTTATTTGCTTTGGTTGATAGGAGGCAAAAAATATCTTATCAGATTGAACCCCATGTACACCATACTGAAAAGGAATGGCAATCTGTTGGTTTTGGATCTCTACTTTCAGCAGTGAATCCAGTGTACGCCCGTCTATACGCTGCTCAATAGGCCGCTCAATGGCTACTAGTTGATGAAAAACATTTTTAACCATTTGGGACTGTTCCTGTACTTTGCTTAGCTGTTCCTGTTTTTCGGCTGCTAACGGTTGTTTGGCAGATGTTTTTTTAGCAATAGCAGCTTCTTTTCTGGTTGCATAGGTAGGTTGTTCTTCTTCAAATGGAGACACAAATGCGTCTGGTGGCAGCCCCATCTGACGACTCTGTTCACGCATCGCATCATCCAGCCATTGTTCAATGGCTTTTTGCTTACGTAGCATCAGAGCCCACTGCCGTTCAGCTTCTTGTTCAGGCGTATAGGTGACAACAGGAGTCGTAGCCACTTCTGCTAATTTTTTCCGGGATCTAGGATAGGATTCTACAGGTCGGGAATCTGTTACCAACGTATCTGCATGCAAAGATAACTGTGGAGAACCATTTTCTGAATACGACTCATACCACTGAAACTGCACAATCACCGGGTAGTTTTCCCATGCCTGTTCTACTGAGTCTGCGACAGACGTTTTAAATTGTATTTTACGTGCAGTTTCTTTCAGATAGTCATTTTTAGCTAGCCACTCAGAAAAGCTTGAATCTTGTCTTGCTACCTGTTTGGTCTGAATTGATTGGGGCAATGGCTTCAATGTGCGCCTGTTAGGGAGCCTTTGCTGGGGCATTTCTTTCGGAAGAGGTTCTGTTTTTTCCACAGCTGCCAGCATTGTATCAGGCAAGGTATTCTGTTGTTGCTGGGTTACGAGCCATATTACTTCTGCCTGCTGAAGTTTATTCACTACATTCTGCAAGGCTTCATGTATGTTCTGGTCAAACCGCTGCTGGGCTGTGAGGCGTGCTTGGTAAATCCAGTATCCTTGAAACCCAATCAGGGCCGCTGTGGCACAGGTCATAAGCACGATAATCCAAATAATTTGCTGCTTTTTCATCCTGACTGTCTGTATACGTAGGCGTTTTATAGGGGGGCAAGTCAGCACCCTATGCAAAAATACATCTCACAAAAGGTTTGCCTCTCTTTTTAACACTATTTAACACACCTTAACAGCTTGTTAGCAAAAGAAATCAAACCAATTGAATAGTTTTGAACAAGAAAAAACAATGTCAGGTTTCCTGTTTCTACAGAAGATCTGTTTTCTATAGCACAAGGGGCAAGAAATATACTAATTTTCTTCAATTTTAAGATAATCAGAGGGTTACCATTGATAGGTAGCTTCATTAATAAAAAGATAATAGAAGCCGTGCAACTTTTCTGAGCTATTCTGCATCCTATGTAACAGAGGCCTGGTGTAAGTGTCCGATCTTGATACTGCGTGTCCGATTTCGAACACTTTCTTAATCAAATACCCATAAATAGGCGGCATGTGGTAGTTTTTCTAGTCTGGCATGTCTCTTGAGCTATACCATACAATAGAGATACTGCTGTATGAGTTACATCTACTGTGGCAGTTGATGTAGACACATTTGATGTTTTGAATATAACTATGTGTAGAGACCTGCGAGATAACTAAGAATTCTTTAGTCAGTTGAAGATATATTGGTGATTTTCAATATTTTACACTAAGAAAGTCAAAGGAAGAACAGACATCTCAAATGCTCAAAGGAAAAAATATATAAAATAAAAGGTACTATGTATTGCAAGATACTTTACGATAGCCTATATTTGTTATAACATAGTACACTTGACGTAAATAAGAGATTGTATTAAGGCATACTTTCAACGATCAACCGATCAAAAAATTAAAACCATGAAACCTGTCAAAATTTATTCAAGACTTTTAATACTCAGTTTATTGCTGATGAGTATGGGTTTTCCGAATGTCATGCCGGAGGACGATAGTGAATCAGGCTGTGGAAAAGGGAAATATGTGAAAGTCGGATTTCTGGCTTGTACACGTCAGGTACCAGAAGTAAAAGGAAACGACCCAATATCTGAGAGAGGGCATGTAGAAAAACCAAAGAAGGAAAATGCAGAAAAGATTAAAACCTCTGTTAAACTTACATCACCTGTAGCAGACAACATACAGATCATCTCCAAACATGTGAGCCGGGCTCTTTCCTTGTAAAATAGTATTTTTTTGTTGTGAAAGCCTTTTTTTTCTTCAAAAACAGTATGTGTATTCCATAATAATAGGACTATCCCGAATATCAGGATAGCCCTACCTTCATGAAAACACACTCACACCTTTACTATTTATAAAGCTGCTTTGGCTTTATAAGCACGATTTAAACAAAAAGGTTTAAAAAACAAAAAAAATTACTTTTCCTCTTATAAATTGAACTGTGTTGCAAAAGTCTTTTTGCTATTTTTGTTTGTTACTTCCTAACAAACAAAAGGCAATCATACTTAATTCTTATTTATTACGTAACTTATGAACTGATATGCTGCTTGTTTCCAATGCAGACAATCTTACTTTTTCTGTACGTGTGCCTGTTAGAGTGGAAAAGTATACATCTTTCATCAGTTAGGGTATTTTGACGATTTGCAACACATGAATGAATATCTTTTTCCTTCGGCTTCTAATTCGCTTTTCATCACGTGTTTGTTCTACGTTTTTTTGGCTAGCGTGGCCACTTCTTTGTTTTATCACCTGTTTTTCTTTCATCGGCTGGCTTCTACGATCCAGAAAGGAGATTTTGCAGAAGTACCTATGCCTATAGAAGCACCTGGGGTATCGGTTGTGATCTGTGCCTGGAATGAACTGGACAATCTCAAAAAACTGATTCCTGTTTTACTGAATCAGGATTATCCAATCTTTGAAATTATAATTGTGGATGACCGCTCTGATGATGAATGCTATGATTTTTTATTATATGAGTCATTTAAGCATTCCAATTTGAAGCATATTCGTATTAATGATACGCCAGATCATATTGCATCCAAGAAATATGCACTTACCTTAGGCATAAAAGCGGCCATCTATGATGTTATATTACTCACAGATGCTGATTGTATGCCGGAAAGTAAGTCATGGATACGCCTGATGGCATCCCGTGTACAAGATCCAACTCAAATTATTCTCGGTTTTTCACCGTATCGGTTTCGGAAAGGATTCTTAAATTTTTTGATCAGACACGAAACTTTTTACACAGCTGTACAGTATATGTCGTTTGCAATAGCTGGTATACCATATATGGGGGTTGGCAGAAATCTAGTTTACCGGAAGTCGTTATTTATTGATCATAAAGGTTTTCGGTCTCATTTGCGGGTAGTAGGAGGCGACGATGACTTGTTTGTAGGCGAAGTAGCCACAGCCAAAAATACAGCCATTAATCTTGTTCCTGAATCTTTTGTATATTCAGAGCCTAAGCATACCTTCAAGGCATGGTTTCGACAGAAAAGACGACACCTGGCTGTAGGGAAAAAATATCGGTTTCGGAATAAGTTTTTGCTAGGTTTGTATTCATTAGGACAATTATTGTTCTGGTTGACAGGTATGATACTATTGGCCAATCAAGCCTTTGTTATATCTGTAGCAGTAGGATTTGTGCTGAAAATAACCGTGCAATTATTGGTTTTTACCCGAATTGCGAAACACCTGGATACTAGTATTCGATGGCATTCGTTATTATTATTTGATTTCTTATATATGATCTATTACTCGTTCATTGGAACGTGGGCTTTATTTACAAAACGCATCTCATGGAATTAGATAAAGAGTTCTCTGCCAAAGCTTTAGAAGATTTCAGGCTGGTTGACCATGCTATTGAAGGAGATCAGAAGGCATATGCCGAATTGATGAAGCGATACAAAAAACCGCTTTATCACACCGTCTTAAAAATGGTTCGAAATGTAGACGATGCAGAAGACCTGACCATTGAGTCATTTGCTAAAGCATTTCGTAACTTGAATAAATTTAAAAAGGACTTTAGTTTCAGTACTTGGCTGTTTCGGATTGCTACCAATAGTTGTATAGATTTTTTGCGTAAAAAACGTCTGGAAACTATGCGGATTGGAAATTCTACGCGTGAGAATGGAGACGAGATGGTAATAGAGGTAAAGGATACCAATCTAAATCCACAGGAAGAAGCTATCAAAGGACAGAAAAATGAAATTATTCGTCTCATCATTCATAAACTTCCGCCCAAGTACCAAACACTCGTAAATTTAAGATATTTTCAGGAACTTTCGTATGAGGAAATTGCTGAAGAACTCAAAGCTCCCTTGGGTACTGTCAAAGCACAATTGCATCGTGCCCGTGAACTTCTCTACGATCTGGTTAAAGATAAACAAGAACATATCTGAGCAAGGCTGCAAAAAAAAGGACTAGCAACGGGTATTTTTGTCCTATGCCCAATATATTCACTTCTAGTTCCTATCAAAAAGAAAGAGAAAACGTATTTTCTTTCTCTTTCTCACATCTTTTTTGTATAAAAGAGTATAGCTTTGCACGGTGTATATGATTAATACTTACTCCGAAACTGATTTTTTTGTGGACATTCTCATCAAATACTTTCCTCTGCTTTCACCCCGTCAGCAAAAGCAGTTTGCACAGCTGGCACCTTTGTATCAGGAGTGGAACGAGAAAATCAATGTAATCTCACGAAAAGATATTGAACAGCTCTATGAGCGGCATATTCTCCATTCACTAGGCATTGCTAAAGTGATTGATTTTAAGCCAGATGCGAGAATTCTGGACGTGGGTACGGGTGGCGGTTTTCCGGGTATTCCATTGGCTATTCTGTTTCCTGACACACACTTTCACTTGATTGATTCCATTGGTAAAAAAATAAAAGTTGTGCAGGAAGTCTCTGCTGCCATTGGGCTCAAAAACCTGACTGCTGAGCAGATTCGTGCAGAGGATGTACGCCATACCTATGATTTTATTGTAAGCCGGGCAGTGACTAATATGAAGGATTTTCATACATGGGTTAAAAATAAAGTACATACGAAGCAGCAGCATAACTTGCGTAATGGTATCTTGTACCTGAAAGGGGGGGATCTGACAGAGGAACTACTGGCTGCCAAGATTGACTACCAGCTTTTCACATTAAGTACATATTTTGAAGAAGAATTCTTTGAAACAAAATATGTGGTATATGTACCTTTTTGATAGGCAATGCGAATGATTTTGCTCTATTAGGTATAGTATACAAATAGATATGAACGTTGATTTTTCCATATGTATGGGACAGGTTCTGTTGTATATACCTGACAGCCCAACCTTTTAGTGGCTATCCTGAAAGTATGTATGGGTGTTAACTTTGAAACGATGGTACTATTCTAGCACAGCCCTAGTATGAATCAATCTATTGTTGAAACGGATTTGCTGTTTAAGAAAAATCCACTTCCTATGTGGATGTATGACTTAGAAACCCTCAGATTTTTGGCTGTTAATGATGCGGCTATCCATATGTATGGATATAGTGAAGAAGAATTTCTTCAAATGAAGGTTACTGATATTCGGTCAGAGGAAGAACGGGAAAAGTTTCTCCAAGAAATTGAAGTGATCCAAAACAATACAGAGTTACGAGCTGTTGGTATTTGGCGGCATCTGACCAAAGACCAAAAGGTATTGTATGTAGATGTAGTCGTTCAAACCTACTGGTATGAAGGAAAACAGGTTAGATGGGTGATGTGTAAAGATGTGACAGAGCAGATACATACACGCCAACTGCTTGACTTGCAGAAAGAACTTCTGGAAAAAACGGCTCGGGATGTGTCTGCCAATGCTATCTTTCATGAGCTTTGTGCCCAAGTGTCAAGCCTGATTCCAGGCCTCTTCTGTGTAATTTTACATGTGGCTGATAATCAGGAAGATGTATCTCTGATGGCTGCACCTGATCTGACAGATGATATGCGTCATATTCTGATACATCTATCGGCTGTATCTTCATCGTTTCCTTGTTTGATGGCCTTAAAGACAGGTGAAAAATACAGGGTGCAGAATCTTCTGCAGAATCCATTGTACCAAGACCTAAAACCTCTGCTGGAGCCATTGTATATTCAATCTTCTTTGTCTGCACCCGTATTTTCTGCAACGGGTACTATCATTAGTATCTGTTGCTTTTATTCGACCAAGGATTCACTGGGCAACGACTTTGAAGATAATTGTATGGACATCAGTTGTAGTCTGATTAGCCTGGTGCTGGAGCGGGAGGCCAACAAAAATAAACTTACACAGTTTTTCTACGATACGCTGGAAGCCAGACGACTGGCAGAAGAAGAACGGCTGCGTAACCTGGAATACCTGCAACAAAGTGAACAACGGTTTCGCAAACTGGCCGAAAACTCTCCTGATATTATTTATGTAGAAAAGCTGCCAGAAGGATTGATTACCTATATTAACCGAAAAAAAATATTCGGCTATTCCCCAAAACAGTTTTTATCCTTTACGACTCATTCCAACTGGATTGTATATGAGGAAGATCTGTCTAAACTGTCTGCATTTAAGAAAAAGGTTACCCAGTTGTATTCATCTGATTATCAGCAGGTAGAATTACGTATATACAATTCAAGAAAGGAAGTTGAGTGGGTGTCGCTACGCACAGTGGCTATGAGCAGGCGGCCAGATGGGAATATTGAGCAGCTGCTAGTCACGATTACCCTCATTACGGAACAAAAAAAGGTACAGGATTCATTGGCTCAGGAAAAAGCCAATTTGCAGGCATTGATCGAAAACACAACCGATGGTGTATGGGCTATTGACAATAACTTTACACTGATTATACAAAATAGTAGCTTTTTTGATACCTATAGAAACTTCTTTGGGTTTGATCTGAAGATTGGAGAAACCATTCTGGATAAAATGTCCGAAGATATTGCCGATACTTGGAAAATCCTCTACAACAAAACCTTGGCTGGTGAACGACTACGGCGTGAAATCCACTTTCATATCCGGGGAAAAGATCATTATTACGAAATTTCGTTTAACCCCATTCGTGATACAAAAGGCAATATTCAGGGAGCCAGTGTGTTTTCAAGAAATATTACTTCCCGAAAAATAGCTGAAAATGAGCTAGTAAAGGCCAATTTTGAGCTTGATAGCTTTGTATACTGTTCGTCACATGATTTGCGGGCTCCGTTGCGTTCTATACTGGGACTGGTCGGGCTGATCCGCGTTGAAGCCGATGAGGCACAACGACAGTCATTTTTGAATCTGGTCGAGAAGAGTGTCAACCGTCTGGATGCCTTTATTACAGACCTGACAAATTTTTCGAGAAATAGCCGCCTGCCCTTACAGATATCTCCTGTAGATTTTACAGCTATGCTAGAAGAATGCGTAGAAAACCTGCGGTATATGGAAAACTCAGACCGGGTCAAGCTGCACACCGACTTCCATATGAATGATCTGTTTTATTCAGATTCATCCCGCTTGATCATTATTTTCCAGAATCTTTTATCCAATGCCGTCAAATACCAGCGACTAAATGTAGACGACTCCTATGTGCGGATTCATATAGAAACAACACCTATGTATGCCCGAATTGCCATCAGTGACAATGGGATTGGAATTGAGTCAGAATACCTGCCCAAAATCTTTGAAATGTTTTTCCGGGCCTCTTCTATCTCCTATGGGTCTGGTCTGGGGCTATACATTACTAAACAGGTGGTAGAAAAATTAAAGGGAACCATTGAAGCTACTTCTAAGCCAGATAAGGGAACGACGTTTACCATTATTTTACCTCAATTACCTCCACAGAAAACGAATGCCTGACTATTTGATGCACATGTATTTGTTGATTTGATGGGAATTATGAAAGTTCAACCTGATAAGAGCAGATTTTTGTGGGTTTCTTACACTTTTTTTTACAAGAGCCAGCGGGTCTGTTTTCCATCTTTTATCTTCATTGCTTTGATTATCAAGCTATTTACCTAAAAAAGATGTGTGCATCTTTTTTAGGTAACACAGGTGTCGCTGCTAAACTTCATCTATTTATTACGTACATGAGTAATCAGGCACTTCGCAATGGGCTAAGTGTAGGTTTTTCTATACTTTTGAGTTAGATACTATAACATAGCATAAGGAAATAAATTGTTCTCAATCAGCTAGAGAAAAATATGATAGATTTGGTACTACTGGTAGACGATAATGACACCGATAATTTTATCAGCAAGCGTATTATTGAGATCACCAAATTTGCAAAAAGGGTAGAGGTAAAAAACTCTGGTAAGAGTGCCTTGGAATACCTGGAGAAGGAGCAAGATAATCCAGATCGTTTACCAGAAATCATATTTCTGGATATCAATATGCCTATTGTAGATGGATTTGTATTTCTGTTTGAGTTCGAAATGTTCCCGGAAGTACTCAAAAACCGTTGCAAGATTGTCATCCTTTCCAGCTCAGACAATCGTCGGGATATTGAGAAGATTGTAGACAATGACTATGTGATCCAGTTTGTAACTAAACCATTGACAGAAACGATACTGAACGAATTGAAGTCATTGCCGCAGATGAATACTATCTTCCGCTAATGGCAACAATATAGAGCGAAGGAATAGGAGGGAGCTGATAGTTGTAGATAGCTATGAATGCTATCAGTAAAACTCAGTCTGTACCTGCTCGGTTTCTTACAGGCAGGTTATGTTGTTTTTATACACATAGGAATTATATCTGCTTCTATTCCTACCATTCAACTATGAACGCTTTGAAATTTATGGAAGGAAAAAAACATATCTACTGGACGTTGGGAATACTAAGTCTTATCTCAGTAGGCGTAGCAGGAAACCGATATTATCAGCAGTCAAGACCTCTCTACTGCCTCAAGCAAGCAAAAGAGGCGTATGATACCCATAACCTAATTCAGTTTAAAAAATATGTGAATGTCGAGAGTATCGTGGATAATATGGTAGATCAGGTGATGAAACAAACCATTAACCAGACTGCATCGGTTGCGTTTACGAATACTGACAAAGATATACCCATGGGATCAAAGATTATTTCATTTCTTAAACCCATGTTTATACAGACCCTCAGTCAGGAAATATACCAGATGGTTGAAAGACCTGAATCTATAGACAAATACACCAGTGACGCAGGCAATACTTTTTTTTCTCCTCAAAAAATAGTAGAACAATTTTCCAAACAGGCCTTCATTCTCAAAAAAATAGAGAATATAGAAATCAAAGGCGAGAAGGCGTATCTGACCTTGGCTTTTGTAGAAGGCGACCAGAACGAAAAAACGATTCTGGTTGAAGTTATCATGCGTCGGGTTGGAGACGACTGGCAACTGACCGAACTTCCAAACCTAGCTACCATTCTGGAAAAATAACACTAACATTAGTGATCCCAGGTTATTTCGATTACTTCATTTCCAAAGTCTACAGTAGTTGTGTCTTCATCTACCCTGCGATGAATGGTTACTTCGCCCTTGACAAGGGATACAACTTCTTGTTGGCAAACAATCCAAGATTTCTTTTTGTGGAAAATAACTGCTTTTTCAGAATCTGAATCTGAGGTTTTGTAGGTGAGTAGTAACCCATTGGCTTGCACCACTTTTACTGTATTGACCTTTGCAGTAGAGTCATCTAATAGTTTCAGGGCTTTGCCCGCATCTGGTATGCCATAACCTATGTAATTATTGCCATAGGGGTATAGATGCGAAGATTTTTCAATTATTCGTATGAGTTGCTTGTTGGTCAGTGTGGGAGCTTTTTCCATCAGGCAAGCGGCTAGTCCGGTAATAATCGGAGCAGAGAAGGAGGTGCCATTGGGAGAAAAACAGGATACATTGGGTTTCAGGTAAGGTAATGCCTCCGGGCCAATACTGCTATAACTGATCTTATCGCGGGATTTTGCTTTGGTAGCACCCACAGACAATACACCTTTGGTATCAGCAGGCGTAGAAATGATTCGCCAGGCCGCATCGTCTCCTTCATTGCCAGCTGATACAATGACTAGCATACCTTTCTGATCTGCTGCAATTTGTGCAGCCTGGCTGATTTTGCTAGTTTTTCCATCCATTTCGGAGGGTTTATAATTTTCTTTGGGATTGGAAAAACCTTTGGCATAGCCTAGTGAGGTATTAATCAGGCGTACGCCCAGACTATCCATATACTCAACGGCTGCAATCCAGTTATCTTCTTCGGTACGGGTTTCTCGTGTACCATGATCGGTACGGGCCAGATAGAACGTTGCTCCTGTGGCTACCCCAAACTCCATGCGTTCTGAAGGATTGTATCCACCTACCATCTGCATCACAGACGAGCCATGAGAGTCAGAATAGGTTTCCATTGCATAAAAATCACTCTCACGGTCGGGCTGCACATAGTCACGGGTGCGGGCAATACGGTTCTCGTTGCGGATGTGTTGCAACGACGGATTGGTTTTGACTCCATAGAAGCCTACATCAATAATCCCTACTTTTACGCCTTTGCCTGTGAGTCCTTTTTCGGTCAGTATTCTGGCTCCAATCTGATTGAGTACCATGCTATAGGTTTCTGGATTGGTTTTGGTATCCGTGGGATTCACATAGGGCACAGCTGCGATGCAAATGCGGCTATCTATAGGGGTCACTTCTTGTACAAAGGAAAGCTTTTGCACGGCTGTACGCTGGGCATCTGTCAGATACGCAGAGACCGCATTCAGCCATTTAGAAACTACCAGTGGGCATACATTCAGTATATGTAGTTGTTGCAGATAGGCCTTTTGAACGGGAATATCCGTGACCTGGCAAACAGGCAACTGTTGTTGCTGTCGGTTATGAACAGCCTGCGGAGAGATATAGGTTGTCTGTGTGGCTACTGGCTTGTCTGTGAAAGTGATCCAGTATTTTTGTTGCCCTGTTGTTGTGAGGGTTATTCCTACCAGAAACCAGATGCCAAAAAGGATGGTTCGTGAATGTTTAGACTTGTACATAAGACGGAAGATGTCGTTGAGCTGAATACAAGATATAGTTTTTTTCGGAACTCTCACTAAGATTACAAGCTTTTTGTTGACACTTTGCAAAAAGCACACCACTTTTGAGGAAAAATATTCATTGTTGAAAGTACCACTTTTGTCATAAAAACAAGAATAAAATCAAAATGGTGCGATTGCTAGTTTTGTTGCTGATATTGACAGGTTATTGATGATTATTATTTTATTGATTGGTGATAATTGATTATTATTGCCATATCAATTGTTTTAAAAATCATTTTTTTTCAATCATTTTTTTTTCAGCAATTAAATTTTCAGCAATATATGAAGCAAAAAGAAGTCTCCATTCATGTCGAAATCAACCAACGACCCAACAAAAAAACGGGATTGTACGCACTCTTCCTGCGAACTACTATTACAGGCCAAAAGCCTGAACGGGAAAAACTGCCCGACCAGATTCGCCTTTCCGACTGGAATGTCAAAATGGAAAAGGGTAAGCCTGTCCTAACCAAGGCAGGAAATACTATTAATATTGGTACACTGGAAAAAAAGAACTGGGTAAAAAATACGTGCCGGAAAAACGAATTGATCAATGAATATATCTATAACCGTATTCTGATTCTCCAAAAACAGTTCGAAACAATTAAAAAAGAGAATACAGGGGCTATCTCATTAAAACCCGTTGAGTTTACAGATTTTTTTTGGGCTCATGTTCAATCTATTGCTGTAGACGCTACTCGGATAAACATGGAAGGCATATATGATTATTTTTTAAAGTTTCTTGCAGAGAGTAGTTTCTCGGAAAATGTAATACCTGATTTTTGTGCATTCTTAAAAAAATATCGCAAGAATAATGGGGAGGGAGAACCGCTCAAAAGTTCTTCTATTAAAGTCATTCTGGGTGGAGTCAAAGCTGTGCTGGCTTTATATAAGGAGAAATACAATTTTACATATGCTACACCCAAGCTGACTTTTGCCACAGATCCTGAAAAGAGAAAAAAGAAAATCAGTTATGAAGATATCCAGGAACTAATGGCTACCCAGAAAGATAGATATAAGTTCAAAAAAAAATGGAATGCCATTCATACTTTTTTACTTTGTTTCTTTTCCAGAGGAATGCGTATCAGGGATGCTATCTTCCTCAAATGGGAGAATGTAACAGAGGAGACTATTATATACGTACCGAGTAAGACCAAGAGGTTCGGTAAGCAGATAGAAATTCCGATTACTGTGCCGATGCGAGAGATTCTTAATCGCTTCAAAATGTATCAGAAAGAAGGGTATCCGTATATATCGTTGTGTCAGGAGTTTTATCCTATCAAAGAAGGAGAAACCCAGGAGGAACATATCCAGCGGATTATCGCAAACATAAATGGATTTTTAAAATGTGTAGCCAAGCAGCAGAAATGGAATATTTCCTTTTCCACACACTCTGCCCGCCATTCGTTTATCAACCATATCTATCGTTCTACAGGAGATGTCTACAAAGCGTCCCGTGCGGCGGGTCATTCTACTATTCGGATGACCGAGCGGTATGTGGAAGACCTTTCGGCTGCGGAAGTTAAGGAAACCATGACCGAACTGTTCGGCTAACACAGACTACTGTAACACCTGTGCGTTTTTTAAAAGCGTTGCGAGTATGCACTATAGCTGCTCGCAACGCTTTTTTGTAGTAGGAATATTGAGGGTATAAAAACTAGACATTGGATTATCCTTGTTTCTTATGTAGGTTAGAATACTTTTTGAATGGTGAAATTTCATTGATTGAATATCTGTATCACTAGGGCTTTATTCACTCATAATTGATTGAAATTTTTAATCAATTATGAAAAAATGAAATAAAGTGGTTTTATAAACAGTATTTCTAGTAATTTTTTTTTGCTAGAAATAACTTTTTCAGATATTTTTTACGAAAAAAGTCATTTATTTGTATAGCTATTTGTATGTATGCCCAACAGTATACAGGTTTATTTTATGCCAGACCTGTTTTTC
>JACCDR010172099.1_pt1 | contig 87187 bp, 89 predicted proteins | sample 7446431 | NCBI WGS metagenome assembly JACCDR01 (sample SAMN15323443, study PRJNA562643) | freshwater metagenome | isolation source: river surface water | place: USA:Blue River Watershed | collected 2017-08-17
CAGATCATAAGTCCGAACATCAATCTAAAGTGGAAGACCACCTAAGAGAGCATGGAATTCATGTTCATGACTACATCGGTGGTTTTGGTACGGACAAACATGGAAGACAGGTGTCCATAGGAAAGGCACTGGTCAAAACCAAAGCACCACATCTGGTAACGGGGTTTGCTAGTGATCCTGTTAGACAACAATTAAGAGCATTCAAAGATTGTCACGTTGTAATCTCCAAGCATCCACATGATGTGGCTGGAATGACCAGTTCTGGTCAATCTTGGGTCAACCAATCCTGTATGAACTTTTCCACAGGATCTTATAGAGAATACCTCAAGAAAGACGTTGAACATGGAACTCATGTGGCCTATTTGGTCCACAAGGATGACAAGGACATAGAGAAACCTTTGGCTAGGATTGCATTGAAACCATTCAATGATGGTAATAAATCTACAATACTTAGACCTGAAGATAGGACTTACGGTAATGCTCCCGACGCCTTTAGTCACACCGTTAACCGTTGGGTCAACAAACATTTTCCTGGTAAGGAAGACGGTATCTATAAGAAGAACATTCATATTTACAATGATACACATTACAATACTGTCGTGATGGGTGATAAAGCTTTTGATCGGGCCATAAAGCACCGAGATACTAATATCGCAAAGATGGCATTGCATAATCCAAATCTAACTACAGACCAACTGAATGCCGCATTCAAAAAAACGGACTTGCGTGACGCAGTTATAAATCATCCAAATTCAACTCAAGAACACCTGGATAAAGGCGCTAAGAGTAAGTATGGATTTATTCGTGCGGCTGTGTTTAGTAGTCCTAAGGCGACTAGTGAACATTTGCATTTAGGACTAAAAGATATTATGGCTCATAACCGAGTCGTAGCGATGAACAATCCAAACGCTACGAAGGAGCATGTTGATGTGGGAATTAATGATAATGATGATTGGAGAGTTAGGCAAAGAGCGATACAAAACCCACATTCAACCATCGAACATTTGGAAAAGGCATTGAATGACCGACATGAATATGTAAGAAGAGCGGCGCTGAATCATCCTAATGTCACGGCAGAGCATATCGATAAAGCGTTGCAGGATGGATACATTTCTGTGCGATATTCTGCTATTAGAAGCAAAAATGCGTCTAAAGAAAATATTGATAAAGCACTAAGAGATTCAGAAACTCCTGTGCGAGAAGCCGCAGTAAGCCATCCAAACGCCACAGAAGAACACATTAAAAAAGGATTGAATGACTATTCTGTTGAAGTCCGGGAGGCCGCAGTAAGTCATCCAAAAGCAACAGTACACCATTTGAATTTGGCTTTGGAAGACCGACATCCTGTTGTCAGAAGGTTGGTATTCAATCATCCCAACGCAACCAAAGAACATATTGAAAGGGGCCTGAGGGATGAGTATTGGAACGTCAGACGCGGTGCTGTTTTACATCCGAACTCCACGATGGATCATATTCAGAAGGTCCTTAACGACGAAGATGGTGACGTTAGGGATGCTGCGAGAGAGAGACTGAACGAATTAAAACGGGAAAACAAATGAAGTCATTCAAAGAATATATAAAATTCCATCCGCATAAGGACACTCAAGGAAATCCTGTTAGAATCATGAATCCACATGAACAGACTCCTGATGAACATTGGAATGATCCGACAAAACATGCTACAATAGTTCCCGGTGGAAACATTGCAAAAGAACTAAATGGAATTCCATTCTCCCACTGGAAAGCACCGAAATCTGTATCCGAATGGAATCAAGTGGAAGGGCAGGGACAGTTTGAAGAACCGCATTTACATAGACCACCAGGAAAACGAATTTCTACTGGTGTTATAATTCATGAACCGGATGGGAGAATCTGGACAGTATCACCGACAAATCAGTTTGGTGGATACAAGAACATTATAGGCCCAAAGGGACATTTGGATCCAGGACTTTCCATGAGAGCAAACGCAATCAAAGAAGCTCATGAGGAAACTGGATTGAAGGTGGAACTATTCGGTCATGCCTATGATTCCAATAGAAGCACAAGCATGACCAGATTCTATCACGGCAGAAGAGTCGGTGGTCATCCAGGTCATATGGGTTGGGAATCACAAGCCGTTCACTTGGTTCCAAAGGAGCATCTTGCATCTCACCTAGATTCTAAATATGACAAAGAAATACATGGGAGCATATTCAAACGTGATTAACTTCAAACGATTCCTGGAAGAAAAGATACTCAGCATAGGATTCAATCCAGAGCATGAGAAAAAGAGGGAAGAGGTTCGTCCTCAGGTAGCAAAACTGCTGCAACAGTCTTATAAAGAAATAGGCGGTTATGCGGGATTTGCCAGCGGTTCGGATGAAGAATCACAGGCTATTCATAACGATATCAGTTCATGTAATATGAAGGTTACCAAAAGAGAGGATGCTGTCACTTCCGTTGTTCTGTATAGAGACAAACATGGTAGAAAGTCTGTTGGTATCGGTACAGACGGAACAATGCAGGGTAAAAAGGATTTGATGGACGTTGTAAAGGCAGACCATAAACTAAAAAGATCGTGGAGTGAAGTTTCCGGTGCGCCCGAGAAGATAAAAGTAAAACTTGGTACTCCATACGTTCCAAAAGAAGATGCTCCGAAGCTAACAGGTAAAAAGGACATTCAATTTGACGATGATGATCCATACCACTATACCAGACAGATAGGAGATAGGAGAAGGACCAAGGCTATTGTTGGATATCCAAAATACGATCCGACGCAAGATGACGCAAGTGCTTGATTTTAAAGACAATTAAACTCTTTACATATACAGCGCGTTTTGTTATTATATACCTTGAGTAATTGAGAGGAATCATGAAAACTATTATTGTCTATTGTCATGGATATGGATCGACCCCTATGGGTGAGAAGGTCGACCGTTTGAAGAAAGTAAAAAATTCGGAAGTTTATTCGTTCCCGATTGATCCAAATCCAGAGAAATCCCTTCCATATCTTCAACGCGAGATAGACTGGATTCTACTCGACAATATAACCGACGATGAGTTAAAGCTGATTTTTGTGGGCACCTCGCTGGGAGCGTGGTACGCATGGAAGCTTTCGCAGGCATACAATAGTCGCGGAATTCTAATCAATCCGTGCTATGATCCAGGTGAAATGCTGAAAAAGTATGAACTTGACCCAAAAGTGCTGGCTCAGTATGAGCCAATCGAATTTAGCAAACTGAATGATGTATATGTGGCTCTTGATGATGAAGTGATCGATTTCGATCCCATCATGGAAAATTTGAAGGGAACAGGTCCCCGTAAAGTGACTTTTGTAATGAATTCCAATCATCGATTCATCGGTAAAGAATTTGATGATGTTGTTGAGGATATAAACAATGGCGAGTGATAGATGGTTCATTTCCGACACTCATTTCGGACATGAGAAAACCTGCACGCAATTCCTGAACAGTGATGGCAGTTTTCTCCGTCCGTTCTCCTGTGCGGAAGAAATGGATGAGCAAATGGTTCAGCGTTGGAACGAAAGGGTTAAACCGGGCGACAAGGTCTATGTTCTGGGTGATGTTGTCATTGCAAAGAAACACCTGCAAACTGTCCAGCGTCTGAACGGGAAAAAGAGGCTGATCCGAGGCAACCACGATATCTTCGACACAAAGGACTATGTTGCTGTTGGTTTCAAGGAAATCTACGGTGCTCGACACATGGACATTGGTGAATACACGATGATGCTGACGCACATTCCGATTCATTCGGAATGCGTAAGCCGATTCAAGTTTAACATCCATGGGCATCTTCATGCCAATGTACTGCATGACCAGCGTTATATCAACGTATGTGTGGAGAAGATCGGATATGCACCGATTCATTTCGATGAACTGGCTCAAATTATGAAAGAGCGTGATGTTGAAGAATATTCCGTTCTTTTGTAGTCCGGTGGTATAAATAGGATTATATGAATAAGGAGAGGCTACTGTATTGGCGAGCAGCACAGTCTTGAAAACTGTTTGATCCAGAAATGGGTTTGTGAGTTCAAATCTCACCCTCTCCGCCAAATTTTACAAATGGAACTATTGTTATGAAAGCAAAAGTGCGTGTGAGATTTTTGGGTTGTGATGAGCCCCAGCAGAACTGGGGTGGTCCCTACGCAGATCATTCAAATCTGGAAGTGGGAAAGGAATACATTCTTGAGGATTTTGTGGTGCATTCATGGCACACCAAAATATACTTAGAGGGATTTACCGGCGCTTTCAATTCTGTATGTTTTGAAGGTGTCAACTTCGACCTGGATTCCTCCTTGCCAATTGGAGGTGAATGTGATAGGATCGTTTAATCTAAGTAGAGTTGTGTATGAAGATGGTACTCCCGGTTATAAAACCGTGGAATTACTGGCTACCTTGAATGGTACGCCAAAGGAATTCGTTTCATATTACACAAGAAAGAATCCCATCTTCAATCATAAAGAAGAAGATGAGTTGGATAATGTGGTTGTTGCCACTGAAAGAGAGGGAAGGCAGCAACGGGAAGAAGAAATAGAAGATGCCTCTGTGGTGGAAGAGTAGACGCGCTGGTTTTAGAAACCAGTTTCTTAGGAAGTGCAGGTGCGAATCCTGTCAGAGGTACCATTTTAACGCCCCTATGGTGGAATCAGTAGACGCGCATGTCTCAAAAACATGTGCCGAAAGGCGTACAGGTGCGAGTCCTGTTAGGGGCACCAATTTTTATGGTCAGGTAGTATAGCAGTCTATTACACGGTCCTCATAAGACCGACGACGGTGGTGCGAATCCACTCCTGACTACCATATAATGTGAGGAAGATTGTAATGTTGAAGCGAACCTATTTTGCTCCAGAGATTATTCCCAAAGAAGTCCAGCTTTACAAGACAAAACTATTCTTGGCTGGTTCAATCGAAATGGGAAGGGCTGAACTCTGGCAAGATAGACTCACCAACATACTCACCGAAAATACGGGATATGTTTTTCTGAATCCCAGGAGAAATGATTGGGATTCAAGCTGGGTTCAGGATATCAGCAATAAACAATTTGTCGAACAGGTAGAATGGGAACTGTCATGCCTTGAAATGGCCGACGATATAGTCATTTACTTTGATCCGAACACAATGTCTCCAATCTCCCTGTTAGAATTGGGAATACATTCGACAACGGGCAAAGTTGTAGTATGCTGTCCGAAAGGATTTTGGAGGAAGGGTAATGTTGATGTTGTTTGTCGGCGCTATATGATTCCTTTGGTGGAAACCATCGATGACCTAGCAGAGACAATGATCGATAAATACAAAAAAAGAGTCCTCAATGGACTTGATGATGCATTTTCGACTTTGGGAAATAAATAAATGGGACCACATATAGAAGTACCTTACGTTGTGTATAAGGCAGCACCTTGGATTGAACTTATAGGCGGCATCATAGTCGCATGTTCAGTCGAAAACACATCTGTTTTCACTATTGGTCTTATTGCTATATACACAGGAACAAGAGCATTGATGCTCAGGACATTTCAGAAATAATGGAAGGATAACTGTTCAGGGAACAGGGCAATTTGCTAAATTGTACGGACCGCAAGGTCTGGGGATCGTGACCTCATTCTTCCACAGTTATTATAAATATAAGGTAAGGAGGACCCATTATGTTCTATTACCTATACGAAATCAGAAATAACTTGAATGATAAAATCTATATTGGAGTACATGAAACTAAAGATACCAATGATGTATATTTTGGATCCGGTAAAATGATTCGCTCAGCCATAAAGAAATACGGTATCTCTAATTTTACAAAAACAATACTTGAGACTTTTGAGGATCCAAAGTCTATGTACGATAGAGAACGCGAAATTGTTAATGACGTATTTCTGTTGAGAGAAGATGTTTATAATATAAAACTTGGTGGTGATGGTGGATTTGATCATATAAATAACAACGAAATTTTGGTCGCAAATCGCAAAGCATGGACCGACGAGGACAGACTAAAAGGAAAACAGGCAAGAGAAGCGGCATTAAAAAAATATTGGGAATCTCCGAGAGTGTCCGCAATAAATAAGTTAGCGTATGCCTCTGGTAGGAATTTAGGTACTAAAGGAAAAACCTTTACTTCGTTAAAGTTAAAAGGACATAAAAACCAAACCGGAAGTAAAAATAGTCAATATGGAACCAAACGAAAATTTATGATTAAAGATGGTATGATGAAAAAAGTTTTGGTTTGTGATATTGAAAAATATATGAATGATGGTTGGATCATAGGTTATATTCAACCGTCTAAAAAAATCTAATGGAAAGTAAACCGGACAGGCGAAGCCGGGACTGATTGGAAATCAGTGCGCTCCCGTGAGGGAGTCAGTTTCGAATACTGTGCTTTCCGCCATCATCTTTATTATGGAGAAAAACATGAACCTGAGTGATTTGCATGAAAAAAACCTGGTTGATTTGGAAGATTACAGTTATCTATGGTCTAAATGGTGTACATTAGCAGAGGTGTCCACCGAAGAAGATTATAAAAATCGATCCGTGCAATTCGCTCAACTCATGGAACATTACACTGGGTCCACAAGAAAGTATCACAACCACAAACACTTGATCGATCTTCTCAAGAAATCTGATGGTTCTTTCATTCAAACAGCGGCTATATTCTTTCATGATGTAATCTACGTTCCAGGTTCGATGGTCAATGAATTTAATTCCAGCTCAAACATGCGTAGAGTTTTGAAGTTAATCGCACCGGAGAAATATAAGGATGAGCCGACATTAAACTCTATCTCTTCGATGATAATGGCGACCCGCTTTCATCAAAAGACTGGTGTTTACTATATCGATGAGTTTCTGGATCTGGACATGTCTATCCTGGCAAGTCCATGGGAAAAGTTCCTAGAGTACGACAAGAATATCTGCGAGGAATATTCACATTTCGCCTCCTCCGGTAGGAAAAAGTTTCTGCTGTCCCTGCTGGACAAAGAAATCTTTCATTGCGAGAAGAATAAGCATCTGAATAAAATCGCAAAGGAAAACATCAATCGCATTATTGGAATGAAATATTCGACCAAAGAAGAACTGGAAATCTCCAGGCTCAAGAAGAAATTGAGTGAGTCCAAAAAGAAAGAACAGGGCTACAAGAGAAAGTATGAGTCTTATGAACTTCTGTTCAAGGAATTGATGGGTAAAGTCGATCCTAAAACTGTCATTCACTTGCGCGAGGAACTTGCTCAGGAAAGGTTGACTAACCGACTACTCAAACAGCAACTTCTGGGAATCAAAGTGCTGTGATGAACAATGATAAATAGTATGATAATTCAATCAGGAACCAATCATGCTATCATTCATCCAGTTCATCAAAGAGTCGCTGTCCGAATACAAAAGAATAGGACCTCAACTAGGTTCGAATGAGGGTGGTCAATACCAGCACAAATCCGGAACCAAGCACTACATCAAGTTCTATCGCAACGAAGATCAAGCTAGATCGGAAGTGCTTTCCTCCAAAATACATGAGTATCTTGGTGGTCATACACTAAACCCAGAGTATGTCAAGCTCGACGGAAAACACGGAGTCAAGACCGACTGGAAAGAAGGTCTTGAAACTGTTAATCCAAGAACCAATCTAACACCAGAACATAAAAAACAGATCGGTAGGATATTCAACGGCTCGGTTCTAACAAAGAACTGGGATGTTGTCGGCCTTGAGCATGACAATCTGGGAATTGATAAGAAAACCGGTAACGTACACATACTAGACACTGGTGGTTCCTTTAATTTCAGAGCGATGGGCGGACACAAAGACTATGGCTCAGACATTGCTGAACATCGTTCATTGCGCGATCCGGAAAAGAATCCACAAGCACATGCTATCTTCAAGAACATTGAAGATTCGGTTCTGAAAGACTCCCATAAGAAACTAACACCAGAAGATCATGAACATATCAAGGATATGTTCAAGAAATCAGGTATCAGCAACGCTATGGAATTGCACAGAAATTTCGTACAGAGAGCAGACAAGCTGCACCAACTCTATCACAGGTAAACCATTGATTTGTATACGATTTTAATATTTGATTTAAAATAGCAAACAGGTTATAATATTAGCTTAATTGACAGTGAGTAAATTATGAAAGATGATTCTGTTTTGGAGAAGCAATGGAAAGAGTGGTCTGATAAAACCGACCTCTCTCAAATTCCAGATATCAAAGATGAACAAATTCGGGAATTACTGATTTCCGATCTGACCAATGTCTCCAAAATGACTGTCGAAGAGTACACTCTGTTTCAGAAGTGGATGGAAATCCAGAGTCGTTATCCGACTCAAACTGTAGAGACTCTATTCGGAACAGAAGTTTTGATGGAAAGTTTCGAACAATCCGAAATGATTCGTTCTGTCAAAAGCAATATTTGGAAACCAGAGAGTCCTGATGACTATCTGAAATTGAAGCCTGTGCTTGTTTACACCAAAGATGCTGAATTGTCTGAAACGTGGAATGCGATTCGGACATTCACCTCAACGATGAAAAACAACAGCAACATCGGTAGGAATCTGAATTACATTGTACAAGATGATGCCTCGGGTAAGTATCTCGGTGTTATCTGTATTTCTTCGGACTTCCTTGATCTGACCCCGCGAGACAAATTCATTGGTTGGGAAAGAACCAAGAAAACTCAGGGTCATATGATCAACTATACCGCCATCGGTTCGACCATTGTGCCTTTGCAGCCATTGGGCTATAACTATGTCGGTGGTAAACTGCTGGCTCTTTTGTGTCTTTCCGATGAGGTACAGTACCAATGGAAGAAACAATACGGTGATACTCTTGTCGGAGTGACCACAACGTCGCTATACGGTAAGAACAAAGCCGGCGGACTTAGCCAGTATGACGGATTGAAGCACTGGAAGAAAATGGGATTCTCATCCGGCTCGGTGTCGTATGAAACCACCAAACCGACAGTGAAAGTATTGCTACAATGGTTGATCAAGAACCACACTCGCAAATATTTTGAATGGTATGTTGCGAAGAAGCCTTCTGGTCAGCCGTATAAGAGGGACCATAAGAATCGATCCTACACTTTCGCATATTCCAAGCTGAAGGTGCCGAAGGAACTGATTCGCTCAGAACACCAGCGGGGAATCTATTTTTCTCCACTCTACAACAACACCAACGAATTCCTCCGAGGTGAAATTGAAGAGACCGCATTGGTCAAATCTTTCGATACCTCTTATGAGGCATTGGGTAATTTGTGGAAAGAGAAGTATGCATCCAAGCGAATCAAGTCGCTTGTGGAGCAGAATAGGGTATCGTCGGAGACATTGTTCTATGATGATCTGATCTATATGACCACCTTTGATGAGGTAAAAGAGAAATATTTGTCTCAGGTCGGGAGATAAATAGGTGTTTAACCTATAAACCCGGAGACGTTAATGTTCAACTTCAAAAAGTATGTCGTAGAGAAAGAGATTGCCAAGTATTCGTTCGAAGAATCCGATTTCTTTACACTGGAAGAGTCTATGTTAAGCGAAACACCCGAAATGATTCCGGTAACTCAGGTTGATGCAAGTAAACCACCTAAAGCAGGTAACATCTGGAAGAAAGTGCGTGCAGGTGCAGAGGAATACTTCAGTGCTTCTCCGGAAGAAAGGAAGAAGATTCACCAAGAAGCAAAGAAAATAAAATCGACGGATCTTTTCACCGACGAAGAAGCAAATCCTAAGTTGGCCAAGAACGGAGAGAAGCTTCCTGAATACAAGACAAAGGGACTCTTTCTGGCTCCGTCAACAATGTCAGGTGTGGATGTCTGTCCTTCTGCATCGAAAGAGTGTGCTGCTGCATGTCTGGGAGTAGCGTCAGGTCGCGCCCACATGGCTCCAGTGAAGAAGGCTAGGACAGACAAGACAAAGTTTATGTTTGAGCATCCAAAGCACTTTTTTGCTACTTTGGATCATGAAATAAAGAGCGCGAAGAAGGCTGCCGCTAAGAGAGGACAGACTCTCGCTGTTAGATTGAATGGTACTAGTGATATTCCATATGAGCATATTGCACCGCAAGTGTTCAAGGAACACTCCGACGTACAATTCTATGATTACACTAAGATTAGTGGACGTTCGAAGCATCAATCTATGCCTTCAAACTATCACCTGACCCTCTCCTCAACGGGACTCAACCATGAGGATAGCAACTGGAACAAGGTCAGGAGTCACCTGGACAAAGGTGGGGTTTCAGCGATGGTGTTCAGAGTGCCTACTGGTATTAAAGGTAAGAGAGAACCTGGTAAGCTTCCAGACTTCGTTCATGATGAAGAAACAGGAAAGAAATATCGTGTAATTGATGGTGATGAACATGATCACCGTCACCTAGACAAAAAGATTAATGGAATTCCAGCTAATGAAGGTGTAATTGCTGGATTGAGAGTTAAGGGTGGTCCGAATACAGCACGCAAAGCGGGTAAATTTGCCGTCGATGTGCAGGAAAAGGACGGTGTAAAATTTGCAGTAGCCGAAGCTGGTAAAAACTGATAGGATACTATAATATGGCAACTAAAAATGATATAACTGGAGATTCAATCGTTAGTAAGGCAAGGAACCAAAAGACCTATGCCGATAACTGGGAAAGGATTTTCGGAAACAAAGGTAAAGTGAAAGAAGATGAAAACGATACCCGAAAGAGCGGAAACTCTACTGCTAAAGCTTGAATCATTAGGCTATAGTAGAGCGGCTGACGCTATACGATCAGTTTGGTTGACGGAAAATGCGGAGCAGTTTTTCTCAGAATTGCTATCATATGTTCCGCAGAAAGAATTGATACAAGTCGATGGTGAATTTGAAGGCATCATCAAAAACAAAGAAGGGTTCACATCGGATGCATTTTTCACGATCAATGAAATCTCAGATATTCATGATGCAGAGGAAGAAGCATTCAAGAAAGCAACACTAACATCTTTACAGCGAAAGAGAATCAAAGACAGTAAAGATATTTGGAAAGAAGCATACGTTCCCCGTAAGAAGAGGTAAGGAGTATACCATGAGTTATGTTCTAATCGCAGATAGTGCAGGTAATCCAAAGGACTGGGTAGACGCCCAGACCGCGGCTTGCTATTACAGCAGGAACAAGGTTATCTGGGAAGTCGGTTCAACCATCAAGGAATTCTTCGGCGGTATTTCATCCCTAACAGGAGAACAGAGCCATCTATCAATTTCATCAATTCTTGGTGTTACTGGCCCTCTATTGGGAGAAAAGTTCTATTCCCGTGAAAGCATCTATGCAGACAGGGCTATTGTTTACGCAAGAGACCGTTTCATGTGTGCCTATTGCGGAAATGTACACGATGTAAGGAAATTGACGATTGACCACGTTCTACCAAAGAGCAAGGGTGGTAAAAACACCTGGGTTAACTGTGTCACTTCATGTGCTGGTTGTAACCAATACAAAAACGACAGGACACCAGAACAGGCAGGTCTACAATTGCTTTACGTTCCATACGCACCATCTGTGTTCGAAAAGATGATCCTAAAGAACCGAAAGATTCTAGGTGATCAGATGGATTACTTGATGGCTAGAGTGCCAAAAAACAGCAGGTTGCACCTGCACTAGGAGGAGTTTCATGGAAGGATTAGTGGTAGTAGTGGGAATCATAGCATCGATGATCGGTGCGATAGTTTTCGCGTTTAAAAAATATCCGATGCCGGATCCAAAAACAGACGGTAAGACCGAGTACATCGTACAAAGGTTTACTTCGAAATGGGTCAGGATGGGTGTCTACAAGTCCTTCGGTGTTGCTTCTATTCATGCGGAAGACCTGAAATTCATGAATCCAGATTTCAAATATCGAATCGTGACTGTGGTAGGCGGAAAGAGAGTTAAGGTCGATTGGATCTAACTCTTTGATCCTATTAGTATTATTACACTTTACTTTCTTTGTGGAGTGTAATATACTATTTCTGTAATGTGTTTGTCTTTATCATTAACTGTGAACCGAGAGGTACTTATATCATGTCATCAACCAAATACTTTCAACTCTACACCGTACTCAAAACTGCTGGTGCGACTGGTGCAACACCAGAACTGTGTGCCAAGACTCTCGGGTTTGCGGCGAATTCGGTAGCACCGTACATTCATGCCCTCCGTCACAAGTTTGGCGCCCAGATCACCTCCGTGCGCGCGGGCAAGACGGTCGTGGGCTATGTGCTGACTAATGCCGATGAACTGGTGGATGTGATCACCGAGAAGGGCAAGAAGCGTGGTCGTACCAAGGGTAGCACCAAGGTCAAAACCACCGTGGTAGCAACCAAGACTGTTACCGCGAAGAAGGAGAAGGTAGCAGTTGCAAAGACCAAAGCAACCAAGACTGTCAAGGCACCGAAAGTGGCTAAGGTCAAGGACAAGCCCGTGTTCGATGATGGTTCGGTGGCCGTTCTGGATCGTGACCTTGAGATTCTGGAGTGTTCCGACCGTGAACTGAACGATATCCGTAGCCAGCTAGGTCTGGCGTAATAAGGAACAAAACTATGGGTACCAGGTGCATTACCATTATTCTAGATGAAAGGGGTGATGAATTGGTACGAATGTACCGCCAGTTTGATGGTTACCCCGAAGGACATGGGCAGGAACTTGCAAGTTATCTGGACGGATTTCAGATAATTAATGGTATCGGTGTCGATGTACCGGAAAAGTGTGCCAACGGTATGGGCTGCCTCGCGGCCCAAATCATCACACATTTCAAAAACGATCATCCACTTGGCGGAATCTACATAGATTCGGTGAATGGTTCATTCATTGGTGTGGATTACATTTATACCATATATCTTGATGTTGGTAATATAAAAATTCGATGTCAATCAGGTGGTGTTCGTGTGCCGTGGCTTCTGTTTGAATGCACTCCAGCAGAATTTACAGAGAAAGCCAAAGAAACGCTTGTATACTAATGAATCCATACAACATCTTTTTCGACTATTTCCTAAAGGAACAGACCAAATTTCACCGCGACCATATGAGTGATATTGAAATATCACAAGACTCTTTCATCGAGGGGTTTGACAAAGGTCGTACATGGGAAAGATGGGAAATGACCAAAATGCTATTAGGCTATCCGACTAACACAGAAAAGGAAAGGGATATGCTATACGATATCATTCAAAAAATTGTCAATGGTGCGGAATCAGAAATCAGACTAAAGTTTGCTAAAAAGTGAATATCTTCTATCTACATACCACACCCAGGATCTGTGCCGAATATCATTGCGACAAACATTGTGTCAAAATGATTCTGGAGTATTGCCAGTTGCTATCGACCGCCCACCGCGTGCTGGACGGAAATCTGATAGTCGAACACAATCAAACAACCAATCGTCGTAAAAAAATGTGGAGGTTACCAGATGATAGAGATTCTGTTCTGTACAAAGCGACCCATATCAATCACCCATCTAATATATGGGTTAGAAGTAATCTCGACCATTATCGGTTTGTGTTTGATCTTTTATACTATCTAACGGACGAATACACCCGCAGATATGGTAAAAGGCATAAAAGCCGCGATCTGCTACCCTATCTACTTGACGCACCACACAACATTGACGTTGTTGAATGGTCTGATCCTCCGCAGGCGATGCCTGATGATTGCAAGAGGGCTGACACTGTTGAGGCATACAGGGACTTTTATGCTAAATATAAAAGCAGATTTGCAAAATGGAAATACACACAACAACCGGAGTGGTACGATGAAAAAATTCAGTCAATTTAGATCCGAAACAAAAACAGAGCAAGATGACGATAAGCCGATTGTCGGTTTTGCTGCTATCCGCAATACACCAGAGAATGATGCGATTGATGCGTCACTTTATGATGATGTTGAGGATGTTGAACCAAAAACAATCACTGGTTTTGCTGCTATCCGCAACACACCAGAAAATCATGCAATCGATGCAATGCTAAAGGATGTTGATTGATCAAGAATGTCGTATGCACATGAATTTTCAATAAATCTTCATCATTTCAACCATCTTGACCCAAACACCTTTCCGAAATCCCGCATTTCGGAGAGAAATGATTTCCTGGAACAGGAATATTTCGATAACTACGATGCAGTTTCACATCATGCCGGGCATTTCAACGACCGTTCGGTGGTTAATGCGAAGCACAAGTACTTCATAAAAAAGTACACTACCAATTCCAAGCCTATCAACAAACATCTACTGGACAACCACCTGTATCACGGAAACAGTGAGTTTCATGGTGATCATAAGGATGCTGTGGATGCACTTGACGATCTACTGAGCAACCATAAAAACGCATTGAAAAAAGATGCAGTGGTCTATTCTGGACTCGGCTCGACCATGTCTGCTAGACTCTCTGGCTCAGAAATCGGAGAAAAAGTTCATTTCCCAACATATACATCAACATCACTGATGCACGATGTTGCTAGAGGATTTGGTGATCCCATTCCCGGAAAAGAATCTGGTATAAAAGATCCAAGATATCACCACACACCAATTTATCATGTTGCTGCTTTCCACCTTCCGGAAGGTTATACAAAAGGAAAATATATCGCACCAGCATCTTCTTATAAGGGGATGTTTGACGATGATCATGAGCATGAATTACTGTTAAAGAGGAAACAGGATTTTCATCTTTTCGACAAAACGTTTGATCCCATCACCCATAGACTGTACCATCATCTTTCTCCGGAATGACATAATATGATATACTATGTTGACATTGACGGTACTATTTGCTATACTCCCAGAGTGGACGGAGAAAACCTCTATCACCAATCTGTTCCTATAAGAACAAGAATACATAAAATAAATCAACTGTATGATTCCGGCCATACGATTGTTTATTGGACGGCCAGAGGTGCATCAACAGGTATAGACCATTCTGAAATAACAGAAGCTCAATTGAATGACTGGGGTGCGAAGTATCACGAATTAAAAATGGGTAAACCAAACTATGACGTTTGGGTAGATGATAAGGCATTGGATTTGTTTGACTTTTTTATGGGGTGAATAGAATATGAAGGCTAAGCGTGTTGTTGTGACTCACGTTCGCAATGAGGAGTATTTGCTCAAGTGGTGGATTCCACATCACAAAGAAAAGTTTGATTTCGGAGTCGTGATTGACTACGGATCGACTGATGAAAGCATGGAACTGTTTCGAAAACATGTACCGCACTGGCAGATATTGCAATCATCCAACAAAGATTTCAATGCCGTTAACTGTGATATGGAAGTTAGGCACATTGAGGCCCAGATATTCAATGCGCTGCCTAGGTCATATGTAATTGCACTAAACTCCACCGAATTCCTCATAGGTGATACTTCTAAACTGGAAGTCATTCATATGAGGTCACAAAAACTTATCCCCTGTGATTCCATGGTTGATCCAATATCACTGGAAGGAGTCGAACCCAATTCAAATGTAAGTCTGATCAGACAGAGATTTCATGGAGTTCCTCTTGCATATGAAAACTGTCGGTTCAATCCACACAAATCACCAATGGATGTTGAGTATGAAAGACGCAAATTGGTCGATCCTGTATTTGCCAAAAACGTAGTCTATTGCAACCGCTGGATGAGAAGCCTACATAATTACAGCAACAACTATCTTGAAACATCCATGTATGGTGCCGGCCGACACTATTGGGGAACACCTTGCGAAGATTTCAGGATTCTGTGGTACGGATTTTCCCCATATACAGATAATCTGGTAAATAGACAGAAAGCAATACAGACTCAGATTCCTGAGAAAGACAGACTAGCTGGTAATGGTGGACAACACATCATTGATGATGAGAAATCTAAACATCGATTGAGGTTCTACCAAGAGTTTGCAATAGACATGAGTGACATTATTTCACGCTATGAGGACCTAACGCAATGAGAATTCTTATTATTGGTGGCTGCGGCTATGTAGGATCAGCCATATTTCGACACCTTGACAGACGCCGTGAGCATGTCATCGACACGATAGATTTGGAATGGTTCGGAAACCATTCCAATAAATGGAATATGTGTCATGACTTCGACACACTGACAAGTTCCATGCTATCAATTTATGATGTTGTTGTACACACAGCAGCACATTCTTCCGTTCCACTCTGTAAAGACATTCATGCATCATACGAAAACAACGTAACGAAGTTGCTGAATCTTGTCAAAAAAATGCCAGGCAAAAAACTGATCTATGCATCAAGTTCCTGTGTTTATGTCTCTTCAAATGTACCCCAGACGGAAGAATCACTCTCTGCTCCAATCGACGGACTGACACTCTCAAAGACTGTGTTGGATATGGCAATGCCTCTAATGGACATTGAATACTATGGTCTCAGATTCGGAAGTGTTAACGGCGCCGCACCTAACATGAGGTCTGATTTGATGATCAATTCGATGACATATTCTGGATTGGTAAACAAACAGGTCAACGTCTACAACGGCGATGCTATGAGACCAATCGTTTCCACATTCGACCTCGCCCGCGCGGTTGAGGCTATCATCGACTGTAAAGAAGATAAGAGAGGAATCTATAACGTCGCATCTTTCAATGAGAACATTCGCACAATAGGACAAACGGTTGCTGATGTGCTGGAAGTTCCTATGGTCGATAATGGAAACACACAGACATATGATTTCATGGTTTCTTCCGAGAAGTTCAAGAAAGCTTTCGATTTCGAATTTGTGTCTAATATTAAATCAATTGTCGAAAGTGTGATCACGCATGGTTTTGATGTTGGTTTTTCTAGAAGAGATTCTATTTAAGGAGTTAAAAATGGGTAGTAAAGTGAACAACAGGTGTCTTGTCTGCAATACACCGGTAGCATTTGAGTATTTGAATCTGGGGGACCAACCTCTCGCCAATTCATATCATAAAGAGAAATATCAATATGATATGAAAACGTACCCTCTACGCATGAAGGTATGTACAAGTTGCTGGCACTCTCAGTTATCCGAATCTGTCGATCCGGCTGAAATGTTTGAGCATTATCTGTATGTCTCAGACACCAGCAAAACTCTCAACGAATACTTTGAGTGGTGTAAGCAATACATTCTCACAGAAGTCTATGACGATATCGGCAATGTTAAGAATTGCTTGGAGATAGCATGTAATTCAGGACTCTTCCTTGAGAAGTTTCGAAAGGAAGGAATAGAATGTGTCGGTGTCGATCCGGCTAAGAACCTGAGGGAACTGTCTGTCAAGAGAGGTCTTGATGTTATTGTTGACTACTGGAACCAAGACGTTTGTGATACGGTAGTGAGAGAGCGTGGAAAGTTTGATTTGATTCTAGCCTTCCATGTACTACCACACGTTCAGGATCCTGTTGCTTTCGTAAAGACCTGTGCCGATGCACTGTCGGATAACGGAAGAATATTCATCCAAACCTCGCAATGTGATATGTTCCGCAACAATGAGTTTGATGTTATCTATCATGAACACTCATCCTATTTCACAGCCAGATCAATTCAAAAGCTGGCTGAAGTGTGTGGACTTAAGGTCTCTAGCATTGTAAAGACGGAGATTCATGGTATGTCTTACCTCTTCTCTCTGTCGAAAAATAAATCATCTTATGCGATAAACGATTTTATCAGACAAGATACTGCGATGGGAATCTATGAGAGGGACAACTATCGCAAATTTGGTGAGAAGGCTGATGAGATTCGTCAAAAACTTCTGATCGGACTCAACGATCTTAAGTCGGATGGATACACCCTGATAGGTTACGGTGCTGCTGCTAAAGGTATGACACTACTGAACTATATGGACTTCAAATTGGATATGATCATCGATGACAATCCAATGAAGCAGTCCTATAAGACACCTGGACAAAATATAACAATCTATCCTATCGATGTTCTGAAAACATTTGATCCGGGTTCCAAGATTTGTATCATTCCTCTTGCATGGAATTTCTTCAATGAGATTAAAGAGAGGATTTCAAAAACAATTCCGATGGAAGGTCTAGTATTCGTGCGTTACTTTCCGGATTACAACGAAGAACGAATCATTGAGGAGAAAAAACAATGACTATTAGTGTTATAACAGATTTTCCTGTTGCTTATGATTCGGATGACCATAAGTATCCGGAAGGAACGTGGATGGATAATAGCCTTCATATTCCCTTTGTGGATGAGGTGGAGACAACCTTTAGCGGACGTAAGATAAATTTTATGGACTTGGGTTGTGCAGGCGGTCAACTTGTCGTTGAAATGCATAACAGAGGACATATCGCGGTTGGACTGGAAGGATCCGACCACTCTATCAGTCCATCTTTGGATATGGTGAAGAAGATGGGTTGTATGCCTGCCGGCTATTCAAACTGGTTGAAGTATGGTAGAGATATCCTACACACCTGCGACGTTACTAAAGATTACACTGTTGTCATGGACGAAAATCCACTACAATTTGACTTAATCTCTTGTTGGGATGTGATGGAACACTTCTATCCGGAGCAGATAGGAACATTCTGTTCGATGGTGTCAAAACACCTAAAACCAGGCGGACTGTTCATTGCGACCATAGCACTCTTTTCATCAGGGAAGAATCATGGTGACACTTCCGAAATTCCAGAGACATTGGATTACCACAAATCAATCTTTCCAAAAAGCTGGTGGAGAATAGCATTGGAACACTACTTCGATGAGATGCGTTATCCCTTTGTGAATCTCAACAGGGCCGTTAATCATGAAGTAACCTACATCTATTGCGGTAGGAAGAAAGCATAATGATAGTTGCATCATGTCCTCTAAGAGTATCTCTTGTAGGTGGTTCAACCGATAGTCCCAAATACATTGAGAAATATGGTGAAGGATCTGTCATCAGTTTCCCGTCAACACTGAGGACATATGTTACCATACACCAAGATGTTTTCGGTACGAACTCAATCGACCACAACTACAACATAAGCTATTCCAAGAACGAAAGAGTAAAACACGTTTCACAGATACAAAATGAACTGGTGAGACATTGCTTTGAGCATTTGAATGTGGATAGAATCAACTGTTCGCTTGTTTCGGACATATATTCTTCCGGTTCTGGGTTAGCCTCTTCTTCCTCCTATCTTCAAGCACTCATCAAAGCAATCTATGTATGGAGAGAGGAGTCTATCTCCGAATTCCAAGTATGTGGAATAGCAGAGAAGATAGAGAAGAAATTCAATCCTCTTGTTGGAAGACAAGACTTCTATGGTAGCATGGGAGGACTTAAGAGAATCCACTTTCATCGTAATGGAACAGTTAAATTTGAGTACTTGGACACAGAATTGTTCCGTAGCATGGATATGTACTTGATGTACACAGGAATACACAGAAGTTCTACTGCGGTTTTACAGAGCATCGATATAGACAAATCGGCACAGTTATACAACGACTGCGAAGCTCTCTACAATGCTATTACCATGAATGATATGTGCGAATTTCATAATGTTATGAAGAATTCATGGGAGAACAAGAAGAAAACAAGTCCGTTGATTTGTCAAAATCCAACTCTGATGGAAATGGATGAAAGACTGAATGCCGATAACGATGTTATTTCACACAAACTCTGTGGTGCCGGTAATGGTGGTTATTTCCTAGTTTTCGGATGGAAAAATGTTGATTTGATCAAGAAGTATGATACAATGAGAAGGATAGATATTTCCGAAACTGGCTTAAAATGGGAGAATTTGAAAAATGGTTTTGCAAGAATATAAAGACTGTCTGAACACGATAAAACAGGAAGACCTCGACTATCTAAAAATGTACATCAAATCTTCCAAGAATATAGTAATACTTGGAAATGGTGGAAGCAGTGCTATTGCGTCACATAGAGCCTTGGATTACACCAAGATGATGGGTAAAAATGCAATCTCCTTTGATAGTTCGGCCAGACTTTCCTGTTATGCGAATGACTATGGATGGGACAATGCTTACCTCCAATTTCTAAAAGAGTTTGGAAGTTCTTTGTCATTAGTCATATTGATTTCTTCATCCGGCAACTCAACAAACATCCTGCGTTGTGCAGAGTGGTGCCGCGATAAGAAATGGGATATGATCACTCTGTCCGGTTTCAAATCGGACAATAAGCTTCGATCACAATTCGCGCAGGATTCTCTAATGCACTTCTGGATTCCATCCGAGGACTGGGGTGTTGTCGAATGCTTGCATGATATGATACTCCATTCCGTGGTGTAAATCTTATGATAGACAAACTCACGCAATTATACAAATCCAAAAAACAAATAGGAATCGTAACCAGTCAGTTTGACTTATTACATGCTGGACATACTCTCATGCTATCTCAAGCAAAGTCCATGTGTGACTTTCTACTTGTGGCTTTGCACAACGACGCCTCGGTGGAAAGACATAATAAAAGCAAACCAGTCCAGAGTCTAGTCGAGAGGCAGATACTTCTGTGGTCAAATAAGAATGTTGATGGTATTGTCACTTATAATACGGAGAAGGACCTGGAAGAAATATTGACAGTTTTTCCCTTGAATTACCGCTTCGTCGGTGAGGATTACAAGAACCACTCTACTTGCACCGGATGGGAAATCTGTAATAAGAGGAAGATAATCATGATAACACTGTCCAGATCACACAACTACAGTTCTTCCGGGTTAAGAAAACGAATAGTGGAATCCGAAAGAGGTCAATGACCTCTTTTTTTTGGTCTGAGGAAACATAAATAGATCATATCCAACAACACCAGTGATCTATTGATGAAAAAATACAGTCTATTCAGAGAAGAAATTGAACCTTTGCACATGAAGAAGCATTCTTCCATCAATGCAATTGCAAAAAAGCACAAAGTCTCCGTCAAACATATAGTGGCTCAATTGACCAAAGGAATAGAGGTTGAGCATGAACACACCAACAACCATGATATGGCTAGGGACATAGCCTTAAACCACCTGGAAGAGATTCCAGACTACTACACAAGACTCTCCAAGATGGAGAAGAGTGCGCTACATGAAGTCTATCAAGATGAGCATGGTGAAGATTTTGACGATTTTATCGAAAAAAAGAGAAGGAATACGGCTCATTTTGAGCCCGGACAATCATTCAATCGCGCACAGGAATATTACTCCGAAAAGAACGTAGAGCATCACCATCCATACTTACAAAATTTAGAAGAACCTCTAAAAAAAAGTCTAAAACAGCATTCCGTTGATTCTTCGACACTTAACGCGCATCTGTTGGGAATGCCAATAAAGATGAATGATTATTTCTTCCATAAAGAACTGGTTCCTAGAAAAGAGCATCTGGATAAACTACTGAATTCTCCTGATGCTAAGACCAACGGACCTATCACCACATATTCCGGAATAAAAGAGAAATTTGCAAATGCTCTAATGGGGAAAGGAGTCGGTGCTACTGTTCATTTTCCTGCATACACATCAACGTCTGTCAAACCAGATATAGCACACGGATTTTCTTCCTATGTTAGACATCCTATAATAGGACAACAAAAGCATGTTCTAGTATTTCATCTACCTGAAGGATATCACAAAGGTAAATTTATAGCACCACATTCAAATTTCCGATCCGAGAGGGAGTTCCTTTTGGGTAGGAATCAAAAATTCAAAATCACCAAGAGGACAAAGCCCGCGTACGGTTACATCTATCACCACCTTGAACCAATAGAAGATAAACTGGAAGAATACTATTCCATAAAAGGCATGCCTACCAAAAAATATGATGATGTTAAGAGTTCATTTGTAGATGATACAATAAATCATAAATTCTATTCCAATACCCAGAACCTCATCAATAAAACCAGGGAACAATTAAAGGCATTTCTGGATAAAGGACAGTTGAATCATCACAGAGAAAATCTGGAGAAAAACAACACAGAACATCAGGATTGGTTGCATCAAAATTTCGTGAAGGAATTGACAAGGTACACTCAAGGAAGTTCTGGAATTAATCTAAAACTTGTTGATGACCACATTGCGCGCAAGCCAATAGACTATACAGAGCATAGACCATTCGTATCTCTATCCGAGAGATTTCTGGTTCATCCAACGAACGCACTGAAAAACAAATTAACGGTGTACTCTGGACTTGGTAGGATTATGGGTGGAAAAATGAAGGATGCTAGACCCGGTGATACTTTGCATAACCCAGCATACACATCAGCATCAATCAGTTTTCCTGTCGCTAAAAGTTTTGCTATAAGCCAGGACACCGAGGCATTACCGGATTACAGAGACATGCATGATGGTATGCACACTTTCAAGCACTACAACTCTCCATACATGGCAGCGTTCCACCTTCCCAAAGGATATCACGGTGGAATGTACATCAATTCTCATTCACATTACGGGTTTGCTTCACATGAATGGAAGGATCAACCAGCATCACATGAACATGAGTTCCTGTTGGAAAAAGGACAGAAATTCAAATTTGTCGGTAAATCCTACCTAAACGCAGATGGACACAATCTATTTCACATTCATCACTTCATTCCATTGGACTATCACCACAAATGAAAAAGGTACTAACACTAAAAGAATACTTCCTTAAAGGCAAGACTGTGAAGGACAGAGATTCCGCTATGGATTATCTCTACCGCAATAAAGAACTTGGCATACTCAGTCTGGACACCGCCCGTGGTCAGAGTGCTAACTACAGAAATAAAATCTTGAACAGCGGCCAATTAGATCACCACAGGAAAAATCTAGAGACAAACCAGACTGAACACAGTGATTACAACCACAAACGTTTTATAGATAATCTTTATGAACACACTTTGAGCAGTTCTAGTACAAATAAAAAGTTGCTTGAGGAATACAGAGAAAATGCTCCGCTTTATCATAATAATATAAGTCCCTTTGTCGAGTTGTCTCCCAAGTTTCTGGCCCATCCAAAAAACGCATTAAATAAAAAACTGACGGTATTCTCTGGATTTGGAAGTAAATTCAGAAATGAAGTTTCGAACAATCTATCTCCAGGTGAAAACGTTCACTTTCCCGCGTATACATCCGCATCGATTGATCATGGAACAGCGAGTGGATTCGCAGGAATATACAAACACGGTGAAGAGTCAAAATATAAGGATTATAGCGAGGTTGACTCACACATAGCGGCTTTCCACCTTCCCAAAGGATATCACGGAGGAATGTACATCAACTCCCACTCAAGATATGGTGAAAGGAGTCCAAATCGTTATAAGAATGACGATGAGTATGAGTTCCTGTTGGAGAAAGGCCAGACTTTCAAATATGTCGGTAAGACATTTCATTCAAGGCCGGAAATAGCAACCATTCAACACATTCATCATTTTATTCCGTTGAATCACACAACTCCAAAGAAATCACTTGAAGAATCGTTCACAACAAAGTTTACAACACCGCTTCATGATTACTTGAAGAAAGGAAGCCGCAATACACCGGACTGGCATGAGCATTCACCAGAACTATTGCACAACGAAATAAAAAAGAATCTGAATACCGTAGCGAAACATTCCGAATTAATGTACTTTGATATGCCGGAAGAAAAAACAGAGGCTTTGCATGACTACACACACTCATCAGTAATATTGAACAAGTATCTATTGAGACAGCACCATAAAAAAACATTGAAAGGTCGGTTATCCGGATTAATGGATTTTCAAGGTAATCTAGAACATTTGATAGATTTAAGATTGTATGGTGGACGCAAAAAACTGAATGACCATATAAAAACCATATCGTCAGCGTTTGAAGGTAACGAACACGCATTACCGTCTAAGATGACCACATATTCCGGTATCAGATCGAAGGGGTTCGCTCAAAATCTGCACCATTCCAAAGATGGTGCTATCATTCATATGCCAGCATTCACATCGACTTCACTGGATTTGACTAAAGCCTCGGATTTTTCCAAGTCATTTGACCACGGAGACAATTTTAAAAATACTAAGCACGTTCTGGTTTTTCACCATAAAAAAGGATTCACGGGTGGTTTGCATATAAGGGGAGTCTCCAAATACTTCAATGAGAATGAATTTCTGTTGGACAAAGATAGAAAATTCAAGAAAGTTGCGACTAGAATCAGGTCCACACCTTCCGGAAGTAAAACTATATACCACCACCTAATAGCACATGATGAGGATTAACTATGCCAACCTATGTTTTCCGTGATACGAACACTGATGAGATTTTCGAAAGGTTCATTTCAATTTCCAACAAAGAAGCCTTCATGAAGGAGAATCCACACATACAGCAAATCATCACACCAACAGCACTGGTTACAATGTCCGGTAGTCTTGATGGTAAAACCGATAATACTTGGAAGGAAGTTCTGTCTAAGATATCCGAACAGAATCCTTCCAGTCCATTGGCTGACCGATATGGTAAGAAAACCATCAAAGAGGTCAAGACCAAAGAAATCATACATAAACACCAAAAAATACAAAAGGAGAGAAAGTCTGTTAAACGATGACGCTTCTGTCGATCTTTGCGATTTAATCCAACCAACCAAAGCGCCTTCGTGCGCTTTTTTTATTTCTAAGGATATCATCAAATGTCAAAGAGAAACAAAACTCCAACCAACCAACATCACGACCATTTTTCCATTCGAAACATTCGTCCTATAACCAAAAATCAGCAGGTTACCTTTGACGAATACTGGAATGGTAGAAATCTGTTTCTGCATGGTATGGCTGGAACAGGTAAAACATACATCTCACTCTTCCTAGCCCTCAAGGATATTTTATCAAGAGACGGAGACTATAAACGTATAATCATAGTGCGAAGTGCTGTTCCATCAAGGGATCAAGGATTTATGCCAGGCAATCTGAAAGAGAAGTCCAGAATGTATGAGGATCCTTACAAGGAGATATGTGATGATCTATTTGGTAGGGGTGATGGTTATGAAATACTAAAAATGAAGAAATTAGTAGAATTCACCACAACATCTTACCTGAGAGGTATGACTTTCAACGACTCAATCATCATTGCCGATGAGATTCAGAACTTTTCATTTCAAGAGTGTAATACTCTAATTACAAGAGTCGGTAACAATAGTAAAATTATATTCTGTGGTGACCTGACTCAGGACGATCTGACATCCGAAAGGAAAAAGGAATACTCTGGTATTAACGATTTCACTAAAATAATAAAGCGTATGAATGCGTTTTCATTCGTTGAATTTGGAACGGACGATATCGTTAGAAGTGATCTGGTGAAGGAATATCTAATAGAGAAATATAATCTCGGATTGTAACTATTTCACTTGACAGGACTTAGTGGAACCATTATACTATCGGTGTGCCGAATAAGAATGGTTGGATTCCACTAGGTCCTATTGGTTCCATTGAAACCTTTCCTTCCATTCTGTGAACCACTTATCACTTCAGGATTCTATTAAATTGATATATACTCCTTGGTGTGTTACAATGGTTACGTTCTATTTTGATTTATTAACTACAATTGGAGAAGATTATGAAAACCTTTCTAAAAACGATTGCGATGATTGCTGTGATGAGTTTTGCTTTCTTGAATCCGGGTGCTCATGCGGCAACTCTGGCAATGGTTGGTCAGCAAGATGAACTTGTTGCCCATGGAACTGGATTGCTTCCATCACAGGAAGCAGAGTGGGTTAGTACCGTTCTGGGCCGAACTGTCAATATCAATTATGTCGATCAGTCATCTGCTGGTGATTGGCATCAGGTGATCGATGCAGTTGACCTATGGGCATATGAACTTCAGCCGGGTAATACTCCTGAGTACTATGTACTGAAGCTGGGTGTCGGTAATAGCGGAGCGGATAACTTCTATCTATTTCGAAATGTTACAGAATTCAACTGGGCAGTAATCAGCATGTCTGAAATGGCCAGCGTATTCGATGACACCAAGAATGATTGCCCTGCGCGTGGGAACTGTCTGACCTTTAACGTGGGTCGTATCAGTCACATTAGTTCTGTTGGATCTGTTCCACTGCCTGGCACTCTTGGTCTGATGGGTCTTGGTCTTGCTGGTCTTGGCTTTGTACGCAGGAAGCAAACTGCGTGAGCTATCCATTTGATCATGAATTCATTGATGTACCTAAACTCCAAAGAGAAAATGCTGTAGATGGTAGGCGAGTCTACACGGACGGAATCGACAAGTTTGTTTCCGTCACTACAGCACTCTCTGGATATAACAAAGCTGGAATAGATAAGTGGAAGAAAAGAGTCGGAGAAGAAGAGGCTGCTAAGGTCTCCTCCTTCTCAACTTCAAGAGGAACCGCATTGCATGAGGCATGTGAGAATTACCTCAAGAACGTTCCATACAATCAACTTGAAATGATGCCTCATGTCAAATCCCTTTTCAATAATATGCGAAGGGAATTGAACAAAATCGACAGAATTCTCTGTCTGGAAACACCACTCTTTTCAAGGAAACTGCGTCTAGCAGGGACGGTGGATTGTATTGGTTACTATGATGGAATACTGTCTATCATTGACTTCAAGACTTCGCGCAAAAAGAAAAAAAGGGAGTACATTCAGCATTACTTCCTCCAATGTGCTTGTTATGCTATCATGCTGGAAGAAATGACCGGTAAGAGACCTGAGAAATTGGTACTCATCATCGGTGTCGATGAAGATAATACCTCAATGGTATTCGAAGAACCGTTCAATGATGCTATTGTCGAAGAATTGACTGCTTACGTTGAGCAGTATCTTTTAGAGAACCCCCTCTAAAAAACTGTGCATTTCCGCACAAATAAATAGACTTTATGAACTCTAAATAAGTGCCCACTAGGTACTTATAGTGAGATTCCATTACAAATGGAAATTGAAAACAACCCCCACAAGGAGAATACGACGATGAAAATTTACACCAACAACACTGCAATGACTGATAAAGAAACTTGCATTTTCTGCACTGTAGCCGCGATTCTGGCTATTTCAATAGTAGTAACACTAGTTGCTGCATTGGTCTAACAAATACAGTTTTGCGCTTTCAATCCTTAGTATGAGAAAAATGCTAATGCAAACCTTAGATAGAAAGGAGTCTTCCTATGAAGAAACACCTCAACAAAGTTTGCAGACCCATCCAACTATTGGTTCTAACGGTCTGTTTATTCTGTTTCGCCCATACTGAATCTCAGTATGATTCCGACACTTTTGTACCCTATGTCGCTCTTGCGAACAAGGTACAAAAACAACCAGAAAGGCAAGTATCACAAGCTGATGTTTCCTGTCTAACTCAAAATATCTATTTTGAGGCTGAATATGGTAACTACAACGATAAGTTGGCCGTAGCAACGGTCACGCTTAATCGTGTTCGTGACGATAAATTTCCCAAGTCTGTGTGCGCCGTGGTCTGGCAGAGAAGGGGTCACCGATGCCAATTCAACTGGACTTGTGACGGTAAATCCGATAGGATCAAGTATCCTAACAAGTATGCTGCATCCCTGCAAGTGGCCAAGGAAGTTTTGCATTACGACAAAAGATCCTCTATAATTGGCAATGCGCTATTCTTTCATTCAAAGCGTGTCCGACCTGGTTGGTCATATCGAATGAGAAGGGTGGCCAACATTGGCCAACACATTTTTTATGAAAGGAGACACTGAATGCCCACAATGGACGAGAAGAATACTTTCTCTAGCAGAATACTGGAAATATGTTCAGTCGATAAGCTTACATGCATAGAGGCTATCGTTGAACATTGTGAAAAAATGGGACTGGAGATAGAAGTTGCTTCGACTCTTGTTAATGATGTACTCAAATCTAAACTATATGAAGAAGCTCAAACACTTCGATACATCGAAAGGACCTCAAGACTTCCTGTATGATTTCAAATTTATTTGATGAAAGCGGAATTCATAATGCCTTTGAGGTATTCGAAACGTTCCAAGCATTGAAATTGCACTTCACAACAACCTCATATGATTTCTTTAAGTATGGTGGAAAAACAAGGTTTAAGGAAGAGTCCTTTCTAAGAAGGAAGGACAAAAACTTCTACTATCGTTTGTCCAGAAAGCTTAGAGGGATCAATGAGGTTGAGTTCGTTGTGTCTAATCTGATAGAAAACGAATCACTTTGGATCAAGGATTTACTTGATGTTTCTGCTATGAACGTGTATAATGAATGGAAGAAACGCAACGAATCTCTCTCATACGTTTTCAACAATGATCTGACTAAACTTACAGAAGAAAAGTCATTGAGAGAATGTTTTGCTGTGATAGACGGTGAATATCCTATCGCACTGGTCAAATTGATGCATGGTGAACTGTGCATCGAAACACTAGTCATCATAAACAAACTCACCCATTTTCTGGAATCCTGGGATAAAAAGATCACGGATGATCTGATCTATCCCAAACTATCCTTGAAGGTAAAGAAATACACCAATTTCGTTAACTTTGATGAGGATAAGATAAAAAAAATAGTGAAGGAACACCTTTGAAAACATTATGTGCCTGGCTATATAATGGATACACTATGTCATTTTGGATAATACGCAATACAAATATACAACACATACGAGGATACGAATATGAATCTAGCAAGTCTCAAAAAATCCAATTCCCTGGATAAACTCTCAAGAGCCCTTGAGAAAACAAACGAACCCAACAAAAAAGTATCTGATGACCGATTCTGGCAACCAGAAGTCGATAAGACTGGTAATGGTTATGCTATCATCCGATTCCTGGATGCACCTGCTGTTGATGGTGAGGACGGTCTTCCTTGGGTACAAATCTGGTCACATGGCTTTCAAGGTCCAGGTGGTTGGTACATCGAAAACAGCCTGACAACTCTTGGTCAACAGGATCCGGTGAGTCAGTTGAACTCTAAACTCTGGAATTCCGGCACTGAGGCCAACAAAGAAGTTGCCCGTAAACAGAAGAGGAAGTTGAACTATATTTCCAATATTCTGGTTATTCAGGACTCCAAGCATCCGGAAAACGAAGGCAAGGTGTTCCTGTTCAAGTACGGAAAGAAAATCTTCGATAAGATCAATGAAGTTCTTACTCCTCAGTTTGAGGATGAGAAGCCGTTGAATCCTTTCGATTTCTGGAAGGGTGCGAACTTCAAGTTGAAGATTCGAACTGTCGAGGGTTATAGAAACTACGACAAGTCCGAGTTCGATGTTCAATCTGCCGTGTTCGACGGTGAAGATAAGAAAATCGAAGAGGTTTGGAAGGCTTCCAACTCCCTCAAGAGTTTCCTTCTACCCGAGAACTTCAAGTCATTCGATGAACTTGAAAAGAGGTTGAATCTGGTGCTTGGTGCAGGTGGTGCAGTAGCGAAAGCCGCTGTGAAATCATCTGATCCGACAGAAGATGCTCCTGCGATCAGGACATCCAAACCGCGTGTCACTGCTGAATCGGTTGATACCGAAGAAGATGTTGATATGGACTATTTCCGAAATCTGGCCAATACCGTCGATGACGATATTCCATTCTGATTGAGCGTTGTAGTCGAGTCGAAAATGCGAGGCATAAACACCCTCGCATTTTTTTTAGATTGTTCCCATCGTTGTAAATGCTGATGGATGGGAAAAGTCCTTAGCCAAGGCTCTTGTAAAAGCAGATTCTGCGACACGCACAGCGGCATCAGCTAACCTCTTTTCTACTGTTGGTCTTTGTGGTGCTTGTGGTGATGATATATTAGGTGCATTAACGACCACAGGTCCACTTCCATTTTGTGCATAGACTTCATCGCGTTCCCTTTCCATTTCTCTTGTTCCAGAATCTACCAATTCACCTGTCTGGTTTGGTTTCTGCAATAGTTTACCCAATCCACTAGAAACAAGATCGCCTGCAACAGAGCCCAACAGGGCTCCTTGTGGTCCCATTTTATCAAGCAGTTTATTCGATACCAATTGACCTGCTATTCCACCTGCAAGAGTAGATAGGAGTCCTCTGTTTGCTCTCTCCGGTAGACCATTCACTCCACCGGCCGTCGGTTGTATTGGAGGTGCGTACGGTCCTCTATTAGATGTGTTGTCAGCCGCCAACACCATTCCGACAGGAGTGGGAATGCTTGGAGTCAAACTGGCCGACTGTGTGCTGGTTTCTCTCATTGCTATTGCTGTTGCTTCAGGAGGAGCTTTCATTCCTTCAAGTTCTGGAACCATGTTTCCATTAGCCGCATACTGTTCAGCGACCTTACCAACCTTATTGTAGAGTATATCCCTTACTTCACCCAATGTTCTAGGATTAAGATCGGAATCATAGAAGATGCTAGGATTGCTAGCCGCCGCGGCTGGCAATAGACTAACTGCTGGTGTGTTTGGATCATTCTGAAATAGTATCCTGGCTCCTCCTGGTCCCAAGAAGTGAGATGCGTAAATTGATGTTGGATTTACTGGTATTCCATTAGACTCAAGCAATTTGGTGTTCTCTCTGACATAAAGAGCCGCGCCTATTGCGTTTGCCATTGGATCAGTTACGCCTTTTTCTAGAACAGGAAACTGCTTTGAGTATTTGGAAACCATATCGTTCCATGTTCCCTTTGTCATCTGGAACAAACCTTTTGCTGATGATCCGCTGGCTTGGGCATCAGCTTTAAACATGCTTTCCTGTCTGGCCATAGCCAACATCAAAGAAGAATCAACTCCAACGGCCTTTGCTGCTGTTTCTATCACGTTTTTTATTGATGCATTACCACTAGCTGCCATTATGCCGGATGTGCTGTCTATGGAGCCTCGACCTGCCATTAGCGCATCATATACTGGATTTGATGGACTTGAGAAACCTGGTGATTTGGCTAGAAGAGTATTCTTCTCATATTCATCCGGATCGAATAATTTTACATTTGACCTTTTCTTGGCTTTCCTGGAAGTATCAATAACCTTGGCTTGTGCAACCTCGGATACCTGCATGAATTGTGCGGCGATATCTCTGGCCTTATTAAGTTTATCAACATCAACTTCTGTGCTATCGACCTTACCCTCATCATATTGTGCTTGCTCATCTTCGTCCAGATCATTAAACATTTCCCAGTAGGAGTAGACTTCATAAATTAAAGAGAGTGAAAGTCCTATTGATACCAATGATCCGATCCAGCCTGCTATAGGAACAGTGGCCAGTCCTGCTGAAAGGGCTAATCTTCTAAGAACTTGTTGACCTAGTTTTTTTGGTGCCTTTCTGGCCAAAAACATTAGGAATCTGGACCATTTCTTTTTGAAAAATGGATCAGTAGAGTTTATAGCAGAAACAGCGCCTCTAGCAGCCTTGCCTGGTGCTTTAACTATAGCAGATGCGGCCGATTTCGCTCCAGATTTTATTCTTCTACCGGCCGCCGCTAGTAATCCTCCACCAGCGGCGGCAGCACCGGCTGCACCAGGAATAGCACCGGCTAAAATTCCACCAGCAGCACCGGCTGCGCCTGATCCTATAGAGCCAAGAATTCCACCTCTATTCTCGGATCTAATGTCATCTAATATAGAGAAAACCTCTTGGAAGTTGTCATTTGTTTCCATTCTCATCAGAGTGACTGGACTATTAGCCGCATCCATCATCTTTTCAAGTTTCGACTCTTCTCTCTGCTTTGCCGGAGTTCTTGAGAGAATGACCTTGTCCAAAGTCTTGTTGATTTTAATAAGTTCTTTATTGGTAGTGATGGCATTGGATATAAGCGTCGGAAGAGTATTCTTCTTCATGAAACTCACATCCCTATCCATCATCTTTACTTTAGCCTGTATATCGTCAATCTTCCTTAAAAAGGTACTGTTAGCCGTGATGGTTGCTTTTGGAGATGCATTGGTAGAGTTTTTCTTTCTATCTCCCTTCTGTTTTTCGTAAATAGCTCCCACAATCCTATTCATGGACCTAAGAGTTGATTTGACCTCTTTGTTGTCCTGCTTATACTTCTCATAGAATTTGGACAAACCCCGATCCACCTTATCTATTTTCTTGGTGTTTTCCTTGAGGTTTAGTTTGATCCTATCGATAGGATTGTTGTTTTGTTTGATCATTTCCTTTTTCTTCTGCCTCTATTGCTTTCTCTTTCTATTTTTTCCATTCTGAGCCTTTCTGTCTCCTCCTTTATCAAACCGCTCAAGAGAGTGACTACAATCTGTCTTTCCCATGGCATCATATTTTCTAGGTCGCTATAGTTATATTTGTGGTGTTGTACCATTCCAAAATTCGTTCGAATAAAATTCTCCAGTGTATCATGGCCAACACTCAGATAAAAAAACTGAACAGGTCCTCCGCAAATATCTCATGTGTATAACCGCACTTTTTACACTGTATTGTTTCCTTCAACGTGACCCTCGGCTGAGTCTGGAAAAACCTTTCTAGTTCGCCGATCTTATCTGTGTCCAATTCATCCAAAAATTCCATCAATTCTTGTTCGCTTGAGTTCTCATACACAGAATCCTTGTCAAAAATACATTCGATGTTGTTGATGATGGTTTTCTGTAATGCTGTGTAACCATCCAGTTCAGGATCCATTACCACCGAAGTTGTCGGATATTTCATCCGAATACCAATGTCATCGGACACCTTAATGACATTCGTGTGTCCTTCGGGAACAGTAAAATCTACCTTGGTCAAATCCAGTGCATATTCTTGTGTATGACCACATTCTTCTCCTGTCTCTTTGTTTATTACATTCTGACAGTTCAGTGAGAGTTTAGCTGAATCACCCAACGATTTCGTTCGGAGATAGATGAAGAACATTTCTATGTCGAACAATGGAAGCTTATCAACGTCCAGCTCCTCGCAGCAACAATTCGAAACTATCTGTTTGATAGTATCTGTAATTTCCTTTATGTCATTGGACTCTTTCGCCATCAGGAGCAATTTCTCCTCTTTGACCAAGAAAGGTCTGAATTTCACCTTCCTGTCCAGAGATTTCAGATATATCTCATAAACTGGGTATTGTATTTTCGGTAAAGCCATAGTAATTGTCTCCTTAGTACATCGTAATTGCATTCATCATTTTAAAACGGACCCCTTTGGGTGTAAACATATTTACCGGTGTTGGTAACGGCACTCTCCTGAGGTCTATCTACCGGAATAGGCTGGTTTATTTTACGGACAGGTGGTGATGTGCTTGCTGTTCTTTCTATCTGATCGACAACAGGGCCGAAATTATCGGATGAAGTTTGTATGTTGGTCCATTTTTCATACTTCATCGTCACGCTCAATTTATTGATTGAATCGTCCTGCCAGTTAAGTTGTATAGGTGAAGTTGAATGTGGAAAAGCACCCAGTAGCTTAACATGATGAGCCACTTCCAATTTGGCATTGTAAGTCTCGGAGAAAATCTGAGAAACCTCTCCCCTACTATCTCTGTCTCTATAAAGAATGCTGTCTCTTCCTGGTTCTCCAGGAACATTCAATTCATTTCCATACCTGTTCAGGTTAGGTGCTGCTGTTTCAAGATATTGCTTTATCTCTACCGAACCATAATACTCATCACAATATCTGGCTAGGAAATCTCCCTTCGGTAGAATGTATGACATCCATACATCAAAAAACTGTTTTTCCCACATGTCACCGGCACAGATAAAGGTCAGGTTTACATCACTGAATTGAGGAGTAGATGCTACTGGATATATCGATCCATACACCCTTGCGTCGATGGAATTGATTGTGTATCCAGGAAGTTCAGCATTCTCACATTGGAATCTGAGAGTTTCGGAACCTTTTAGCACATTTGCCAGCGCGGCCGGTGGATTAATAATAACCTCAAACTTAGAGGCTTTTGAGAAGTCTCTATGCTTTGCGAAATGGACAAGAAAATCGTCAACGTATGACATTTAATTTTAACCTCTGTAGACCATCTGTTCAATAGGAAGAAATATCGCGTTCTCCCAGTTGTCTGGTTCTATGTAAATTATGGAAGACATTATGTGATTGTTCAAATACCTCTTCACACAAGTCTCAAATATTTTGTATTTTCTGGAAGCATTGAGTGTCTCATATGAGAGTTTAAATCTGGTAGAATCATCATATTTAGTGTTGTTTATGAAATCGTGTAATAGATCCAACAACCAAAGTCTTGCATATGGGTCCAGATAATGCAAATTCAACCCAAGGAATCCATCGGGATAGGTTTCCATTGGAATAACAAGAGGAAACCTATCATAGACTGGTAGGGTTTCTTTGTATTTGGGATCATAGTTGAATATGTACATTCTTCCCACAAGGGTCTGTCTTGTCGCCCTTGCCGGATCGTTAAGTACGTTAGCCCTGTTTGTTGGTATTTTCAGTGTGCGGATTTTACCGAATAGCCACGATCTGGCCATCTGCGATCTTGGACGGATACCAGCATCCGTCATTTCTTTTTTGAATTTGTCAAATAGTGATGGCATTATTTCTTCCTACCAAAAATTTCGTTTTCCGTCATTACCCGAAATTGCCATCCTCTTGATTTGCAATATGCTTCCGCTGCATTCCATTTTGCTTGATTGACACCCCATGTCATAACCTCATTGAGGTACGCCTTGGTCACTTTTGACCTTTTGGTAGGTTCCACAGACTGTTTGAATGGCTTTACTTCTATCATTACACACTCATTGGGTGTTCGAAACCAGAAATCTGGAAAGTACCTGTGTCTCTTGTTGTCTACGGGAGAAATGTATGGTACAATAATCTCTTCGGATGACCATTCCAGGACCATAGGATCATCATCGAGGTGGGTCATAACCCTCCTCTCCCACAGACTCCTGTACCAAATATTTGTCGGGTCACCGGAGTATTTTTTTGGATTCTTTGGTGAAAATCTTCCTGAATAAGCCATCTATTGTTTCCTGAAACTAGTATAAATATTTAGTCTAGATTCATAAAGATAAAGGTATAACAGGATGTTCATTTCAGATGCGTTGGTTTCACTGGGAGACCCGGATAGCGGTGCAAGAGTCAGAGGTCCACTGAAGGACTTGGAACTCAACAAATATCAAACATCAGAGGCTTTGGTGTATCCTCTTGTGCTTCGGGAATCCACCAGAAACGATGCAGCATACAAACACTACATCAGATTCAACATTAATATTCCAGAAAGATCCAAGTACAAAAAGACGGGATTCGGTGGTCCTACCGAAGAGGCTGGAGTAGCAGATTGGAATCGCTTTCTTGACAAAAGCCAATTGGGTGCAAGCTCAGATGCTATATCGGGCATACATGCGGGAATCGCTGGAGGTGTACTTGAGGGATTTGATCAAATAAGGTCAAAATTAACTGGTAAAGTCGATGAAACCTCAATTTTTAAAAACTCAATGAGTTTTCTGTTAGCCGGATTGGACGTTACACGAAAAACGAAGAGATTGGCTCAATCAATCACTCTATATGTGCCCGATTTAGTACAGCAAACTATTGCCAATAAGTATGACGAAGTTAGCATGACAGATGCTCTAGGAAGAGCAGGTTATGCAGTGGGTGTTTCCCAAGCAGGCGGCTCAGTGATAGATGAATTTAAGAGCGGAAATGCTATGAATATTTTCGGTAAGGGTGGAACAGGTAACGACAAGATAAAATCCACCATAGCGGAAGGATTAGGAAAGGTAGCGGCTGAATCTGGTATTTTTGGATCCGGTATCGAAAGAGTTGCACTAGCATCCGTAGGAACAGCAATCAACCCACAAGTAGAAGTACTGTTCCAAACGGTTAGCAACAGGACATTCCAGTTTGATTTTAGATTTCATCCTAGATCACAGCAAGAAGCAAAAGAAGTGCTGGAAATCATCAAAGCATTCAAATTTCATTCAGCACCAGAACTACTAACAGAAGAGGGTGGTGGAAGATATTTCATTCCACCTTCCGAATTTGATATCCAGTACATGTTCAATGGAGCAGAAAACAGGGCATTGCCAAAGATTTCCACCTGCGTACTGGAAGGTATCGATATAAACTACGCACAAGGCGGACAATTCACATCTTTCGATGACGGTATTCCGGTAGATATCTACATGGTATTGAGATTCAAAGAAGTGGAAATCATTCACAAAGACCTTGTGACACAGGGATACTAATATGGCAGGATACTTCTCAGCATTCCAGAAAATATTGTATTCTATGGACGATAATAATCTGGCACCTGTCGCTGTGACTAATATACTCCAGCGATCATCTTTTCTTAGAGAAATCACAGAAAATGTGTCCTATTCCTATGAGTATTCCATAAAGGACGGTGAGACAGCAGAGATTATTGCCGACAAACTCTACGGAAGCGCAGACAGGCATTGGATAGTACTACTATTCAATAAGATAGTCAATCCATTCTATGAGTTTCCTCTGGATAGCGAAATGTTAGCCGATCATATTCTGGAAAAGTATGATATGGATGTCAATACAGCCCAGTCTACCATTCATCACTGGGAAATGATTACCACCAAAAACAACTATTCCGGACTCACTCAGCTAGGAGAAACAGAAACCAGCACCTACATTTCTGAGTATATGGTAGATTATGATTCTGGAGAAATAACACCTATATCTCTACCATCTGATCCGGATGTAACCATACCACATGATTCGGAGAGTGTACTATTGCCAGACGGCAGCACGCTGGACATTACACGCGAGATTAAGTCTGTTTCCATCTATACATACGAACTGCTGGAAAATGAGAACAGAAGGAAAATACGACTACTTGATAAAAGCTATGTGTTTAGAGTAGAGGAAGAATTCAGGAAACTAATGTTACAATGAGTAGTGATTCACTAGATAAAGGAATGTATGGGTCGAAAGATTACGACCTAAAGAAATTGGAATTGGTGAATTCTGGTGGACAGACTATTGACCTATCCAAAATATTCGTTGAAATGCAGATATTCCAAGATATCTATTCAAGCGTGATGCACGGTAATATTCTGCTGAATGACGCAAATGACCTATTCAACAACTTCACGCTTTGCGGTAATGAATACCTTGTCATCAGTGTTGACAAACCCAGTCTCGGTAAACCCCTAGAAAAGATATTTCGAATATACAAAGCCACGGACAGGAAGCCGTCAAAAAACTCCTCACAGGCTTACATACTTCATTTCTGTTCCGATGAGTTTATATTGTCCAATTCCATGAGGGTAAGTAAGGCGTACAAGCAGAGTAAGGCGTCTGATATAGTAATGGACATCATGACAAACATTCTGAAGGTTGATAGAACCAAGTTAGCTAAATTTGAAGAAACTGCTGGTGTCTATGACTTTATTGTGCCGAACTACAGGCCGTTCGAAGCAATTCAGTGGGCGGTAGGACGCTCCTATGATACGAAACCCAAGTTCTGCTATTTCTTCTATGAGAATACCGATGGTTACAATTTCCAATCACTCCAATCACTCTATGCCCAACCAGCCATCAAAAAGATGAAGTATGAGATCAAGAGGGTTGATACTGATCCGTCTACAAACAAAGATTCTATCGATGATTTCTCTATAGTAAATGATTTTGATATGTTGACATCCATCAGTAATGGTGCATTTGCTTCCAAACTAATAGCGGTGGATATATTCTCACAGACATTCAGGACATATAATTATAGCCTAAGCACAGCCGAAGGTCAGGGTAGTTTGTTGAATAAGTACAAACCTATCAACGAACCACAGAACATTAATAGACAGACTCCGAGTACATCATATGATTCATACATCTCAACATATGTGCAGATAAATGACACCAAATCTGAAAGGGAAAACTCAGTAGAAAAATGGTTGATGCCTAGAGCATTGCATATGAGTCTGATCAACACATTCAAATTCAAGGGTGTTTTGCCTGGAGATATTACATTGAAAGCTGGTGATGTTGTGGAATATGTGTTTCCAAAGTTCACTGCTCCAGATGAGTCTGGTAAGGAGAAGGACGAATTTAGGTCCGGTAAATATTTGGTCACTGCAATCAACCACACATTTAAACAGGATGTATTTGAGACTATAGCAGAATTTGCTACAGATTCCTTTGCTTCTCCGATAGGAGCTGCAAAAGACCTCTCCTCTATAACCAAGAAGAAAGGAATTTAAAATGCCGGGTGCAAAGAAAAATAGTATAGGACTAGAGGGATTCATCTGGTTCATAGGAACTGTAGAGGATAGGGATGATCCTGAGAAAATGGGTCGCGTGCGCGTGCGATGCTTCGGATGGCACACGGAAAATAAATCAATGATTTCGACCGATTCTCTACCTTGGTCTCATCCAGTATTTCCTGTCAATAATCCAATGACAACATATGCTCCTAAAGAAGGAGATATGGTATTTGGATTTTTCCTTGATGGAGATTCTGCCCAGAATCCGGTTGTGGTTGGTGTATTGCCAGGTAAACCACTAAAGAGACCAGATTATTCAATCGGCTTCAGTGATCCTAATAAGAAATATCCGAAGGAAGATAGGATCAATGAAGCGACCACCAGTCGATTAGCCAGAGGTAGAAAAGACGGCACCATCATAGAAACCCGTGAGAAGAATCGAAAGAAGAATATTCAGAGCGTAGGTGGTGAAAAATGGTCTGAGCCGGCACCGGAATTCGCACCAAAATATCCGTTCAACTGTGCCCAAGAGACAGAATCTGGACATGCTTTTGAATTAGATGATACAGAAGGAAAAGAGAGAGTTCAACTGGCACACAAGTCCGGTACATTCGTGGAGATGACTTCTGATGGTGGTAAAATTTCCAAAGTCATGAATGATAATTACAGTCTGGTTATGGGTGATGACTTCATCTACGTTTCCGGTAAATGTAATATTACTATCGATGGTGACTGTAATATGCGTGTCGGTGGTAAATTCTCTCTTGAGGCGAATGAAATCAACATGGTTTCTCTGGGTGATATTTCGGCTAAAGCGAAAGACGATGTTAAAATGGAATCAGAAAATGACTTCAACATCAAGTCAGGAGCAAAGATAAAGGCTGAAGGAGCAGGCAAAACAAGTATTTCCGGCTCAGACACTACTATACAAGGCAACAAAATTGATCTTGCTGCTGCTAAAGTTAATTTGAATAGTGGAGAAGCTGATTCAGCCAGTGAGTCTGGATTGACTTACACCGAAGTAACAACGGAAACAACTGAACAGGCCTCTTCACTGACTCAATTCGCACCGGTCACTGGAATAATAGGCAAGACAGTCGGATCTGTCACACAAACAGTCAGCAATCTAGGTTCTCAATTGGGATCAGCACTAAGTAAAATATCCGGTGGATTAGCAGGTGGTGCTTTGGGTGCAAATATAGCAGGTGACTTGGGTATGGTGTCTAATATGCTCCTGCAACATACAGGCTCAATTGCTGGTATGTCCGGAAGTCAAAGGAAGGAAATGTTAGGACAATTGGGCAAAGTGCTTGAGTCTACATTCAAGGATTCTGTGACCAGAACAATATCACAAGAAATAGCAAATCATGTAGCAACGAATATCGCTCCAGAAGAATTCAATCCTACCAGGACACAAATTGGAAAACAGGTATACCCATCGACAAGAACTGTCACCTATGAACAGGAATATACAACGGAAGAAATCATTCAAAAGCTGGCTTCTTTTGCAGGAAGGTAAATAATTTATGTCAATATCTAAATCAACAGTGATAAACATTGTACTGAGTTACATCGGTGGATTCAAGTTGGATCAACCAGAATCATCCACCATTTTTGGTACCAGTCCAATTGCATGTAGAGCAGGAGGACTGAGCGCAGGACTGTCTGAAATAGCTCAATCCATGGCCACGGGCGCGATAGGATTCGAAGAAGGTCTTGGATTGGTTTCTCAGAATCCTCTGAGTGATGTAATAACAGAAACCAGAAGTACATTATCAGATTACACAACTGGCTCATTCTCAGGTCTAGATAGTGCATTGCCTGGAGTCTCTGGAGATGTAGCATTAGCAACACAGTATTCCAATCTCAAATTGGCCCTCGGTGGTGCCGATGGTTTGAGTGGCGCTGTCGCTCAGTTGGACAAATTCGAACAGCACACCGACCGTCTTTCTGGTGTGAAACTATCGTCCGACAGTTCACAGGCAAACACAGCATCAACATCTTCTGGTAGTGATTACATCTATTATAACGGACTTCAGGCCGGTACACCTACAGCAATAATACAGTTTAGCTCAACGTCTTTCCGGTCAGCCAAATACTTCATACAGGGATCTGCCGGTGTGGAACACCAGACCACGGAAGTGTTTTTGATACACGATAACAGCAGAGTGTATTTGAGGGAAATCGATCAGATTTATACAATCGATCCATTCATATCCTTTACTGCAAACATAAACAATAACGTTATCAGTGTGCTTGCTAATACCACAATAAACAACACAGATTTTGTCATTTACGGAACGAAACTGGAAGTCGCAAGTAATTCGGAATTTGATGACACCATATCCCAAGAAAAGATTCTAGAATCTGCAAAGGCACTGAGAGGTTTCTTTCCGGACGATGAGACTGATTTTGTTCGAAGTCAAGCCAACAGCGTATTCAAAGGTGCTCTGGTGACAGAAATGGGAAGAGAATTGAGAGATATGGTCACATCCTTGAATTCAGATCGATTTTCTTCCATGAGTACAGCAGAGAAACAGGCGGAATTAGAGTTTATTACTAGTAACATAAATAGTAGATCCATGGAAATGCAAGATTCCATAGACTCGGATTTGAACTCATATGAAGAAGCCAAAAAGAAAATAGAGGCGGCTAGCATACTTTCTAACATAACAAGCAACTATACCAATTCCGAAGCGGTGGATTTACTAAACTTGACGCTGAAGCCCAGCATAGTATCGGAGATTTGATTTTAAATGGCAACGATAACCAGAACATACAGCGATATCGATCTTGATTTTTCCGCTCATCCTGTCACTAGGGATGTGTTGAAGAAGAAAGATTCTGCTGCTGTTGTTGCTTCAATATTCAACCTACTCCAGACCTCACATTATGAGAGAAAGTTTAACCACGGATTGGGATCTGGTCTCAGAAAGATGTTGTTCGAACCCATCGATGGAATCACAGCGGATACTATCACAACAGAGATAAAGAATATTATAGGTGGTTACGAACCAAGGGCAGGTTTGGATAGACTGAGCGTAACACCGGATTACGATAACAACGGATACAATATATCACTTTCGTTTTTCTTGGTCAATTCTACGCAACCTATCAACGTTAATTTCTTTTTGGAAAGAATTCGATAATTAAAGGGTAAATAAACAAAAATGGCAAACACAGAAAAATTAAAGATAGCTGAGTTGGATTTTGATACTATCAAATCCAACCTGATAACTTTCCTAAGAGAACAAGACGAATTCACTGACTACAATTTCGAAGGATCAGGTTTGTCCGTCCTACTGGATCTACTGGCGTACAATACACACTATATGGGCTTCTATCTCAATATGGTGGCGAACGAAATGTTTTTGGATACTGCAATAACCAGACCAGCAGTAATCTCACATGCGAAAGGACTTGGTTATACACCTAGGTCCAGAGTTGCATCACAAGCCACACTAAATGTCGCCTTTCTGATAGAAGAAACACAAGAGGATGCCAGCACTCTGGTTCTTCCAAGATTCACACGTTTTTCAGCTAACACCAAAGATGCGAAGTCATACATTTTCTATACGGATGAGCAAAGAATATCTTCCAAATCCAGAGGATCTTTGTTTAGATTCGACAACTTGGTAATCAAAGAAGGCGAACCTGTCGGATATACATTCGTCTATGACTCACAAACAAACGCAAAACAGGTGTTCGAATTGCCTGATGAGTCCATTGACACTACAACTCTTCAGGTTGTGGTGAAGCAATCATCACAAAGTTCGAATCTGGAAACCTACCAATTAGCCGAAGATGCTACAGAGGTTCTATCCACCTCAAAAGTATTCTACCTAGAGCAAAACAGAAACAACAAATATCAAATCTACTTTGGTGATGATATCATAGGACGGGCTTTGACACACGGAAACATTGTTATTGTTTCCTATCTAAAAACGTCAGGTACAGAAGCAAACGGCATCAATGGATTTAAATTGATTGATGATATCTCTGGTCTGGATTATGCGTATACCGTCACAATTGAATTGGTGAATGAATCATATTCCGGTAAAATGGAAGAAACAATTGAGAGCATAAAATTTACAGCACCGAAGTCATTCATTTCTCAAAATAGAGCAGTGACAAAGAATGATTATATTTCCATGATCAATAAGAAATATCCATATTTCGATTCTGTGTCTGTATGGGGTGGAGAAGAGAACGATCCTCCGATCTACGGAAAAATATTCTTCTCTCTAAAACCACGTGGTAACTATGAGGTTTCAGAGACTGAAATAGAATACATCAAAAACAAGGTCATCGCTCCAATTAGTGTATTGACAGTAACACCAGATTATGTCGCTCCAGACTACAATTATCTGGTGTTCGACATAGAGGTGTCCTATGACCCTAGAAGGACCTCCAAGTCAACAGGTGGTCTGGAATCAGATATCTACGACACAGTACTGACTTTCTCCGATCAGTACCTCAACACTTTCAACAATACTCTTAGAATTTCAAAGTTGTCCAGAATGATCGATGATACCAGCACTGCTATACTCAACAATGAAATCAAGGTATACATAGAAAAGAGATTTCAACCTTTGGTCGGTGTGGAGAGGAGTTATCGATTGGATTTCCATGTTCCTCTGAAGAAAGGTACTGCTTTGGAGAAACTGAGAGGTGAAACCAGTTTCTCCTATATCGATGATTTTGCTGTTGAAAGAACTGCCTTCATCGAAGAGGTTCCACAATCATTTACAGGAATAGAAGAAATACAAGTTGTTTCGCCTGGTAGCGGATTTACTCAAATACCAACAGTGACTATAGAAGGTGATGGCCAGGGTGCAACCGCATCGGCTGAAATCGTCAATGGAAAACTGAAGTCTATTACCGTAACAAACCCCGGAACAGACTATTCAACTGCTGTTATTACAATCAGTGGTGGATTCGGAAGCGGAGCAACTGCTAAGGCTATTCTGCAAGGTAAAAGAGGCACACTGAGACTATATTATATTGATTCCAACGGCATTAAAAAGGTATTGGATCCTGAGATAGGAACTATCTACTATGATGATGGTTATATTTCAATCGATAAATTCAAGCCAACTTCAGTCAATGACGCATACGGTACAATTGCTATAAGGGCGATACCAAATACAACAGTATTCTCTTCAAAAAATAATTCAATACTAACATTGGATCAGTCTGATCCTACAGCAGTTAAATTGAACATCAAGGCTGAGGACAGTTAATTTATGTCAGTTGTCGAAAAGACTATTTCCAAGCTAATATCTAAACAACTACCAGAGTTTGTTAGAACAAACCATCCTAAGTTCCAGAGATTTCTGGAACTTTATTATGAATGGTTGGAAGATTCAGCGCGGGGAAACACGGTATTCCATTTGATGAATATTGATTCGTATAAGGATATCGATGAAACAATCGATCCTTTCGTCACCATGTTCAAAAATGAATTGCTACCTTATTTTCCAGATACTACCAGACTGGATATCGCAAAGATACTGAAAGGTGCCAGAGAATTCTACAACAAAAAGGGAACAGAATCTTCAGTCAAATGGCTATTCTCCGTCATTTTCGGCGATGACATAGAGATACATGTTCCTAAAAAACAACTGTTGATTGCCTCAAATGGTAAGTGGAAATTACCTAGAGCGTTTAGATTGACTTTGAGTACAGAAAACGAAAACTTCGATATCTCTCTTCTTGTGAGAGGAAGAGGAACAGGCGTCACATCGAAAGCTACCTGTGTAATAGAATCTGCTAACAGAATGATCGATCCTAATACTGGATACGAAGTTATTGAACTATTCGTTACAAACCTCAAAGGAGAATTTGAAAACGGAGAAGATATCTCTATTTCTTATACTGATGAAAATGACGTTGACGGAGAGTTTGTCGAGACTCTGATAGGATCTATTTCCAGAATTCTGATCGATCCTAACAAAAGAGGTCGTTCATATAAGCCTGGTGATCCTGTTGTCATATACGGTGGTCTAGGAACTTCTGACCAGGCCGCTGAAGCCGTCGCTGAGGTTGAGGAAGTTACCACCTCTTCAATAGAACAAATCACTGTCGAATTTGCTGGTTATGGTTATACAAGTTACTATGACACAGAATGCCGTGCATTAACTGTGGAAGGTGGCACAGAGATAAACAACACAGAAGTTAGAGTTCTAGCCACCGAAACTACCAGTTCTTCTGAAAGCCAGTTGAATTTCCTAGAGTATATAACAGTCGATAAAATGCCCATCGAATTCATGTCAACGGTGCAATTGGACTCATCGGACTTCCTTGTGCTGACAGGTAACAATAGAAACATAAACATTCAAGCAACTGAAATCCATACAGGAAATGATTATGCAACTCTTGAATATGTTTATGCAGACGGAACAAGTTACTCTGATGCGACTTTCAAAGCAAGAATATTCACTTCAAATACAATATCACTATTTGGTGGAGGTTCTCCTGCGACTGATAACGTGATACTGTTCTCCGTAACAAATACATCACCGATTTCGTCCTATGTCGGAGAGACACTGATAGGTGCCAATACAGGTAAAAGATTCACCATCGATGTGATCAATGACGATCAAGTGCAGGCTAACGTTGATTCAGCCATCATTCAGACATTGAACTTTGAGACAATACCAACAGGCGGAATCTCAACGTTCCAGATAGTAAGACCTGGCAGCGGGATCATTGATCCTCCTTTCATCGAAGCAACCAGCTATTTCGAAACATACTGGACAGAGGAAGCCGAGGCATATCCCTCAACAGAATACAAGCAGACTAGGCTTCCTATGTCCTCATTCGGACAGATTGCACATGTGTATATTGAAGATGGTGGTGACGGATATGCCAACGGAGATGCTATAGTAATAGGTGACAGAGGATATGGATTCACAGGATTTGTGAATGTCGGTGTCGGTGGAGTTATTTCCAATACAACTATTACTTCCAGAGGTGAAGGATATTATGGAGACAAAACTGTTACCATAACAACAAGCGGTGGAGCAAATGCTGTCCTACGCGCATATGGATTCGGAGAAGGACTGGATGCTAATACCTATGTTGGTGTTCCTGGTAAAATTAGAACAATCAAACTGACCTATAATGGTTATGACTATGAAACCACACCCAATGTCTCACTCAGGGTTGGTGAGATAGTAATTACAGGAATAGAAGATCAAACTATTTCTCCGGATGATATCATGTATGTCGGTGCGGATTTGGATTCCGCTACATTCTATTCAATAATAAAGGATTACAATCCAACGACTGGACAAATACGCTTCTACAACTATAGCGGCAATACTGCCCAGTTGAACACAGAGATAATAAAGACCAGCACTGGACTGGAGTTCATAAGGGACGGATCAAGTACTCCATTCCTAGGAACGACAGACCTACTGGCCAACCCATACTTCTACGGAGATGGAAAGGCTAGGGCTAATGCTGAATTCTTGAACGGATTGATAAACTACAACGGATTCTTCCTGAATACGGATGGATTCCCAAGCTCAGACAAGAAATTGCAAGGTCCTAAAGTATACCACAATTATTCATACATCATAGAATCGGAAAGATCGCTACTTGAATACAAAAACGTCGTAAAGGACATTGTTCATCCGGCCGGAATGTCCATGTTGAGCAGGACTCTTGTGAATTCAAGATTCGAAGATCCTCTGAAAAATTCTTCTAATGTGTGCGTTATTCCTGCAAGAAACAAAAACGATGCCGGTGATAACGTGACGGTTATCATCGAAGATTCATACTCTAATATCGTGACCTCCAATGGAATATCAGAGTTTGTCGGTGTATTGGGTGTGAACGTGGGCGACTTGTTTGTTCTACAGTCAAATTCATCCTCACCTATGAGAAGTCAAACCAAAATCATTGATTCTGTATCCGATGAGGAATTGGGAGTCCAAGGTAATTTCAACTATATGGGTCAAGGGGTGGTTTCATCCACCGTACAGAAAACTCCATTGACGGGAACTGTACAATATGCAACCGGCAGCAACAACTTTAATGGAACAGGCACATTGTTCCTAACCGAGCTTGCTGTGGATGATTGTATTCTGGTCAATAACCAAGTTAATTTCATCGATACGATTACAGACAACCTAACAGCAACCACAAGATATAGATTCCTAAGTGCTGGTTCAGGCAACACAGTTAATGTCGTTTCAAATACTACATTCACCGTGTCCGGTAACACAAATGCAATATCTCACTTTGTTTCTGTTGGTGATACAATTCGAATAAATGTAGCACAGCAAAATGTTTATATGGCACAGACGGGAACGGTCAGCATAACCAGTAATAGTGCCAACGTTGTTGGATCCGCATTCCTTGCGAAAGGAATAGAAGCCAATGATTTTATACTCCTAAATAATGAGGTGAAGGAAGTTGTTAATGTGGTAAATGGATCGCTGTTGATTGTAAACAGTCCTTATACAGCAACTTCTTCCGGAAACAAATATTTAATATTGGTCAAGAAGGCGGAAGCCCCAGTAACATCAATTTCAGGAAACACTGTGACCGTTGCAACAGCAATCACACAGAATACAGAAAATCTAGCATATATGGTAGTTCCAGACTATAGCACTGTCGGATATCCATATAAAATAGTTAAAATAACGTCAGAGTAACTAATTAATGAAATCAATTCTACTAAAGTCGTTTAAGTATAACATAGCCGAATGTGTGAAGCAGGATCTGATCACAGATTCCAACACATACATTACAATAGGAAGACCTCTTCCTTGGGGCAATGATGTGACCGAAACATCGGATGAAATATCGGATGTTATTGAGTCAACTTTAGACAAATTCTCTGTACAGAGGTCGGCCGTTGCCATGGTTAAATTGCAACCGACTGATATACAGTTTGTTATTCCGAGAATTGATTGGGAAACGGGAACCGTCTATGATGAATATTCAGATACCATAGACGTTTTCTCACATATTTCAAAGGAACTTCTGGGCACAGTTGATGCAAACACGGATATCGTTCTGGGTGCAGCTAATATCACATCAGGCTCAAACACTGTGACTGGAAACTCAACCACCTTTATCGGCAACGTTTATATCGGTGACACAATTTCCATCAACTCAGAAACAAAAACAATCACCGCTGTTAACTCCAATACATCTCTCACAGTGAACAGCACATTCACTTATGGTGGAACAGACAATGCAGTGTCTTTGTTAGCCAATAGCTATGTGATAAAGAAAAACACAGCGGACTTCTCAACTCTTTCACAGGGAGATTTCATTCAGATTTCCGATGAGACAAAAGAGATTATCTTTGTCAAAAACAATACTACAGTTGTGGTTAACTCTGAATTCCAAAGCGCATACAGCAACACCGATATGCTCTCTGTCATCGATCAATATCCACAATTCGCAAACAACTTTTATGTCCGAAACTCAAGCGATCAAGTGTTTAAGTGTCTGTTCAACAATAGCGGAGCAACATCAAACGTAGAACCTACGATAGGATTGGATGGAAATCTGCCAGAGTCTCCGTCAATCGAAACCAGCGACGGATATAAATGGAAATACCTATACACCATTCCATACGGATACAAACAGAAGTTTTTCAATAGGAACTGGATGCCGGTTGTAACAGATTCATCAGCAGAGAGTGCCTCTGTTGACGGTAGGATAGACCTTGTCCGTGTTTTGTCTGGTGGTACCGACTATTATAGCGGCGGAACTGCAAATAGTCTTTCAATTGTATCAGTCAAGGGAGATGGCACAGGAGCAAATGTCACCGCTAGAGTCGAATCTGGTGTAATAACTGGAATTAATATACTCAGAGGCGGATCAGGATATACCTATGCTACTATCGCAGTGGATGATCCACTACAATCTGGTAGTGGTGAGGAAGCAACATTTAAAGTAGATATTGCACCGAAATACGGACATGGATCAAATCCAGTAAAAGAACTTGGTTGCTTTACCATGATGATAAGTTCTGAATTGGAAGGTGATGTTGGTGGTGTAGTGCCGGTGGATGATTTTGATTACAGACAGATTTCTCTTGTGAAGAATCCTCTACTCGCAAACGGAGATTTTGCATCCAATTCACAGTACAGGTTGACCACAAAGGTAACAGGAAGTTTCTCTGGAACAATTGAAAACGACGATCACCTGTATGTACTTGAAAATGCTCTAGGAATTGAAGATTTTTTCTGTGTTGCGGTGTCCGTGGAAACTGATTCTTCCCAGTTGTACATAAATAACATTACAGGCAATTTGCCAAACACGCTGGAAACAACCAAAACTCTGGTTTCTTCAAACAGTCTGGGTGAGATTTTCATCACCTCAATAGAAGAACCTGATGTTGACATACACAGTGGTGATCTGATGTATTATGAGAACAGACAGAAGATTACTAGAAATCAGGACCAGACCGAACAAATTAGAATTGTGCTGTCATTTTAAGAATAAGCTAAAGGGAAAGAAATGAATCTAAACATAGACCCGTATTACGATGATTTCGAAGATAATGCGAAGTTGGCTAACTATCTGAAAATTCTATTTCAGCCTGAATACTCTGTTCAGGCTAGAGAATTAACTCAGATACAATCAATTCTCCAGAACCAAATCAAATCATTTGGTGACCATATTTTCAAGGACGGAAGCCCGGTGATGGGTGGAAACCTGACTCTGGACAACAACGTAAAGTATTTGAAATTGAACTCTGTCTATGAGAACGCCGATATTGATCCAGAATCCTTTGTTGACCAAATCATCGTCAAAGATGGTGATTCATCCGTACAGGCAAAGGTGTTGGCTCAAACAACCCTAAGTTCTGTTCCCATCCTAATGCTAAGATACCTGACCGATTCCGTCTTTGCGGACACAGACGTTATCAAGATAGCAGGTACAACTACTAAAGCCAGGGTTATCGACTCTTCTTCTGGTGGTAAGGGAACAATCGTCTCCATAAACGACGGTATCTTCTATGTAAATGGATTCTTCGTTAAAGTCAATCCACATTCAGCCGTTGTTGATGCGACATCCACTTCAGCGTCAGCTAAGATCGGTTTGGAAATCACAGAAGAAATCATAGACTTCAACACAGACTCCACATTGCTGGATCCTGCAATGGGCTCATCTAACTATCAAGCTCCGGGTGCAGATAGGTTTCAGATCACCTTAACTCTTTCCACAAGACCGCTGGACTCAAACATCGATCAAATCAATTTCATTGAATTGATGAGAGTTGAAAATGGTCTGATCACCAAACAAATTCAATATGCAATCTATTCGGAACTGGAAAAAACTCTGGCTAGAAGGACATACGATGAATCCGGTGACTATACTGTAAGGCCATTCATTGCATCACTCAGCGCAAACGCAAATAACACCAACTACTATGTCGTAAATATCGAACCTGGTAAGGCATATGTCAGAGGCTTTGAATTCGAAACAATCGGCACCTACAAAATCAACGTTCCGAAGCCGAGAACAGTTGGTGTAGATACTAGAGATTTGACTGATATAGATGTAGATACTTCCTATGGTAATTACATAACTGTGAAGGGACTGCATGGTTCCAGAACAGGAACAAACACATTCATAGACATTCTAAACCAAGAAACACTAGACCTACACTGTGTACCTTCCACCGATGTGAACATTGGTGCTATTGGCGGTGCGGCTGCAAATAGCTGGATGTATGGAAACACAAAGATAGGAACAGCGAAGGTAAGAAATATACAGAGAGACTCCTCATCTGCGGACGCGGAACAGTTTGACAGCAACGGAATCTTCAGATTGTATCTGACCGATGTAGATATCAAACCAGTTGTTCTGCGAGTCGGTGGTGCTTCTCAGAACGCCCTTTCTCTAAACCTGAGTCTGGGTGCAAGTCACATCACAAATGCATACAATAACGTAAGCGTAACGACTCTTCCATATGATTTGGTGGTGTCCACTTCCGTTAACGGTACCGCGAATGTTGTAAAAGGCAACAACACACTATTGGCTACATCAGTGACAGATATTGTTGTTGGTGATACCATTCGCTGTGGTCTTGATGTGAGAAATGTAGTATACAAGACAGCCGGACAAATTGACTTAGATAGGCCTTTCTCCTTCTCAAGGAACAACATGCCTGTCTACATTCAGAGGTCATATAGTTCAAACGTCATCAATATGACAAGAACAATCACCTCATACAACGGAACTTCCAAAATAGCAATTTTGGATAGAGAATTTGATTATTCATCGGTACCAAACCAGAACACCGTGTTCCAGTTGAACTTCAGTATAAAAGATGCTGAGAGCATCATGGAAGCAAACGTATTCACTCCTGTAGTGAATGTGTTCGCTAACGTGGCTCTTTCATCTAAACTGCTGAATGGTGACGCCTATATTGCTGAAACTTCCAGGCATTCTTTGATCTTCAAACTGCCTAGGGATTATGTGAAAAGAGGAAGTCTGTATAACGTAGACTATTATCACACAAAATACATGACCGCTACAACCAGCAACGGTGTGATCACCATGGACAGCGGCAGCGGCTTCGATACATTCGAAACCAGAAACTGGTCAATAACCAACTCCAATATTGAGGACAACTTGATCGTTGTCATTAGAGAAGATGCGAACAACGTTTCCAACGGTAAAATATTGAAACTGACTACTGCGAATGTGTCTGCATTGGGTGCGGCTGGTCTGCGTATCGATACCGGAGATATCGGATTCACCAAATTTGATGTATATGTGAATGTCAAAGAGAATGATTCAAACTCAAGAATCCGAATCAAAACACTCAGACAGAATGAGAGCTATACAACAGAATCTGGTTCCTTTAACTATCCATCAAACTCTGATGTTACCATGGACCATACTGTCGGTACGGCAACCAAGACTACAGGAATAAACGTACAAAATGGACTCATATTCGTCAACTACGGCGCAACCGATGTTCGACCTGGAGATGCCATCAACCTCTATGTTCCTGATGTTGTGAAACTGAAGAAAGTTCTGAAGGGTAACACTACAATCTTCGCAAATACAACTGTTTATGAGGATATTACAAGCCACTTCAACATCGATTTCGGTCAGCGTTCCGACATATATGACCATGCCAAACTAATATTGAAACAGGGATATCCTTCACCTAACAGTAAGCTAACCGTGCATGTGGATTTCTTTGATCATGTGTCTGGATCATCCTACTTCTCAGTAGACTCATATGCGGATACCATCTACGATAATGGAAACATTCCAGTATTTGTTTCTGGTGACACCACTTATTTCCTAAGAGACTGTTTGGATTTCAGACCTACCAAAACAATAGGTCTGGATACAGGTGTACTTTCTGGTACAACCATTCCTTATCCAGACTCTGCAACAGAACTTTCAATGTCTTACTATCTACCAAGAATAGACAAATTGGTTTTGAGTAAGAACAAAGAATTCCGAGTAATACAGGGTGTTTCTGCACCAAATCCGATACCACCGGAAGATGATGTTGATTCAATGACAATGTATGTGTTCTATCTACCTCCTTATGTTGGTAACGTGAAGGACATACGAACGAAGTATATCGAAAACAAACGTTATACTATGAAAGACATTGCATCTCTGGACAAGAGGGTTGAGAGAGTCGAATACTTCACCTCCCTATCAACCATAGAAAACAAAGCTTTCGATGACCAGACTCAATATGAGGACGGAACAAACAAAGAGAAATTTGGTATCGTGGGAGAGAACTTTAGAAACTTCAACATTGCTGATTTTAGGAATCCAGATTTTACCGTGTCTATGGTAAAAGATCAAATGACTCCATATCAAGTCAACAAGGTACAGGAATTAGCTTTCATCAGAGATGGTGCCGATGCTAACATCGCAAGCAATGAGAGAACTATAACTCTTGCTTACTCAGAAACACCTTGCATCAGTCAGAATCTGACCAGCAATAAAACAGTTTCTGTTCAGCCATACCTGTTTGCGACATTCAGAGGAGAAGTTTCATTGAATCCTCAGATGGATCCTTGGATATCCGAAACTCTGCCTCCTGTAGTTATTACAGGACCACAAACCGTGAATGACATACAGGAAATAGGTCTTGGACAAGCTATTACCGACAGATACACTATTCCAAATACTGTCGAGACTGTTCCGGCTCCTGTTTCAAATGCGGCACTTCAATTCCTCGATGGTTACAATCTTGGAATAGACGGTCTTGGAATTCCTATCGTTATACCGAGCCAGAGTTTGCCAGTTGGTGGCGGAATACAATCGATAATCAATCTATCACCAATCGATCATCCTGGTGTTGTTTGGGGTTGGCCACAAATTCAAACAGAAAACGACTATGTTCAACCTCTACCAGATTTGAACAGAAGAGTTTCAAATGAAGGTTGTGTCGCTCTGGAAAGCTATGTTCCTCTTGTGGATGAATATGAATTGACAGCATTGAATTCAAATCCAGACCTGTCTATACAGGCATATCATTTGGAAGGAACCAGTCCTATAATGCTAGGTGATGAAACAACACTAGAATCCAAAGTTGGATACATTGAGAAAATGTTGATTAGACTTGAGGAGTGTGTGAGAATAGAAACTGTTTCCGGTGTATCATTGGTATGTTCAACTTCTGCTCCGATCCCGACACTAAATAATGGCATCAAGAAAGCACCGACCGTTTCCGGTGAAGATATTGGTGTAATGAAGGACGGTAAAACATATTGGGATAGAGTGATTGGTGTTGAATCTGTAGGTGTTAAATACGTTAGAGCCATCGATACCGGAAACAACAGTTTCTGGGCTGGTGAGAAGAAAGATGCGTACATTCTACACCACAACGTCAACATCGGACACGAAACTATCAGGAAATTTTAAGGTAAATTATTCAAATGACTCAAGAAATTAAGTTGGACTACAATACGTTCTTTATGGATGGCTCTTTCATTCCTTTCATGAGGAGTGGAGCCATCGAATTCTCGGCCGAACACCTGAGGCCGGGAAGCAGAGCGAATATTTTCTTTGATACTACAGCCGTCAATCTTTTCTGTCAAAGAGCCAACAAGATTTATGTGAATTCCAAGAAAGCAATTCGAATAACACCTAACACAGCGGGATCTATTACTACCTCACAGTATGTATTCCAAGGTTCTTCTCTGAACAGCGCCACATTCTACGGTACAGTTGAGTCATATTACTCAGCCAACACCACCGTGCTGATAAAATCAATGTCTGGAAACTTTGATGAATCATCTACACTATATGTCACAACCGACGGCAGTGTGATTTCTGCTACAGGTGAGATTATTGATTTCACCAATCACGGAACTGCTGATTTGTTTGCAAAAGGTGAAGAGATTTATTGTCAGAACACCGGCGCATACATGACAGTTGTTGGTTCTTCTGGTGAGAATATTCTCTATGTAAACCAAAACTACATCACCATAAACGTTTCGGCTTACGCGGGTGGATCCCTACAGGCTGGCGTCTATAGACCAGGCGACATTATTTACCAAAAGTCCGGTGCAAATCCAGAAAAGCACTGGGAACATGCTGGTGGAATATTGATGTACGGTACTGTGATGAGGTACAATTCAACAGCAAATGCGCTCACTCTTAAGATCAACTCGGGTGGAAACCTAGGCAAACTAACAGTCAACTCAAGCGCGGCTAACACAGATAGTATTATCACTCTGAGGAGAGATTGGAGCCTACAGAGACTCAAAGCAGATAGCATCATACCAAACGATTTGTCAACCGGAAACGTACTTGTTTCTGTTAAGAACACATCCAACACATTGGTTGTTTCCTCTTACAACCACTATTCAAGTTTGACTGCAAATACACAGTCAACGGTTTCTGCTATCAAGCTAAACTCCAGCAATATAGCAAATGCGGCAGGTAACAACCTGTACATTACAGACGGTACTTGTGTAGGACAAACAAAACCAATAGTATCTGTTTCTGGACTGACAGCAACAGTTTCTCCTTCATTTCCTTCCATACCAGATCAAACATCAAAATATTCCATTGGTGAGCATGTTGTCGATGAGAACGGCGGTATAGCAGGTATATTCCATGTTCCTGAATACACCATATTCTCCTTCCTATCCGGACAGAGAGTATTGAGAATTGTTGATAGCGACAGTCTAGATGGAAATAACACGATGGGTGGAACAGGTCCATTCGTATCCGGTGGTGGTAATAACACCAATGTTTCTCCTGTTCCAGATTCTGATCCAGATGATCCAGTATTGCCGGGTGATCCAACCAGCACAGGACTAACTCAAGGTCCTTCTACCAGAATTCCTCTTGCTGATGGATTGTCACAGACATTCTTTGTGCCCAATGCGAACACCTCAAAGACCAATTATGGTATATTTGTTTCTTCTGTTGATCTATTCTTCAAGACGAAGCCTAGCACCGCAAATGCATCTTTGCAGTTGCCTGTTACTGTTCGTATAGCAAAGGTTTCCAATGGATATCCTACGAAGAATTACATTGCATCTTGTCTAGTCAAAGCTAAGGATATTAAAGTATCCAATGCTCCTAGTACATCAAACACAAGCACAGTGACCAAGTTTAGATTCCCGGATCCTGTTTTCCTTTCACCGGGAGAATATGCTCTTGTAATCTATTCCGATTCTCCTGAGTACAGTCTGTACACCGCAGAATTGGGAGGAGAAGTATTGGGTGCTGATCCGCCAATGAGAATCAGTGAGCAACCGTATGCCGGATCACTGTTCAAGTCACAGAATGCAACTACATGGACTGCATATCAAAACGAAGATTTGATGTTCGTGATCAACAAAGCAGTATTCACCACAAATGCGGCTTCCGGTCTGTTTAATCTAAAACAAACCCCGATAGACAAAGCTAATATCGATTCCGTCGTATTGAATACGAACGAATTGAGTTTCCCGGCAGCCAGCCTGGCTTACAAAGTGAAGTCTATCTATAAGTCAACCGGTGCATACGATTCATACAATTACATCAAGCCTCTACAGAAATTTAGCTATGGTAGTCTGTTGGATTCATCCAACAAGACCAGTGTAAACTCAAGAAAGTTGGATCCAGGCAATGCGAATAGCGTTCTGGTAACAGCAGAATTGAGCACCACGGATTCTGATATCTCACCGGTATTCAACAAGGAAACTTTCTCCATTGCTGCTATTGAGAATCATATCAACAATGCTGGAATATCCAACACCGTGATATCTATCACAAACAGAGGTCTGGGATATAACGCGACAGCAACTTCCGGTAACACTGTAATAGGATCAACCAGCGACACACTCAATAATGCGGCACAGTTGTTCAGAGAAGATGCTTTGGCTAACAACTGGAACATTGGATTCTACAACGTCACAATTTCTGGAGGCGGAGGAGCAGGAGCAAATGGTTACGCTGTTGCTAATACTACAGGAGCCAATACAGTCGATTACATTATGATAGTAGACGAAGGTAGTGGATACATTCAAAATGCTACCATAAATATTGCTCTACCAAAGGCTACCTCAACGAATGCGAATGCGACCGCTGTAATATTCGGTGAAACCGGTAAGAGCGGTGGAAACATCAAGGCTAAGTACATATCAAGACAAATATCTCTTGAGGATGGTTTTGAATCTGGTGATCTGAGGGTATTCATGGACGCAATTGTTCCAACTGGAACAGATATTGTCGTATACTACAAGGTACTATCCGATGATGATCCTGACAAATTCAGTGAGAAGAGTTGGGTCCTAATGTACAAGAAGCAGGATATCAAATCAAAGAACACAAATGAGTTGATAGGTCTGGAATTCAGGCCAAGTTTGACTGAAAACAAACTCTATTACATAGAGGACGGTATCAAATATCCTATCAGTAACAGGTTCAAACATTTTGCGATAAAGGTTGGTCTGCTGTCATCCGATACAGCGGTATCTCCTACAGTAAAAAACATTCGAATGATAGCTACTCCGGAGGGTTGATATTATGACAAAAATGAGAGTTACAGAAAACCAGAACTATGTCAGAGATTCCGCAAATTTTGCGATTCTAAACACCAATAAAGACTGTGTGAAAAATCATAACAACAAGATAGTGCAATTGGAAAGACAGAGAAATCAAGAAAAAGAGATGCAGAGTATTCGAAAGGATCTTGAGGAAATGAAAGAGATGCTCAGATGTTTCATGTGCTCCAATTCAAGTGAAAAAGAAAATAGGAAAACAGTATAATGACTAGTACCGTAAATATTTCCCAAGTAGACTTGGCGAATACGTTTAATGTCTGGAGAATCATAACCAATTTGAATTCGACTGATATTAACGAGATAGCGAGAGGACATTTCGTTAAGCCTCAAGGCAATATCGTTCTGTCGAACGCCAATTCAATACTGACGGTTAATGGTAGTTCAAGATTTGCGAATGTGAATGTCGGTGGATATCTAATGGTCAACGGATCATCGAATCTACTAGGACATGTTCTGAATGTTAATAATTACCTAACAGTATCTACCAGCGGTGTTACTAACGTAGCCAATGCACAGATAACGACCGGAAATGCTACGACATTTACCGTCGAAACACTAACAGTAACTACACTAAACGGAGTTCAGGGTGGTCTGGGAGTTCAAGGGGCACAAGGAGATATCGGTGCTCAAGGTGCAGCAGGTGCTCAAGGCTCACAGGGTCGCCAAGGTGCTCAAGGTAGACAAGGTGCTACCGGAACGGGCGCGCAAGGAGCACAAGGTGTGCAAGGATCTTCTGGATCCGGCGTGCAGGCTTCTGATGACATTGTTGTCAATTCAATAGGACTAGGAACACCAGCAAGTGGAACTCAAGGTAGAATCAACGTAACATCGATAGTATTTCCACCATACTCCGTAACCGGAACAACGACCAATGTACTGGACGATTATGAAGAAGGTTCATGGACCGTTGATGTAGGCGGTTCTCTCACAGACGGTACAAATACAAACGATACCAGACATGGAAGATACACAAAGATAGGAAACCTGGTTTTCATAGTAGGTCAAGTATCTTTTTATGGTCATACAGGAACAGGCGGTCTGGAGATAACAGGTCTTCCATTTACATCATCATCATTGTCACTGAATCAATTCACAATAGCAACCGCCAGAATACCTTGGGATGATGGTTTGGTAGATTCTGATCTTATCGGTGGATTTGGATACACAGGAACTATAACAGGAGAAATAAGAACATCAAACACCAGAATACAGATACAACAATCCATTGGTGGTGGATATAGTCCTATGCCATTTATGCCTGATGTTCCAGTTCCGACAGGTTTGGGTGATGCAACCAGTCCCTGTGTAATCAGATTCTCAGGTTTCTATAGAACAGATTCTTAATTTTTCGGAGTAAATTATTATGTACAGAGAAGAGGAAATTCTTGATTTGGTGGAAATTCTATTGGAAGCAAAAACAATTCAACTCAGATGGAGTCAAAAACTCTTTAAAGGTGATGATATTATCAATATCACTTACAAAAGAGCTTCTTACTCTAAAAGAGATAGGGAACGTCTGCTCAAGGACGCACCTCAACTAGAGCCTTGTATTTCTGTTCTTGGATGGTAATAAATGGCTGATTTTCCTAGTAGTCCCAACCTAAACGACATATTCACAGCACCGGACGGCACAGACTGGACGTGGACTGGTTCTGTCTGGAAAGCTCTGGGATATCCCGGTGGTGGAGGTGCAGGTGCCCAAGGAGCCACAGGTTCCCAAGGTGTTCAAGGCGCCCAAGGTGTACAGGGATCTTCCGGTTCTCTAGGTATTCAAGGTGCCCAAGGTGTCCAAGGAGCGACAGGCTCTGGTGCTCAAGGTGTGCAGGGATCTCAAGGCATACAAGGATCAACCGGCATTCAGGTAGGAAAACACATGATACCTATCATGTCATCCTCCATGTTGCCGAGTGTAGTCACAGGCTGCGCTTCTCTCTCATTGATTGCAACGTCATCAGGACATCCTGATTTGGTCACATTGGATTTTGATCCTACCACACAAGAATATGCTCAGTTCAGCATTATCATGCCATCCTCATGGGATGAGGGAACAATAACATTTAAACCAGTATGGTCACATGACACAACGACAGTAAACTTCGGTGTTGTATGGGAATTGCAAGCCGTGGCTGTTTCAAACGATGAGACTATAGATGTGGCATTTGGAACAGCACAATCCTCCACAGACACAGGAGGAACAGCGAACAGACTTTATGTTGGTCCAGAATCCTCAAGTATAACTGTCGGCGGAACACCTTCTGCTGGAGATACAGTATTTTTTAGAATCACAAGAAATACAGGATCCGGTTCGGATACCATGGCTGTGGACGCCAGACTACACGGAATTCATTTGTTCCTGACTACGGATGCTGGAATAGACTCATGACAAACTCTTATATGATGAATATGGGAGGATTTGGAATAAAGAACAATAGATTTTCTGATCCATATTATGATAATGTAAAACTACTGCTGAGATTTAATGAGGCTGGTGGATCGCAATCCTTTGTCGATGAAAAGTCACATACAATAACCGCCGTCGGTAACGCAACTCACAGCGAACAGATAAAGAAATGGGGTAGGTCATCAGGAGTTTTTGATGGATCCGGTGACAGAATTACAATACCCGATTCTACTGACTTTGATCTAGGATCATCAAATTTTACTATAGAAACGTGGTTTTGGTTAATTGCTACCAAACCAGCTAACGCTCAGGCTATAATCACAAAAAGATCATCTTCGGCCGTCAGGGGTCCGTTTGCTCTGTTGGTTCCGACCAACACAAGTAAAATACAGGCTCTTCTAGCCAACGTTGATACATCCTATGCCGTTAACATCACATCCACAAACTCATTGACATTATCAACATGGAATCATATTGCGTTGGTGAGAAGTTCATCGGATGTATATCTTTTCATTAATGGAGCACTGGAAGCACAGACAACCATATCGGGATCACTGTTAGTAAATGCTGCGGGACTTGCTCTCGGTGGAGATATTGCAGGTACAGATACTTCATTGAATGGTAGAATGGATGATTTTAGGATTACTGGTGGCATTACAGCCGCAGCCAGGTACACATCAGCATTCAATCCACCACCGATGCAATTTCCTAATTTTGCATATCCTTGATGCTGTCAAATTCAAATCACCTAAATATGGATTCCCTAAAATATCGATTTTCAAAGGAATAAAGTGTGAGCATCTACGCAGAATTAACCATAGATCAAGGAACTACATTTCTCACAACCATGGACTTGGTCAATGATGACGGTTCACCGGTTGATGTGTCGGATTATGATTTCACCTCACAGATAAAGAAATCCTATTATTCAACTGGAGTGACTGCTAATATCTCGGTTGGTATAGTCAGCGCGGCTAACGGAAATATCAATTTGAGTATGACCGCCACAGAAACGGCCGCTGTTAGACCTGGAAGATATCTTTATGATGTGAAAATGACTTCAAACACAACTAATACCACTATACGAGTAATAGAGGGAATAGTAACAGTAACACCACAGGTTTCATCATAACATGAAAGTAAATATAAACCAAGACGAAATAGGTCAGGTAAGACTTCGTACAGGTATTCCTGGTCCCGTTGGAACACAAGGAAGACAGGGCGTTCAGGGTGCCCAAGGTGTGCAAGGAGCGCAGGGTGTTCAAGGATCACAAGGCATACAAGGTTCTGTAGGACCTGGATTAGCTGCATGGTTTGTGGCCACTTCCAACTATACAGCAGTAAACCATGACAGAATCATAGCGGATACTTCCGGTGGTTCTTTCAACATAACACTTCCAGCTTCACCGAATGTCGGTGATTATATTCAAATAACCGACGGTGCGAATTGGAATGCAAACAATCTCTATGTTTACACAAATGGTTCAACAATAGAGGATGTCGTAACGGATTATCTGATAGTTGACATTACTGGTACAACTATAGAATTTGTCAGAGACACTACGACATGGGAAGTTACCTGTACGACAGGTGCAAGAGGACCTCAAGGTGTTCCTGGTTCACCTGGTGGCGCTCAAGGTGTCCAAGGTGCAGCAGGACCACAAGGCGCTCAAGGTGTGCAAGGTGCTACTGGAACAGGCGCGCAAGGATCACAAGGTGTTCAAGGCGCAGCAGGTTCTACAGGTGCTCAAGGTAGCCAAGGTGTCCAGGGTTCCGCAGGTCCTCAGGGATCACAAGGTGTCCAGGGTGCTACCGGATCAGGAACTCAAGGCGCTCAAGGTGTTCAGGGATCTGCTGGTTCAACCGGTTCTACAGTTGGTAGGCATTCCATACCAATAATAGCAGGATCAATGACTCCATGCTCACAGAATGGTTGCTCACAATTGATCACTGTTACAGTTGGAAATAATAAACCGGATATCGTAGGCCTGGCGTTTGATCCCGTTTTAAGGGAATCAGCACAATTTTTTATTCCTATGCCCCTGAGTTGGAATTACGCAGGCAACGTAACATTCTTTCCTATATGGACAGCAAATACATCCGAGGTTAACTCTGTAGTTTGGAGTGTCCAGGCCACCACGTTTGGTGATCTTGGTTCATTCTCTTCAGCAACATACGGAAATGCATCTATCTCGACCGACACCACCTCATCCACAAATTTGGTTTACTATGGAGTTGAGTCTGGTCAAATAGAAATATCAGGAGCGGCTGATCAAGACACAGTATTCTTCAAGGTGAGCAGAGATTCCAATAACGCATCCGACACACTTTCCTCGGATGCCATACTACTCGGTATAATGCTGAATATAGAAACTCTATCGGATACAGACTGATGCTGCACTCGATGACATGGGGGAATTTTAATAGGTTTTATGTTGATGGTCTCAGCCACATAGAAAACATATCACTACTAATGCATTTCGATGGGTTGAATGGATCAACGACATTTACGGATGACAGTATTTATGCACATGATATTGCGATATCCTCAACCGCAACAATTACAACATCACAATCCGTGTTTGGTGGATCCTCCGGTAGTATCAACGGCTATCTATATAATTCAGCATATAGCGAACATCTGGATTTAAATTCTGGTGATTTTTCTATATCAATGAGAGTGAGACCGACATCAGTGAGTGCTGGAACATTCACTATGTTTGCCATCAGAGAAACAGGTAAAAACGCACAGATATACATAAGAAGATCCGGATCCACATTACAATTTTTCTGTTCGACTGATGGAACTTCTTATGCTATACAAGACACTACCTGTGGAACATTAGCATTAAATAGCTGGAACGCAATATGCTTTGAGAGGGTAGGTTCCAATTTTAACATGTATTTGGATGGAGTCTTGACGGGAACAGCATCCTCAAGTTCCGATTTATATACAAATTTTGGTTCTGGATTGATGTACATTATGGGCGAACCGGCGAATGCATTTGTAGGACAAATAGATGAATTGAGAATATTGAAAGGTCTCAGTGTACATTCATCGCAAGCCAGTTACAGTTTGGAAACGCAAGAGTTTTCAAACTACTATGTTTAATAACACATAAATACAAGTTTAACCTAAGAGAATGCCATGCCTACTAATTTAACAGACCTGCTGCAAAGTAATATACCTCCAGGAGCGCAAGGTTCTCAAGGTATTCAAGGTTCTGCTGGTGATAGGTATAACACCAGTAGCGTAACCTCTTTGACTGTAGGAACAGGAAGCAAGACTCTAACCGTATCCACAGGTTTGGCATACTCCATCTCACAGACCGTCCGAATAGCAAACACCGCCTCCATTTATATGGAAGGACTTGTTACGAGCTACAACTCTTCTACTGGCGAATTGATAGTTAACGTTACTGTTACCTCAGGAGCCGGAACGTACTCTTCCTGGACTGTTAACCTTGGAGGAACTCCAGGAACACAAGGCGTACAAGGAGCAACCGGTGCTCAAGGTTCTCAGGGACCACAAGGCGTACAAGGACATCAAGGTGTACAGGGATCACAGGGTCAACAGGGTGCTGTCGGTTCTCAGGGTGCCCAAGGTATTCAGGGATCGCAAGGCCAGCAAGGTGCTGTTGGTGCCCAAGGTGGTGTAGGTGCTCAAGGCGCTCAAGGTATTCAAGGCTCACAGGGACAACAAGGTAGCCAAGGTGTACAAGGTTCACAGGGACAACAGGGTGCTATTGGAGCGCAAGGTAACCAAGGTGTACAGGGTTCTGCCGGAGCGCAGGGTAACCAAGGTGTACAGGGTGCCGCTGGTGCCCAAGGCACAGTAGGTGCTCAGGGTTCCGCCGGTGTGCAGGGTGTTCAAGGTTCCGCTGGTGCTCAAGGTACAGTAGGTGCTCAGGGTAACCAGGGTGTACAAGGTTCCTCTGGTGCCCAAGGAGCGCAAGGTGTCCAAGGTGCGACTGGTGCTCAAGGCTCTGTAGGATCACAAGGTGTACAAGGTGCAGCAGGTTCGCAGGGATCGCAAGGTATACAAGGTGCGGCTGGGGCCCAAGGTACCACAGGCGCCCAAGGTTCACAAGGTGTTCAAGGTGCCGCTGGTGCTCAAGGCTCCCAAGGTATTCAAGGTACTATAGGTGCTCAAGGTGCCGTTGGTGTTCAAGGTTCTGCTGGTGCTCAAGGTAACCAAGGTGTCCAAGGTTCTGCCGGACCACAGGGATCACAAGGTATTCAAGGCTCACAAGGTGTGCAGGGCGCCGCCGGTGCCCAAGGCTCACAGGGTATTCAGGGATCTGCTGGAACACAAGGTGTCCAAGGCGCTCAAGGTGTCCAAGGTTCTCAGGGTATTCAAGGTACAGCCGGTGATCGATACAATACGACAAGTGCAACTTCTCTAACCGTAGGAACAGGAACAAAAGTACTTACTGTATCAACAGGTTTGGCATATTCAACATCACAGACTGTTCGAATAGCAAACACTGCTTCCATTTATATGGAAGGTACAGTTTCCAACTACTATTCATCAAACGGAACTTTTGTTGCTGATGTAACTACAACTTCCGGTGCTGGAACATTTGATTCCTGGACAGTAAACTTGGCAGGAACACCAGGAACTCAGGGACCTCAGGGTGCCCAAGGTGTTCAAGGTTCTGCTGGACCACAAGGTTCTCAAGGTATACAAGGCTCACAAGGAGTCCAAGGTGCTGCCGGTGCTCAAGGTAACCAAGGTGTTCAAGGTGCCACTGGAGCACAGGGTAACCAAGGTGTACAGGGTTCTGCTGGTGCTCAGGGATCTACCGGTGTACAAGGAGCCGCAGGTGCCCAAGGTAACCAAGGTATTCAAGGAGCACAAGGCCCGCAAGGTTTTCAAGGTGTTCAAGGATCAGCCGGAGCACAAGGCAGTCAGGGTGTTCAAGGTTCCTCTGGTGCTCAAGGTGCAGTAGGCGCACAGGGATTCCAAGGTATTCAAGGTTCTGCTGGAGCGCAAGGTAACCAAGGTGTTCAAGGTGCCACTGGTGCTCAAGGTTCTGTAGGATCACAAGGTGTTCAAGGTGCCGCCGGTGCCCAAGGCACCGTAGGTGCTCAAGGTTCTCAAGGTATTCAAGGATCTGCTGGAGCACAAGGTGCCCAAGGCGTACAGGGTTCTGCTGGAGCGCAGGGTAATCAAGGTGTCCAGGGTTCTGTTGGAGCACAGGGAACAGTAGGTGCTCAAGGTAGTCAAGGTGTCCAAGGTGCCGCCGGAGCACAGGGTAACCAAGGTGTACAGGGTTCAACGGGTTCACAGGGTGTACAAGGTGCTGTCGGAACCACAGGTGCTCAAGGTTCTCAGGGTGTACAAGGTTCTGCTGGCGCTCAGGGTAACCAGGGCGTACAGGGTTCTACTGGAGCGCAGGGTTCTGCCGGCGCTCAAGGTGCCGCTGGTGTACAGGGATCACAGGGTCAGCAAGGAGCCATAGGTTCTCAGGGTGTACAAGGAGCCGCTGGAGCCCAAGGCAACCAAGGCGTGCAGGGATCGCAAGGCAACCAGGGTAACCAAGGTGTACAGGGAGCAACTGGTGCCCAAGGTACGCAAGGTGTTCAAGGAGCGACGGGAACAGGAACTCAAGGTGCCCAAGGTGTCCAAGGAGCGACTGGAGGCGGAGCAACTCCTTCTGGTGCAAACACCAATGTTCAATATAACAACAATGGAAGCCTTGGTGGAAGTAACAATTTCGTTTATAACGTAGCATCAAACCTTGTGAGTGTAGATGGTTCCTTGCGAATGGCGAACACAAATAATCTGTATTTTGGAGGATCCCAGTCCAATACAACAGCAAACTCCAAATATGCAATATCATTTAATAGCAGTGCATCATCTTTGGACTTTACATTCTTGGGTTAAACAATGATAAATGGTAAAAATTTCTCTGTTATAATCTTACCTTCTAGAGCGAGTGATAGGTACGCAAAATATCCTAATGGTGATAAGCCATTCTTGGCTGCGAATGTCGTTGCTTCTGGATGGGGACAGGAAGTTTATGAAGGTGGCACTATTACAGGACCGGCACCTTTAGGTGTTTTCTTTGATGCGACAGGCACTACTCATCCAGATTCGACCATAGATACATTCCTTGAAATCGGATATCACCACGATTTCGGATATGCTACCGAAGCTGATGCTGGATACTGGACATATCCTATACCACACACCGAAACCTCCAGAGCAAGATGCAGGTATGTTGGAGGTGCAGTATGTGGACATATCTATAGAATACCAGGAACTTACACTTATAGTCTAAGGGCACAAGACTCTGCCGGAGATACATCCGACATTTATGTTACTGTTGTTGTTCAGGATCCAAATACCGTTTATTCTGGAGCAAACACATATTTGTGTAGTAATGACGGTAGTTCCGATGAAACAAATTACCCGGGTGCTAATGTATGGAACGTAACGTCAAGTGGAATGCCACCACCTAGATCAAACACAAGAGTATTGTTTAAAAAGGATGATGAATACACGGCTAACCTTGTGTATCCTATAGTTGCAACTAGCAACGCGAACGGTGGTTATACAAACGTACAGATTTCAAACTGGGGATCTGGCACCAACTTACCACATCTCAGCAAAAATAACTATGCGATTTACATATCCTCAAACCCAAGCACTTCAGACGGAACAAATCCAAAATTCCCTAGCAAATTTGCCGTATCTGGTATAAAGGGTGGTGTTCATGTTCCAACTTTCTGTTCATATCTTGTCATAGAACAGTGTGATTTTAGAAATAGACCTAATGTAGAATGTGTTCCCTCTTACGGACAGGATGGGGCAAACTTGTTTGAATCCGTCTCGGAAGGTTCTGTAGTTTTCAACTATGAAACAACCAGTTCAACATCAATAACGACTGGAACAGGATCCAAGACATTGACGGTGGGCACAGTGTATGACCACAATAACAAAAATGGAGGAGCGACATTCCCTGTAGGACTGCCAGTTTCTATAACATCAGCAAGTGACACAATGACGGGAACAGTGACAAGCTATTCTGCACCGACTCTAATAGTCGATGTAACAAGCGCGACCGGCTCAAACACATTGTCTAATTGGGATATAATGCAAGATCCACCGCAAGGAATCATAGATAGACTTGCTGGATCCGGCCTGTCCGGACAAGTATGGCCTAATCCGAGAGATTTGCATTGGTGTGATAACCAAATGAGTATGTTGCCTCAGGGTAGCGGAGACAACGGAACATTTTTCGCATACGGAATGAATATAAATCAAAGTGGAAATCATTTCGGCCATTCTGGTGGTCACCAAACGCGACTTAAGGGAGGACATTGTGTGTTCATTTCCCACAATTTCTATGATGCCAATAGTTCCTATACAGCGGCATCTGTCATTACGTTGCGTTCGGAGAAAAGAAATCCTAATACTGCCGATCCGACTTTAGATAATACATCACCACCAAATGACACCAGAACGGTTAAGACTCTGAGAGAATCTGGTAGAATCTCCACCCGATATGTGGTTGTTGACTCCAATGAGGTAGGTAAAAATACCTACGATTCAGAAGGTCAAACAATGTATCTTAACACACAGTTCTTTAACGATGCCGTTATATTTAAAATCAGGGATGTTATCTATCAGAGAAATGAAATTTACAGAGCGGTTTCATTTCCTCAGAACGAAATGAACTTCTTCGGTGGTAATAGAATAACCAGCAGAGATAACACAACACATCTTTCTGGAGGATCCACCAGAGGAGTTCAAGTAGGTTGTGTTACCGATTATTTGGCAGCAGGACATTATCTACAATCCGCGGCCGACTATGAGCCATATTATGTTTCTGTTGATGACGATACATCAGGATCACTAACGGCTAATGGTATCATTGTGGCCGATCTAATATCACCAAATAAGGCTAGCTGATGGCATATCCAGTATTTGCTTCTAATGTAAAATCCAGTCGTTCCACATCTGATACTTCACATACAGTCCGACTGCCGTCCTCAATCAATCTAAATGAATTGATTTTGGTAGCCTTTGCCGTCGATGGTCTCACCAATGATATTACTTGGGATAACACTACTGTAGGAACATGGACAACACTGATAGCCAACGGCGGTTTTGGTTCACAGACATGGCAAATTCACTATAAAGTTGCTGATGGTACGGAAGACGATGCGAACCTAGTAATCACAACAGCAAATACCGGAGACTTTGCTGCTGTGGCATTCCGTATTACCGGTACAGCCACGTCTAGTATGTTGCAGAACACTGCGATAAACAGCGGATCAAACAACGCACCAAACTCACTAGTAATAACACCTTCTTGGGACTCAACAACCACCAATACTACCATCATGTCTATCATGATGATTGGTGGAACTGCCTCCGAAAGTGTCACTGCATATCCTGCTGGTTATACAGCAAACGATTCCATAAATTCCGGAGATGCCTCATCCAGCGTATTGATAGGATGGGGCTTAAAGGAAATCACTACAGCATCTGAAGATCCCGGAGCATTCACTCATAGTGGAGCAGCAAGATCGTGGGATGCCAGAACAATCGCAATCAAATCTCTACCAGAAGGATTTGGTACTATTTACAACGTAGGTGGTGAGAATAATTATGTCACCACCGGACAAATAGGTGTAATAGCAAACGGTACCAGTTTGGGAACAGGAACCAGCGCAAGGATAAACGTAGGTTCCAGATCGATCACGATGAACACCTATTCTGCGGACGCAACGGCACCAACATTCAATGTTCCCGCTTTGTCTCATTTTATCACCAATAATATAAAATTCGTGGGTAACGCTGATTTCCAAATATTGAACGTTACTAATACAATAATTGCAAACACTACAATTTCTATCAGACCTGAATCCGACTATGAGACTCATAATGTTTCCAACATAGCAAATGCGTCTGATTCATACTGCATATACAATGGACAGTCACCTGCAATAGCTATCAATGATCAATTTTTATATGACACCGGTACGACCGTCAACATAGACATTCTTGGTTATCCAGAACTGTTTAGTGGAACTTTATCGTTCAACTACTATGTCTTTGATGCGTCGGATGAAACATGGGGATCTTTTGGATCGTATTCTGCCGGAACCAGTGGAACAACCGTCGTTAGATTCTACTCAAACAATAGTCTACAAGCCGCCCAGTTTTTGGAAACAGGAGTTTATTCTGGACCTGCTACAGTCATGAGAATATATTCAAACTCTTCTTTGCAGATGGGAACAATAGTGGAGCAACCAGGAGCGACTAATATGAGATTGTATGCTAATGGTACATTAGTAGCCGCGCAGTTTATAGAAGTGTGATAAATACAGAAACACTAATTAGGGAATATATGAATGGCAGAGTTACAAACTTCTAACGTGTCCGGAAATCTGGCTATTAGCCAGAATCTTTCCGTGACCGGAACTTTTAATATAGGTGGAATAACTATCTCAAGTTCCGCGGCGAATACTGTGCGAGTTTCACAAAACGGTGCATCTACACTTTCCTCAAAACAACTGAATTTCGTAAATACAGCAACAATAACCGTAACAGTTTCTGATTCAGGCACTGGCAACGCCAACATTGCCCTAACAGCCATTGGTGGATCCGGTGCTCAAGGTTCACAGGGTGTCCAAGGCGCACAGGGACCTCAAGGCGCGCAAGGTGTTCAAGGATCAACTGGTGCTCAAGGTAACCAAGGTGTTCAGGGAGCGACTGGCGCTGGCTCACAAGGCGTACAAGGTGCCGCCGGGCCACAAGGTTCTCAAGGCGTTCAAGGCGCAGCAGGTTCTACAGGTGCTCAAGGTAGCCAAGGTGTCCAGGGTTCCGCAGGTCCTCAGGGATCACAAGGTGTTCAAGGAGCAACAGGCTCCGGCGCTCAAGGTTCTCAAGGTGTGCAAGGTTCTGCTGGAGCGCAGGGTAACCAAGGTGTACAGGGTTCTACTGGTTCTCAAGGTGTCCAGGGTTCCGCAGGTCCTCAGGGGTCACAAGGTATACAAGGCGCAACTGGTGCCGGTTCTCAAGGTGTTCAAGGTGCGTCAGGACCACAAGGATTCCAAGGTGTGCAAGGTGCCGCTGGTGCAGGTACACAAGGCGTACAAGGTGCTGCCGGGCCACAAGGATCTCAAGGTGTTCAAGGTGCCGCAGGTCCTCAGGGATCGCAAGGTGTGCAGGGTGCTTCTGGTTCATCAGGATCAAGAGGCGGCGTTGGATATTTTTTCTCCACCACAACAACTGATGCTGATCCGGGTGCCGGAACTGTTCGTTATAATAATGCCACAATTTCATCCGTCACTGAAATATACATGGATGATCTGGATGTAACGAACACAAACCAAACCGCATGGTATGCAGTCTGGGATGATTCCACATCAACTGTAAAAGGATATCTGGTAATACAACAGGGATCTGGTGCGTCATTCACCAACATCTTCCAAGTGAATTCTGTATTAGCAGCCAGTGGGTATTATAAAATAGGAGTAACCTACTTAAGCGGATCCTTACCGACAAACAATGCGACAATGGTATTTGAATTCGTTCGAACTGGTGATATTGGTGTCCAAGGTGCTACCGGTTCAGGCGTTCAAGGTGCTGCCGGTCCACAAGGATTCCAAGGTGTCCAAGGTGCTGCTGGTGCTGGTTCACAAGGTGTCCAGGGTTCCGCAGGTCCTCAGGGATCACAAGGTGTGCAAGGTGCAACGGGACCACAAGGTTCTCAAGGTGTACAGGGAGCCACAGGAGCTGGATCACAAGGTGTTCAAGGTGCGGCCGGCGCTCAAGGTTCACAAGGTGTTCAAGGTGCTACAGGTGCCCAAGGTAACCAGGGTGTACAGGGAGCGACTGGTACAGGTTCACAAGGTGTACAAGGTACAGCCGGTGCTCAAGGTAGCCAAGGCGTACAAGGTGCCGCTGGTCCTCAGGGATCACAAGGTGTTCAGGGAGCAACCGGTACAGGTGCTCAAGGTGTGCAAGGTTCCACCGGTGCTCAAGGCTCTCAAGGCGTTCAAGGTTCCGTTGGTGCTCAAGGTGTCCAAGGAGCAACTGGTGCTCAAGGTAACCAAGGTGTCCAAGGTTCCGTTGGCGCTCAAGGTGTCCAAGGTTCCGTTGGCGCTCAAGGTAACCAGGGTGTCCAAGGCGCGACTGGTGCTGGATCACAAGGTGTGCAAGGTGCCGCCGGTCCACAAGGTTCTCAGGGCGTTCAAGGTTCTACTGGCCCGCAGGGATCGCAAGGTGTCCAAGGCGCAACGGGTGTCGGTTCACAGGGTGTGCAAGGTGCCGCCGGTGCTCAAGGTAGCCAAGGTGTCCAAGGTGCCACTGGTGCCGGCTCACAAGGCGTCCAAGGCGCACAGGGACCTCAAGGTGCTCAAGGTGTTCAGGGTGCAAGAGGTGGAATAGGATATACTTTCTCCACAACAACAACTGATGCAGATCCCGGTGCCGCTACATTAAGATTCAATAACGCAACACCAGCATCCATCACTGAAATTTACATTGATAATGAAAGTTCAGGTGGAGTCAATCAAACTGCATGGTATGATACATGGGATGATTCCACTAACAGTGGTTCAAAGGGACAGTTGATCATACAAACCGCTTCTGGTGGAACAGTAATTTCAACTTTTAGCGTTAGCACGGTAACTGCTGCTGGTGGATACTATAAAATAGGAGTAACTCACATATCCGGCTCAACAGTGCCGGCAGACGGCGCTTTGATTAGAGCAGAATTCTATGCTACTGGAAATATAGGTGTTCAAGGTGCCGCTGGTGCCGGTTCACAAGGTGTCCAAGGAGCAACTGGTGCTCAAGGTGTTCAAGGAGCCACAGGAGCTGGATCACAAGGCGTTCAAGGTGCTACTGGTGCCCAAGGTGTGCAGGGAGCCACTGGATCAGGTTCTCAGGGTGTTCAAGGTGCTACTGGTGCTCAAGGTGTCCAAGGAGCCACTGGATCAGGTTCTCAGGGTGTGCAGGGAGCCGCCGGCCCTCAGGGATTCCAAGGTGTTCAGGGATCCACAGGTGGTGGTGCTTCAGCACCAACATGGCATGGCAACCTTTACGCAGCTTATGGTGATTGCGATCCGGATAAACTATTAAGACATATGGCATTGGGTGGTGTGGTATCAACTACACCTACCAACATAGGAACTTCCACTGCTAGAATAAGTTATTTTAGACCGCCGGCTAATATCACTGTCAACAGAATACGTTATTATGGTGTGGGTGCATCAACCAACGTCTGGAGAATAGCAATTTATTACGCGGACAATTTGACAAGGATACTGACAGAAACCGCGTTCTCAACATCACTCAACACATGGGGATCAATATCCACAAGTCTTTCACTTGTCTCAAATACACTGTATTTCCTGGCTATGTCAGTAAACGCAACCAGCGCAACAGCAACTCTGGGATGTTTCGCTCCAACTGTTGCTCTGACTACAGGCTTGGTGGCGACCTTACCCAAGGATATGCCGGGAAATATGGACATTGATTTGGGCTATCTGAATACTGGATTAGCACAGGGTGCTGTAACTACGGGTGCCTTACCTGATCCATTCCCAACAGTCGTTAGACAAGGTAACGCAGCGTCTGGTTGGACTGGTGGTATGGGAGCATTTTGGCTTGACAATAACAGTAATGCGTAAGGAAAAATACTAGTATGATTTTGGTAAAAACGGACGGACAAAACACAGTTATAACATATCCATTCTCATATGGATTGTTGAGGCTACAGCATCCCGATGTTGTGGGTCAACCAATAACAGATGAGTTGTTGGCCGCATATAATTGTTTTAGAGTAACCAAAACAGAAGAAATTCCTTATGATGTTATCTACGAAAAGCTTGAGGAAGATATTCCAGTTCTGGAAGATGGTGTATGGAAACAAGTATGGACAACCAGAAATTCGACAGAAGAAGAGATTGCTGATATCATCGAAGTGTTGAAACAACAGATAACAGACCTGACACAGAAACGCCTTGATGATTTCGCTAAAAGTGGAGGATATGACAATATACTTTCCGCTTCAACCTATAAAGACAGTGCTATTCCCAGATTCAATACTGAAGGTACTTATTGCTTTAACAAAAGGGATGAGACATGGATTACATTGGCTGGTATAATGCAGGAAGTTCTGAATGGAACAAGACCAATGCCTAGAACATATGCTGATGTGGAAGGTGATCTTCCTGAGCTAGTATGGCCATCTTCCTAAATACAATAAAATAACGGAGATTCTATAAGAAATGGCTATTCCATCATCCAGACAAAACTTGATTGATTACTGTCTAAGGAAACTAGGATTTCCTGTGATCGATATCAACGTCGATGAGGATCAGGTTTCTGATAGGATCGATGATGCGCTCCAAATTTATGCGGAATATCACTTCGACGGAACAGAAAAAGACTATCTAGCAGTTCAAATCACCGATGATATGATAACATCTAACAACTATGTCACCCTACCGGATGCGGTGATAGGAGTTAGCAGAGTATTTCCAATTTCAAGTAGTTCGGTTGCCAGTTCCGGTGGATCAAGCTTCAACATGTTTGACCTGAACTATCAATTGAGACTGAACGAACTATATGAATTCACCTCTTCTTCCTACCAGTACTATTGGATAGCAAGATCACACATTCGAATGTTGGAAATGATTCTGACAGGTGAAAATCCAATCCGATTCAACAAGAAGATGAATAGGCTATACATCGACATGCATTGGAAAGCTCCGGAAGTTCCGGTCAACAATTACATTGTGATCGAATGTCAGAAGGTATTGGATCCTGATGAATATACAGATGTTTATAATGATTCTTGGCTGAAACGTTATGCGACCGCGCTCATAAAAGAACAGTGGGGGAGCAACTTAACGAAATACAGCAATTACACTCTTCCGGGTGGAATGATAATCAACGGAGATGCCATCTACCAGCAATCAATCATGGAAAAGGAACAGTTGCTAATAGAACTCAGAGACTCTCTGGAAGAGCCTCCAGAATTTCTTGTAGGATAAAACAGTGGCGACCAGCGTCTATTTCAATAACCAAAATGCTACTAGAGAACAGTTCCTTCTTGAGGACCTGACCATAGAATCGATCCGAAACCACGGTATCGATATATTCTACATTCCAAGAACATCACAATCAATACTAGACACCCTATTCGGTGATGATCCGGTAAAGTACTTCGACAAGGCATACAAAATTGATATGTACCTAGAAACCATGAATGATTTCGAAGGTCAACAAGAATTCTTCTCCAAGTTTGGTTTGAACGTAGAAAAAACCGCGAGAGTTGCTGTGGCTAGGAGAACTTTTGAGAGGTTTGTTCCGAGGTCTCTCCGCAATCTACCAAAAGAAGGCGATCTTATCTATCTACCTGTACAGAACAAATTGATGGAAATACGATTTGTGGAGAGAGAAAGGAACTTCTTTCAGTTGGGTAAAGCACAACCATACATGTTTGTGTTGAGTGTGGAAACTTTCAAGTACAACGGAGAATTCTTGAACACAGGAATGGAAGAAATCGATCAGGTAGCCGATGTGTCCGCACCATCTATAGACATACAACTAACAGATTCAAATCAGAACACCACATTCGCAAGAGGTGAGGTTGCTTATCAGGGATATGATTTGTCAACAGCATCTGCAAAAGGTATAGTTGTTTCTTTCGACAGACCAAATTGTGTACTGAGACTGAGAAACATAAAAGGAACATTCGACGGTGCTGTCGGAAACGTACAGGGAAGTATTCACGGAGCCGAATACATATTGGATAGTTACGATATCATGCAGAATGCTACTACGGACTATGAAGATAATGTATTGCTTGAGACAGAAGCCGATCAGGTACTAGACTTTACCGAAGAGAATCCTTTCGGGGAAATGTAAAATATGTTATCAAATATACACTACTACCACAGAACAACCAGAAAGTTAGTTTCTTCTTTTGGTTCTATCTTCAACAATTTGAAATTGGTTAGATACAATCAAGCCGGAACTGTGGAAATAGAAAGAGTCAATGTACCTATCACATATGCATCAAAAGAAAAGTTTTATAAGAGAATCACAAAGGATCCTGATCTAAAGAACCCAGTACAAATTTCTTTGCCTAGGATGGCTTTTGAAATGACCGGAATGACTTATGATCCGCTCAGAAAACTATCCAGTCACATTGATCATTTTGACAGGACTAGTATTACTGGTCTTGAAAGAGTGAAAATGACTCCTTACAACTTCGATTTCAACTTGTATGCATTCGTGAGAAACACAGAGGACGGACTTCAAATAGTAGAGCAGATTCTACCATACTTCACACCAGACTATACGATGACAATCGATTTCCTTGGCTTCGATGATCTTAAAATGGATGTACCTGTCGTATTCAATAGTGTGAGCTATGAAGATGACTATGAAGGCGATCCCGAAACCACAAGATCATTGATATGGACACTCAATTTCTCCGTCAAGGCTTATCTGTTTGGACCTATAAGTGAAGGAAGAATCATTCGCAAGGTTACTGCTAATGTATATGACAGTACATACGACACCAAACCTCTGCGCGAGTTTGAGCTTTCAAATGGAAGTGGGAACTTTAAAATAAACGAATTGGCGTTCCAAGGAACTACTCTGGACACAGCATTTTCCGCTGGATTTGTCAGGGAGTGGATTTCTAGCACCAACACAGTCATTCTATATGACACCACAGGAACTTTTGATAGGGACATTGAACTACAGGGCTCTGTCACCAACGCTAGGTGGAACATTTCATCAATGTCATTAGCAGACACTCAATTGACTAATATTACTGTAGTTCCTGATCCACTGACTGCAAATGTTGACGATGACTTCGGATTTTCGACAACTGTAGAAACATGGCCAAACATAACGTAAGATGAAGGTGAAATACTATGTCAAAAACGAAGATATCAGAAGCATTAAATAAGAATCTAGGACAAGCGTTAGGAATAACGTATGAGCCTGATTCACAATTGGTTCCGCTCACACAGGAACCACCGAGTAAAATAGTTCCACTAGACAAAGATGTAAAACAAGATTTTGATTACTCAAGGTCAAATCTTTATGGTTTGATCGACAAGGGAAATGAAGCACTAGATGGAATATTGGAAGTGGCGAAAGAAAGTCAGCATCCTAGAGCATATGAAGTTGCTTCTAATATGATCAAAAATCTCAGTGATGTGACTGACAAATTGCTGAGATTGCAGGAAGTGAAGAAAAGTCTGGGTGAATCCGGTCAAAAGAATAACGAACAGGCTACAAATGTGACGGTTGAGAAAGCGGTATTCGTCGGCACAACGGCTGACCTACTGGACAAAATTAAAGACTCCAGAAAATGAACGTACTTAGCATAAGATCATATCTCTCCAATCCCAAATTAAAGAGGATTGGTCAATCTATATCTATGACTCGGGAACAGGTGGATCAATATATTCTCTGCTCAGAAGATCCAATTTATTTCGCAGAAAATTTCTATAAGCTTGTGCATGTTGACAAGGGATTAATAACTCCTCAACTGTATCCGTATCAGAAAAACCTTATAATGTCATATCATAATGACAGAAAGGTAGTGATCAACGCTTGCCGACAGTCAGGTAAAACATCAGCCACGGTTGCATATCTACTCTGGTTCATATTGTTCAATAAGGACAAAACAGTCGGTATTCTTGCTAACAAAGAAAAGACTGCAAGGGAAATTCTATCCAGAATCAAATTGGCATATGAGCAACTTCCCCTATGGATTCAACAGGGTGTCAGAATATGGAACAAAGGTGATATTGAGGTTGAGAACGGTTGTAAAATACTCGCATCCTCGACAAGCTCCAGTGCAATTCGTGGTTTCTCTCTTTCCATGCTATACATTGACGAATATGGATTCGTTCCGGCAAACATAGCAGATGAATTCTTCTCATCAGTGTATCCTACAATCTCAGGCGGTACAACAACAAAGCTACTTGTTTCATCTACACCGAATGGAATGAATCATTTCTATAAAATGGTTGTCGATGCGAGAGAAAAGAGAAATGGATTTACACTGATAGAAGTTGACTGGAGAGCCGTGCCCGGAAGAGATGATGCGTGGGCACTGGATCAGAAGAATACTCTAGGTGAAGAGAAATTCCTACAGGAAATGGAAATCGAATTCATGGGTTCCAATGGAACCTTGATAAACGGTAGAGTTCTCAGAAGCATGGCTTTCATCAGTCCTCTGCCTATAAAATCCATAGAAGGTCTATCCCTTTACAAAGAGCCTTCCAAAGAAAGATCATACATGATTGTTGTCGATACCTCAAGAGGAAAGGGACTGGACTATCATGCATTTATAGTAGTGGACATAAGTGAAGTCCCATACAGGATAGTGTGTACGTTCCGAGACAATGAACTGTCACCGGTCACTTATCCTTCAGTTATTCACAGGATCGCAAAAGCATACAATGACGCATATGTGCTGGTGGAAATAAATGATAATGGTCAACAAATAGCTGATGGTCTGTACTTCGACTTCGAATATGAAAACGTGCTTTCTACGACAGCCGCAGACAAAGGAAAGAAAGTCAGTTTGTCATGGTCAATATCAGGTAAAGGTGTAGATAGAGGTATCAGAACAACCAAATCCATCAAGCGACTAGGTTGCAGTTTGCTGAAAAACATGATAGAGAATCACAACCTGATCATCGAGGATTTCCATATCATCAAAGAACTTTCCACATTCATAGCAAAATCAAACAGTTATGAGGCTGATGACGGTTCAAATGATGACATGGTAATATGTCTTGTTTTGTTCGCATGGGCTACCAGCCAAGTTGTATTTGAAGACCTTTCAAACATGAACATAAAAGATAAACTATATAGACAACAGTTGGATAAATTGGAGGAGGAGATGTTACCTCTTCCGATGTCCTCCGAGGATTTCATAGAGAACAGAATCGTAGAGGACGGCTCTGTTTGGATATCTTCCACCTAAACCTCAGCGTAATAAAAACATAAATACATGATAAAAGCTACTTTTATCATTATCTCATAATCAGGAGTTCAACACATGTTCCAAGTTTCACCAGGTGTAAACATTTCAGAAATCGACACCACTACAGTAATTCCTTCAGTGGCAACTTCAACTGGCGCTATTGCTGGTGAATTCAACTGGGGACCTGCAAATACTACGGTATTGGTTTCAAGTGAAAATCAGCTAGTAAGCACATTCGGAAAGCCATCGAACGGTAACACCGCAAACGTATTTTTGACAGCAGCAAGCTTCCTTGCATATGCCAACGACCTTAGGGTTGTAAGGGCTTTGTTGGGTGGAGCTAACAATGCTGTTTCCAACTCCAATGCATCAAACGCAATAGTCTCAACAGCGGACATTCAGTTTGAAAATGAAATCGTATATGAGGGTTCTGGTTTCCTAACTGGTCAGCTAGATGCGGCCAACAACAACTTCTCTTTCGTTTCAAGATATCCTGGAACTCTAGGCAACTCTCTGAAAGTTTCTATCCTTGATAGATCCGCAAACACCAACGTGTCTGCTTGGGTGTATGGTTCATATTTCGATAGGAGCCCAAACACCTCAAACTACCTATCACAGTCTGTAGGCGCGACTCTGGCTAACGACGAAATGCACATTGTTGTTATTGACAAAGATGGGCTATTCACCGGAAAAACAAACACTGTGTTGGAAATCTATCCATCCGTTTCAAAGGCTTCTAATGCCAGGGATGAGACTGGACAGAGCATCTACTACAAAGACGTTCTATTCCGTAAATCCAAGTATATTTACGCCGGAAACTATCCTGCAAACACAACAGGTGGAAACGCGAACTGGGGAACAACCGCAAACTCAAGCACTGTATACGCAAGTCTATGCGGCAGATCAGCTTCTGATGAGAACGGTGTAAACTTCCTGTTCTATTCAGGAACCAACGGTACACACAGCGATGCTGCTATACAGAATGCATACTCAAAATTCATCAACAGCGAAGAAATCGATGTTAGCTTCCTAATCACAGCAGATCACAATAGTACTGTGAAGAACTATGTAATCGGCAACATTGCGGAAGTTAGAAAAGATTGTGTAGCATTCGTGTCACCGTCTTTGACAAGCACACAGTCAATCACTCCTTCACCGGAGAATGCAATTAAAACTGAGAGACAGAATATTAACCCATACTCCTCATACGCAATGATGGACAGTGGTTGGAAATACATGTACGACAAGTACAATGACGTTTATCGTTGGGTTCCATTGAACGGTGATATTGCAGGACTATGTGCAAGAACTGACCAGAACCGTGATCCATGGTGGTCACCTGCTGGAAGTTCAAGAGGACAGATCAAGAACTTCGTGAAACTGTCATTCAATCCTAGCAAGGCACAAAGGGATGAGTTGTACAAAAACGATATCAACCCAGTTGTTTCCTTCAGCGGAGAAGGCACCATGTTGTATGGTGACAAGACTCTTCTTGGCCGTCCATCCGCTTTCGACAGAATCAACGTCCGAAGATTGTTCATCGTTCTTGAGAAATCCATCGCAAGAGCAGCAAGGTCAAGCCTATTCGAATTCAACGATGAATTTACAAGGGCTCAGTTTGTAAACCTTGTTGAACCTTTCCTACGAAACGTGAAGGGACGCAGAGGAATATACGACTACAGAGTTGTATGTGATACCACAAACAACACACCGGAAGTTATTGATCGAAATGAGTTTGTTGGTGACATTTATGTCAAGCCAGCAAAGAGCATTAATTTCATCCAGTTGAATTTCGTCGCTGTTAGAACAGGTGTAGCGTTTGAAGAGATTGTTGGACGTTTCTAATTTGATGAGTTCCTGGGGATCATCTGATCCCCAGGAGCAATCTTGATAGGAGAAATGGTGTTGGCTAAATATACCAAAATCTCTCTCATAACCAGTATTTGTCTTAAAACAGGAGAATAGAAAATGTCATTTAACGTTGACACATTCAGAACAGTAATGCAATGGGACGGCGCCCGTCCGAACCTTTTTGAGGTGTATCTAACCTTTCCTAACTACGTTCAGTTGGGAAGCCTAGCAGGTCAACAATCACGATTCATGTGTAAGGCATCTTCTTTGCCTGGCTCCACAATCAACCCAGTTCCAGTTCCTTACTTCGGAAGAGAAGTGAAGGTCGCTGGAAACAGGACGTTCCAAGATTGGACAGTTAACATCATCAACGATGAAGATTTCGTAATTCGAAATGCCTTTGAACAATGGCATAGAGGAATTAACGAAAACGTAGCGAACATCAGAAGCCGTGGAGCAATCTCTACATCTCCGCTGTTTCCTGGATCTTCTTACGCTATTGATGCTGAAGTCTATCAGTACGCTAAAATGGGCGGCGCACCTATCAAAGGTTACCGCTTCGTTGGTATGTGGCCGAATGACATTGCATCCATTGAATTGGATTGGGGTTCAAACGACACAATCGAAGAATTCTCAGTCACACTTTCTTATCAATACTGGACTACTCTTGATACAGTAGCTTCAAATCCGATAGTTTCTAGTGTACTTTAATAGTGTTTTTGCAGTTTGGTTTATTTCTAAACAATATTCTTTGAAATGGTGATAAAAAATGGCTCTACAACTTTTCGGTTGGCAATTAATACGTCCTGATGAAATTCCGGAGCAACCAGCTATTGCTCCTCCTCAAGAGGACGATGGTGCGCTTGTTATTGATCAGCCCAGTCTCGGTGGCTACTATGGAACATACCTTAATCTAGATACAGCATTTCGCAATGAAAATGAACTTATCTCTAGATATAGAACAATGGCAATGCAACCAGAAATTGACAGTGCCATCGATGAAATCGTAAACGAAGCAATTGTGCATGATGAATTTGGTAAAGTAGTTGAGATTGTACTTGACGAGCTACCAGAATCCGACGATATCAAAGAACTCCTAAGAGAAGAATTCAGACAAGTTCTTCGATTGCTGGATTTCTCAAACTCAGGCTCAGACATTTTCCGTCGATGGTATATCGATGGCAGAGTGTTTTATCAGGCCACTCTTTCAGAAGAAAATCCAAGACTTGGAATACAGAGTCTAATCTATCTTGATCCAAGGAAAATACGAAAAGTTCGTACAAATCTAAAAGAAAAGGATCCAAGAACCGGTATTCAGGTTGTGTCCGATACTCAGGAATTCTATGTCTATAACGACAAAGAGATTTCTCAGGGTAACATGGTCATGTCAAGTCCTCTTGACGCATCCATCAAAATTGCTCCAGATTCTATCATCAACATCAACTCAGGATTGATGGATGTCTCAAGAAATATGGTTCTATCCTATCTTCACAAGGCAATCAAACCTCTAAACCAATTGAGAATGATTGAAGATGCTATCGTAATCTACAGACTTTCCAGAGCACCAGAAAGAAGAGTGTTCTATATTGATATCGGTAACCTACCTAAAACCAAAGCGGATCAATATCTGCGCGATATCATGACCAAGTTCCGAAACAAAATTGTCTATGATTCCAATACAGGTGAAGTAAGGGACGATAGGCGTTTCATGTCAATGGTAGAAGATTTCTGGATTCCGCGAAGAGGTGAAGGTAAATCCACCGAGATAACCACACTTCCTGCTGGACAGAATTTGGGTGAGTTGGCTGATGTTGAGTACTTCGAAAACAAGCTTTATAAATCACTAAACGTACCTATTACAAGGTTGGTTCCGAACCAGCCTTTCAACGTCGGTCGTTCAAATGAAATAACCCGCGACGAAATCAAATTCTCCAAATTTGTCGAGAAACTACGCAACAGATTCAGTACCATATTCGATGAAATCATGTGCCGACAGTTGGTATTGAAAGGAATAGCAACAGAACAGGAATGGTTGGAACTGAGAGAGTACATTCACTATGATTTCTTGGAAGACAACAACTACGCAGAACTAAAGCAAGCAGAATTGCTGAACAACAGACTACTGACCATGAATACTATCATGCCTTTCATAGGTTCTTACTACTCAATGAATTGGGCGAAGAGAAACGTTCTACATCTAACCGAAGATGAAATCATCAAGATGAAAGAAGAAATTCTACAGGAACAGGAAGAGCAGATTGCTATGGATCAGTACATGACATCCCTCCTACCACCAGAAGAACAGGCCGCTATGATGGCACAGGGTGGCCAGCAACAACAGGGAGGCCAACAAAATATAAATAGTGGTGGTCAGCAAAATCCTCAAGGAAATCAATGAAATGAAGAGAAAACATTCATCAACAGTAGAGAGAATAATCAATGAAGGAAGTTCAATTGATTTGAATGCTCTCATTGCAGAGAAGATCAGGAATAAAGTCCAGTGTAGGAAATGTTCTTTGGGTCAGGAAATGATGGATGAGACAGTCGATGAAGGTTGGAAAGGTGCTTTGGTCGGCGCAGTAGCCGGTGGACTGGCTTCTGGTGGTAATCCAGCCGCTATAGTTGGTGGCGCGGCTGTCGGACACAAAGTGGGAGAGTTTGCTGGTAGGATCAAAAAGCAAGCTGCACTAAGAGGTGCGTTGCAGAATAGGATTGAAAAACTAAGCAACAGAGCCAAAAATCCTCGCAATCCAAAAAAGGATAAGTTCCTTGAAAGAAAAAGGTTTGACTATCTCAAAAGGTTGAAGGCCACAAAACATCCTTTGCACAGGGATGTAGTACTTGGTGTTAGACAGGATAAGGTACACAAAACATCCATTCGATCAACGACTAGAAGTGATGAGGTCGAAAAGCTAAAAAAAGAAATACAGGACTTGAAGAAATCGTCCAGCGGGAGAAGAATATGAATAACGAATTAATCCAGATGATCGAAAAGATGATCAGGGACAAAGCCACAGAGAAGGTCAACTCCTACAAGAAGAAAATGTGCGAGGACATTCTTGAAGCCGCACCGGCTTTGCCTATGGATTCATATGCAATCCAGATGAGAAACAATAGTCTTTCTGGTTACTCAAAGGCAAAAGCTAAGTACGACAACCTGATTCGAAAAGGTTCTTCACATCTACAAGCATTGACCAGTTTGAATCCTATAGAAAGAAGTCTTGTTTCAAGCATAAACGAAACACCAATGGAATACGGCTCAATGCCTATTGCAGGTAATACTGGAAGACTTTCCAGACTTCTCCGCGCCAGAGTCGATCATACTATGAATCCGTCTTTGATATCCGGTGCGGCTGCAAAATTGAACAAGTTCATGTCTAGAGGTCAGTCCCAAGGACAGGCTATCATGAAGCTGAACAAAAATGAAAGGGACCAATATCTGCGCTATTTGTCCACTTTGAGCAGGCCGGTTAGCAAAATGTCTCCGAGTACAGCAACATCACTCTACAAAAGGTTTCACTAAATGAAAGTTAACTTCAAGAAACTCCAAGAAATGATGGCACTAAGGGAATCTCCTATTCACCACGAACAGATACCTGCTGCTATGTTGGTTCTCAAGAGGGTTGGTATTAGATCATTCCCGGACGGTAGAAAAGTCGCACTATACACAAATGATAAATATAATCTACTATTTTCAGTTCCTTACGGCTCTAACATTGGTGCATCAGGAACTCAAGAGCCTATTATCGCAGGACAAGTTTCATGAATATTAAAGAGAAATTGTATCGTATCGTACAAGAAAAGCTACAGGAGATGACTCCTGTGGTGGAAAAATCTCCGTTGGCCGAAGAAGCCAGAGTGAAGATAATAAAGGCTAGAATCCGCAATGGAAAGATCCAGCGTAGAAAGAAAGTGTCCAATGTTCCTGGTTTCACCATGAGAGGTGGTAAACTGACTAAAATGTCGGCCAAGGAAAGAATGGACAGGAAAAGAGGAGCTAAGAGAGGCAAGGTCAAGAGAAAGGCTAAGATGGCCAGAGCATTGATGAAGAGAAAGCGTTCAATGCAGAAGAGGGCTTCTCTAGGCCTAAGCGAATCTAAATCATCAACTCTTATTGAAAATCCGTTACTAGCCCTTGCTGGTAGATCACTGGCAACAAGAGTTGCTGCAAGACTTGGAGCCAGAAAAATAGAACAGAAAGTTGCTGGTTCGGTTGCTAAGAAGCTCATGTCAAAATCTCCGAGCATTGAATCGGACACAAATTCTCAATTACCACCATCAAATCGAAGGATCTAAACATGAAGAAACAACAACTAATAGAAAGAATAGAGTCTCTGCTGGAAGCACCAGCAAAGAGAACTAATGCATTTGTTTTTACACACACTCCCGGAGATGAAAGGAGCGAGAAGAAACTTGCCGCTCTGAAAGATGCTGTTAAAGGATCCGATCTTCGCGTTAGCATGATGGGTCGCCTAGGAAAGAATAATCCAGATGCAAAAGATTATCGTCCAAGCGGTCCAAAGAGGAATTCTAACACTATTGCTGTTAAGTCTGCAAAGAAATTTGATGTGTATGTTCATGACAAGACCCATTCGAATGCTTACAAAGTGGAAAAGGGTTCAAAATATGACAGTGAATCTCGCGCAGGTCACATCGATTTGCTTGTTAGAAGGGCTAAAGCAGGAAAGGACATTTACGATCACGCCAAGCTTGTTTCCATGTTCACACCTGGAACTACTCCTAATGACGTTATCAAGAGAGTGAAAGGAAAGATTGCCGCTGAGAAGATTTCCAAGATGAAGGAAGATGGTGATGACAAGTTGGATGAATCAACAAACACCAATCAGCAACTGATCCGAAGGATTTCTTCAATGCTATCCGAAACATCAAGGGGTAAAAGGAACTAAAATGAAGCTTATTACAGAAACAGTAGAAGAAGTCAGATATATCACCGAAGAAAAAAACGGTGTGAAATCTCTTTTCATACAGGGACCTTTTCTAGTAGGTGACACTCAAAATAGAAACGGAAGAATCTATGAGAGCAAGCTTTTGGCTAGAGAAGCTAAGAGATACAACGACGAATATGTTTCTAAGAATAGGGCTTTTGGTGAGTTGGGTCATCCAGATTCACCAACAATCAACCTAGATAGAGTGTCACACCTGATCACTTCGTTGACTCAGGAAGGATGCACTTTCATAGGAAAGGCCAAAATTCTGGACACTCCAATGGGAAAGATCGCAAAATCCCTTATAGAAGGTGGAGCGACACTGGGTGTTTCATCAAGAGGCATGGGATCATTGAAAACTGTCAATGGCGTCAACATGGTTCAGGACGATTACTACCTAGCAACTGCTGCTGATATTGTGGCAGATCCATCAGCACCCGGAGCTTTTGTCCAGGGAATAATGGAAGGGAAAGAGTGGATCTGGAACAACGGTCTTGTCGAAGAAGTCAATATATGCGAGTTCTATGATGAGATTAAGAAGGCCAAAACAAAGCAAATCGAAGAAATCTCATTGAAGATTTTTGAGAATTTCCTATCCAAAATCTGATAGGAAGCATGGTATTTAATACTGGGCACATACACCACAGCGGTGTAAACACTTTATATTCAAAGTGAGAACAATTTTTTTATAAATACATTTATCTTTAAAGGAGTTTACAAATGGGTAAAACATTAACAGAATCAGCCGCTGAAATTCTAAGTGCATCACTCGGTGTTAAAGCAGCAACAAGCGATCCAATGATTGGAGGCTCACAAGCCACTCCACTTGGCGGAGCATCAACAGAAAATCCAGCAGGCGATGCGATTGGAGCTATTGCTTCCGCAAATGCAGCACCTGCACCACGTCCAGGACAATCAGCAGAACCTGAAACAGGCTATGAAGATGAGTCCGAGCCGAAGAAAGTAGGTGACGAAGAGGAAGAAGCAGAAGAAAATCTTCATGAGGAAGAAGAACTTACTGAAGAAGAAATCAACGAATTCCTAGACTCTCTATCAGAAGAAGAACTAGCTGATTTGATGGAAGAACTAGAGTCCGATGATGAAGTTCTGGAAGAAGAAACTGACGAAGATGAAGTAGAAATCGACCAAGATTTCCTTGACTCCCTATCAGAAGAAGAACTAAAAGAACTATTGACTCAACTGCAAGAAGAGGAAGAGGTTTCTTACTCCGATGATGGCGAAGAAGATGAAATCCAGCAGCCTGTTGTTCAACAGAAGACCGTGAAGGAAATGGTTGAAGAGAACATGCAGTCCTGCAAGGAAGACATTGACGCTCTATTTAATGGTGAATCTCTATCCGAAGATTTCAAAGGAAAGGCGACAACCATTTTCGAAGCAGCAGTTCGCTCAAGAGTTGAATCAATCGTTGAGTCCATCGTTGAACAGAACGAAGAAACAATTGCAGAATCAGTAGAAGAAATTCGTACAGGTCTGACCGAGCAGGTAGATGAGTATCTAACCTATGTGGTTGAGAACTGGATGGAAGAAAATAAATTGGCTATCGAAACAGGTCTAAGGACTGAGATTGCAGAAGATTTCATGGAAGGATTGAAGAATCTGTTCCAGGAACACTACATCGAAGTTCCAGAAAGCAAAGTAGACATTGTTGAAGAAATGGCACAAATGGTAGCAGAAGCAGAGCAACTAGCCGAGCAGAAGGACCAAGAAATGAATAGCTTGAAGAAGTCTCTACATGAGTCTCTTTCAAGAGAAATTCTCCGAAAAACTTGTGAAGGTCTAACCGAAATGCAAGTTCAGAGGATTAGGGCGCTCGCAGAGGGTGTCGAGTTCACCACAGAAGGTGAGTACGCAGAGAAGCTCTCAGTGATACGAGAGAATTACTTCCCGTCTAAATCAGTGAAGAGTGAGGCTCCACAAACAGTTGTTGAAACAGTGGAATCAGGGACAGTAAGCAATACAATGGATCATTATGTAAAAGCAATCTCTAAGACACTTCCTAAGTGATCTTGAGTAAAAAGTAAACAGAACTAAGGAGAAATACACATGTATCTATCAGAAACTTACGCAAATAAGTGGGCTCCGGTTCTTGATCACCCAGAATTGGCAAGGATCTCCGATCCTTACAAGCGTGCCGTAACAGCACTTGTTTTGGAAAACCAAGAGCGTACCCTAAGAGAAGAAGCACAGGCCTACGGAAACCTATGGGAAACTGCACCGGTTAACGCCGTTGGCGGTGGTATGTCCCCAGTACAGGGTTCAGAAGGTAACATCAAAGGTTTTGACCCGATTCTAATCGGTCTAGTACGTCGTTCCATGCCTAACCTAATGGCATACGACGTTTGCGGCGTTCAGCCGATGACCGGTCCAACTGGACTAATCTTTGCAATGCGTACCAAGTACGCGAACACCTCAAACAGTGGAATGACTTCAACTGAAGCTCTATTCAATGAAGCTGACACTGACTTCGCAGGTACAGGAACACACACAGCAGTATCCGCTGGTGACACCAACACTAACTTCGGTTCAAGTGCATTTGGTACATCAAACGTAGGTACTGGTGTTGCTACCTCAACTGGTGAAGATTTCGGTGGTGCAACTACTTTCCAATCAATGGGCTTCCAGATCGACCGCGTATCCGTGGTTGCTAAGACCCGTGCGTTGAAAGCAGAATACACCCTAGAACTTGCACAGGACCTAAAAGCAATTCACGGTCTTGACGCAGAAGCAGAACTTTCAAACATTCTGTCTACTGAAATTCTAGCTGAAATCAACCGTGAAGTTGTTCGTACCATCTATGCATCCGCAAACGTTGGTTACACTGGAACTTCAACCGCAACCTTCAACTTGAACAGCACTTCCGACACCAGCGGTCGTTGGGCTGTAGAAAAGTTCAAGGGTCTATTGTACGCAATCGAACGCGCATCTAACAAGATCGGCAAAGATACCCGTCGTGGAAAAGGTAACATGATTATCGTTTCAACTGATGTGGCATCCGCTCTTGCGATGACCGGTCTGCTTGACTACAACTCAGCCCTAACCAACAACACCAATCTGACTGTTGACGATTCAGGAAATACCTTCGCAGGTGTTCTGTTCGGCCGCATCAAGGTGTTCGTAGATCCTTATTCAGTAACCGGTCTAAACTACTGTGTTGTTGGATACAAGGGACAAACCCCGTATGACGCTGGTATATTCTACTGCCCATACGTTCCTCTACAGATGGTTCGTGCTATCAACCCAGATACCTTCCAACCAAAAATTGGATTCAAGACAAGATATGGTCTTGTAGCGAACCCGTTCGCTAGACTGGGAACTGATGGAACCCTAGACGGTGCTATCTCCAACGGTACCAACGTCTACTACAGGAAGTTCACCATCGACAACCTGGTTGGTTAATAGCCAATAACAAAACTATAAAAACAACAAGTTTTGGAAGGAGCCGCAAGGCTCCTTTTTTTTATCTACCAAAAATAATTCGGATTAGCATCTCCAGCGGCGGAGTGACATGGCTTTTCTTGTAGGTCTACCCTTCTCATCTTTCATCGGACCCTTCATTCCAGACATTCTGGCGCAAAAAGATTTGCGACGGGCTAGGCGCTTGCCTTTCGCATTTTTCTCAGTCACCGCAGTAGACAACTTTGATCCAGGATTGGCTCTACGATACGCAGAAACCCCTTTCTTTGTCATACCTGCTCCTGATTCCGTAGAGCGAAAATGTCCTTTTCCGTCGGCTCCTCTACGTTCTTCCAAAAACTCAATAAACGATTTCATGTTTGCTTGTCCCTTAAAGTTAGTGATTCCTGTTTCTAATATTTATCGTTTAGGGATAACTGGCATACCAAAATACTTAAACGCATAAATACAGAACCAATGTATCTTATTATAACAGGAAACTGATGAAATCATTTAAACAACTACTGGAAGCACTGTCTGTATTCGATAAGAGACGGGTGGATGAATGGCCTAAAAGTCCAGATAAACACTCCTGGTCCAACCATGCATTCCCGGAAGGCGGAGAAAGAACTCATGTTCCACTGGAGTTTCCAGCCCACAAATCATCACACCAGTCGAAGGTCGAAGACCACCTGAAATCTCACGGCATTCATGTCCATGACTAC
>JACCDR012394316.1_pt1 | contig 87162 bp, 111 predicted proteins | sample 7446431 | NCBI WGS metagenome assembly JACCDR01 (sample SAMN15323443, study PRJNA562643) | freshwater metagenome | isolation source: river surface water | place: USA:Blue River Watershed | collected 2017-08-17
CCCCGAGTCCGTCGGCGGTTGCGGCGGGAAGGGCAGGTGCGTTTGCGATGGCGAAGTCTCATGATACTGGTAGGAAGATTATGACTATAGGTATGGGCCATCGGGCATGGAGCGTGAAGTCATGAGCACTGCACTATTCCCGGCGAATCCGACGCACGGTATGATTTTCGAACTGAATAGTGGCCTCTTTTTCAAATATGATGCCACCACTCGTTCGTGGATTAAGCTCACTTCCACTGGTGTGTCCATTCCATTGGCCACACTCAGTGAGGCTGGGGCTATGTCGGCCGTCGATCTCAAAAAATTGAATCGATTAGTGTTGCCACCGCCGTTGAGCAGCATCATCGGAACTGATTGTGTTGCTCCGTTTAGATCTGGGACGATCGGCCTCTACTCCGGCGATAAATTTGTCGGAGTAGAAGGGACAGTCAAGGTTCAAAATATCGGGCCAACAGGCGAGTTACTATCTCAGGACGTACCATTCCATATCCACCAGTATACTTACGGATTCGACTTTACAATCGATTTTCCAGAATTAGTTGATGATTTGAAATTGCGGAAACAATTCAACACTAACGGGCGACAGGGCGATAAAGGGGAAAAGGGCAAACAGGGTTCACAGGGTCCTGATTACATCCTCACCGGTCCTCCTGGTGACGCAGGAGAGGATGGGTCAGCCCCGCCCTGTAACTTGACAGTGGAGCCAGACGACCTACAGGTTGAGCCGAACGAGGGTATGACAAAGGCACTCGTTGGCGGTAAGGTTGTATTCGATGAGGACGACCCACTCAAGTACAAGATCTCTTTCGACCGCCAACTTATCGGACCGACTGGTTATGCAGCAGATAAATTCCACGTTCAGGATGATACCAGCCCATGGGTGTTGGCTATCACCGGTGACCAAACCGACGGTCCAATCTCAGATCCGCGTAGTCAAATTGCGTGCGGTACCACCATTGGGGCCGGACGGTCTCAGAAGATTTACTATATCGATGTTGAGCCGATCGTCAACGCCATTCGCGATCGGTTCTTGGTCGAAGCCAACATAATCAAAACTGGATACCAGAATGTGGTTAAATTCTGGATTCAAACAATGTCAGATCTGTTCGATGAACAGAAAGCAGCTCTGTGTTGTGCCCTAGAGCGTTGTAAATCAATTAAGAAGAATGCTGAAGTCCGGTATAATATCGAGTCTCTGGCTGCTTCTGCTGCTGGTAGTGCCAATGTTCTACTTCATGGTCGCAACAGCGATGAAGCGGTTAATGTGTCTCCAACCAAGACACTCCGGCAGCTTGGTTATCCGGACCTATGCAAAGGCGAGAACCAATCTAAGTTTCCTCAATATCCAAACCTGGAAACTGGTGGGGTTGGCGGTTTTAAAGGAGACGAGAAAAATAACCAAGCCAACAGTTCGACTGCGCCGGCTATTAGCAATGCGCCGACCAATAAATCGATAGCTAAGCATGAGAATGCGGTTAAGGAGGCAGTTGTCACTCTCGATCCGCTGATTAATTCAACTATAGCAACAGCAGTTCAGGTGCCACTATTAGCTGGTGACTATACCGCGGTTATAAGTCGGGTTGATGCTCGCATAGACGGGAAGCATCGAGCTAATGCTAAGATTCAACACTTTCGTAGCGGTCTGATTCGGTCTGTTCAGTTCCTTGACAAGGGGAATTTCGACAACCTGCTCGATGCCAAGAGTGCCTACGAGGGTCTTAGTTTATCGTTCCATCATGATGGTGGGATGGTTTCGGTATGGTTGCCGAGTATGACTCCGCAAAAAACATCAGGCACAGTAGAGGTAGTATTACAGCAGACTCCGGCTCTACAACTCCCCAACTTCGTTACTGCGACCAGCCCTGTGAATGTAGCCGAGGCTAGGGTCGAGGAGCCAATTCAGACCATTGAACCCCCGGTAAAGACGCAGGCGGAGCCAGTTGATGATATGCTGGATTGCCAGATGTCTTTGTCCCATCTGGCATGGTACGAAAGGAGTTGGGAGAGTGGTAATTGTTGCGGATTGGTGGTTAACGTCGCCGGGCAGGATTGGGTGATAGTCAAGAGGTCGTTCGGAACGGATCTGACTTGTGGTGGTGGGGAGTCGGAGGCCGAGCCATGTATCGCTAAATTCTTGAAAGCTAAGGGGCATGTGGCGTTTGCGTGGCCGACTCTCGACAGAAAGACATTTGTGCCGTTGCCGGCTGGTAATGCTGTCACATTCTATTTTGACGAGAAATTGAATGAGATGGTGGCTCGTAAGATTGCTGATGGTGAGTTCGATGACGCCAAGGGCAACCCTGCTGGCATTCGGCACCTGAGCTATCAATTGATGACGGTGTTGTTCCCGGCTAGTTAATCATATGTGGACATATGCCATCATTGAAAGATCGGGCAATATTGCAATTGAAGCATAGGATCTGATATCCTGGTGGCCAATTGCTCTGTTTGAGCCATCTTAACAATCTTAGACTGCTGAAATTTCTTCCAAATTGCCGCCGATGTTCATTCCCATTATTACTTGTATGGTCGATAGTTAAGAATTTTAAGTGTTGATGCGTATGTTCTGGACAATTGGTACATGCACAATATCGCCCTCCATATGTGTCCATCGCCTCTAGTCTCAGTTTAGCCAATTGCCGCGATCCTCTTGTGGTGCCATTTGGTGTATTATCAATATGTGGGCATATTCCATTGTTAATTTGTCTGCCACAATTACAATTATGACAGAGAACTCTATATCCACTCGGGTATTGGTGTGTTCTGAGCCACAGATATAAATTGGTGCCTCTTTTGTTTTGTCGTCGTCCTCCGTCGTGGATATGGTCTATAGATAAGAATTGGTGGTTGGTGTCTAGTGATAGGGGGCATTGAGGACATGCACATTTGGCTCCTCCATAAGCATCAAAGATTTCTAACTTCAAATTGAGACGATAAGTCGTCTGATATTTTATACACCAATGACACATAGAGTAGCCTTCATGACGTTGGTTTGTTAAGCATAACATACATATAGTTGAATTCTTCTTCGATGCATATTTCAGTTTGCGTCGCTCGTTGGCTAGATCCAGACACCTACGGCACGCATTTTTGCCTTGCTCTATTGATCGTGTTGCACACGATGGACATAGGCCCGCTTCTATCCGACGTTGTTTGAGATGGCGATTTGTTTGGTTTTTATTGCTCATCTGTTATGTACGCTAGAGGATGCGAATAAATACCAACAAGTTCTGCAGTCTGTCAACCTCTCCGTCGTGGCAGGCGTGGTTGTTTCATCTCGACGCTGCCATCTACCGCAAGTTCATGGGACGGTTACAAGAATCGCGTGGCTGTAACCAGAACAAGGATTTAATGGTAGAACTGCTTAAGGAACTTGAACGAATGCCTGGGGCAGTCGAAAAACTGTTCGAATTCTTGAATAAACACTACCCGTATATGATAGTCAAAGAAGGACAGCCACCATCTAAGGTTTCTAGTTCTCAGTCTGATCTTGTTTTTTCGTACTACAATCCACAAATCCTGACTTACCCGAGGCGGCGGATTTTCGAAGGTGTGGATCTTGAACGGCAAGTGAAAGAATTTCTGCTAGACAAGCTGAAAAGTGACTTCGTGATTGTTAATGGTAAAGCGTATGTGGAATATCTTGAACAGTCTGATGCGCAGTTGGTGAATGAGGTTCCACAGAATAACTGGCAGATCGCAGCTTGGCGATTGAGGACTAGTTCTTGACCAAAATTATGATATGGCTGAAAAACACAGGCTACCTGAAATGCCGATCGTTCCCCCAAAAGATGGGGTAGAGCGTAGGAATGTGTACACTCGTTTGAACCCAAAGGGCCACGAAGAGACTATCGTTAAACGGCAGGGCAAGCCAGATGAGGAGACTCTAAATGAGCTTGCTCAAGACTTGCTCGGACTCTTGGAGAGTATATCGTTTGGGCAGGCCCCAGCGTTGAGTGCGGAACAGCCTAATCACCAGCGAGTTTATAACCAACCGAGCCCACCGCAATTGGTGGCATCACGAGGTGATCCAGCTAGAACTAATGGTGATTCTTTGACAAATATGACTGTGGCCCCACAGACTTCAGACGTTGGCCTAGGATTGGGACCGTCCCCGGCTGATGCTCCAGACGTGTCCCGTGCCAAGGTTCCGATCGCTGGGAACCCACTAGGCGGTAGACCAGCCAGCAAATATAATCAGGGTTCGACCAGCGATGGTCTTGACTACGGTGCAACTAATTCTGAAGGGCGAATGTGGTCGATACAATCGATCGCCGAAAGCATTGAGTGAAAAACCGACTTTTCGGTTAGTTGGGTTCCTACAAATACCAAGCAAAAGTAACTATGAGACTGCACGGTGTGGTCACAGAATTTGTAGGAACGGGTGCGATCGCTTTCGCTCCTGGACTTCTAAGCTCCCCACCTCAATCTTCCAAAAAGAAGAGGAGTAAGGGGAGTGAGAACAAAGATACCACTACCAACAGGCTGGAGAGTAGCATGAGCACCCGCCGTACGATCAATGAGTGGCTGCCCCCGTTCAAGGCCAACGGATACAACCCCGGTGAGCACCAGATGCCGGAGCCGGCCGGTAAGGGCGTGGCTGACCGTACACCCACCCAGGATAAGGTAGGTGCCTACGACACCGAACTCTCCGGTGTCGGGAAAGAATGGCCGCGGGATGGTAATGACACTGAAGCTATGGATCGTGTGGATGACGAGAATATCTCGAAATCCGCCGAAGGTGCTCATGAAAGCACCCATGGTGAAGCCAACGACGGGCACCAGAAGAAAATCCGCGATCTGAATCTCACCACATCACAAAAGAATACTGGGTCTGGTGTAGCTGAGCCGTTCGGCGGTGATCGCTGGAGCGACGGCGGCACTCTGCCACAGGGCCACGGGCCGGGGGCTGATACTTGGACACACACCGAAGGTCCAGGGATGCCGTCTGACGGGCCGATCACTGGCACCGACGGCCCGCAGCTTGGGCACGTAGGTGAGGGTAAGGAGTGGAACCCGAACAACATGGCTCGGTTGATGGGTGAAGATTTCGATGTGCAGGGGTTGTTCAATAACTATGCTCGTACCGCCTCCGCTGTTTGCGTTGAAGATTTCCAGGATCTTCTAGATGCTCACGGTGCTGGCGTGGTGATCGATGAGTCGTCACTCCTACAATTCATGAACGACAATCAGGAATACATGTTCCTTGAAGGTCGTGATGCCAATGGCCCATATTGGGTCGCAGAGTCCCTGGCGGAGGGTGAGAATCGCCGCCCTTTCGCGGGTAAGGCTCTTAACGAGGATATTTCATCTTGGGACGAACCAGCTCCAAATATGGATGCCGAGGAAGATATCGACCCGGCTTCTGCATACCGGCTCGAATTCGGCAATGACCCCGAACCAAACAGCACTAACGGCATTCCGGACGATATTCTAGCAATGAATGGGGTGACTCCAGAAGGTCCGGCGGAAGTTGGTGGCGGCCTGCAGGACTCTCTGGGCGGTGGTTTGGAATGCCCAGGCTGCGGCTATCAGGGTGACGACGCAGAGTGCCCTGAATGCGGTGTAGAGATGATGGACCCGATGGCTGAATTGGGCGGGCCGGAAGCCGGCATGAGCCAGAATGACGTCCCGTTGCCACCCCCACCAATGGAGTCGCGGCGAGTTATCGAAAATAGCCCAGGCATTATCGAGTGTTTGAAAAATTTCATGGAATCTGCCCGTAGCCTAATCGAGCGGAACCCCAAAGCCAAGTTGCGTGATCTCGCTGAGGCCCTAAATTGCTCCTGGTCATATCACGCCGGCTCGGTCAACGCTCGAACTTGCCCGACTAAGGTGCAGGCGACTCTGGAAGGGCTGATGCGGAAGTTCCCGGGCTTTAATCCTCTCGTCGAGAACGAGGCGATGAACAAGCCGGATGGCACGAAGCTGGGTGGGGGCGATGGCCCCAAGGACAACTTGCCAAAGCAGCCAACCGAGATGACCACCCACGGCGAAAAGAGTTTGTTGGGTAAGTCTCAAAACGGCAAGGCGATGGCCAAGTCGGGTGACGATGGGGTAGGTGGCGATCTGTGGCTATCGGGCACCGAGAAGAAATTGTCTGGTCGGTCGGTCAGTGAGAGTGCGGTGGCTGGTGCTCCTGGTGCGGTGTCTGCCCAACCGACCGCTGGAACGGCTCCCAATGCGGCTCCGGCGGCTCGTCCGGCCGCAGCTCCACAACAGGCGGCCCGGCGTCCGGCTCCACGTCCAGTGGCTCCGCAAGCCGCTGGACAAACGGCCCGTCCGGCTCAGCCTCAGGCGACTGGTGTTGCTACCCAGCAGGTCCAGGAGAACATTCAGAAGTTGGGTGTTTATATCAAGAAGCAAATCCAGGAAGCGTCCCGTGGTCTAGACACTGGCAAATACACGACACAGTTCAGTCTGTTAGTCGTGGAAGGTTCCAAGCCGGCTTTCCTGAAGGATAAGGAAAAGGGCAGTAAAGCTGTGCCATTCGGGAAGGCTGGTAAGGAGAAAAAGGATAAGGCTCCGCCATTCGGCGGTAAGAAGAGCGGCAAAGACGAAAAACCCGCGTTTCTGAAAAAGAATCGGACCCCGAAGCGTGACAGTCTTGCGGAGGCTTTAGCCGACGCCGAGGAGATCTTGCAACTTCATAATCCTGGGGACGTGACTTTCGAGACGACTTTCTTCGGTCCGAATGGTCAGGTCGCCATGAAACAAGACATTCCATTGTTCACTATCAATGCCCGTGGGCCGATGGTAGGTGAGGGAAAGGCTCTGTTCCGTTTCCCACGGAACGCCGAAGCGTTTGCTGAGCAGCTGGTAGCTGAGGGGGTTACTTGTCGTGTTGTTCCTCACAATTGGGGTGCCGCGGTTGAAGCTAGGACCAACTATCCGGTCGCTCAACGAGCCTTTGAATTGCTTGCCGAATGTGGTGAAGGTTGTGCCACAATGAAAAAGAAACGGCAGAAGCAGCGGGTCTAATATCTGTGGTCAAGTATGGGCCGCCTAAATAGGCGGCCCATTGTGTATCTGTATTTGAAATTGAGGGCTGGTGAGAGGGGAATAGTAGTGAGACTGGCGATGCAAGAACTACCGATGGTTGTAGCACATGAGATTTTCGATCTGCGTCACAAGCCCAACGATATTGTTCTCAGTCACCTCTTCGATGATATCGAGAACCTAGGTATTCAGATTCGCAATCACGTCGATTACGACCATGCTATCGTCATTGTTTTCCACCGGCCCGGCGATCATCCTATACATGGAGAAATTAGGGTGGACCGGATCAGGCGAATATTTGACGTGTCTGCTAAGATTGATGGGGCGGTAGTGCTGCCAGCGTCTGGCGAGTGGGAGCTAGTTCTTGAGTATCTCCAGAAACTGGTAACGCCAGATAACTACCACAATTACTGATTGGCCGCAGCCGACTCCACTCCCAGAAAGCGATGTAGGTAATCCGCCCTAGAATCTGCTGTTCCACGTCCGAAGCATGTTGCACACTGTCTAGGCCACAACCAGCCATTTTTGCTGTTGGTTGCACACCTAAAGCCATCGCCGCCCTTATCCCGTACTCGCGGCTGAGTAAGTCTCGCTTGTTGTCATACTTTCCGCGAGCACCTAGAGCAGCCAACATCACTCGGTATAAGAAGATCATCGCAGCATTCTTATCTAGATGACCCTTTAGTGTCTGCATGTAAGTGGTTAGATCACCATCTCGTTCGACCACTGCTTTGAGAAATGCGCCCATAATCTGGTCGGTTCGTGTTTCCGAACAGAGAGTGATCTTGTGGTGATAGAACAGGTGATATAAGACCGCTATTTCAATTGGGTACAGTTGGTCGGCCATCGGTGGCGGTACGAAGTTGTTTAGAGCGAGTAGGGAGTCGTTGATGACTTGCTTCCGCCATTCGAAGTCGGCGATGTCGCACAACCTTTCGACCATTGTTTCATAAGGGTGTTTGGCTTGTTTGATGTGGATGGGATCTTTGGGTGGTGCGATGCGGGTATCTTGTACTGCGGTTAGCGGATGATATTTGGCCAGTTGGTTTAAGATTGAGTTCATAACTTGGGTCTTCCTACGTAGATACGTTATACTTACTCTGTGAGGAAAGCCGCATGGACGATGAGCAATATTATAAAATTGGCGATCCTATCAGCGGCCAGCCACCAGCTGTATTTGAACTAATGGTTGGCGATCACGTTCCGTGGGTTAATCCCACTGATTACGGATTGAATCGTGATGGTATCAATCCGAACGATTATTTCGTCACCAGTGGAGATGCGGTTGAGAAAGCGAAGGTGCTCGACCGCGACTTGTGGCGATTGGCTGGCGACCTCCGGAAGGAGATGTTCCAATTGATTGCAGAGGAACATGGATGTGATCATTTGAAAGCTCAGGAACTATTCAGGGCGGGGACACGGCCTACCAATCCACCCCGTTTTCACGATTATGAAGCTGAAGTGTGGAAAGCAGCAGGTCAGTGTCGGAAGCTGGTCAAAGCTCTGAAAGCTGCGAAGGGCGAGAATTGTTTTTTGGAAACTGAATGGGATTGCCACAAATTGCTGTGCATTCCAAAAAATCCGCGCAAATAGTCAAATATATTATATGACGAAATTCACTACTAAAGTGTTAACGTGTGCTTGTGGCAAATCGCAAACTGTAAAATGTCTATCTCATCGTGATTATACTAATTGGAAATGCCGCAGTTGTGCAATTAAGAATAAATGGGCCTCGTCGGAATACCGTGCCAACCGTCCACAGCCACAACTTTCTCAACGTAGTAAGGCTGGTAGCGTAGAACATAAAAGAAAACTTTCAAAGGCTCTCAGTGGGCGTAAATTATCACCGACCCACAAAGCTGCTATTGGTATGGCCGTCTCGAAATTATGGCAAGATGATGATTATCGTCAAAAAATTGTTAGCATTTTAAGAAGCGATAGTAGCAGAGAGTTGCGACGAACCAGATCAAAAGAAATGTGGTCTAATGAATTCAGAGATCGCTATCGCTCAGTTGAATATAGATTGAAAGTGTCTAACGCTAGCAAATTGTTATGGCGTGATGATGATTATCGTCAAAAGATGTTGGCCTCTAAAAGTACGGATGCCCATAAGGCCCTGATGGCTAAAATTATTAGTAGTTATGAATATAAACGTAAATTATCTATAGCAGCCTCAAAGTTGCCATCGATTTCTAGCTTGCAGAAACTGCTGTATAGTATGTTGGATGATCTTGGCGTAGCGTATGAAAAGGAAAATGCTGAAGGCAACCCAAATTGCTTGATTGGCCCGTGGTCTTTTGATTGTGTTATTCCCCGTGCTGGACAGCGGACCCTACTTATAGAATGTAATGGCGATTGGGTCCACTCGCTACCACACAAGATAGTGGCCGACAAAGCGAAAGCTACATATATTAACACTTATTGTGCCGATACCCACGAACTTAAATATTTGTGGGAGCACCAATTCTCTTCACACCAGATGGTAATTGATTTATTGAAATATTGGATTGGTATTGCAGATCTAGAAACTATACCGTTCAAGTTTTCAGATGTAGAGATTAAAAAATCAGAACCAATAGATTATCGTGTACTCTTGCAGAAATACCATTATTTAGCTAATGCTGGTAGAGGTGGGACTGCGTATGGGGCATATGTTGGTGGTGTGTTAGCTGGGGTTTGTGTGTTTTCACCACTTCCGCGACAAAACATTTCGGTGTGTGGTTATACTGCCGAGCAAGTCAGGGATTTGTCAAGATTCTGTATTCATCCTAATTATCGAATAACTAATTTCGGGTCGTGGTTTATTAGTAGATGTTTGAAATTGTTGCCACCAAAATATAAGGTCGTTGTAGCATATGCTGATACCACTTTTAACCACAATGGTGGCTTGTATTTGGCAAGCAATTTTGTTCATGATTTGACTACGCCGCCCGATTATTGGTATAGATCGGATGATGGGTGGGTGATGCATAAAAAGACTTTGTACAACAAGGCCAGAAATTTAGGGATGACCGAATCGGAGTATGCGACCAAGTTTGGTTATACTAAGACCATGAGTGGTAGCAAACTGCGGTTCGTATTTAAGAGAGATAAAGGGCTTGGTGTTTGAATAACCAGAGAGAATTTGAAATGCGTGGTCTGTACGTCGTTTTCGAGGGTAATGACGGTGCTGGTAAATCCACCACCATGAAAGCTGTAGCCGAGGCTCTTCCCAAAAAACTTGGTCACCAGATTGAGATAGAACTCACCAATCATCCCGGCAGCACACCGCTCGGCAGCCATCTTCGTCAATTGGTTAAGTATCCGGAGACAATCGATCCAAGAATTAAAATCGACAGCCTATCGCGGCAGATTTTGTATATGGTTGATACAGTTAGTTTTATTAAACAGAAATTACAACCTGCCTTGGCTGCTGGACGTACTATCTTCGCTGATCGCTCCAGTTTCATTAGTGCCCTTGTCTATGGCACTGCTGAGGGGTTGAACCTTGCTGATATTGATCGACTATTCCAACTCATTGCTCCGCCGAAAATGGACCGGCTTTACGTGTTACGCTGCCCGTGGCAGGTTGGGAAGCAGCGGCTAGATACTCGTGGGAACCCGGATCATTTCGAGAGAAAGCCGTCTGAGTTTTTCCGGAAAGTGGAGGAGGCATATGACCGGCTGGTGACTGGCCCGGAAGAGAGGACGCTTCTGGTAAGTCGAAGTATAAGTCCGAAAAATATTGTATATGTGGATTCTATCTTACCGTTGGACCGAGTTGTGGATACAATTACGACCGATCTTGCCAACGTTATCCGTGATTTAGCCGTTTCTTCTGTGGAAGAATGAGGCGACGGCCCTGCCCAGCCACCAGCCACGACGTATTGACGAACGTAGCCCTGGTGGAGAGACTGACCGAGGTTGGGGTTGGCCACGCTCTTTAAGCCGTCTCAAGTAAACCTCGCGATTGTACTCTGCTCGGTCAATTGGTCTGATATCGATACCTTGCAGTCCTTGCTGCCGCAATTGCAAAAGGACTCCATCCGGGGCTTGGTCGCTCGGGCTTACGACAACTCCTTCCTGGATACAGAGTTGAACGTTGTAAGCTCGATATTTCCAATAATTCATGGGAGAATCCAGTGTCCGGTCGAGGTCAAGTTTCGATTCTTGTTGAACGAACCAAGCAGGAATTAAATATTGATCCCTATACTCTGCCGTGTGGCTCGCATAAGAAAATATTTGTCAGTTGTAGCCGTTGTGGTGAGGAATTTACTCGTGAACGGCGATTACTGCATCAACGCCACGCTTGCCCAATTCACTTACAACGACCAGACGGAGTTCAAGTCAAATGGTGTTATAAATGCAAGCTTTATTTACCTGTCTCAGCTTTTAGTCGAGACACAGTACGCCATGACGGGTTCAGCAGCTGTTGTGCTGACTGCTCTGTATCAGCGGAGGCTGTGGATTGGGCCAAAAACAATATGACTGATGGCGAATTTATTGAGCTATTGGGAGAGATGGGGGTCGATATCGCCGGACGACAGGTCAGACTTGAATGTAAATTACTGGACTCTGATGCCCAACTTCCAATCCGTAGCCGCACTACCGATGCTGGATATGATGTCAGTGCGATTCAAAATGCTGTTATTCCGGCAGGTGGTGTGGTAAGAGTAAACACAGGGATCGCTCTAGCTGCTCCGGCCGGTTATTACTACTCGATTGACGGTAGATCCAGTTTGTGGATGAAAGGTATAATCCCATTTCGCGGTATTGTTGATGCTACTTACACTGGTCCACTAATAGTGGTTCTGATGAATACTTCATCTGAACCCTACCAGATTAATAAAGGAGATCGAATCGCACAACTCATCCTACATCGAATTCTCCATTGCGATATAGCAGTGGTCACCGAATTCAGCCCTTATTACAATCAGCGTGGTACGAATGGATTCGGCTCAACAGGACGTTAACCTAAATTAAGAAAGAGCACCGCTATGATTCAGGCACCAGCCCCACTAGCCCGTTGGGCACAGCTAAAGGGAAACCAGATGGCCGACAAATTCATGGTGGCATATGCCAAGATCGTCGTAGATAAAGACAATCGTATCGCTCTCGCGGGCGTCTTCTTCGGCGGCATCGGTGACACCGCCAATGAAGCCGAGAATATCGCTAGGGAGTGTGTCAATACGATTCGTGGCGGCACCATCATACCGCGAGTGGTCAAACTCGAACGCGATGGGCAAGTCATCGACGCCCTTTACGACGCTACCGAGAAATTCGAGCGTGTCACTCAGAACATGATCGAATCTGACCAGATCATCAATCGTGGACGGAAAAAGAAATGATTTGGTGTTATGAAACAGTGACGGTTCCAAACGCCCCGGTGGGAAGCTCAATTCGCTTAATAGGAGTCTATAATCCACCAGAAGATCAAGGGGCCAATCCCATGATTGAGTTAAAGGTGGAAGTGGCTGCCGGGCCGGATACTACCGCACTTATATTAACCATGTTTACCCACAACCCAAGTGGTTTGGGATATCAAAAAACACCAGAAGTGGAAGATATTCGCGCACGTTACAACTCCAAGATAGTTAAGATAATAAATCGTCTCCTGGCGGTTGACTTCCATCAACTCGCCGCTCTTAAACGAATCTCTTAACCCAAAAGACATCATCGTCGTTCTCCTTTTGCGTGGGAGACACATGGCGACGATAGTGTCTTTTGGGCTTACTAGTATCAGCTAAGTCAAAAAGAAGCCAAAGGAACAGCTTTCGCCGGTCTCTTCGGAGCATAGATTAAGAGACGAAACTGAGGCGGGGGCGACAACAACCCAACTGCCACATCACCACTGACCCCGCGTTCATCGGTCTCGCCCCTCTGCACCACTTTCAATGATTTCCCATTCAATCGACATAGTTTCCAACGGTAATAGGCCGCTGGTTTTCCATCGAATAAGATCTCCAGAACTGTCTCTAGTCCCATGATTGCATGATTTAACAATGGCTGTTTCATTCCTGGCAAAGGCTCGGTCCGCATCCGTCGGAATAGCCTGATACTTACTGAGTCGTTCCCCATGCGTACGATATTCTCCCTGGGTAGGAGAGCATCAATACCATGGAACTCAAATAGGGCTAGTTCCTTCATTTGGTGACTCTGGATTTTTTCACGGCACAGCTCATGCAGACATATTTGCCATGTTTACGTATTGCGTAGTTGAGTGATTTTTGTTTAATGATCACCGACTTCCCGCATTCGCATTCAGCAGTAACCATCTGGTTTAAATCAATCTCTGATCTTCGCTTACGCTTATCATACTTGCCATTTTTCCACTCGTTTGCAATGCTACAACTAAGACACACCCAATGGTCATGTTTTCTCTTAGCTCTATTAAATGCTGATGGGCTAATTTGATTTTCTGTACCGCATTGACAAACAACCTGAATATTTCGCGTTGTGGTGGTTTTGATTTGTGGTTTGGCCAGTCGTCTGATGAAGATTGTTTTTGGTTCTGACACGATTTTCCGCAATGATTGCGTGGTAGCATAGTCTGTCTCAGCTACTTTCATTTTCTTGGCATGGTCCCATACAGTCTTTTTATGTAAGATAGCCCCATTTTGATCTAAATAGTAATAACTAACCTGTGTTTGACCAATTTCTTCCCATCCAGATGCTTTGTAGATATGCCCTGAAAAACCAAAATGTGGATCGGCGTAGCTGATAACTAATTCGCATTTTCCCTTGAGTAATTTGATTGAACGACTCAGACTCCAACTAGCTAAATTATGGACATGGTAACCATCGGCTATCACAAATCTGGCTAGTTCTACGACCATTGATGGTTTATACCCATATTTACCAGCAATAGTTTGATAACTAGGATTAGAATATATCGCGATCGCTATCAGGTCATCATTGTGGTAAACTCCATGTACGGCTTTCGTGCTCTTTCTAAAACGTGGTAAATAATGGTATCTCGACAAAAAATCGCTGGCAACACCCCAGTCACAGTTGCTGACTCGACAAGACTCTAGATTTATAACATGTTGAATCTGCGGACTTGACAAGCATAATCGTTGTTGCAGCAGCTTTTCGATGTAGCCCTTTTTTAGAGTGTCTAATTCAGAAATTCTTATAATTGTGACGTCAGGATGCTGGTTGCGAACATATCCTTCCTTTGCCAGATCGTTCGCAATTGCTTCGGGGCGACTATGAAAGTATTCTCCGTCTACTTCGATGAGAGTTTTGGTGATTGGTAAGTAAAAATCAAAAAGATAAGGTCCAACTGGTTCTTGCTTACGATATTCCAATCCGAGTGTTTTGAGCACTAATTCTACCGCAAGTTCTGGTTTAGTATCGCATTTTTTGATTAGGAGCGGCAGATTATTTTGCTTACGATATTCAGCCATCCGTCGAGCCTGGGCCGAAGCTCTTTGTTTGTGTAGGTCCGATGAAAAGTAAGTCGCTCGTTTTGCTTTGGCTGCATTACTTAGAAGCCCGGCTGTTTTAGCGACGGTACTTTCCAGCATCGCTGCTGTTGGATTTTGCCACTTTTTTGTCACATAACGTGAAATTTGACAGGCCCGACAATCCTGTTCGGAACCTTTTGGATGTCCGTTTTTGCATAGTTTCATGTTGTGCTCCTGATTATTTTAAACCGGAGCACAACTTTTGTCAAGATACTTCGAGTTGTCCGTAAACAAATTCGTTAAACAGGGTAATCTGGGTACGAACATCGAATCGCCGTACCGTAGCCCCTGGCCACAATCGCATTCCCACTTTACCGAACTGCTTGGTGGCGTCCTGGTCAATTGGAAAGTATGGTGTATCAATAGTCACTGGCGTCGGTAGAACCTGAGATAGCGTGGACGATGGTGGGATCAATAGGCGGTTCCACCAGATCCACACCTGGTTATCACGCAGCATAATTTCCAGAGTGTTCCAGTATTCTGGCAGTGTGCCACCGACCTGAGCCCCACCATCGTAAACCACGAAACCTTCGGGCGAAGCGTCTGGTTGTGAACCTACCCCAGAGAACGGAGCCGATTGCGAATACACGGCACTGACAGCGTAACCTGGGGCCAAACCTCGCACGTAATCGTCTGCGTCGTCTGCGATCACGTCTTCCTCGTAAGGTAAGGACATATCCAACGTCCCGACCTTGAACTGTACCTCCACCAGCCCAGTTGATGAGTTATAGGAGAACTCAACACGAACGATTGGGCTGTTATACTCCTGGTGTAGTAGTTCGACTATATCACCAACTTGCCCCGGATATTCGACGTTATTCTCGGCTCCGCCAACCAGAACTAGGGTGTCTATCGATTCTTCCTGAATGTTGGCTTCATAGCCCCCAGTTGGCTCAGTACCACCAGTCTCAACCGTTCCGGCAGTCCCAATGAATTCCTGTCCGAGAATGGCCGGGAACGCCAATTTTCGATTGTAGTTGTACACCAGATTTTGGTTGTTTGAGGGTGACAACACCCGTACCGTCCCAAACGCTGGTAAGTCATGGAAGTGGACCCCAGCCACTCTAATGTAATGGAGACCGCTAATGATCCCTTTCTTAACGATCCGCATATACTTGTTAGAATGTTCATCGATAGGCGACCGAAGCACAATGTCGTATGGGACGAATGTGCTCGAATCTGGTCGCCCGATATCCGCTCGAATCAGAGCATTACACAGGGTTTTTCGATTCCACAACCATACCGGCCGCTCCGAGAAGTCGTCCGGAGTGTCTGTTGCTGCCACCACTTTCAGGCCGGGTATAGTTGTGTCGATCACCGCCCGGTGTTGTTGACTGATGTCAGCAGCTTCCGTTCCTGCAGTCGAAGCGATATCAAAGGACACCAATGGATCATCCTGCCCTGTCAACCCCCACAGATTTCGTTCGAAATCACGGAGAGCCGATACCTGGACGGCTGAACTCTTGTCTTCAGAACCCTCTCCAGCTATGACCTCTTCACGAGCGGTGGCCACATCTCCGAATTGGACTTGATCGACCCAAGTCCAAATATGGTTGGGGTTGAGGGTCGGCTTCTTGGAGAAGTAGTAGCGACGAATCGGTTCTCCAGCAACTTCCCCCACCTTGAAGAACCATAGATCAACTAGTGATCCAATGGGTAGAAGGTCAACCGTTGAATCAAGCAACAGGGTCTTTGGGTTCCTGCCGGATGGCGAATTTTCTGGATTGGCATATTGCCAGACGTTTTTAGCCGTGAATGGATCACCGATCGGCTTGGCATTATCCACGTCCCAACGGCGCACTGTGTATTGGTTGGTGGATAAAATTGTTGGGGTGTAATCGACGATCACCGCCATCTGCTTGGTAATAAGGTGGCCCTTGTATAAAAGCGACCCCAATAGACCTGGCTCGGCATTCGGCTCTAGATCGAAACGGATTTGGTTACCGTCGTTGTCGCGGCCCATGAACCAAACGCATTGAGCCACGCCTGCCGCACCGGGAGTGAAGGCCCATCCGATTTCTGTCTGTCGCTTGTTTGTAGAGTTCCGCTTGAGAATGACCTCTAATTCTGCGGTTCCAGGTGCCAATGAATCATCATATCGCTTGAAAATGAAGGCTGGGTAGTTGTCTTTCTTGTTCAGGGTCGCGGCTGGGTTGTTCGGGTCTACCAGAGTGGATTCAGGAAACAGATAGAATTTGACCTCGCCATAGACATTAGCACCAGGCATCTTTCCGCCACAGGTTGGCGGCCGGATAGCCGAAACATCTGTCTCGTCCTGAATCCAGAAAATTTGCTGGCATTCTTCACAGGCACAGTTAAGAGGTACTGGTGAATCAACTGTGAAGCGAACGACATTACCGATTCGCTCCAAGCTAATAAATTCGGTACCAGCTGCGAGGATAATGTCGCCCTGAAGCCAACCGCCGTCATCTGGAAAGCCAGCACCCTGGAAACCAAGTACACCGATGCGAGTCTGGAGGAGGGCGTCGAGTTTGCATTTATCGTCGGCTGACATTAAGCCGGGCGTATCACAAGTGGCTCCGGGAACCGGGTCTTCCGCGATATGTGTGTGACCGTGGAAACTTGGGAAGATAACTTGTGACTCTTTGAAATAGAGAGCCCGCGTTTGCTGGTCATACTGGTAGCCAGTCGTCAGCCCGTCCGGTCCCTGGACCTGGATGAATTGCTCATCCTTTAAGGTCGTGTATTTCGGAATCTGACTGAGTGCCATTGGTTGACTCCGCTCCAGTGTACGACTATCTACGAGTTATTTTTGGGTGGGATCAGGGCACCGTACCTAAGCCTACTAACACGAGGGCCATCTTACGCACATCGTTGGTCAAGTTCTGCTTCGCAGGCTATCTGTGTCTCCGATTCACCACACAAAGAGGTAATTTGGAGTTTTCTGGTATAAGCGGGTCCGAAGGCGGATCGCTGTCTGCGGTTTATATTTGAGCACTTCCTGTGCGTGGGTATGTGGGCAGAATACCATGAGTTTCTTGGCACTATTGAGGTATGGAAGCACTTTCTGCATGTCTGGTATCCGAAATCCTTCGTCATATAGAGCCACATCTACTTGTTGACCATCATATGGGGTGTATTCAAGACCGGTAAAGTGTTGGAAGCCACGCTCCAAAGCGAAGTTGAACGACGGGTCTGCTGTCGTATACTTCAGTCCAGATACTGCTGCTGCTACTGCCCGATTACCCAAACCCACATTAATATCAAGCATGGTCCCCTGCAATTTTAGCCGCCGGAAAATCGCCGCGTAGACTACTGGGTCTGGGATATTTGGGGCTGATTGACGACGAATCACCAAGTCCTCGTTGGCTGCCACCGTTAATAACAGATTGAAAAGATTGAACTTGACAGTCCGCCGCTCTAGGGTGTTCAGGAACCGCACTACCATTTTCGGTCGAGATAGGATGTTCCAGAACTGTGAAAAGTCGAAAAAATGCATCATCAACTTGCGGCCCGGTGGCGATGTCAGACCTTTTGGGATGGCTGTGAATCCACCATTCTCAAGGTACTTGGCTGGATCGAAATTCTCGACTCTTGCGAAGTCCTCTTGTAGGGTAGTTTCAGGGTATGATGGCCATACCCAGCCACGGCTGGTGATCTGTCTGGCGTACTCGTGGATAGCTAATCTCTTTTCTACCATTGATGCTGTATCAAGATCGGCCCGGCTCAGACATATATGGGCTGGGTGTAACGGCTTCCCTTCTAGGTCCACCCCATATTCGGGATAGACGAGTGGTACTTTCTTGATTTGTGAATTATCTCGTGTGATCTGGAAATAGGTGTATGGACGTTTTGGGTGTGGTATTGCTCTTGTGTAATAGTTCTCCCAGAAATAATTCTTGTAACGAACGTGAATATAGCCGTCGCGGACGAACACCCGTCTGACCACATCTTGTTGGCGGAGCTTGGCTATAAGATCCTTCTCCCAAAGAGTGATCCCTTTACGGCCGGTATGGGCCTGTTCGTTATCCCGGACTGGGATTTTGAAACGGTTGAGCCAACCGCTGAAAGTCTGTTGTCTTATACCAGCGAGGTCTGCACATTTTTGTTGGCTGAGGCCGTGGATAATATAGTGCTCATAACACCATGCATGCGTGCAACACTTGTTCTTAGAGCGTGTTGCCTCCTTGAGCGTCTTACATTTAATTTTATGCCGCTTCAAGATGGGACTAAGAGTGCTGCGGGACAATCCAACGATCCGAGCTAGTTGGCAGACGTTGTAGACCTGAACCATTTTCTTTAGCCACACCAAGTCGTGCCGCCAGTTTGGTGGAGCGGTGACGGTGGGCAGGCTTGGAGTATTCGTACGTTTTCTTGGCGGCCGAGCGGTGGTTGGCTTGGGACCGATCCCAGCTTTACGCCTAAGTCGGCCAATTGTCTTTGTAGAAACGTTAGCTATCTGAGCTTGATCGTTTGTTGAGAGATGGCCGTAAGTCTGGAAAAATCGCTGAAGGCCGGCGATATCTTTCGGGTCAAGAGTTTCCACTAGCTGGTTCACGAAGAATACCTTCCAAAGTTGGTGCCAAATGTTTCTGCCCCGGTTTAAATATCGGGTGCATTTCTACGTCGTCTGGCTCTCTCCTCAGCAAGTTTTCCGGTTCCGTTAAAATTGCCTCCTTGATTGCCTCTCCAAGGTCTTCGATGATGTAGGTCTTGAGTTTTGGACAATAATAAGCGAATGACTCGTTAAGCTTGTCTAGTTCGTCGAAATAACCCTGTTCTTCCTTACCCAATTGCGGCGGCTCCTGATCGTCTGGAATGCCGTTGCCATTCAGATCGATCGAGTTGTTTGGATCAGCTAATTCTTGTTGGTTCTCAAACCGTTCTTGTTCAATAGCTCCGCCTATTTGTTGCGGAGTCATCTCCGGTGTCGGTGGAGTGGGAATACTCTGGTGCTGCTGGACCTGTTGGGCGGCGTATGGGCCGACTTGTTGTGGAGTAACCTTCCCATGCTGTAGTTGGGTCTGCTGGAAATTTTGAGTAGCTTGAATAAGCGGTTGGTCTTCTTCGTCTTCGATGTCGGCCATACTCTTGGCTCGGTCTAGCTTGAACTGCATGAAATTCTGTCTGGCTGCCGCCATTTCCGGTGTATCCTTCTCTTCTTCACCCTTGGCTACTTGTAGACCTAGGTTGACCACCGCCTGATCTAGAGCATCTTGCATTCCGCTAAGATCTTGTGGGAATTTGGGTTCGGCGTCTTTAGCTCGCTGGGCTTTGCTTTTAAATAGGCCACCGATTTTCTTCTTCAGAAAATCGGTGGTGGCCTGCATCATTCCATACTTAGGATGAAAAACTCCTTTGTTCACACCGCGGACATGGGCGGCATTATAGGTCCGGTACGAGTTGTCAAAGACCCCTGGTAGAAGTTGTTTACCGAGATGGTATCGTTGATACAAATTACTTTGTTGCATCAACTGCGGTAAGATACGAGCGAGATCATCTCGCTTGGCTTTGTCGAGATAGTTGAGATTGATACCACCTATGAGATTGTTGCCGGTGTTCGGATGTCGATAGGCTCCCAAAACCAAAATATCAGGAGCTGGGTCCTGGGTATAATTATCGTAGTTGAAACTCCATCTGGGACCTTCACCAGCTTCGCGAAAGACGAAGAGGTGTGATTCCCCTAATGAAGAGCGAACAGCGTCAGACAGTCTCATCGCTTTTCCTGCTATCTCACCTATGGTTAGCGCGTCCAGGTGATACCGATAGCAGCATCTTCCATGGTTACATCGCGTTTATCACTGGAAAAATGCGATTCTATGACAATGGAGCGGGTAAGGGTGCGGACGATGTAATCGATAGCTTCCATCACTAACCGACGGTCTAGAGGATCGTAATCCTCTAGAATAGGCATTCCGGCCGTTCGCATTCTGCCCTCACCCATCCCTAATTTACTACGGTACATCTGGCCCAACAATTTGACCTTAATCATAGCAGCGTTGACGGCGTGGCCAATAGATACTTTCGACAGCACGTCTTTTCCAGCAGCCGCAGCCTGGACGCGGGCTGGAACGCCCTGAATACCCAGCTTTGCGAACTCTTGATACTCCTGGGTGAATTCACGGCCGATTTCGGCATTCTCCATTGGTGCATAACCATGGCGACTCCAAATGCTTCGCCACGTGCCACCAGATGGAATTGGTTCGATCTCTGGGTCCTCGCCCGGCTCCCACCAGCCCTTGGTATCACGCGGGATCTGAACGTTGGCCCGCATCTGACCCTTGCCTGGATAGTTGGCAACAGCCGGGCCGAGCTTTCTGAGTACACACCTGTACTCAGAAGCAGTCATCCGCCCGCCAAGTTTCTCACCCGGTTTGAGACCGAATTGAGCTGCCATTTCCATGGCCTTTGGATCATTACCCATGACTTCTTGGAGATCATGCTCCAAGGCTATGTTGAGCACAAAGGTGATGGCTTCGCTCATCTCACCATGTTCTTCTCCAACTTCGTCAGTTGGGGCACCAATAGTATCGCCCATGCTGCCGGTTCCGTCGCCGGTTGGCATGTCCATGCTACTAATGCCGACTTTTGTCTTGCGGTCCTGATTGGTGACCGCTTGGCCGATGCCAGTACCCGCACCAAGGACCATGGTGTCCTTTGCGGAATCGATCTCGTCGATGGTGTCTTGAATTGCTTGTCGAACGTAGTTGACAATCTCCTCGTCGCCGGATTCTAGAGCCTGAGCATAGTTGTTGGCTAGGGTAAAGATCCGGTGCGAGTAGGCACCGAATGGGTTATCGGTGTGTTTGTCGTGTTTGTGTTCACCATCTCCCTGGTATTTACCCTTGATCTGAGCGGCTACTTTGCGAGCGTCCTCTGGTGTTTTGGCCTTGAGTAGACCATTCAAGCCGATCAATCCAGAGTCTTTTGCAACGTCACCGCGGGCCTTGATTTCGGCTTCGCCAGTGGCGGAGGTGCCGTTCTCCATGGCCCCCTTGACGTTCCGAATGACCCAGGAGATGAACGCGGAACGGCCTTCGTCGTTACCTGGCTTCATCAGGCGGGTGAGTTCAACGAAGCCGTTTTGGTACATCTCTTCGATGAATGACCTGTCCCGTTCGCGATTAAAGGTACGAGCTACTTCTCTGGCCAACCGGAACAATGGGGCACCACCACGATTACCGTAGGCAGGAGATAATGGATGATCTTTCCCACCCGGTTGGAACATACGTTGCGGGTCACCGGCGAAAGCATATACGACTTGCTCTTGAGTCCATCGAGGAGCGGGGCCACCGGGGGTGAAGCCGGGAACTGGCTGTGAAGGGCTCGTCCATTTATGGGTCCAACGTGGATTTTCCATTAATGGGCCAATAGTGTGGAACAGAGCATCTTCTGCCCACTGCCGATCATAACCTTCACTGTGGGGGTCTTTCCACGACTCGTCTGCCATACTCTCTTGCAGTGTGATGAGCCGCTTGTTAATCCGTTCCGCGATAGTTGCCATGATGAACCCCAAACTTATTGGCCGGAGTTTAATACAATATGTTTGCCCGTCACAAAGAAACAGATCTTCACGGAGATATGTATGGCAGTGCCAGACAAGAACGAAATAGAACTCGCTTACGAAGTTCTCATCGGCGTCCAACGTATCATGAAAGGTCCAGGGAAACGGTATTGGACAATGGGTTATTATAGATTCGACGAGGAGACCAAACAGCATTATAAGACGCATAAAATCTGTGTCGGTGGCGACCGATACTGGTCTCCAGCCTACATGTACTATGATCCACATGGTCCTGCGTTAGTTATCTATGGGGTTTTCGAGGGCAAGGATAATGAACTCCTCCGTATTGACCTTACCAATCCGCAGAGCCTAACCAGGAGGAATCTGCGTGAATGTTTCAAGAAGGCGGTTGAGCGATATGCAGAAGGATGCCGAAAAGCCGTGGAGCGACACACACTCAGTTCTTGATGCCCTAATGCGATATGTGGATAACCACATTCCATGGGCCTGTTTCCAATTTCCTGAAGAGCATGGATGCCGATATGTCATTTTCAAACCACACCCCAAAAGCATCGCCCACCATATTGACATTCCCAACGAGAAGATGTCGGTTAATATGATGGTAGAATTGCTGATGAAGCTGGGGACAGAGTTCCCGATGTGCGCAATTGGTGTTATTGACAGAGTGTGCCAAATCGCAACTGGTTTCGTGATCCATTACAAAGGCTATGTTATCCTGGACTACGCCGAACCTGATTTCTTTGATAAGCTCGACATAGCCTTAGACCATATCAAGACGCACGACGGGCTCTCAGGAGTTTCTTTACCATTTCATAGTGTGCCTTTGTCAGACCAGCGTTCTGTGGTTTGAGCACCCGCTTGCCTGCCGTGTAGCACATCTTGCAGGCCAATTCTGGAGTTGGCATAGCCACTACTTTCGCTCCCCCATCTTGAAATTTCTGGAGCAAGCCAAGCTCTTCTTGTTTGTCAATATTCGGGTAGTCGAGGTTCTGAGGGCGGATAAACACCATCGTACCAAGAATAGCATTGCGATCATTCTGTTGGTAGGATGCTCGACCCGACACGTTACTATATTGGAGAGTAGAGGCTAGCACCACGACCGCTGCCTCTTCTTTGGCGAGCATAGCAATTTGAGTTTCTAAACGGTGTGGAGCGTACCAGTAATCTGGGTCGAACTGAGCCAAAATACGCCCATTGGCGGCAGAGATTCCAAAATTCCTAGCCATTCCAGCAAAGAATGGGTACGGTGTGTCGATGAGAGCAACGTTCCGTTGGGCTTGAATATTAAGGGCCGCGGCGTCAAATTGATTTTTGGCGTTGTTGACAATTACCAGTTCTTTGTGCGGGTAAGTCTGGGCCTGAAAACAGGCAATAGCAGCGAGGATATCTGATAGGGCGGTGCGTCCTGCCAGCATAATAGCCGAAACTAGTGGAAATTCTTCTGGAGTTGGTTTGGTGCTCATGCCCTAGCTACGCGGGCGGCGGGGCCTCACCGCTAGGAGGTGGAGGAGCCCCACCATCCGGCGGAGGAGCACCTTGATCGCCACCAGCCGGGGCGGCTTGCTCCTCCTTTTCCTCCGTCCCACTTTTCAATCCGCCTTGCGGACGAAGAGCGTTGCGGATTGGGTTGGGCCACGATCCTGGCATCTGGTCGAGCCCTTCAATTAGACCCACTTCGTAGCCAGCTTGCTCAGCGAGATCGCGAAGTTGATGCTGATACGAAGTCAGCACCATAGTGTCGTCCACGTCCTCGCTGAGAGTGGAGGCGATAGCTATGACTGACTCTGCCTGTATGATACCACGAAGCGGATCAAAATCGCGTCGGCCGACTATGGTGAGCCCAGCCTGTTGGAGATGGTGCTCGAACAGGCTGGGGTCGCTGGTAGCGATTAACCGTAGGGCTCGCATAGACAATGACATGTCCGTTCCTTAGAATGGGCGATCATCGTCATTTACTGGGGCTTCATCCTCGCCAAATTCTTTCGGCTCGTTACCGCTGGAGGCCAACATCGCCTCGCCCTCGCCCTCGCCCACTTCACCAAGTGGTGCCATTTGCTCGCCATCGATGGTGTCTTCCGGGCCGGTCGGCGGTAATTCATCAATGGGCATCTCGCCGTGAAGCCCAGCGTCACTGTCCATATCGAGGGCCGCTGGGCCTTCACCATTGACAACCGCTAGGATCTCAGCAGCTAGATCAGTACCAATTGGGAGGGCTGCGATCTGTTCAACCTCCGGCCCGACGTTCTCGGAGCCACCCATTTCGGCGACTTCTTCGGTGTCGAGTTCGCCCTCACATGGGTCGGTGCCCGGCGGGCCGCAATTTTCGATCATGACCACGTAACCGGCTCGCTCTGCCAGTAGTTTGGCCTGTTTATGATATGGACTCATCCGTACGCCGTGGTAAGCATCTTCAGTGATAATAGAAGCGACCGCTGCTACAGCTTCTTCTTGCACATTGGTGCTGAGCGGGTCATCGTTTCGCGGCACAACACGCAATCCAGCTTGAGCCATCAGGTTTTCAAATAGTGAGGGGTCGCCGTTTGCAGCGATACCCAGGACTTGCAATGACGGTAACGACATGATTTGCTCCGATTAAAGGCTTTGCGGAAGTTTTGTCTAGTTACCAGTAGATTTGCCATAGAGTCCAACTGGCTTTGCAGAATCTTAACTGCCAGCGGTATTCAAACCGCGAGCAATCTCTCGCCAAGTTGCTTCGAACTGTGCTGGAGTGCGAATCGAATTATCACCATAGCCACGGCGGAGTAAGTCACTCATTCTGGTGAACCATGGCAGCCATTCATTGCGGTTTTCAATGGCCGCATCGTTAGCTGTTTTGGTTGCCGCAATGATAGCGTTAGCGTCGGCGAGTTCACCTTTTTTGATTCGTTCAGCTATATCGAGAAACACCGTCGCCAATTTCTTAGCATCTGCTTTTACTTTGGCGTCGGTATAATCACTAGCCCGAATCACCGCACTCGTCCATTCGTAAGACTGCTTCGCCACTCCAGTCAGACCAGGGTCGGTTGGAGTCACTGCCCCGCCGTCCCCAACTTGGATCATGGCAATAGCTTGGGCCGTTTTCTGCACAATATGCTCACCATCTAAGTAGACGTAAGAAGCAGTTAAGATGGCTACGCAACTGCTATTCTTGACACCAGAAGACAGGACTACACGGGTAGTATCTGGCCACAGGAGATAATCATCACGAGGGAGAATCAACCAGTTGTAGGCCACACTCTTGAGTTTGTCTGGCCGCTTGGCGATCGGTTTCACCCAGAATTGTAAAAGTTTTCCAGTCGGTACTGCTTTGTTGATATCCCAAGACGTTGAATAATCAACTTTGCTACCGACGGTCACACCAATATCGGTATTTGGTACTTCATAAGTGTTGTCGGTGGCCGCTTCTTGCCCGATTGGGATCAGCAAGAAGGACTCCTTACGGTCGGCCTTCGGTACCGCCGTCTCGGTCTGATGGTCCTTCGGTGCCGGGTTGATTGGAAGAAACGGGCTTTGGGGTTGGGCATCATCAGTGTCAGCTTTCACGCCCGGTTTACTGTCATTCTTGCTCAGGGCATCCAACAAGTTGAAATTACTTGACACCTTTGGTATAGTCTTCTCGACCGGTGAGACCGGATCACTTTTCTTGAGCGTTAGGTCGATATTCAGGTCAGGACGTTTTGGTTCGTCCAATTTGAATATAACCGGCACTACCGGCGGGATAGGTTCATTTTCATCCTGGAGACTGGCTAGAATTTGGGCTTTGGTTTTGGCGTCGAGGTTATGATTATCCTTAATGCTTTTGACAATATCGGCCTTGGTAACATTGTTCTTGAATAAATTTTTTGGGGCTTCGTCGGTGTCTGCTTTGACCTGTTTGCTGGCTGGGTCCTTTGGAGCAGGTGGTGGGTCCTTTGGAGCCGCGACCTCTGTTTTGACTTCGACTTTGGTCGTCGTAGACTGGACGAGCCGAGTGCGGGCGGCTTCTTGTGATCGCACTTGAGTGCAGACTTGGCAACCGCAATTAAAGACGTGCTGCCAGCCATCGACGATGTAGCCGCGTTGCTGTGGTTGCTGAGCGATTGTTTGGGCTCCACAAACGATGAGGAGCACTGTGCAGAGTAGCGTGCGAATCATTGGTGGATGCCTCAGTATCAGACCAGCCGCCCCAGAGTTTGGGGCGGCGTTGTGGGCTTAGGCTGCAGTTGCGATCACTTGAACTAATTCTTCTAGAGCCCATTTTAGGATGAGCTTCCAGGGAACGGTGATTTGAGCTTGTACGTCGCTGTCGCCGCTGAAAGCGACGTTGAGTTTATCTAGGGCCTCGACCGGATCGAAATTGTCTGGTTTGACGGCGAATAGAGACAGGTCCGGGGTTACCGGTGGGAGTAGGTTACCATCTGTGGCGGGTGTGGTTGGTGCGGTTACTGGAGAATCTGGGTCCCCGATGGTAGCTTTCATTGTAAAACCCTGGAGCGTCCAGAGGTGCCTGGCGAACAGGGGCAACTTCTGCTTTACTTCGTTCTTGCGGATGATTTGCACTACCTCGACGCTCTCAGCGAGTGGGTAGTCCTGTGGGTAAGCGGTCATGTCGTCTCCTTTGTGGTGATGGTCCAGTTTATGTTTGCGACCGATGCAAGAGATCCGAACTCTATAGACCCTTGGTAGTTATCCGTGAGGCAAATATCAAAATAGGTATGGAATCACCGTGGGTTGGAACAATAATGAGCCGCAACCAACAGAAACTCATCGCAGGTCTTATGGACCGCCTCGATCCGATGGTCGAGTCGCCATCCATGACAGGTGTGTCTACTATGATGGGTGGTGGCTCGGCTGCAACCCGTGATGATTCCACTCTAGAAGACTCCTCGGCAACTGTCATCCTGACCGAACCGGACTGCGAGACTGGTGACTGCGACGAGGGTGACAATTTCAGTGAATTCCAACTCCGAGTGGCTAAGCGATTCATTGATTTAATGGGCGGGGCTGATAAAGCTCGTGCTGCCGTCGATAAGGTAGATGAATGTGAGGACTGCCTTGGCTTGGTGGATGACGAAGACCAAGTTCGTGATAACCATGACTCGTCGGTTATAGAGCAGATTTCTGGGATGCTGCCTGGGCTGCCAGATCTACCCATGGAACTGTCCAGCCTGTACAATCCGGCGGCGGGCGGCACACCAAGGTAGGAGCCGTCTAACGGTAGCTACTCCAGCAGGCACTCAAAGATAGTAGTAGGCCATGCGAGAGTAGTAGATGACTGATCTTATCGAGAGTCTGAACGTTATTCTAGAGGATGGGCCACCAGAGGACGGCTGGCACCCTTTAGATTCCGCTACGGATTTAGTCCGCCAATTGCAGAATGCCCAACAATTTGTCGCTGACTTGCAGCACAAACTCACCAGCCTAAAGACACGTATGGCTGGGGACTTCGCCCTGGCACTTCGTCGGGCCAAACCCGGTCTTAACGTTGCAGTAGATAAAAGTAGTTGTAAGGTTGGTTATAAAACCAAAATCCTTCAATTCTGGCCAGAAGTGGAACTAGGTGTGTGGCGGGTGACCGGCCCGAATCGCCGCTTTCTGCGTGAATTCCTACAGGCCAATCGTCGAGCCACCCTACTTACCAGTGATTTAAGCACTCTGGTTAACGCTGTAGTCACCTATTTCACTAATTACTACCGCACGCTCGGTGAAGATATTATCGGCACCGGAGTAATTATGGTGGAAGAACGAAAGACTACCTTGGTAGAGCTTGCTAACTGGCGGATCACCGCCCAGAAAGGTGAACCGGTGCGTCCGCTGAATACCCGACTAGTACGTCGGGAGGCGGTGAAAATATGCTAAACGCTCGCCTAAAAACAGTATGCCAGTTTGTAGACCAGTGGTGTGATAAACACGCCATCAAGTACAATGTTGTTTGCGATGAAGGTGACCTACAAGGAGTGCTCATTTTTAGGAAGGACCGACCTCTAGTAGCTCGGCTGCTTGCCGATCTTGAGCCATTAATTGCAGCAACTGGTGTCCACCTCGAAACTACTAAAGTACGAGGCGGAACAATCCTCGCCTTCTCCATCAAGGCGATTTCAGAAGCCAAATTAGCAGCCTTGATCGCTGAGGCTGGAGAGGAAAAGGAACCAATGAGCTTCGCAGACAAAATCATAGATGCCTTCTCGCGAACCGTAGCGAAGACTATGGTTGAGGACACCGCAGTAAATCTCAATCCTGGGACATTCCTGATTACTGCCCTCAAAGTTGTTGATGAGGCACAGTATAAGACACCGACTAATGCTATTGGCCATAACACTCTAGAGCGTAATAGCCACCGACCAGACAAACCCGGCACACCCCCAGGTAAAGGGAAGACGGCGATTACCAACGACTCAGACGACCCGCAGGCCACTACTGGTGCCAGCCAGCCTTCCACCGGCCCGGCGACACGCTTTGAAGAGCGGGTCGCTCGCACTTTGGAAGTGCCGCTACCATCACGCCGCCACATGTTTGGGCGGCAACTTGCTGAGACACTACAGGGGATGGCTACTCCGAATGGTGCCCAGCCGGGTGACCTGTTCACCAAATTCGCTCAGGCTCTTCAAGTTCTGGGCCAGAATATGGGAACTGGGCCGCTACAAGACCAACTGAAGAAGCAAGGCATCAACTGGAAGAAATCTGAGGATGGACAGTCGATTATTCTATATATCGTGAACGCTTCCACCAACGCTCCGCAGCCAATTGCTCGTATTTCGGCGGCAACTCTTGAGAAACCGTCCGATTTCGAGACGCAGCTTTTGAATATCATGGACTTTGCTAAAGGCGATGCCCCGGGGACGTTTAAGCAAAAACAACAGGAACTGCAGAACCAGGAAAAGGCCGCCCGCGAAATCGCCAAGCAGCTTGGGCCGCAAGACCAGAACGCCGTGGCCCAGCAGATGGCTGGTACCCCGCAGCCTGGTTTACAAGGGATGGCGATGCCGACTCAACCGGCACCGCCAGGTACGCAGTCCGCGCCGCAGGCGGCGGCCAGCCAAGCGGCTCTGCCGAAGCCGGGTATATAACTGGCCAATAATTTTCATCTATGAGGCCGGTGTATGCCATTACCAGACAATAGAATTAGGTTCCCTTCATCCCGCATCGACTTTACAGTTGATGTCGGTGAGACTGGTCAGGACCATGACGCTTATCCAGCAGCGGGCGGCCAAGCCCGCTACGATTTTATGCGTCTGTTTCTTATAGGCTTGTTGTCCCAACAATCTTCCTTCGACGAACCAAGTCAGTTTAGAGAAGGTACCCCCTGGTTCGACCTGAACACCAGCACCACTAAAATTCGTTCCGGAAACGCTTGGGTGCCATTGGCTGAGGCTATTGCTCTGACTGAACCTGACACCGATGGCAATGTTATCAGTCTAGCAAATTGGTACACCGCAGTTCAAGATCTTCTAACTGGACTGGCCCCAGAGATCGTCTTTAGTGGCGTGTGCAACGCTGATAATATCACGACAATTGAGGTGCCCGAAACTCTGCAAAGCAATCTTGCTGCGGACTCACGGGTTTTCATGTACATTAACGGGTTGCTAGTAAAGCCAACCAGCACAGCGCTGATTGGAAGCCCGCCGACTACCATTAGGTTGAGTGGGTTGTCACTGTCCAGCGGCGATACTTTTACCGCGATTATTAGGCGGGTGCCAGCCGCAACTTTCTACGGCTCAAGTGTGGTAGTGCCGTAACCGAGAGACCCAATGACACAGAAGATTGATCTCACCGAGCAGTACGGTACCAAGAACACCCCTAAGGGGGGTGTAATGCGGTCCTATAATGGTGAACTTGAATTTGAAATTCGTGACCGACAGGGCCGCACTATTAACAAATGGCGAGAGCCAAACCTTATCAAAATCTTCGCCAAGGAGATTCTAGCGCACCGAATTCCGTACTCTAAAGTATGGGATCCGGACGCTGGTAGTGGTGCCGGTGATTGGGTTACCCATAACATCGATTTGGACGAATTCGCTGCTAAATATATCGTGTTGGGAGCTTCTTTCGACGAGAATGGCAACCCACTTGATAGTGCCGACACCCGCTTCTATACTCAGGATTCGGTAACCGGCGGTTATGTTCCACTTAGCCTGGGGACTGGGGCCGCTTATGATGGCGGACTCATTAATGCTATTCCAATTTCAGAACCGCAACGCCCACTGAAACGAATCGAACGAATCTTTTTCGAGCCGTCCTATCAACCGGCCGGGACCCCACTTCTCCAAGAGGACGTGCGGGCAGTCAACAACGTGGTTGTGTTGGAGACGACTCTTCTAAAGGAAGAGTATAACGGGCTAGGTATCACATCCAACGACTTCTTCACTCTCACTGAAGTTGCTCTAGTTGGAGCCGCTGAAGTTGGTTCCGTCGGGGCTTGCGAATGTGATCCTCGTGACATCTTTCTGAGTGGCTCCAGTGACGGTGGTGCTCTGTTAGCCTCCGCAAACGGCACGGCCACTGTGAATTTGGACTTGTCGGAATCGGAGGTAGATCTTCTTAAGGAAGGGGATCAGATCAAGATCGTGGCTGCCGGAAGCACCGCCCCGGATGATTCAATTTTAGACCAACTCAACCCGTACTACCTGATCGTCAACAAAGTAGTGGGCGGGCGTGACATCACGCTCGATCGGACGCCAGTAGACGCTAACGGCACGCCGCTATCCGGTGAGATTGGCCTGTTGCGGGATGGTTTTCGGATCTTCAGTCACAGAATTCTTCGTGTGCCAGTCCGTAAGAGTATTGATTTCGAAATTGTAATACGGTGGCGCTTGATAATGGGCTAGGATAGAGTTATTGGCTAGCAAAATCTATCCGTATGAAAGTATTAGAGACAGATACACACTGGATCGTCAAATGCGACCAGTGTGGCCGACATCACATCCCAAAGGCCCGGGTTCCAAATAAAACCTGGAACTTCAACGGGAACGTCGAGTCTCCCACTTTCACCCCATCTATCAACGAATGTTGCAATCCGCCGGGCTATAAAGGTTACCGACCTGATGTGAAGACAACTCGCTGCCATTTCGTTATTACTGATGGACAGATTCGCTATTGCGATGATTGCACCCATAAGTTGGCTGGCCAGACCGTTCCTATGCTTGATTTCACAGATATCGAGGTGAAGCTACATCAGTTCAGCTAGTTCTCAAGGAGTGAGCTTATGAGAACATCCTTAGTTCTCGCGATTATCTTCCTTATTTCACCTGCACAAGCTCAATTCAACCGCGGCCCGACAGTCGTTGTGGCCGAGCCAATCTGGAAAGTCGAATCGTCTGACAATTTCAGGGTCTTCCATGATCAGGAAGGCGATTACGGAAAGAAAGTCCTAAAACTCGCTGATGAGTATCGAGAAGAGATCGGTAAGCGATGGTTTGATGAGATCCCAAAATTTCGAACAAAATGCGACATCTATTTGCAGACCTCGTTGGCTCATGGGTCTGCTACCCGAATTGATTATGATAACGGACAGGCTTTGACTTACCGGATTGACCTGCGTATCGATCTGGATAATGTGTACGATGCAATACTGCCACATGAGATTATGCACGCTTTGCTCGGAGCCTACTTCGAACGGCCTATACCACGCTGGGCGGACGAGGGCCTTGCTAGCCAGAACGAGCCAAAGGAGACGCAAGAAAAAGCCAAGAAGATACTGTTGGAGAGCAAAACCCGGTTCGAACCTAGGACTTTAATGACCTTAGATGATTATCCTAGGGAGACTGAACTGTTCTACGCTCAGAGTATAATGGCCGTCAATCACCTCGTGAGGCTCCGCGATGAGAAAACCTTCATTCTGTTCATCACAGACGCACAGAAAGAAGGGCCGGAGTCGGCTCTACAAAAACACTATAAAGTTGATTTCGCTAGCCTTGAGAAGACCTGGATGGCTATATCGCCACCAGTCAAGGTAATTTCGAGGGGACAATGAAGCTGCGTCAAATCTCGGAAGGGCACTGGACCCTAGCTCCTGGCGAATACTCAAATTCAATACTGAATAGCATTCCAGTAGCCAAGGATACTAAGGAAGGCAAACCAAAGCGTCACAGCCCTCTATTGCACCCAAATGATCGCGAACGTTTCATCAAGTGGGGTCACCATGACGCAGCCAAAGTATCGGCGGATTAACCTCTTTGGCCGCCCCGGAGTGGGCAAGAGCACCGTCTCCGCCCACATCTACCACGAGATGAAGGTCCGGGACCTGAAAGTCGAACTAGTCAACGAATACGTCAAATCATGGGCATATATGGGCCGTCCCATCCGTTCTTTCGACCAAGTGTACATCTTTGGCAAGCAAATTAATGCCGAAGATCGGCTCTTATTCCACTCTGGTCTTGATTATATTATCGCCGACAGTCCTATTCTCATTCAGTGTTGTTACGCCGAACTTGCTAATGACCCAGTTCAACCACCACTCAAGGAACTAGTTAGGCTGTTCGATCAGAAATTCGCTCCGCTAAACATTTTTCTGGATAGTCCGACAGAGAAACATGTGGATGAGGGCCGGTTCCATACCCTCGAAACAGCGAGAGCTGCGGCAGAAATTATGAAAAGGGTGCTCACCGAAGAGTATGGTGGGTATATTGCCTGGAATCCACACGACCCGGTTGGACTTACCAAACTCATCCTAGAAAAGCTGGAGATCACATGACACGTATGATCGTCGCTCCGATTCTATTAGCCATGGCAACCGCGGCCTTTGCCGGTGATTACTGCTTTGTACAGCCGTATGCCTATGAGGATGTCGCTCAGGTTGATATCGTCAACCGACAATTAAAACTATACCCGGCTCAGCAAAAACAGCTAGACACATTTGGTGAATATGTCTTCTCCAAGGAGTACCAGGAGGTCCTCAATACTATTCTATTAACACCTCGAAAAGAAGTTGCTCCGTTGCGAAAATTCGCGTTCAAGAATAACACCCCAGCGTATGTGGCTAAGCAGCAACAAAAAACTTCCCAGAAAATTGAAACGCAGGTCGTTACTCAGACCCTTCAAGCGATGGTCCAGCAAAATGTGGTGGTGCAAGATGGGAATGTACTGCTCGATGTGCCGCCAAGCATCCTGGAACGAATCGCTCCTGCTCAGGTGAAATCGCTAGCAAATCTCAAATAGACAATTCAGAGGGAGATCATCGTGGCTCAGAAAAAACTGTTCACCCAGAAATTGGCCAAACAGGTTGTTGAGAAGCAGAATCTCGAAAGCAAGGCTGTAGATTTTGCTCTACGTTACTTCACCTACTTCTTTCACGACCCCGCTGAAGGTAGTCTGACGGAAGACAAGGTGAAGGACTATACGAAACAGTTCCAGGAGATGGTTGGGATCGAAGCAAGTGGCGACCTAGATACTAGGACCGTTCGGGCGATGGAGTTTATGCCACGGTGCGGTTGTAAGGACTTCTCGTTAATTTCGTCACAGGCGGCTGGGGTTAAGTCGTGGAAGAATGGGATGACCATTACTTATTTCATCGAGAAATACGTTGGTGGGCTGAGCCAATCAGACCAGGTTGATTTGACCGTTCTGGCATGGAAACAATGGTCAGATGTGGCTGACCTAAAATTCCAGAGGGTCAATTCAGCATCACAAGCCAATATCATCATCTCTACTGGGCGTGGAGCCGGTGATCAGTTTGATGGCCCATCTGGTACGTTGGCGTGGGCATATTTGCCGCCGCAGCCGAATTTTCAGGGGCAGTTGTTGACGCGGTTTGACTTGGACGAGACGTGGATTAAATCCACAATGGATCGTGGGATCTTGTACCTAAATGTGGCTACGCACGAGTTCGGCCACTTATTGGGTTTGGAGCACTCGCGAAATTCGAAGGCTCTGATGGCCCCGTATTACGCGGTTGGAATCTCGAAGCCACAGTCGCAGGATGATATTCCGCGAATTCAAGCGATCTACGGTGCCCCAACTGCTCCGCCACCTCCACCTCCACCGCCGCCGCCGCCACCCGGCAACCCACCACCTGGTGGGAAAATCAAGGTCGAAATCTTGGTCAATTCGCTGACCGACATTAAGATCGATGGGCGACAGCTTCAAGACTTTGCCTTAATCTGATAAAATCCGGGGTCCGACAAAATTTTGTCGGCCCCCGAGGTGTCCAATGAAAAAGAAACGCTACAGCCAGATCTCACATTTCAAATACAAAAACAGACCAATCATTCGTAATGGATGTCGCACCTGCGGAGTGGGAACGTGGTTGATGCGTGCTAACTTGCATTTACTAATACTGAAATAAAGAGGGCCACCGGTTGACCCGGTGGCCCTAACCGCCCTGGTGTCGCCCAATCCACCAGTTCGGCCTTCACTTAAATACGCTTCGATCTTTCTTCGTAAACACCCAATTTACTGCGGTTCGAGTTCAACACTCAGTGGCCACGTCACTTTCGTGATTGACCAGTAATCTGGCCCAGCCTCCTTAATCTGGTCACGCTTGAGTTCGGCGACTTCCAATGAGCCGATCCAGACTATGGCCCGACCTTCTTCATGGATGGTCTTAGCCAACTGAAAACACTTCTCGACATCGTAGCCAAAGACTTTCATGAAGGTGGCGATAACGTAGTCGAAAGTGTGTTCATCGTCATTCAAGACCACAACAGCATATGGCGGTTGCCGGCGTGTCTTAGTCTTGGTCTCTTTGTCAAATTCTGGGCGTGTCTTAGTCGGTGGTTCAGCGATCGCTGGCATATGTTCCTCGTTTACTCGACGGGCTCGTGTCCGATCTTGTGAATTAGTATTACCTTATTGCAGGGAGACGGAGCGATAGTAAACTTGTCTGGGTTTATGATGGTCTGAGCCGAAAAGACCTGCCTACCCTTAGTCATCAGGTCGTGCCACCTATCTTGCATCTGGTAGATACGCTCATTATTTTTATTCACCGCGATCGTCCAGCAGTGCTCGCGCCATAAGTATACGTATTCATCGTTGATCCAGACTTCAGCGATCGGCTCGTAATTTGGGTTCTCAATCTCATCGGTGACTATTTTCATGGCCACCATTGGGCCTTCACAAGTATCAACCTCTTCGGCCGCCACGACCGAGTAATATCTTGGCGTGAGGGTAGTGAACTTCTTCTTGAGGAAGATACGATATTTTTCATCTGAAGCGTAATCGTACTTCTTCTTGAAGGCTTGCTTCATGGTCGTAAAATACGTAGCCTGTATTCAAAAATATGGTGGTCTGTTTAGGACTTTAAAATGAATTACGACCACAATCAACTTGCCAAATCGCTGCTAGCACAACTCACTCTACCGTCTTCACCTCTTAATTCTAAATCGGTAATTACTGTTACATGTCAGTGCTCTACTGTAGTTACACTAAATTACAGAGCATTTCTACGAAAGTGGGCCAAGTGCCAACAATATCTATGCAAGAAATGTCATGTCCGCACTTACTGTAACAATGCCAACCGTATACAGAAATTTAGAGAAAGTTTCTCCAAAGTCGCTAAGACCGAGGCTCATCGTCAACGCTGCCGAGAAAACGGTCAATTAGCGTGGGCAGATCCCGACAAGAGGCAGCAACTCATCGATACTATTATTAGAGACAACCAAACAAATCCAAAGAAAACGGCGGCTCGGGCAAAAGCCCAAGAAGCTCTACGTAGTAAAGACTGGTATCATACCCATTTAAGCAAAATGCGAGCTTTGGCGGCAGAATTGACTCGTTCCAACAAAGACGAATTTGCCGCTAGAGCAAACGGTGTTCATAACGAATATTATAATTATTCTGAGGTTGTGTACGTCAACAAGGACACTAATGTTATCATTATGTGTCCGGTGCATGGTAGATTTCAACAAACCCCACATAATCATCTTCAAGGTAAAGGATGCCGGTTTTGTTCAACTTACATAACCAATCCACACAACGCTATTTTGGAGATGATTCCACCAGGAGTCGCAGCTGAAATCAATAACAGAACCGTTATTAATCCAGCAGAGATCGACATCTGGTTCCCGGGCCGTCTAGTTGGGATAGAAATCAATGGTGAATATTGGCATGGAATCAGGCCAGGAATGACCGCCAAAGAACTAACTTATCAGCGGTTGAGACACCAACATAAAGCCGAACTAGCCAAACTGGCTAATATCAAACTACTTCAATTCTGGACACATGAAATAGAACACAAACCAGATTTAATAAAATCGATGATATGGTATCATTTAGGGCTAGCCAACAGGATTGCGGCCAGGAAATGCCGGAAACGGAAAATATCCAATAACGAAGCTCGCGATTTTTTCGCCAGAAGTCATCTGCAGGGGCATAGGGATGCGCTGATAACTTATGCCTTATATGATGATAATGACATCGCCTGTGCATTGAGTCTTACCACACATCCAACCTACAATTGGGAAATTATGAGATACGCCGTAAAACCCTACCACCACGTGGTTGGCGGATTTTCTAGACTTCTGGCCGCTTTCGAGCATGAATATTCTCCCAACCAAATCATAACCTATGCAGATCGGCGTATCTCAACAGGCGGCCTCTACAGGCAGAACGGATTCACTGATTTGGGAGCCACGGACCCAAATTATTTCTACTGGAAACGTGGTGTCAGACTATCGCGGCAGCAAGCCCAAAAGAAAAAATTACGATCGCTGTTGGGTGCCAATTATCAGGATAACCTAAGTGAAGTACGTAATATGTTACAGGCTGGTTATACACGAGTCTTCGATGCCGGCCATCAAAAACTACTAAAGAGCCACGACACCACTCAGGATAACTAATGCCAACAATCACCCCATCTATGGTACCCACCAAAGCTCCGGGTACCTTATTCAGTGCGCTAACCGGGGACGATACAACCCTACAAATTCGTTGGCTCCGCCCCATCGATCCGGCATTCTACGAAACCCTGAACCGGCCTATGTCGGACATTGTAGTCCGACAGCTAGTCATAGCTAAGGCGGTTGACGCCCTACAGATCAGGCTTGGTCACCAAGCTTTATTCCCATACCTCACCCAGCCAAAAGTCGGCAGTGGCACTGACGAAGCCGACGTGCCTCTAGGTTGGATCTGGGACTTTCACGCCAGCCTCCCTAAGAAATGGGAAAAGTTGCGACTGGCTAAGATCAAACGGCTGTCCGGAACTAACGGTGAGACAGAAGGTTATTCAGGCTGGCTGCGCCTCATCTTCACTGCTGCTGTCGAAAATTCAACCACGGAAGTTGCTCTGTTCCAGGCCGATTACCTCATCGACAGTAGTCTGTCCTATCAAACCGCTCGGTTGGTTGTAGTTGAGAGTCCAGAAGAATCGGTGGTCATTAGCTCTGGTGAGCAGGAGACCATCGCCGGTTTCATTATCTTCAGGACCATGGACCTTGATGCAGACGAGACTCAGACATTCCTTGATCTCGTCGCTCCTCCGGAAGATCAGACGGATTCTGACTCTGACGGCTTCTACGACAGCCCAGGTATCTATGAAATCGTTGACTCGCCGCCTGGTGGAGCCAATGTCACCGACGATTTCAATTTGCTGAGTTTGGCTCATGGTACCGGCCTGCTCACCGATTCAGCCTGGAATGCTATTCCGCAATTGGATTCCGACATCCAATCATGGCTTACCAGCTTCAACTACCCGTTTGATGCTACCGCCAATCGCACTAGCACTGTCGGGATTGTTATTCCATCTGGACTGTTCCGCGAGTTCGATATCACGGCCCCGGCTGGTGATCAGCCTACCGGTGACAATTCTGGCACATTCTTCCCAGTGTGGATTAGTCGTATCGAGCGGGTTGGCACTGGTGCCAACCAGCTTCGGCTTTACTTTGCCACTTATAATGTCACCGATGAAGCTGCTGGCGGCACGCCCTCAGCCACAGCGCTTGAATTCGCCAGCCTAGATCTATCACGTACGTTCTCGGAAGGTGAAATAGTTGAAATTACTCCAATCGATGATCTGCTACTGCAGACCGGTACTGGTGAGGAATTCCAACAACATTTCGGTCGTGGTCATGTGGTGCTGTCGTCATTGTGGAATAATACTTCCAGCGAAGTGGCTGACTTCTTCGACTCATTCGAGTCAATCGTTGATTCTCCGGCGGACACGGAGTTTTCGGCAGCAGCCACCCGGATCTCGTCTTTCGGTATCAGCCGTGTTCCGAAATACGTGCCAACCGTGGGTCAGAGCCGTGCCCTTGCTGGTTCTACGAGCCGTAGAACGACGCCGATTCCGCCGTCATTCGACAACCGTTTCGTGACTGAGAAAGACCAGGGTACGGGCAACCAGATTGATCTGGAGTCGAAGCCCGGTATCACTCCGAACTCGGCTATCGACCGTTACGGTTACTCTGGCAGTTTGGCTCACCAGATGGTCAAGTTAGTCGTTGATAGTGATCAGGTCGGCTCTGATCCAAACTTCTACGATGATGAGGTTCTGCCGCGGCTGCGGTTACTATTTGGCCGGGACCCAGCGTTCGGCGATTTTTGGTACAACGGGACCAGACTAATGTTCAACAATGGCGACACATGGCAGGGTTAGATTTCCTTGTTTATCTTGACAAAGCTCGTTCCGTATACTAAAATGAGGCATAGGAATGAGCGATGTCAAGCAAAGTCACACCGGAAGCCATTCAAGACTATCGGTCGGGGATACCAATCCAGGATATCCTCGTCCGGTATGGTGTGTCTAAAACACAGTTTTATAGGCAACTTAAGAAAGAACAGCTCCCGCAAAGAGAACAAGGGCCGTCCGAATCGTCATGGGCTGTGATCACCGCCGAATACGAGAGCGGGAAGACACTGGCCGCCCTCGAAGAAGCCCACCACGTCTCGATTGTGACACTATCTCTGGGACTTAAGAAGCGTGGCATCAAGATCCGCAAGCCAAGCGACTATACGACCTACAACGACTTCCAGAAACAGCAGGCGATCGCTAATTATCAGAACGGGATGACAGTTGAGAAAGCGGGGGAGTTCTGCGGGGTTTCTTACACTACTGTTTACTTCTGGCTGGAAGCTGCCGGCGTACCGATTCGGAGTCAGGTGATCTACGGCGGAAATCGCGACTTCTTCAAGACGATCGATAACGAGCGAGCGGCTTATTGGTTTGGGTTTCTGGCCGCTGACGGGAATATCTCCAGGGGGCGATACCTACGTATCCTACTCAGCCAGAAAGACCGGTCGCACTTGCTTCTATTTCAGAAGCAGATCGGTCATATTGGGCCGATCAAGGATTTCTCCAAAGTCCGAAACTGGCCAGACAGACCACCTAAAATCTATCACCAATCCCGTCTCACGATGAGCATGTCTAGGGCCTGTAAAGACCTCCGCAGACATGGGTTGCTTGAACTTAAAAGCGGGGACCCGAGGCCGCTGGACAAATTGGATCAGGAGATGTTCCGACATTTTCTACGCGGATACTTCGATGGAGATGGGTCGATTGGGGCTATCAACCATAAGAACTGGGTTTGGTATGTTTGTGGCAAGAATCCAGATTTTCTTGAGTATCTGGCCAAGCGTATGATTTGTGTCGATAGAACTAACCCCCACAAATCCGGCCAATATAGAGGGTGGATTTATAGAATTAGATATACGGGTAATCGGATCGTTCCTACGATCTGCCACTGGCTTTACCAGGACGCGACTGTTTTCTTAGAGAGGAAACACGAGCTAGCACAAGAGGCACTATGTTGGCGACTAAACCAAAGACATTGGCCGGAGTAACGTTAAAACAGATTATTGTGATGCGTATCCTTGGACGGGCACCATTGACCACCCCGTGCCTCGAAGACCGTCTCAAAACATCTATGGGTACTGTCGCATATAATTCGTTGGTCGGAAACTGCAAGAGGCTGGAGAGACGAGGTTGGTTAATCTCCAGGCTGATCAGAATCGATGGTGGTATGATTAGGGAATGGTCGATCACCTCTAAGGGTCGTTCTGCCATTAGGACTATCGACGATTTACTCAACTCCCGATAATCGATGAATATCAAGATGTTTGTGGCAGCGGTTGCCGCCGCGGTGCGACAGAGTGGTCTAGAGGTCGAGTGTATAGATAACTATATGGTGGTCAAGGTTGAAGATGGTGATCGCACCCACTACCACAGTTTCGGACCTGGGGGCATACTCGTCAATGGCCAGATCATCGAGTCGGATTCCGCAATTTGGAGTCTTCAATCTCAAACAGATCAGCACCATTCCAATCGTCGAGGCACGTTTGATTCTCCGGATTTTCTATGGCCCTCACGGGCTATAGACCTAAACAGTCCTGATTCGCTAGATGATCTCAGGATCGCTTTAGCTGAACGGCATGTGTATGTAGAATTCGACATTACCCCGCACATAGGGATGACTATATGAGCCGCGAATTCGGGAGCTACTGTAATGGTTACTTTCATGACCAAATTAGATATGCTGCTGACGATTGTCTAAGAGGACGCGATGATCTCACCCGTCTGTGGGGGAGATTTATAGAGGATTTCACCGGCATCGCATATCAAATCGCTTCCTCGGAAGCCGGTGATTCCGAACCGGATGCGACAATCATTCAAACCATCTTGGATCTTCCGCGGCTACGTGATCGACTGGTTGACATCGAGAACTTCTGTAAGCCTTTCAAGGGCTGCGGTCCGTTTGCATGTTGAAGCTACCAACAACGCACAAAGATAAGGGGATGGAACCCATTACTTGGAGTGCATCATGCATCAGCCACCAGTCCTATTTCACCGGACGGTTCGCGTTTGTAACGGTGAGACTATCGAGCAGGAAATTTTCCTATCACTTTGTACTCGCCATCTAGGTGTTCTGGACCCATCGATCGCCTACAAATTACCTGGTTTCCCGGACGCGGCCCAAGTTAGGGGTATCGTCGCCAATGTCGAACGTGGTGGCGGTGAGGTCCAATTGAAAGTTTTCAAGACCACAGCTGAAGCCCTGCCTCAACTGCTCGTTGTGCTTCGGCAGCGTGGGTGGCGGGTTGTAGCAGGAACTCATGATGAGAGTGACCAGTAAGCAACAGATGAAGCAGATGTTGGCTGCCGGAGAATTCGGCAATGTTATTCAGTCGTGGGCTACTTATGGAGAAATGGTGGCGGCTGGCTACACTGGTAAAGTTTATGTCCGTAGTAATTTGTGGAGTGCGACTAACGCGCGTATGAATGAGGTCCCTCTGGAGGAGGTTTTACCTACTCTCCAGAGGCTCGGCATCTCCCCATCGACCTGTCGTTATTTCGAGAACCCACCAAACGATCAGCGGCTGATCCAAGGTGAAATCTGTTATGACCCAGATATCACTCTCACCTATTCATTCATCCAAGCACCGTTGTCTGATGCTTTGAAACAGGAATCACATCATACTCATGGGGCAACAGCTAGGGCTATTCTCAGGCATTATCTGAGGCCGAATTCGTTGGAATGGCTTGAGTATTTGCTTGAGACTTACGATGGGGCGGTAGTTGAGTTCACTGAATTTGTGTCTCCTCAGGGTGTGTTGAAAGACCCGCTGGTTATCTGGGAAGTAAGGCATTTCTAAACCCAAATCTCTGGTACAACTCCCATCTCCAGGAGGGAAACCATGCCAGAGATTCTGGGCGAACAGTTGCTATATAAACAGGGCTCTTACCGACGGGTGCGGAGGTGGGTCCGAGGGAAGTACCCGGAGCTTGGATTATTGATCCCGCCGCATTGTGGGCTGTCTGGAAATTGGGAAACGATTGTTGACGTGGATTTGGTGTCGCCGATGCTTACGGTGAAAGTAGATAGTCCAGATGGTCTTGGCGGGCCATCTGGAGTAGTCCTTGGTGGGGCTACTTCGCCTAAATGACTCTTGGCGGGGTCATAAGGGCCGCTGGTGGCCGACTCTTGGTGGGGTCGGCCACTGGTGTATACTAGTCCTCGTCCTTCACTTTCGCCGGGGTGTTGTCTTTCGCCCACCCCGCCAACCAGTCGGTTACCGCCTTCTGGTCCGGCATCCATTTCGCCGGGTCTTCCTTGTTCTCGATTGCTGCGACCGCGGCCCGGCAGAAATCGTAGGCGAAGTATCGTCCCGCTTCCTCTGTAGTGACTAGTTCCGGCGGGATTGACAGGATGCAGTCGAGGACAGCGGGGAAGTTGTACGGCTTCGGGTTGTAGCCGTCGATGAAGAATCGGCACAGGGTGACGAATCGGCTGTAGGCTTGCTCTTGGGTCATGGTTCACCTATGGAAACGGCCCGGAGGGACTCTCCGGGCCGCTGGGTTGTGGTAGTGGGGATCAGTTGTCGCTGGCGTAGGCCGGGTTCTGGTTCCGGACCTTGGCCTGCAGGTCGCGGAGTTGGTCAAGCAGTTGGCGGTTCTGCTCTTCCAGGAACGCCAGCCGCTCCTTGTCGGTCTGTGGCAGCGGCAGGGCCTCCCCGCCCTCGTCCGGGCCGACGTTGCCGACGAACGACCGGAGGGCACCGTAGACGTCTTCGATGACTTGGTGGGCGATCATCCGCCCGCCGCACAGCTTGACGTACTGGATGGTGGTCCCCAGCAGTACCATCGGGTGGATGTCCCGGACGGCCCGGCCCGCCACCTTGTCGGCGAGGGCGGCGAGTTCCTTGGCGTCGATCGCTCCGCCGGCTTGGTTAACCATGGCCGCGATCCGGTCGTTCTCGCTGCCGCCGGTCGCGGGGGGCTTGGACGGCTGGCTCAGCACGTTGGCCACCGGCACCGTGTTCGGTGGCGGCTGGACCGGCTGGTCGCCGGGCTTGGGCATCGTGACGCCCTTACCCTGGATGCGGGTGATGTTGGCCTTGACCAGGGCCTCCGTGGAGCCGATCCGACCGGCGATTTCCGCCGGCTGGAGTCCCTGTGCGGTCAGGTCGTAGATCGACCGCTGGATTTCGGTCAGTTGTTCGAGATTCGTCATCGCAATCAGTCCTCGTAGGGTTTCAGAGATTGTTGATCGGCTTGTGATCCACACGAGCTGCCTTTGCTGCTTCCTGTTGACGGAGATCGTTCAGGAACAGGTCCCGCCAGTCGGCAAATTGGTCGCACGACTCTTCCAAGTCGTAGTCATTGGACAGCATGCCCCCTACCCACGCCTGCAGTTGGCGGGCACCGCGTTCGCTAACGTGGTGAGTCGCCAGTTCCGTGGCGAAGTTGAACATGTCATACATCTTGCACGGCATCGGCAGGGTCCGTTGCCGCTTCTGACTCATCAAGTTCGGATCGTTGTTGTAGATCTTGTATGGGTCGCCTAAGAACCGCTCATACGCCTTCATCAGGGCGTTGCCAGCCGAGACGGCCACATCTTCCTGGTTGGCCTTACGCCAGTCCTTAGCCGTTTCCTGCAGGATCGGGTCGTTCTGCAACCCTAAGATCACTCGATAGAGGTCTTGGTGTTCGCGGATCGATGCCCAAGAGTGGGCAGCAAGTTCGAACCGGCCACGGAGCATGGCGTAGCCCTCGTCGTTGGTGAACGAATCGAGAGCCCGCTGAATGGCGTAGCGGGTATTGTCGCCGCCAGACCCCAGGGTCAACGAGGTCTTGAACGCTTTGGCGAATGCTACTGCTCCGTTCGAGCAGATCCACCGCAATAGCGACAAGTAGACCTCAGGCCCGCCATACCCGTCCACCGGGCAGTGCAGTTCGTATTTGTTGGTGAACTTATCGCCAGCGATCTGGAACTGTGACTGACCAATACGGGGCGTATGGGTGCTGACCACCACCCCATCGTGGTAACGAATTCCACCCTTATCAGTCTGGAACGCCTGCAGAATGTCGATGAGGTCGTCGTAGACCACCACCGGCTTGTTCAACCCAGTCGCGGCGAGCAGCCGAGAGTCCCCGGTATCCTTGTTCCGTTCGATCGCCACTCGCACTCGGTCGTTCTTGTCGATCTCGCTGATCCGCGAGAAGACCTCGGCGTGATCGAAGAACTTAAAGAAAGCGTTGTTCAGGCCGAACCGGGCATAAAGGCTCGTCCAGAACCGACCGGTCGGAGAGAACGGTTCTCCGTCGATCAGCACCTTTGTTACGATCTTACCGCCGTGGACCGGCATGTACCCGCCGGTTTCCTTGAGGGCGTAAGCTACCGCGGGGTCTGCCTCCTTAGGCATCGCCACTTCCAGGCCGATGTCTTTGACGCGGAACGTCTTGTAGTCGAACCCCATGCTTGGGGCCTTCACCGCCGGTGCTTCCACCGCCGGGTCCGGCTGGTCGTCCGGAAACTCGATATTGTTCGGCATGTCGCTCATAACAGGTACTCCTGGGTAGTGTGGCTCAGTCGTCGTTGTCGTTGTCTTCCGGCTCCGGCAGTTCCGGGGCAGGAATCATGAAGTCTTGCGGGATGTTCTCCGGCACCTTCGTCGGCCGGCTCCGGCTCGACCAGTGGTGATCGTCCGGGTCCCTCAGGAGCCCGTACTTCACGGCCTCCGCGTACACCTGTGGCAAGAGCCACCCGGTTGGGTTAATACCACGCTCGACCAGCAGGTGGAGTGCCTCTTCCAGGCCATTGGGTACACCCTTGTGGATTTTCAAGTCCTTAAGGTGATCCTCCCACAGTTCCGGGTCCCCGTGGTCAGCGAAAAAGTCCACCTTGGCCTTGGCTACCTCCCGATCATAGATCACCTGGGCCACCTGACTCGGTACCCGCTTGTACAGCTTCTCCAGAGCGTGTTTCCGCTGCACACAGGCACGTTGGGCCTGTTGTTCCTCCCACACAGCAGCGATGTTCTCATCCCACTTCCTGACGATCCGGTCAGTCACCATGTCGCCGTGGTAGGTCTTCTCCCACGGGCGGCGACCCGGTTCCATCGACGAGTCGTAGCGTGAAGACTCGCCCAGGTATCGCTCCAACTCCACGCCCTTCGCCGTCCGCTTCCAGCCGATTTTGTACCGTTCGACGTACGGGTGGTCCGAGCAATTGCTGATGATTTCCTCTGTCGGAATGATCGGTCCGCGTGAGGAATACCAGAATTTAATCTCGAACTCGTCGTCACACAGGACCACCAGAGGGACGAATCGCTTCTCCCCGCCGTTCGGGTTCTCTTGGTTCGCCCTCCAATTGGGGTCGTAGCTCTTGCGGATCAGGACAGCCTCCACCAGCGACTTAATCTCCGGATCAGTGAGAACCTGAGACATAACCGGGTTCATCTTCCAGGAATCCCAGCGATCGCTCTTGTAGAGAATTTCCCAGCGGACATGCCGCTTGTCCACCAGTTTCCACTGCTTGGATTCCTTGAGCTTCACGTCACCGGTCTGCCGGTTGTGCGTCCACAACTGCTCAGTCACCCACACGTTCTGACTGTTGTGCGGGACATACGCGACGTACTGGTTGTCCTTCTTGTGGGCGATCATCACTGGATGCGGGTCTTGGGCACCCACGACACGCAGGATCAGGTCCTTAACCACTTCTACGCCAGCCCGCACTTGCTCCTGTTTGCGGCGGAGTCCGAACTCGTCTACAATCATCGTGACGGCCTTGGTATCGCTCTCGCCGACCAGGGCACGGTGGGTTCGGTTCTTGAACTTCCACCATTTGATGAGTTCATCCACCTTCTCTTCGGCGGCTTCGCTCCCCACGCCGTACCGCTGCATGATCTGGCCGATAAGCATGAGCCGGAATGGGGCCTCCTGCTCCATTTCCTCGCGTTTGAGGGCCACCGCGACCTCCAGGATCGGCAGCATGGTGGCGTAGAACTCACGGCTCAGCTTGTGAGTCTGGTAGTATTCCAGACGTTCAAGGGTTGCGGCGTCGAAGTTCAGGATGAAGCTGTCGTCTTTCTGGACCCAGCAGCGTGCACGCACCGTCGGTTCGTGGCTGCGTGCCCGCCAGTCGCGGGTGTACACCACATCGCCGGTCCGTTCGTAGCGGAAGATGTAGCGGTCTTCCTCCCTATCTTCCAGGGTGTACAGACGGTCGGAGTCCGGGCTCTTGGCGTTCGTCGGATAAATCCTGGATTCGTCACCGTAGCCGTCACGATCCTTGCTGCCGCGGACCCCAGAGCGATAGTCGAAGACACCGATGATCCGGCACCCTACGTCGATCTGCTCGTTGATTTCCGCCTGCCACTCGTCAAAGTTCGGCTTACCATCCGTCAGCACGTTCTCGATTTCGTAGATCAGGTTGATCCACTCGTCGCAATGCCGTGGGTCCGACAAGTTGATCCGATCCACCGGCATCGGTTGGAAAATCTTGGTCCGGTCGATGAGCCCTTGCAGGACCAGTAGCACCCGCATGTAGTGCTTCTGGCGAGCTTCGGAGCGATTCATCGCCGCGTTCCATTCTTTCGAACCGGGCTTGAGCGGCACCTTCTCGCCGGCTTCCTCGTCCCACCGCCAGAACATGTTCTCAAATTCGCCCCTGGTGGGGAACAGGTGCTGGCCGACGTTCAGGTCGATGTAGATGCGATAGACGTTCTCCCCATTCCGGATGAGCAGGTAGGTCCAGTAGAGGTTGGCCTCGTTCATGTCCTTGTTGAGCCAAGGGTCCTTGTAGTCCTTGGGCTTACGCCGGATGTGAAGGGCTGCGATCCCCTTATCCTCCGGGAGTACCTGCATTAGGTTCTTGGGGTGTGCAATCAGCCAGTCGTCGAACTGACCGACACTGCGGGCGTCGATTCCGTCCGCTTCGGCCCACACGCCGCATTCCTCGTCCATATAGCGGACTTCCTGGCGGAGGGTGATCTTCTGCTCGGCCGGAGCCGGCTTCCCCTCGACCAGACGGACGATTTCCTCTTCCTTACCCAGGTAGAGGTTGATGGTCCAGATGGCTTCGTTCGCCCTCTTCGCTAGTTCCTCGATTTCCTTGACCTTGATGGCGAGGGCACGTGACTGCTCGCTCATCAGAGCCTTGAGCTTGTTCGTCTTGGCGATCAGGCTCTTCTGGGCCTTGAGGACGTTGTTGCGGGTGGTGGCGACGGCTAGCTTGGTTTCGGCCATGCCGGTGGCCCGTGGTACGAGCGAGGTAGAACCCTCAAGCTCGCCAGAGTCGCCAATATGTGGGTTGAAGCTACCGAGAGCCAGCTTTGTTTCAGTCAGGCTGATGTCGGTCTGGTTGATTTCCGTGAGCAGACCGGCGATCTGCTTCTGCCGTCCTTCGGCTCCGTTCGGGTCGAACTGGAAGGTCCGCTCGAACCAGTCCATGTTCTCTTCGTTGTCGTACTTGAGCTTCCATTCCAGTTCGCCGATGAAGACGTGCAGGTTCTCGTTGCCGGCGTAGACGTAGGCCCAACCGCCCTTGACGAATCCTTTGGCTTTGTATTCTTCAACGTCGTAATCACCGTCGTAGTCCCGTAGGATCTGATAGTAACCGGTTCCTTGATTGCCGCTTTTGGTCGGCTCGCCGTAGGTGATCTCTCCGGTCACTCCGATGGGGTCGTTGTTAACGACTACCACCGGAGCGTTTGGATCGACCAGAACTAGATTAGTAGCTCCGCTCATAAATACACCCCAACACTTTAATACGTAAGAGGGTCGCACAGGCACCAGTGCCAATTGGTGACAAATGGCTGGTGTATGTGCCCAAACACGACCCTGTGTCAGGGTCGTTGGGCTAGGTAAACTGCTTACATCTGCTTTTGGATGCTGCCGAGAAGTGTATTGAGACCGACCATTTCCTTCTCCAGAGCACCGAACTGCTCGCCGCCGGAAGTCGCGGCTTGTTTGCCCTGAAGAACACCCTGTTGAAGACCGGCCATCGCGGAGTTCAATTGGTCGAACTGAGGCTCCAGGATTTTTTGTCGTTCAACCTGCTGTTGCTTCTCAATGTCCTGCTGAACCTTTATTTGGTTCGCCGCGACATCGGCAGCGGCTGGGTTTTCACCCCCGGTATCGTCCGCTGCCTGTTTCTGGATCTCCGTGGCGTTCAGGGGTTTTACCTCCCGCTTCGTCAGGCCAGCCGGAGTCGCTGGAGTTGACTTGGAGAGGTTGCCGGCCATCTCTTCGAAGAAAACATCCGGGTCATCGGTGATCATTTCGGCAATGAGCAGGACTTGCTTGGGTTGCATCTTATCCTCCGGTTCTGACTAACTGGCTAGTCCGGTGCCGAGGCCGCGTTGGCCTCGAACTCGCTGCCTATACATCTCCCGGAGTTGCTCGATTTGCTCGTCAGTTAGTTCCTCGTCATTACCAGGCATCATTCCGCCATGGCCAGGAACCGTCATTGCGTTCGGACTGGTAGTGGCCAACCCGGTGTTGCCATTCGCTAATGGGCTCCCTCCCATCGCTGCGTTGCCACCGCCCTTTGGGTCCAATGGATCAGCATTGAAATCGTCCTGATCTACTCCACCTGGGCCACTCACACTAGGAGCACTCTGAGCCCGGAAGTCAGCAACGGCTTTCTGGTAAGCGGTATCATAAGAGTTGCCAGTCCCCTTTTGTTGAGCTTTCCACTTCGGCAGCCATTCCATACCATTCTTGACTACATTTTTATAAAATTGGTCGGCCACCTTCCAGGCGTGTGGGGCAATCTTGGGATCAGCCCCGGCTGCCATCTGTACCTGCTGTAGATCATGCTTCAGAGTTCCCATGGATTTCTGGAACGCTTGCTGGATGGCAGGGAGGATCTTGGCGTTCATTTTCTGTACAGCGGCGTCAAATTTGCCCTGATTTGGCGAGAAGCCAGGATAGGAACCGGGCACACTGAACGGGTTTGTGGGGTTCGCCTGTGGAGTTTTCTTACGGCTGAACGGCCACATCTCGTTGATAAGACTTTCGGTTAGAGTGGTCGCGTTGGAACGAGCCGTTGTCCGTAGCAAGGTCGGAATGAAGATCTGCCGCCAGAACTGGTCGAACGGCACCTTGCTCTCAACAATCATCTGGCACAAAGTCTGATAATTCCGGTTCGCTTCTAACAGGCTAATGGAGTCGTCCAACCCCACTGATTCTGGTAGGTTAGTCGCTCCCTGGGTCCATTTACCGCCACCTTTGCCGTGGGCATGCGAGCCGGAACCATCGTTGCCCGGTTGCTGACGAGCTTGATATTTCTCGTTTTGGTTGAAAATGTCTGGGAACGCGGCGGTTGGGTCAAGCCGTAATACGTTACAGATCTGGCTAGCTAGACCCATCGACGGGTTGCGGCCACCGGGATCACCTTGGACATCCTTGGGGGTCCGGAGAATGCGGCTGATAGCGGGCGGATCAACACCGACCTCGGCGGCTAGTGAGGTCACTGTAAAGCCGCGGTCTTGCATGGCCCGCATGATCGGGGTTCTGTCTACAGTTGAGGCATCGATAGTGCTGCGGAATTCTCCGGCTTTGCCCTCTTCTTCATTGCCGGGCTCATTCTGTGGCTCTTGCAGATTTCCTTCATTCCCACCCTGTTGTAGATTGCCCTGGTTGACAGGTGGCCCGTTTTCGGCGATGGTACGTTCCAGCCGATTCCAGTTGGCCATCAGATCGCGAGTTTGAACTTCATAGGCATCGGTCGTATGTTCGTAGACTTCACCGTTACCACGCTTCTCGGTGGTTGGCACCAGCATTGTATGCCCAGCATCGGTCATCCATACCATGTACTCACCCTGGGGGACACTCAGGGCTCGACTGGCAATAACAGATACGTTCAGGAGGGACCCTTCGACGAGATTGGTAGCAAATTCCTGTTGGGAGTGGAACGCCAACCCAGACTTAGCCTTAAGCACAAGGTCGGTGGCCTCCATGACATCCTGGTCAGGAACAAAACGGGCCGCGAGCTTGTCTGCCAACGACAGCGATCGCTTGCTCATGATTTGTAACTCTCAATGGTGGTAATGCTGCCGTTGATTGCTCTGTGACCGTTAAGCTATATTTGATCATTTATATAGCTGCCGGCACTGTTCAGTTACCATTGTACGAGTACAGACTGCTATCGCGTATCCGAGTAAGAAACTGCGGCGATTCAAATATAAGATTCAATGAACGCTGCCCCCAGTATCAATGGAAGCCATGGATCTATTACTGGGATTTGACGACCGCCTTGAAGCCGTCTTATTTGAAGCCTTGGATAAGGATTGGCGAGCGGCTGTTGGTATCGTTCAGTGTGGCGATAAGTTCTTGTTGGGGCTTGCTCGCCGTAGCGGGGACGATCGAGAGGGCCGCTGGGTTTTCCCAGGTGGTGGCGTTAAGCGTGGTGAAACCGCTGAAAAAGCGGCTGTCCGGGAAGTCTGGGAAGAAACTGGTATCCGCTGCAAAGCGGTTGGGAAAGCATTCCGCCTACCAGCAAAACCAGATGTCGCCTTTGTCCACTGTAAAGCTAAGAGCGGGCAAGATTTTAATAACAATCACGAATTTGCCGCTCTTGGTTGGTTTAGCCGTCGCGATATGAAATCCCTGAAGCTCTATCATAACGTACTTCGACTTCTCGATCGGGTGACTTAACGTGTTCAAAGAGACAAGGGGCCTGGAATATACGCTCGAAATCCTTCGAGCTTTCCACAAGAACCCAGGTAAGCACGACTCAAAGTCAATTTATGAATTGGTAATGAAGGGTGGTCGGGTAGACGCTTCCCTGACATATGTTCAAAAAATCCTTCCACGTTTGGCTAAGTCCGGCTTATTGTTATCGTCTGAGAGTGGATACGAACTGCCGCGTAGTATTGACGATATTATGGTTAACCATGTGCTTGATATCTGCGACATGCCTGAACAAGCCAGCCCACTATATAAACTGTGTGATCAACTGAAAGCAGCGGTATCACTGACGGCTATCAATGAATTCTACGATTTCACTTAAACCCGGCGACCTTGCTTACGTTCCTTTCTGGGTCGTTCTAGAATTTCTTGATAGTACCCCATCTGACCCTTTCGTAGCTGGTAAAATCCTCAGCCTCAATCTCCGGCATACCAAGAGCCCTGATGGTCCGACCAAGTTTCTGGCGTGTGATTTCGAGATTAAGCCTGATCTGGTCGCACCCGGCCTACCCGTCGATTATTTAATCACATTAGATTCTCTGCGAGAGTGGGCAGATAAGATAGCTGACTGGTTCAAGACGTACCCCGATAGAGTTGCCAAGGCCAACACGGAAGTGATAAAGTGACTTAGGTCAAACGGTCAATGGATGATGTCTATTCGTATCTGCTCAAAACTTTAGTCACATTAATCGAGAAGCTTTCGGTGTTGTAACCGGATGAAAACAGGAGACAGCATGTTGAAAATTGACCCACATTTGCATTTAGGCGGCTGCATTCCTATTTCGTTCGTCTGGGAAACGATCAAAAACTCCAACCTCAAGCACCTTGCTGAGTCGGAAGAAGAAGTTCGTTGCGAGATGACTTTCTGTGAAGGTGAACAACGCACCTTTCACCGTTTCCTGGACAAGTTCCGAATTCTAGATGAGATTGTCTGGACCCCGCAGATCATTGACGACTCTATAAAGGCCGTCAGCCAGTACCTCGCCGCTCAGGAAATCGACTATGCCTGGATGAATTTCTCCATCAACAAGTACATGAAGATCTCATGGCATAAACACGAAGCAGTCAAGTTCATCGCTGAAGCTTTCGAACGCTATCGGCCAGGCGGCGTGGGCTTGATCTTGTCGCTAAAATATGAGAGTATGGCCGCCAGCCAACGACAATACGCCAAGCTTATCGAAAACGAAATCGCTGCCAAGCATCTAATCGGTTTAGATCTAGGCGGCGACGAAAGCCACTTTAATGCTGATTTCTACGCCCCATTATTTTGCGACTGGAACGCGGCTGGTAAAATCACCCGCGCCCACGTTGGGGAAAGCCAAGGCAAGGAGAATATCAGGGAAGCTATTCTCAAGCTGAACCCGACCAATATTGCACATGGCTTCAAAGTCATTCATGACCAGGAAACAGTGGCTATCGCTAAGGATAGGGGAATCACTTTCGATTTGGCAATCACCAGCAACGATATCACCGGTGTTTGGCCGTTAGAGAAGACCCATCCTGGTACTGTGATGCTAGGACTCGGGCTGAAATGCACTCTGGGTAGCGATGATCCGGTCCAGTGTTCGACGTCACTGGACCGGGAATTCGAGATCGCTCCCAGCGTTGGGTTCACTGATGCTAATTTGCTGCAGATGCGACATATTGCGGAGCAAAATTCGCTCCGATTCATTGGTGCTTAAGTAGCTGTTCCTCGATCGTGCGTAGCTGATCGAGGAGCGTCTGTACCCGGCCCAGGTAGAGCGGTCCCCAATGCGTGGTGATGTGCTGGATGCGGGCGGCGTGGTTCATGCCGTCCAATTCTAGACACTTGGCTCGTGTCTCAGTCGTCTTAAGCACGTTGTTGGACATGAGAACCGCGTCGATACGATTGCGGATCTCCTTCCATTGCTTGGACAACTGCTCTGATGCCTTGACGGTGGCCTTTTGCTGCCGCATTAGTTGGTCGATGCCGGTGGCGATACCTTTGGCTGCCATTTGGGGTTCTGCCTTATTCTGGGGTTGTGAACTAGATATATTCTGTCGTACCATTCTTGAGCACGATCTGGCCATTCTCCACCTCACAGGTTTCGTTGCTCTAAATCCTCTGTCGGACGATCTGACACTGTTGAATCCCTTCTTTCAACACGATTTGTTGTTGCTGATGGTCGAACTCACAGGTTTGTCGTACGATGGCTAACCATTCCTCTTCAAACACCACGTCTGTGCCGATACGCCCGTGGCGAACTGGAAGTATATAATGAGGTCCGCCTTTATTATCTCGCCAAGCGGCGCTGGCTTCTTGTACCAGGAGTTGGACCTTAGCTGGTTCCATATCGCCGACTTCAACCAACATGACTGTTCTGACTGGAAGGTTGGCGACTGCCGGGTCTACCGCCGGTTGTGGGATCGCTTTGGGCTGGCGAGTGTCGATGATCTGTGGAATCGCCTTAGGTTTGTTCCGATCGATCCGTTGTGCCCTGTGCATAATGAAGTCCTAGAGTCTGGTGTAGCCAGAGATGAGGCACTCTTCCACCCCTCTCCGACTTGGTTTCTGACTATTTATCTCTTCAGTGTGGACCATCCCACCCCATAGTTTTCCGTGCCACTCAAAAGCAATCAGTTGGACAGGAGTCTGTGTATCCTCTAACAGAATTGTCATCAACAGCCAAATTGGTATGATCGCTCCATTAGGATTTTCAAGTCCATCGTTCGTGATTCTGATGATTCTGCTACCAGTGTGTTTGTTCTCGTGCTCTTCACAGAACCGAAAATAGATATCAGGAGGTCTGGAGTTGATTTCCGGCAGTCGCTCCTGGATTAGCTGTAGCTCGCTCGTCTTCATGTTAGTATTTCCAACGGATACCTATTGCACAATTGTAATAAATGAGATGTGAAAGTTGACTGAATAACCACGCTTTTGCGGTCACGGGTAGTGGTTGGTGTTGTATTTACTGCTGGTCTGTCGATGTTGGCGTCCACCACTGTGATCGATCGTCAGGGAGTCAATGCGGGTGTCACCACAACACGAACATCGGGGTAGATCACCAGAATAATGGGTAAGACATTAGTCATTGTAGTATTGGTGACGGGTGGTACTCTCGGCCTTCTTGCATGTTTTGCAGCAACTGTGTTTGCCGGATTTGTTATGTTGGCAGTTGGAGAATTCGTTCTATTTCTTGTCTTGTTGGCAACAGCTGCAGTGTATGTAATTCGACATCGGGTGCCTACACCTGTATCAAAACCATCCTCACTACGTTTGAATGGTAACATGAAAACTGCTCTTTTCACGTTCGCGGACGATAAAGCCCGCGACAAATTCTTCCGACTGCTCAAAACCCACAGCGATAACCTCATCCAGCCGACGGACGTGCTCACCTCTGGCCCGGAAGAGACAGCGGCAGCGATCGCCAACGGGCACGTCATCAAGGACGCCCTGAAGACCGTCAAGCTCGACCCGCCGCTGAAGGCTGACCACGAACGAATCGTAGCCCTGTTCGTCAGCGGCCGGAAGATGCGGGAAGGCTCGATGGCGGAACTGAACAAACAGTTTCTCCAAGAAGTTGAGTCACATAAAGCCAGCGTAGAACTCAAGGAGCTACGAGACGGCGAATGGGTGAGTATCCGGTCGCGGAAACTCCAGCGGCAATAGGCGTAAGCCCGCGTCGATCTGGACTACTCCACGAAATTCGTGTTGATCCAACTGTAACCGCACCGCTAGGCGGGTTAAATCCTTATAACCCACATTATCAGCGGATCGGCAAACAGTTTCACCGACTGTTGATTGAGCAGGCGGGACTTCACCAGAATTCGCGCCTGCTCGACATCGGGTGTGGGACCGGACGTTTAGCCCATCCCCTGCAAGATTTCCTTGCTGGGGACTATCACGGGTTCGACGTCCACCCACATTTTATTGATTACTGCCAGCAGACCTACACCAAATCCAATTTTCACTTCAACCAAGTGGATATTAGGCACGACGAGTACAACCCGAGCGGAAAAATCGATCCAGCTACCTTCGAATTCCCCTATGAATCACGCAGCTTTGATGTGATAACAGCCATTGCCGTCTTCAACCATTTTCACACCAACTGGCTCTTCCAGTACGTGCGACAAATCTCACGAGTGTTGAAGCATAATGGAATTTTCCTAGGAACCATTCTATTGCTCAACCAGCAGTCGATGGAATTTATTAACCGGCGTACCAAACCACCATACCAATTTCTGTACCGCACTCCTGAATCATGGCACGATTTTGAAACCCGACCGTTGTTCAATGTTGCTCACCCGGAAGAGGGGTTCAGACGAGTCTTTATTAAAAGCAATCTCATGCTCCGGGAGCCAATTCGATATGGTGAATGGTGCGAATCAAGAATCGCCATTGCTGGTCCGGATGTAGTAGTTGCTCGTAAAGGCTGATAGCATACCGATTGTGATGTAAATATTTCCTAACCAGCCGATGCAAATGTATCATGTTTAATAATGGAGGCATAGACAACCAATGCAACTACGAGCAACCACGACTGATAGCCTTATTGCCCTCAGCGAATTAATCAAGAAGTACCCAAAAACGCAGGCACAAGCCATCATCCCAAGTAGCTCAGAAGTGCTAATGGATGTGGTAAAAACCCCATTTTGGCCATCGGCAGTACCAGAGACCATGGTGGTTCGAGACGAACCAACAAAAAAGATCAGAGCGTCAAGCATTGTCTCTTCATTCATCAAACAGCCACTCAAGGGCAAGCGATTCCTAGATTTTGGGTGTGGTGAAGGACATACTACCATTGAGGCACAACGAGCTGGCGCTGAAGTAGCCATTGGTTATGATGTAGTCACCAACCCCAATTGGGCTAAGAACCCTGAAATCCAGTTCACTACAGATTTCGCAGCTATTCAAGCCGTAGCCCCGTTCGATGCCATCTTACTATACGATGTGCTTGACCATTGTGTAGACACCGAGCCACTCGATGTGCTCAAGAAAATTGCTTCATTGATGGGTCAAAATACCAAGTTGTATGTGCGGTGCCACCCATTCTCGGCATCACACGGCAACCATGGTTACATAACCTTTAATAAGGCGTACGCACATTTGTTCTTTTCGACCGATGAATTAAAGGCGTTAGGAGCAGTGTTTGAGTTGGTCCGTGTCTTCAACCCACTGAATCGAATTGACGGACAATACCGTGACTGGATCACTGCAGCGGGCTTGAGCGTGGTCGGTCAACCCACCAAAATAAGTATCAACCCTGACCCGTTCTTTCTCGATCAATTCATGCTCAATGAATTAAACAGACGGTTCTATCCGACCAAACCGGCTGACAACGAAGTTCTCAAGAATATGTTGTCGGTTCAATTCGTTGATTATACGTTGACCAGGCCGAATAGTCCGGTACTACAGAACGTCTAACCGCTGTGGGCGTAAACGTGCTCATTCACAAGCAACCGGCTGAACTCTGGCACACGTGTCCAGCACACGGGCAGAAATGTTATAACGAACATACCCACCAGCCGCGATATGGCTTCGATTATATGACCAGGAAGACCAGCCATTCCACAATCCTGGAGCGAGCCGGCGTACCCTGTCCAATTTATCAGATATTTGGCTATATTGCCCTACTCCGTCGCGGTCACTCCAAGTATTACAAAGAATTCGACAAATTACTGCACCGCCACTATTGGTACTACCTACATAAAGGATCAGAGCGAGTTCTAGTTTCACTTCTTGATACTATTTGCGATGGTGATACCCACGATCGCCATGCTGCCCTGACCGCTCTGACTGTCTTTCGTGATTGGCATATTGTTCTGAGTGCTTATGAACCGATTAAAACCTTCAAGACTAAGGTTCTGTGGGGAACCATTGAAACAGTCGTTCCCAGAAATCCGGATTTTGTCAAGTTTCATTTTGAGAGACTACGCCGTGGTATGGCGGAATCACCTATCGTTTGGATGCTCTTTCATACTGTCTATGAGAGAATTGTGGCGTCCGGTAACTGCCCAATAGTTGAATTGGCACGTATTACCGCCGGCAATATCCATTTTGGTAACGATGACCCAGGCGGCACACGCACCCTCGCCGGTCTAAACTCAATTATTACCCCAACCACGATCAATCCAAAATACAAAACCCTATACGCCGAGTATTTGCAGAATAATAGAACCTACGGTAATCGTACTACCCCACCTGCCGCTCTTCAAAGTCAGCTTACAGCTTGGGGTACTAAGAGTTTGCTAAACTTCGGAGCCGGTAATGGTCTGTTGTCGGCCCATGGTATAGCAGTTACCAATTTCGAGCCGGCCCTCGATAACCCCATACCCAAATGCCCGTTCGACGCCCTATGTGCCTTAGACGTTTTGGAGCACGTTCCGGAAAAGGAATTACGGCCAGTGATGCAATGGCTTAGACTATGGTCAGGTCACATTTGGCTCAAAATCTCGACTCGCTTGGCTGCAGCCATCTTGCCCAATGGGGAGAATGCCCACGCCACTGTCCGTCCCGCTGGCTGGTGGGTTCAGAAGCTAACTAGTTTCATGCCGGACTACAATGTTACTTTACATGACGACAATAATAACCAAGCAATCATCACCTGCGTCTTAAAGCTTTAGAGATTGAATGAGGCGAAAAGATTCAGCAAAGCGGTGATTGAAACGGCTCGCCGCTACCCGGCACCGGGCCTCAATAAGAGACTGGTTCATATAGATCCGATCACGATACATCGTATAATGTTCAATAGCAATTAGTTTGGCGTCTAAATCCCCTCGTTCCAAGATGCAATAGTTGGTTTGTGGTGGTGGATTCGGACAACTGTATGGTGACGGATAGGCGTAGAGAGCCACGTCGCCACGAAAGACCCGTAGTGATTCATCGTAAGCGGCCCTATGATCCTGGTGCTCGTCGCCTTCTTGGATGAGCACGGTATCAAACTTACCTTGCTCTCGTAGGAGTTCGTGCAGCGACTGGCGATGTAGAACGAAATCGCGTGGTGGAAGTGTACCGAACCTGAGGTCACGGACCTTTAATTCGGCCATCGCTCTGGTACAAGCCGTTTTGAGATTCGGGAAGCTTCCTCCAGGGCCTGCACTGGATAGTACAAGAGCGGTGATTTCCCATTCCTCTCGCATTTTGTGAATGGTGCCGCCACAGCCAAGTTCAATATCGTCGCAATGACAACCAACCACTAACACCTTACGCATCGTAGATTTCATAATTCACTCTTGGTAGTCTGATGGTCTGTTTTGGCTTCACATAGATACCGGGCTTGAGCATAATACCAGCCCCGATCCGCCCGCCGCGATCAATCACTGCACCGAATTTACCACCAGTGTCCGACACGTCTCCACAATAGTTTACCTGGACACTTTTGTCGTCGAGCCGGCGGTTGCAGGTTGCGGTGAACCCAGCTACCCACACGTCCGGTCCGATCACGCTGTCAACGATGACGTTCTTGTGGCTGATAGTTGTCCCGTCGAGAATGATACAGCGAGTCAATTCAACGTACGGGCCGATTCGTACGTTATTACCGATGTAGAGCGGCCCGCGAAGAAAGGTGAATGGTCCGAACTGTACCCCTTTGCCAGTACGGATCTCTCCATTAACAATTCCGTGGGGCGGGGCCTCCTGAAGGGCTGAACCGATTAATGGAAGATCGCCGGATATAAGTGCCTTCCAATAATGAACGGGATGCGAATACTCAACACCGAAGGTGGCGTGGAGTGTAGATAGTAAATCCATAGGAGGCACGATGCTTGTACATGGTTTTTGGGCGGGTGGCCCGCTCGGACGGGCACAAATAGCGTCAATTCGCTCATTCATCCAACACGGGCATGATTATCGACTTTGGGTATACGACCCGATCGATGTGCCGGCCGGAGCCATGCTCTGTGATGCAGCCAAAATCGTGTCGCCGGAGGTTCTAGGACGATGGCGGCCTTGTAAGCATCTCTATCAAACTTTCTCGAATTATTTCCGATACGAATTGATCTACCAGGAGGGTGGATATTGGATGGATATGGACATCATTTGTCTTCGCCCATATGATTTCGTCAACGATTATATCTTCTGTGGTATTACCGGGGTCGTCAAGCGACCGCAGCTTGCTGATTTACCATTTAATGTCGTTAACGGAGCATTTCGTGCTCCTAAAGGTGCTCCGTTCTTGGCTAATATTTTGGAACAAATTCGCGAGCCAGCACGGGATGGGCGATATCCCGATTTTGGTTTATGGGGAACTGTGATTTTCACTCGCGCTATTTTCAACTATGGCTTGACCCATTTCAAAGAAGATAAAAATGTTTTTGTTCCTTTCGGGTTTCAGGAGGTAGACAAGATATATCGAAAACCGGGTTTGAAGATCCCAGAATGGGCATACGCTGTTCACCTCTATAATTATACTGGGCCAAATTACGATGAGTTAGTGCCAGGAACCGTTTACACGGAGCTTATGAAACGCTATGGGGAAGCTGATCTGTCCGGGGCTATCACGAACGGGCTCCCGCTCTTTAGCTAAGGCTCTAAATCTTCTTGGCTTTCCAGCCAGCCATTGGAACCCGGAACGGCTCAGTGATGTAATCCTAGGTCAGACGCCGAATCCAAATTTCAATCGTTATGACGACGTGTACGCTATTCTTGACTTGCCGGCTTCTCTTTTCTACCGTGAGCTAGCAGAAGCCTACCCATCCAGTCTTGCAATCCTCACAATACGCGATGAGAAATCCTGGTGGGAAAGTGTCTGGAAGCACTACGTTTGGGTTCATCAGAACCTAACAGGTCAGCGGTTACAAGAAGCGATCATTACCCAACAAATGGCTTACGGCACCACCAGACCAAATGAATATATTTATAAGAAAAGATTTCGGGAACACAACGAAGCAGTTCAAAGTCATTTCACAAATATTTTGGTTATGGACATCTGTGGAGGTGATGGTTGGGACAAGCTGTGTTCATGGTTACATTTAGAGATACCTAACATCGAATTTCCATCTTTGCGTGAGAACAAAATATGATTGGTGTTGTAACATATGTCCACGGATGGTATAAGGATTATATCCCGGTGTTCGTACATGCAGTCCGTGCCGCCTACCCTGAGTACCGAATTCGCATCTTCTGCGAAGAAGTTCCAAATTTTAAGGTCGATGCCGAACTTATCCAGTTCAAGAATCCACACAAGAAAGCTAAAAAACCGTATTACCTCAGGTGGCTTCTACCTCCAGAATCATTCGACGGCTTCACCCAGGCTTTCATCTGTGATGTTGATCTTCTAATGTTGCGTGAAAGTCCATGTATGCACGAGATCAGGCAGGCAATAATGACCAAGACTGGCCGACCATATGCTAATTATCTCAGACGAGAGGCACCGGACCACCCAGAGCGGTATACTGGCTGGCATTACATCGACGTCAGCCCCTATTATGAGAGGGTCTGGCCACATGCTAAGGCTATCTTAGACAATCCGAATTTCGACATCTCAAACCCGCCAAGCTACGGTTATTATAATGGGTTTGGTGAATGGCAGTGGGGGCAAGAACACCTACTCTATAGGCTCATTGAGCAGGCGTTCGGGGTGGATAAACATACCGAGCATCAAGACCGTCTGGCTTTTGCCAATCATCATGGTCTACATCTTGGGCCTCTGCGTGGTGGTATGAGCTTGCGGGACGTTTCGGTCCGTTTGCCACTCAATGACCGTTTCTGGCTCGACAGTAGTCGGGTTTATGACCTATTACTGTCACCTGGCTTTTTGGCTTTGGCGGCTAGTGCTAATGATGAGCGGGTACGTGCTGTTCTGGGGCGACTACTCGACATGTTCGGAGACCAATTCGTCTAACGTAATATTAAGGAGGTGCTCTGCCGACAGTTTGTGCTTGGCGAGGCCCTTTCTGAAATTTGGTGAGTATGGTAGCATCCATTTCTTGAAGAATCGAACACCGTTCCAGGCGTTGACAGCATAGAATAAATCTGGATTCATCTCGTAATCGTGTGCGAGATGTAATACTTCGGTGTCGATTGGTCGAAAGATACAGCCTTTAGACTTGGCTACTTCCTGGTACTCCAGGTCAGGATATCCCCAAGCGACGTAATTGCGATCTAACGGCCCTATTATCTCATAGGTTTTGGTAGTGAAGGCAGTAGTTCCGGACAATGGGCCGCGGCATGGTAGGTCGATATATTCAGCGGTTAACCGCTCTAACCGCCATGTCTCTTTGAACTTGGTTAGTAATGCTTTCTGGTCTAAGAGAATTTCATCTGGCATATCGGTGTTGAAATTCCACAGCCGCTGTGGATAAACAAACTCATGATCACCAAGGGTGTCAATTAACTTCTGGAGATACCAATCAGGCAAGATTCTGTCGCAGTCTAGGTAAAGGACTTTCTGCGATTGGACGACCGCCATAGCAGCCGCCCAGGCATCTGACCAGCAGAAAAATGTGCCGGCTCGCGGAACGATGATGGTTTGATAATCAGGCGGATCGACATCAGTGCTGTTGTCACAAATCAGTAATTTCTGGCAGTCGCTATAGCGTTGACAGCGGGTGAAGAGTCGGTAAAACTGATCGAACTGCCGACGCCGGCTGGGTGAGTACAATACGAAAACGGAGAGAGGATAGGTCACAGGAGCCTCAAATGCATGTAGCCGGGACGGATCGTGTAATCCTCACCGCCATTTCTCCAAACATGTGGGACGATTACCTTGTTTTTTACGACTCGATCCGGCGTTTCCATAATTATCCTATTTACGTTGTTTGTCTGGAGATGATCGACTGGCAATTAGAAGAAATGAAGAAACAGAAAGAGATTCATATCATCACCATAGATGAAGACCGGATGGAGGACTACAAGAAAACAGATCCACACTGGAGGCAATGGTTCAAACCGTTTTACTTTAAAATGATTCCAGAACACGAAACGGTGCTCTGGCTCGACTCAGACGCCTGTGCTCTTGACAGCCTTGACCCCCTTTTCGAGCAGGCTGAAAAGAAATTCTTCGTCATTGCCGATTATTTTGCCCCAAAGACCTGCGTTAATAAGCACGAACTATACAAGAAATTCAAGCTAGACATTCCAAAAGACAAAGCTGCGGTCGTGCTTAATTCAGGCGTTATCGGCATCCAACCAGCACGTTCAGAGGACAAAAAAGTTCTCAAGGAATGGCAGCGGAAGGTGAATATTGCTGCCGCTGATAAGGAGGTTCGTTCCTGGTTAGCCTTGTTCGACCAAGGAGCACTCTTGTGGGCGATGCAGGAACTTGACATGTACAGTCACATTCTTGCTAGAAAGGCGTGGAACTGGCCTGCCAAGAAGAATCCATATGAACTAGTCACCGACTCGCGACCTGATCCAGCCGCTCCAAAGGGTTGGCCCGGTAGTATGGACGGGGATGTGCTTCACAACATCAAGGTAGACAACGACGGAGCCGTTTTTGCCCATTTCGCCGGCTTACCCAAACTTGCTCACCTGTGTGAACCAAATCACGTTCACTCCCTCACTTATTTCCGCCGCAAAAATGGCGGTCGGGAATCGAAACGAATTTTTATTGCCGGTCTTGAGCGTGGTGCCATGCGGTCACTCGCCGAAGTTTTTCGTCGGACCTGTATCGGCGAATCCTGGGTTCGAGTGAACCACCGCCCTACTTTGGCCGCCGAAGCCCAAGCCAAACACCTAGGCAATGACTACCAGACCCCAGAATTCGAGGAACGAATCGGCTTGTTTAACCGGCATGACTGCGGGCTAATTTGTGAGGCCAACAAGAATTTAGCATTTTTTATTGAAGAGATTTATGAGAGGTTGAATGGAGCCGCTCGCTTTATAATAATGCTCCGTGATCCAATTATGACTATACGTAGCAGGATGCTCAACTTTGCTACATGGCCTGGCCACCTTCACCTAGCTCCTATTTGCTATCAGGAGGATTATCGGAAATTCCTGCGACTAGGATTAGATACGACCAATAATTATTTCAGAATCAAGCCAGGGGTTGGGGAGGGGATGAGCCTCGTTGACCTACACATCTGGGAGCTTGAATATACCCTGACACGGATCAGTGAGAGCTTGACTAAGATCCCACCGCATGCCTATAAGTTTATCTGGGCTGAGAACCTGCGGGCAGAGATTTTCAATGTCACGCAGTTTGTTGGCGGACACAAACTCGATCCGACTCTGGCGGAGCAGGCTGCTCGTGTTAAGTATGGGTCCGGACTGAAAATTCACAGCCAGAACACTGCCGATTGGGTAGAGTCACAGATAGAAGGTCGAACAGTCGAAATTTATAATCGTGTTGCCGCGGCTATGCACAACAACGTCATGATCCCATTTAACGGAGTCTAGGTTCACACCGTCTCCATCAGTGACTCAATCTGTCCGTCAAGTAGGGTCAATTCTGCTGTTATTGACTCGTCAGCCACCAACCTGGCCTCTACCAACAGGTGGTCAGGCTCAAAATCGAGATAACCGTCTTCGTCCCTGTAGATTTCGTTATTATTGATGGTAGCCAAACCGCTGGTCGGTTCGCAATCAGCTAACAGGGTTCCTCCATCTAGTCTGAACCCACGTGTGCCGTTCTTGATGCCGGAAGAGAGCAGAAATAGAATCTGAGTTCCTGTCTCTCCACCAGTCGGCAGACCAAGTTCGGTAAGGAGGTCATCGTAAGGGGTAGCCTCTGGCAGCTCGTAATCCTGCAGACCAACCACTGCTGGGTAGCCATCAGCAAAATCGGTGAAAGCGTTAGGGTCAGTGGCACAAGCAACGTGGCTGACAAATAACGGGTCGGTGGTGTCAATTGTTCCGTCGGCTACCGCCGAATCATAGCCGACTACGCCGTCGAGTACGACCGCTGGGTTGCCGCTGGCGTCCTCTATATAAACTTTGTGAACTACGTCGCTCTGAGAGAAAGCAGCATCAGTCACCAGGGTTTGATCGCCGAGGCTTGGGATATCGGCTTCGAGGTTGTTACCAAGCACTGTATGTGGTTGACTGTCGAAAGACAGGTATTCGTTTCCATCAGTACCTACTGTAATCTGGAAATTTAGAAAGCTTGGGTCAGTTTTACCACAGATGTTTTTGGCTCCGCATACATCGAAGTCCCACGGCCGGGCTTCGTAGTCCTCGCTGATAAAATCCTGCTTAAGACGATTTAGAGTAGGGAATCGACACCCTGGTAGGTGCAGGATTGGTTTGACGATCTCCAAACTGGGCCGTTGTAGGGCTAATTGGTATTTCTGGTCTGGGTTTGGGCCGCCGGGCCGGTTGGAGAAGTGCAAGGTCTCCGTGGTCGGTAGTCCGTAATCACGATATAACCGACCTAGCAACGATAGTTTACTCCTATCTTGCCTCTGGCTATATGATTGACTCAGATATTCATTCTGGATGCTGTCGGCATAGTAATAGCGAGTAGCCTCATCAGCTTTCCCGCTGAATTTCATCTTTACTGTCTTAGAACGGCTGTCTTTCTTACGGACACCTGGTACAATTTGTCTGGACAGGGCTGGAAACACCCAGTAGGTACCAGTTCCAAGGCCAACATAAATAGGACGAATACCTCCTGACTCTTGCCCGATAAACGTAGGACGGTACAGAATCTCATCGTCCACCCGTCCCTTGTAGCAGTAGTCAGTTACGCGGTCAAGATCGCAGAACGCCTCCGGCGTCTCTCGAAATTCCCGCATGAATGACCCATAAGCACTGCTATCTGAGTTGGTTGAGGTGCTCTGGCCTAATTCATCTTGCGGTGACAGCTCTGGGCTGTTCGAGAAACCCACAGTTCCGGAATTGGATAGTGATGTTGGGCCAAGCTGGGTATCCCAACCTTCAATTCGCTCCTCCGTGGTTTTGCGGTCTTGTCCGTGGTGGTTGAACTTGCAGGAGTCGCGTCCGGCGGCTGGTTGGTTTGGCGTGATACGACTTTCGGCCGGTTGAACGAACTCGCGGTCATCCATGGCCTTCCACGCGGCATGTTCCTCAGGAAGGTTGGTGAGTTGGCGAATACGCAGTTGGATATCTGAATCCTTATAACCAAGGCTTCTAGCATCCAGCAATGAGCAGTCCGACAAGTCGCCTGGAATCTTAGGGATAATAGCTGGTGGTACCTGGAGTCGGCCGATATCGGTGTCATATCGTTGCTCGAAATCGCCACCCACACATAGGTCAGTGACCCCATAAGTCTCGGTCAATTCAATCCTGGTACGGATCACATTCAACAGAGAGTGAAATGCCTTGAGTTTGTAGAGGAATTCGACAGCGAATTCCAAAGTTGTCGGATCAGCGAATTCATCCAGGGCTTGGGTGAGGACCTGTAGGTCGAAACGATTCGATTGCAGATTAGCTAAAATATCTGGAACATGAAACTCGAACCGTTGGTAAGTGGCGAAACCGTAAACCCGCAATCCTTCTAGGTCGCTGAAACCATTGTAGGTCAATTTTAGGAAGTTGTTTTCGCGGTTCAGTGACAGGCCGGTTGCCCGTACCGGAATATGCTTCCCGGCAACGATTTCGTCTTCGACGTCGCCCATTTTTCCTGAGATTTGCAGTTGGCTATAACCGGCCAATTCTTTGCCGGCGAGGGCGTCAGTAATAGCTTGTGGGAAGGTGAATCCATCGACGTCCTGTTGACAATTAGCGGTGCTGCCCCAACCTGAAGGGTTAACTTTAATTTCCTCTACAATATCGTCCAGAGCCAATTGTGCTTCCGACCCTGGTTCGACAGCATAGAAGGTAACAGTGACATAACCGGAGTCACGTAGGGCGGTAAACCGGTCCAGCCCAGTTTTTTCTTGGGGTCGGAACAGTAGTGGGATCTGTATCGTGGTAAATTCGGTGATTGCCTCGTCAGCAACGAGAGCATCCACTTGGTCTACAGCGACGGTAGTAATCTCTTGATTGTTGTAAGTGATTGGCAGCTTTTCATCTGGGCGGATAAGTCTTTTCCCGTCGGAAGACCACCACAGGTTTGAAATGAGAATTTCGAAACCGAATAGACGGAAAATATTGACGATCGCCCGCCGCGACCCCTTGAGGTTTTGGAATTCGACGGTTCGCCGGAGCACAGCCCGCCGCAATTGGTCTAGTGACTCTGGAAAGTACGGAATGTCCCAACCCAGTAGACTGGATAGGTATGGGATAGCTTCAGCTGGAGCGTCGAACACCCAATTAATTCGTTCTAGCAATCCTTGCTCATCCATCACATCCTGTAGGAGGTCCGTGAATGGGCGGTATAGGGCGACGGTGGTGTCCTTGGCTTTGCTAGCATCAGTCAAGTACGGTGGCGGGGTTAGCCGATAGAATTCTTCAAGTACCCGACCAGGGTGGTCTATTTGGAATTTAAGAATTGCCAGAGCCTGGGTGTTGGAGTCAACGCATAGAAAGTCATTGCGGCCGTCGAGTGAGACAACCCGCTTGAAGTATCCCGCCTCGTAAACCAGATTGTAGTAGTCTGAGGGAAGGAGTTCAACGTCGATTAGAATATCTGATAGGTCGTAGTAGTCGGCTCCAACTAGGAACTGAATAGTGTCTCTAACCCCAGTAGCGGTAGTGTAGTTGATAAGGTCGCCCTGTTCGGCGTCATCGAGACTAATCTCAATTCCGTCGCGGGTAATGAGCAGGTTGGATAGGTCCAGAAGCCGGTCAGCAAGGTCAAGAGAGCTAACAGTCTGAGCATAGAGTTCTTTATTGGGGAAGCGGCGGCCAATATTCTGGTGGCCAGCGACCCGAGCTTCCTGCGGCACATCCTCGATATAAATTCGGACGCTGAAGACTCCGGAGTTGGGGAAAGTATTGCCAGCGGCGTCTCGTTTATGTGGAACGGCGAGAATTACCGGGATTCCGAAAGGTCTCCAGGCAGTGCGATTATTGTTGACTGGAAAAAGATAAAAACCCGGCTGATGTTGATCGGTGAGGTTCGCCATTGCTTCACCAGTTCCTCTAAGTCGGCATTACCATCTACTTATCTTTTTATCCGCGGTTCGATCCAGTCCATATTATAAGATTTGGTTGCAGTTCGGATACTACAGATCGCAAAGATAGAGAGAAACGTGGCTGTAGATACAGCAGGGGAATTTAAATGAAACCTAGTGGCCATATTTTGTATAAAGATGATTATGATGTAGTAATCGATGTTTCGTGGGCCACAGTGAATGGTGTGATTGACCTTACATCAACGGTCGGTCAACCATTCGTCTGGGGGAAACCGCCTTCTGGTTTTATGCGCGATGGGATTCTGTTTCGGCGTGGGATCGTGACGATTACGCGGCAGGTGCTTCGTCCTTTCGACGGCGGTTACGAGATTGTGGCGGAGGGTTCCTCACAGTACGAAGACGACATACAGATGAACTTCCCGTGCCAAACTGGGCCGACAGACCCGTTCAAATACCATCTTGATCGCCCGTTGATTGATGGGGTAGAAATTGTAGTCACAGATGGTCCCCGTTGGGCGGACCCAGACTCTGAGGATGATGAAGATATGGTCTGGGGTGACCTGGACTCCGGTGGGAACCCGGCTCCGATCACTGGCGTCACTGTTCTAGAATTCATTGACGTCTGGAGCTAAACCCACTACGGGATCATTATGAATAAGCTACTCTTGCTCTGCCCTCTATTGGCTGGTATAGTAATTCTCAGTTTAGAGGCACAAGAGCCACATTTTAATCTAACCGGAGCGAACGGGAACGGCAAAAGCGGCTACAACGCTACTAACCCAGAAAAAGAGCCAGTCGCCGCCGTAGATCCGAAATCAATCGATCCTAGGCTCATCAAGCCTGCCGCGTCACCCGCCGATGCTGTTGCTTTTGCACTGGCTGATATTGCTGTAGTATCGAAGAATGATCAGCCGTTTCAACGATATATTTGGGTACCAGACGGTAACAAGGAGAACATCGGTGAGGTGAAGTATACCCTAAATCTGGTCGGTCGCGGCACCGCCCTATACAATCCAAAAGTAGTTGCTGGTGGCCGATTGATCCGTGTCGATCTTCGCATGTTGGCTCCCAAGTCAGACAATGACAACAAAGACATCACTGAGATTATTAAGATCTGGGAGAAATACGCATTTGAACCGTATTTCCATGTCATTCGCACAACCGACGAGGCTCTGCCCACTAACGCTAAACTTATTAAGAGCATCGATGGTGACCCTGAAGGTTCAAAAAGGATTGAATACGAGAACGAAAAATGGTACATCTCACCTGGTGGTAAGAGTTATCAACTTATTGAAAATGATTGGGTCCCAAAGAAACTGACATTCGCCAAAAAACAGAATGTTGCGGCGGCCGGTGCCCACGTTGGGTTAGATCAACATGTGATGCTTCAGGGACTCACCCAGACCAACGCTCCGGTAGTCCGCTATGATTGGTGGGTTATCAAAACAGTGACTGTCTTAGAGGGCGGACTCTATTATGAGTGGATTGGTGCACAGAAAAACGCCGTAAATGGTAAAACTGACCTGCGCGTCTTTCTAGATAAGTTCGGGGCCGGTGAAGAATTAGCTAAAGGATTGCGGGCGGATCAGCGGGCGGCCATGTTCAAAAGCCGGGTCACAGGACGGCCACGACGGATAGACGTGTGGCGTGGGCAAGGGGTACGTCCTGATTCTGGTACTGGGATTGTGTCATTGACATATGACACCAAAGAAGGAGATATAACTCCAGACACTGACCCATTTCGCAGCCTGCTTAATCTGAAAGCTGCGGCTGGTGAATTGATTCTGGAGAAGAGCAATGGAATGCATGTCTTTGCTTTGTTCAAACTAGACGACGAGTCACTGCAAGATTCGGCCCCAGATAACGTGGTTAAGGACCACACTATTCCAGTCCCACATACGGCTCGACTTGAACCAGCCATCTCTTGTATCCGATGCCACGCTCCGTTTGATGGCTGGCAACCATTTCAAAATGAGGTGAAACTGCTATTGGCTGGGGGTAACGGGGGCGGCCTTAATGTCTTTGACGATCTAGATGAGAAAAAGAGTCGTCAAGATATTTTGGACCGATTGGCTGGGCTTTATTCTGGCGATCTAACCAAGACTTTCAGGCGGGGTCGTGATGACTATTCAGATGCCGTTTTCCAGGCCACTGACGGAATGAGTGTTCCAAAAGTTGGAGTGACAATGGCTTCCACTTTCAGTCGTTACCGGTACACTGATGTGGACGCTCTAATTGCTTGTCAAGAACTCGGTTACGATGTGCCGCGGGATAAGGCAGTTTACTACCTTAATCTGATTCTGCCTCCGTTGAATAAAGATATCAGTGGAATCTCTCCAGAAGATCCGATTCTAGGTGCTTTGAAAATGGGCTTATCCGTCCAGAGATTCCAGTTCGAGCAGGTTTATGCTGATGCCGCACTTAGGGCAATATTGAGCAAGAGAGCTAGAGAGGCTAAGAAATAACAAAGGCATGTTGTCGCGGAAGATCCGCGAGTAAAGCAAAGATAACCTGAATCCGAGAGGGGTGATCTATGCTAAACAAGATCCTGCTAGCAACTATCGCTGTGATTGGTATGGTGCCTGTCGCGTCAGCCCAGAACGGTTCGTGTACTTACGAACGATATTGGACTGGTTATGGTTGGGCATATCAGAAGGCATGTAATCAAGCACAGGTTTATCAACAGCCGGTCTACACACAACCGGTTTATCAGCAACCGGTCTACACTCCTCCGGCCCAAGTAGTCAAAGAGCAAAAGACGACGGTGGTGAATAACCTAATTGGTATTCCAGTACCAGTGCAATACAGCCAACCGATTGCCGCTCAGGGCACTACTGTCTATGGCTACTCGACCGTTGCTGAGGCGTACGGTAACGTGGACCTTGGTCTACTGTACAATCAAGCAGCCAGATTGACCGACCAAGCCCAACAACTAGCTGGTCAGGCAGCGGCAGATTTTCAAACCCTAGTGCAGACTGAAGGCCAGAATCGGGCTGAGGTCGCTAAAATCGTTGCCCAAGGGCAAGCAGCCCGCGACGCTCTACATGCAGCTAAGGGTCCGGCTGGTGTGGCACAAGCACAACAGTTCCGTGCGTTTACTTTTCAGGTAATTCAAGATGGTGCTGGTGCCATGAAGGTAGAGCCGGTCATGCAGCCTGGTAGTACCCCAGATTTCAGTCTTGGTGGTAGTAGCCCTCAGAAGGCTAAGGCAGTGGCCAATATTTCAGACACCTTGAAGGCCCGCTGCGTGTCGTGCCATGGTTCGCAGAAACAATCAGGCGGTCTCAATTTTGAGCAGCCAATCACGGATGCTCAACAGTTGAGTGTGCTGGAGAGGATCACGACTAAGGACGTCGCTCGGCGGATGCCGCCGAAAGGCGAACTGAGCGTAACAGAACTCAACGCCTTTTTCCAGGCGATGGGAACTTCCGGGAAGTAACGGGAAGTTTGGAACTAGCTCACCCAACCTTAAGAGGAGATCGAGATGAAGAAGGTCCTACTGGCAGCTGTCGCCATTCTGGGGTTTGCGGCTACTGCCGATGCTGGCAGCCAACAGTTCGTAGTGGTCAATGACGATGGCTGCAACACGGCCGTCGTACAGCGAGTTGTGGTTCCGCAACAGCAATTGGTGGTGGTCAGCCAGCCACAACGAGTGGTGGTCAGCCAGCCACAACAAGTGGTCGTGAACAATGGCGGTGCACAAAAAGTTGTTGTCAACCAAGGCCGGTTGCTACAGCGGAACCAGAAGGTTGTGGTCCAGAACGGTGTCCAGCGGATCGTGGTGAAGTAATTCGCCCCGAACGTAGTATGATACAGAGGGCCGGGTTTGTTCACCCGGCCCTCTGTGCATAAAGCTAATCTAAAAGCTAGGAGAGACTATGAAAAGCCTATTTGCCACTTTTGCCGTTATGCTATTGGGAACTAACAATGTGCTAGCACAATGTGGCCAGACCAGAACGTTCGTCACGAACAAGTACCAAAATTCAAGTGTGGCTGTCAGTAACATCGGCTATCCGGACGTGACCGCTATTGGTGGCATTGTGCTCGTCCCCGCTCAAGTCAGAGGAAGTTATAACCACAACGCCGCGGTGATTGTACCACAGTCAACATTCTTCTTTGCAGCCAGTAACCCAAATGTGTTCGAGTTTCGAATTCGCGAGTTTTTGCAGGTGCCCGGAACAGATCAGATCATCACCACTGACGGTTTCGGTAACGATCTTATCATTAACGCCGGGGTCCGTGACGGTTCGATTGTTAATTCGCGTGGTAGTCTACTGTATCGCCAATAGTCTTTACAGTGGTGCTGTCCGATTAGGGCCGGGGCAACCCGGCCCGATGTGTATTTTAACGATATCGCCATGCTGCCACATCTAGATATGCAAAACCACCGCTGTAATTATGGCCGCGTTGACGGAAAAATAACAATTGAGGCAGCATGGCAATTGTGTCTGACTCGCCCAGAGATTCGTGATAGTATCGAGGAGCAAGCAAAAATCTACGGATGGAACGTGCTGTTCGATGCTAATAGCCCGTTTTGGGCCTATTGGTTTGCCCGTAATATCATTATGGATGAATGGCTTCCGGGCGAGGATGTAATTCTCAAAGATGAGAAGGTCTGGAAAATCTATTGCCAGTATATTGAGAATATGCGGCTTTGCGGTTGTATCGGCCACACTCTTCGAGAAAACGCAGACTTTGTAGTTGATGAATGCGGTGTTATTAAAGGTTGGAAGCCTGGACGCGGCCCGACGCTTGGTGGTGGTAAACGGGCTAAACGGACGACCCTCGTCGAGCGTTTTGGCACAACGGATGCTGCTGCGATCGCCGACCGGATCGCTAAACAGATGCAAGATTTTAAGACACAAAAGAAAATGCGAGACGTCTCGCAAAAGGATAATATCGATGAGGATTGAGGGGCATTTTACTGCTGACGAAATCCGCTCGGCGGTAGCTCTTGGGGCTACCACCGACAAACTGCCATATAAGAAAATTAGTATCAAATTCCCAAGCCAAGCAGCCTACGAACGTTGGTTCACTGCCCAGCAGAAGACCCAGGCTTGGGGGACTTTACTTTTGTTAACTCCGAAACCGGGGCCGGTTTCGGAGGTATGAACGACGCCTTCCCCTTAAATTGGAGTTTTGGTATAGTTGCGCCGGTTGGTTCTCGCTTCTGTTCTGACATGATTACTCCGGATAAATGGCGTCCAGTTGAGTTAGGTTGACAGTACCGCCTTGGATGAAGTTGATGTTGTCGAACTCGATGTCCCCACCGCCACCAATCACTGTCACTCCGCCATCAAACAGTGGCGTTCCATCACAGTCGAAAACCCGAAACCAACCACATACTCCGCTGGCCGCGACGTTCTCGTCCGGGGTAATCGGGTTGGCCAGCGCTTGTCCGTTCGAGAACGACCCATAGGCCGGATTTGAGAAATGAAGTGTGGCCAAGAGAACCCCAAGAGCGGCTGTTTGAGGGTTAACTGGCTTAGTGCCGGTTCGAAATTCAATATATCCATTGGGATTTAGTGTTCCCACGTCGATTGTATCAACAATGGCGTCACCAGCCTTATTGCGAATAACTGTTGCTAGAGTTAACGACATTGGTGCTCCTAAATGTTCTGAAGATGGTTTGGTGTCGTAGACCAAATTCGCATGTATTTCTGAAATCGTTATAATTATTCTATCTGTGGTGATTAATCTGAGGTTTTCTGCCAGTGAGCGACGGTGATCCCTTTTTCGTGTCGTGTAACTACCTTTTTATATAGGGTGTTGGTTTCTGTATTGTAATAGTAATCGTGCCGATGGGTGGCCGGATCTGGTTCGAAAGCGGTAGCTTCAACGACAGTGCCACCCCATAGTTCAACGAACCACACTGGGTTGTACCCAGGACTAGGACGGCCGCGTCGTTCCGCAAGATCGGCAAGAAAGGTGGCAGTCTGTGCCTTGCTCATATGGAGTCCCCTATGGTATTTTTCACCGTTATCTATCAGGCAGATCGAACTGTTAGGAAAGGTTCTTAATTCAAACAACCCATTGGGGTAGAAAGGAGTGGTATGTCTCAGGAATCACCACCAGAGCAACGGGCACGATTTACTGTCCACGAGCCGTTTATGGGCGCGATCGTTGTTCAGATGAACCAAACGTTCAGCAATTTGCTCCAAAGGTTCATTGACGAAGTAGACGAAGCTGATACTGTCGAAAAAGAATTATGGGCTTTCCGGCGTGCTTTAGGCGATCCAGCAGAAAGCAAACAGAAGTACGACCAAAAGCGTCGCGGTACAAAGTAGTCATGGAACCGGGCTACCAATCTATTCCGGAACACGCCACACTCCCAGACGGGCCGCGGTGCGATGGTTTCTACTGGTATCAGGAGTCGTTGACTAGCAAACCGCAAGTCGTTCGTGTCAGCCGGTGCGGAATCGGGCTTATTAAGTGGCATTATTTCCGTGCCGGCGATAGCAACGGCTACGTATTGGAACCGGGCCGAGGCCGTTGGGCCTATTGCCGCATGGTGTAATGGTAGCACTCAGGACGATGGCTCCTGCAGTTCGGGTTCGACTCCTGATGCGGCAACTGGGTTATATTGGTAGTTAGTATGATCGTATACTATTCAGACGGTGTGTCGTTCCACGTTCGCAGTGAAGGTACTAAACTCATCGTCCTCGCTATCAATTTCGAAAATCGTGTCCATATTGTTCGTGACCTCTCCCCCGCCGACAAAGCCGAACTCAAAAGGCGTATTCAAAAGCATGTGGCTGATGTCCATCAATGTCTGATGCCGGCTCTAGAAGAAGCACTCACTTGAAAAATCCGATCATAGACTATAACAAAGTGGCTCGTCTGCCGGCTCTAGTCAGAGCATTCTGTTACAATAACGAAGCATGGATAGTAGGTAGCACTGCATTATACCTACTAGGGTTGAAACAAGACGATCCGCGTGACTACGATTTGTTGGTGTCTTTTTATCAGTGGGGTGTAGCTTGCCGCAGCATCCCTGAGAACTCATCAACAAACTCACAGGGTGGTGTTAAGGTAGTGTCTGATGGGGTCGTGATTAATGTATGGGCCGGAGATATCGGTTGGTTTTTAGGACAAGTTCCGAATATGCCTGCTTACGCTGTTCAGCCTAAGAGTATGACTTTTCTGAAAGCCGCTCGCGACCAGAAGAGAATCAAATCACACGCTCCGGGCGCTTACCGTGATGGCTGAAGAAGAGCATCAGAAATACATAGAGGCCATCCACGAGGTTCTAATTGAGGATGGCTTCGCCAGCGAGTTCTTTCCATACGGAAGTCTAGCCGCATGCACCGTCATTCACGAGTGCCAGGGGTTCAACATTACAATGGAAAGTGGGATCGTGTTGGTTAAGGCGGCAAACACCAGTGCTGTCTACGACAGGGGGTATAACAAAGAGTTCCTGCTAGCTGACCCAGACCTGTTTCATCACATTGCCAATCATATTCGCAACTGGCGTCCTCCGGCTCCAGTCGAGGAGAGCGTGAGCAAGCGGCTCGACAACGCTCAACGGCACCAAGTCCAGATGGGTGGTTATGGCCACGCCTTCCACTAATGTGACCGTTGGTAACCCATAGTTGGTAGCTGGGCCTCTCCGCTCATAAAAGTTGAGTTGGGAGGGACAATGGCACGTCGCAAAAAATCAAGATTCAGGAAATCTGCTTTCAAGGGACACCTACGAGCCGCGTCAAAGTCGTTCCTAATGCGTCCAGCGAACAACCGCTGCCAGATTTGCGGCTATGACAAGTACATCGGAAACCTATCATTTCATCACAAGAATCCGGAAACCAAGTCATTCAACATCTCTATGATGATTGTCAAGTATAGTCTGTCCAAGCTGGTAGCTGAAGCATCTAAATGTATCCTAGCATGTCACAACTGCCATGGAGAAATCCATGCTGGAATGGTCTGCCAGGCCACCATCGACGCCATACCTACGCTTGACTATACTAGATATAGGTTACCGATCGACGTGTTGAAATGGTACTGTCGCCGCAAGAAGAAGCAGTAGCGGTATTGTACAGGGAACCTCGAATTCAAGGAGCCCCTGTGGAGCAGTCAACCGCCACAAGCCGAATTAACTGGAATCAACAAGAAGTTGCACAGGTGGCCATTCGCTACCTACAATTGTGCCGTGATAATCCTAAAATTGGTGAGGGCGCGGCACTCAAGGAAGCCCAGAAACTGCTTCCAGAGGATAGACAACGTAACAACCTGTGTGGGTTGTCGCAAGTACCGCGAGTTGCCAAGTTTATCGCTGCCCAGCAGGGTGTTAATCTAACAAATCCGGCGGAACTGCCTGATACCGTTTCTGGGCTTTCCGTTGACCCAGAGACGGTTCTGGCCAACACACCGACAGAGAAGTTGATCGAACTTCTGCGTGCCAGAGAACCGGCTCTTTTCGCACAGAAGCCCGCCCCAACTGCTGCTGACCTCCACGAAGATGATCTCATTCAGTCATTAGCCAAACGCCGCCCGGAACTACTCACCGCCGGTGCACCAACCGCCATTCTCATTGAACTGGTCTTAGGCAGGTTTTTTCATGCCATGGCCCTAGAGCGGCAACGACTAGAAGAAGCAGTGACCACTACTGTCGTGCATACCATGGGTTCTCAGATTATGGCCCATTTGAACACGGAGCGAGCCAAATTCGAACAACGGCTTTTCGATATCCAGCAGCAAATCCGTGGGCTGGCAAATGGTGGGCTAAAGCAGCAGACTACCGTGTCAGCACCAGCCCCGGAAGACAAGAACGCCTACATGCCAATTTTCCTACTGGCCGGAGGTGATCGCCAGGATTTTCAGCGTCTCCAGGCGCAGATGATGAACGCCTCCATCAGATTGCAGAAAATTGACGTCTCCAAGCCACAGCATGTCTCAGTACCAGCCCACGACCGAGCAATTATTTGGACAACGAAACTTTCTGGCGATCTGCAGAGCAGTATTCGGGGAAAGGTGAACCCGCAGAAATTAATGATACACACTGGGACTTTCGATGAACTAGGGCCAGCGATTGTTCGCGAAGCCCAGAAAGTTCGTGAGGCTAGATAACATGGATGCGAGGTCAGGCGTTGACTTGGCGGTTGGGGCTGACCTGACGGTGCTGACTATGGTGAGCCAATCTAAGATACTTACGTCAGTGGATATTCAAATGCCACTCCAGCCGAGAAAATATGAGAGGTATATGATTCCGGCCCGCCTCAAGAATGAGGGCGGATTCTCTAATGAGACGATCTACCGTGTTCGGCTGGCAAATGGCCAAGATTTTGAACATATTGGGTTTACCAGCTATACGTTCGACCAGAATAAAAAACGAAGTCCCGACGCCCACTGGCTCGGAGAGAAAGACGGTTATGTTGAAGTAATCGTCCACGACAACAGTAAGCATGACTGTATTATCGTAGAACCGCCGCAGGTACACAACTGCGAGTGGTCAGGGTTCTTAGAAGTACCAATAAATGATCTAAAGCCTATCCCGCGGTCAGAGTGGAACGACCGCGACAGTTACGGAGTGTATCATGTCTGATCCGGTGAAAATTGCCACCATGATTATTATGGTAATGATGTCGCTCGTCACCCTTGCGGTGTGCGTCTATTCAGTAAAAAATGAGCAAAATCAACCGTCCGGTATATGGATGATGCTCGCGGTTGCTAGTGGACTTGGGACTATCGCCCTCTTGAAAAATGTGTGTAAACTAGCAGGGATCGAATTCGGTGACTGACCCATGCGAACTCGGTGGCCTGCTCTGGGAGCAGGAAGCGGAACTCGCCTTCTCGCACAACACCGAGATCGAGAAAGCCGCTGAGTGGTGCCGTAGGAACGGTCCACACAAACTTGAATTTCTCAACCAGATGCGTAAGATACTTCAAACCGAAGAAATTCAAATGCATCGCTTAGGGTTGACCCAGGCGACCCGTACCGGTGCCGTTAAACGAACACCGGTGTTAACTCTTCTATCACCTTCACAGGCCCTTCGACTGCTTGAATGCTACAAGAGAGCCATAACTGGCTTGTCAGCAATATGGCGGGCAAAAGACATTCGTGAGATGGATCAAATCGAAGCTGACGCTCGTCGCGATGCCACAATCGCGAAAATCCGCGAACTGAGAAACAATACCGCAAACTGAGAAATCGCATGGAAACTCAAGCTATCCCAGAGCCCTTTAACACCATTCTCGCTTTCATCTTTTGTCTATTGATGAGTATTTTGGCTATTGCCACTACCTGGGCTAATCTAACTAAACCAAAGCCAGTTACAAACAGGAGATGAGTATGCTCAACATCGGCGATCGTTACCGCCACTTTAAGACTGGTGGCATCTACAAGATTATCACCCTGTTCACCTGGGAGCCGACCAAGGAACCTGCGGTCGTCTACGAGAGTGAAAGTACCGGCGAACGATGGGGCCGTACGGTCTCGGTGTTCCTGGAAGATGTGGCTAAGCCGGGCGCGGAAGGTGTAAAGGTTCCACGCTTCGCCATTGAAACTGAACGTGACCAGACCGGGATCCCTCTTTATTTCCTGGAGGAGAAGCAGGAAGAGAACGGGGCTTATTTCTTTAATGTCTACGGCACTAGTGGTGATCTGATTGCTACTCTTAAAGGTGGGATGGCTGGACCAATCGCTCTGTGTTACGTTAACGTGTCTGGTCAGGATCAGCGTCGTGGCGACGACTATATGATTGGGGTAATCCACGGATGTACTCATATGACTCTTCTGAATCAAACCCCGGCATCCACGAGCGAATCGCCCACGGCATAGCCGAAGAGATACGCAAAGTCATCCCGTGCCATGTAGAAGGTCCAGTGACTCCGCAGGCCGCAGGGTGGGCAAACATTCATATCGACGGTCTGGGTAATGCTTCCGTCACCATCTCATTGTTTGGCGGCACCATCTGGCTAGCCAACTTCACTAACTGTCTATTGGTCAGGAAAAGTCGTCCTGACCATTACGATCATTGCATACGTCGCTACTCTAAGGAAATGGCGGAGCCGGATAGTGTTGAATGGATAATTAAGCACGCAATCCGGGAGATAGTTGACGATGGCTCAGTAATATATAATCGCATTCCACGTGATATTCGTATCCAAAAATTGTGGGAGTATCACCAAACTCGTGCTCCAGCATCAGTGTTGTTTGGGCGACCTTATTATCTCATATAGGAGAATCATGTTCGCGATTCGGCATAAAGGCGATGGGTGGTACTGGACTGGTGATGGCTGGACCGATAAGATTTATGAAGTAAAGAGACTAACCAGCAAAGAAGCTGAGGATCAGGCAAGAGCGTTTGCTCTTATCGCCTGTGACTATCGGGAAGATAAACTACACCAAGTAGTTGATGTAGTTCCCCTAGTTGAGATGTTGTCCGAACTGAGAAGCCGCTTAAATAACCTGACCACGCCGACGAGTTTCCCGGAAATCTCTGCCACCTAGTTCGTCCATGTTCCCCGGAAGACCAGAACGCATCGGTGTCTGCCCCGTCTTCTTGTACGTCACGAACGCCTTGATGGCAGTATCATCCCCTTGGGCTTTGAGGCTTGGGCGATACTGAACGAATTGCTGTAGTTCTTGTTCAAGTTGGATAAGTTGCTTATGGTCCTTAACGCCAGTTACAGCCGCCAATTTCTGTTGCATCGGCGACAATTCTGGGCCGTTGCCCGACCATTCCTTCACTACATCGCGAACGAAGACGTCTGGGTCGTCAGTGAGCATTGAGGCGACAGCCTGTATTTGCTCTGGTGACATCTTCATGGTCAGCGTCTCCTGTTTAGATACAAACTATTTTTGAGGTGACTTGATGGCCACAGTATATTGTCGCGGGGGCATTAAGAAAGAGAACGTTCCGCCCAAGGAAGGCGACCGTTATTGGTGGTATAAATCTGATCGCGTATTACTTGTCCTTACCGTTCTCAAGACCACCTACGAGGAAGGGAGTCTCGCCTGGGGTGTACAGCTACGCTGGAATCATTATATGGGGTTGGTCACCATAGCCGCTCCGGAGTATGAGGGGGAGGTTACCTGGGACAACCGCGAATGGGCTGCGGCCAATCTCAAAGAGTTCGTGCCACCAGTCACCGAGAAAGACCTTGCACCGGATGAGAAATTATGCCACGCCTGTAACGGCATGTACTTTGAAACGGAACGTGACCTTGAGGTCCTTGGTTGTATCTGGTGTGACAAGGATAAACCGGGGACTAACAAGAAAAGTCCACCGATGCCGGCACCGACGCAGAGGAGTCCGCTACATCCGATAGTGCCGGCCCAAAAATAAAGCATGAAACTCAAACTGATTTCCGAAATCCAGCGGAAATGGCCGACTACTACTATGGACCGCACTAACTGTAGTGGAGTGTACGCGGCTACTAGTATGAACGACTACTATCACGCTATGCACCCTGGCGGTGTTGGGCACGGTCAACGACGGCACCGAAAAAAGCCGAAAAAGACACAGGTACGTAAAGACCATGAGTGACCTTTTAGCACGCCGCCTCGCGAACCGCATTGCCTCTGTCCAGGGCCGCCCTTTCGACAGAGAGTTCCTGCGGGAACTTGATGATTTGATGGTCGAGCCACATTTCGAAGAGAAGGAAGGTTGGCAACGGTTCGTGGATATTGATATGCGGGTGATCTGGTATCAGATCGACAAATCAGTCCGTTTAGCTGTGTACCTGACCGCTCTAAAGGCACACTATGAGATATTGGCTAAGTCTGTCATCCCTTCTGCTCCTCCTTACCACGGTCAGATCGCAGCCGATAAACCGTGATGAGAAATTGTCTGATCACCCCACATTGAAGGCCATGTACGAGGCCAACAACGAACTTCGCAAGAAAAGTGGGCTTGGTAAGCAAGGATTGTCTGAAGAACTAACCAAAGCCGCCCAAGACCATGCCTGGTACATGGCTCGTCGCCATGATCTCGGCAACGAGGACTTCAACCACCGCGGCGATAATGGCACCCCCGGCAAACGAGCCGCACGGTTTTTCTATGAAGGGACCGTCAAGGAAAATATCGCCCGCGGTTATATGTCGGTTGAAGGTACATTTGAGGCATGGCTTAAAAGTGAAACACACAAAGATGCTATCTATAGTGATATGATTGACGTCGGTTTTGGATATGCCATCGCCAAAGATGGCACAACTTATTGGGTTGGGATTTATGGGAGGCCAATACCGACATGGGACTTAATCGGTACACCATCCCACTCATTAAAAAGTCCTACCCATCGCTGATCGCTAGTAAATTAGTCGGCGTTCAGCCAATGATGGCTCCTGCAAGCCTCCTATTCTATCTCCGCTACAAGTATGCGAGTGGTAGGATGGTCCCAGCGGCCCCCGATATCATCGGTGCCGTAACGTTGTGGATCATCGAACAGTTCCCAGACTTAAAACTAGAACAAGTAATCACATATTCAAGTGACGCTCCAGGCGATAATCACCAGGAGCTAGTGCCGCATGAGTTCAAGGTCTGCCCTAATCATGGGTCACCTGTAGGAATGAGGGTGGCAGTGTTGTTGGTGTGGGACGGCACCATCGAGTTCTATCAATCGAAGTTTGAAATGGCCGACCCTTATTGTTTCGACGAGTTACACGCGGCGATCACAGAATATTTCTGGCCAAAGGAGAAAGATCATGCGTAAGATTAAAGAAGCACCATGGGAAGCTGATTACCAATATAGTGACAAATTCGAGAACAAGGCGTTCGTCGCCAAGCTTCTCAGTTATACCTTAGCTGAAGCGATTGTTCCAGAAACGCAAGCGAACCATGTTCCGTCAGATACGCCCGCTTATCTTCAGCCGCTGTATCGTTTTCCTCTCCTCAGCCGTGAGGGAGAATGGATGCTGTTTATGAAGATGAATTATTGCAAGTACAAAGCACACCTGCTCTCGCAAGATCTCACTATGGACCCAGGCAGCCGTAAACTAGTTGAAGGAGAGTATAATCGGATGATGCGGATTGCTTATGCGACCCGCAATGATATAGCCAGCCACAACTTACGGTTGGTGTCTTCGCTCGCTAAGAAACAGAACAAGGAAGGTGTGACTACCGAAGAATGGTATAGTAACGGCAACATGTCGCTGCTGCGAGCTATCGACAAGTTCGACTGTAACAAGGCTAATCCCTACGACAAAGGGAATAATATCAAGTTCAGCACCTACGCAACATGGGCCATTCTTAGAAATTTCTGGCGTGACAACTTTAGAAGCAGGAAAGAGTTGTCCTACACAGACTATACGGTCGATGAGTTACCAATTCCGGACCCAAGTAGCCTGAGCCCAAACTTAGACCCGCTCAACGAGGACCTTGCACAGCTTTTCCGTACGATGGAGAAAATAGACAAGCGTGAGAGGAATGTCTTGCTCGGTAGATTTGGTATTGGCCGTGAGAGCGCCACTCTAAACCAGCTTGGTGCTGAGCACGGCGTTACTAAGGAGCGAGTCCGCCAGATCCAGGAAGCCGCAGTGCGGCACATCAAAGAAGACCTAGGAATTCCGTTGTCGAAACGAGAACGAAAAGCGATTCTGGATAAGAAACTAGCCAAAAAGGCCAAATCAGCATAATCACATATACGACCAGCCAGTTAAGGCTAGTCGTATTGTACCCACAGCCGCTACTTATTATGCTGTGGGTGCACTGATGGTACGCGAACGTGAGGACGAGTTTAAGGCGATGGGGGTGGTAGCCTGTCCACATTGTGGAAAGATGATTGCCACCGACGACTCAGCTGCCCTTAATGCCCACATCTGGGAAGCACACCCGGATATTGGTAGGAAACTGCAACTAGACCTTCTTCTACGTGATCTGTGCAACACCGGACTGATCCGGATGATAGCCAACAAGTAACTTACGATGCTAACCAAAATCATGACATTGGAGACTAACCCTCTCCAGAAATTGAGCACCGAGGGCGGGTTCAGCATCAATGGAATCAATGTCAAAAAAGTGACAGTTGGTGTGAAGAAGGGAATAGAGTTCCACGTAAACTCAGGGGCAATGGCGGACCCGAAGGCCGATTGTTGGTTCGCAGTAGAATTGAGCTATGCTTGGACCCGCAAAGATGGTCCATATGATTCTGATACCATCATCACTGATGGTAGCACCTACTACCTGTGCCGCCGCAATCTTGGGGAAACGAAGCTGAAACTCACTCCTATGGTTCGTGATCTTATCGAGTTCGCTGTCCAGGAGTTTGTGAGGTCATTATGAAAATGCGCATTCCTAGTGTTGGCGATCAGATCAGACTAGTTGAGGACTGGGCCTTCCCATGCTTCTGGGCTAGCGGGAACCATAAATTTATTCAACAGATGCGACCTGACACAAATGGTCAGGACGTTAATTCGGTGGCGGTAACACTACCGAAGGGTACGGTTCTGTGCGTGCGGCGAATTTACATTCGCTCCGGCAAGAAAGAGTGGGACTCGCTGACGTTCTCACTTAAATCACTGCCAGTTTCCGAACCAGAAGCTCCGCCAAAGGGTCGTAAAAAGAAAACGAGCAAGAAAGCGTCCGGGCAGTTTTGGGCTAAATTGCGGGACGTGAACGAAATCAAGTTCGAGGCAATCGAGCGGGAGGGCTGACGTGGAAGCAGCAGCGGCAGTTGAGACTTACTTCCGTGATCTGTTGATGCCCAGGAACCATGGCCTAATTGCCGTTGCCGAACTGTCGGCCAAGAAGACGGAATGGGGAGGCCCGCCGCGTCGTGCAGACGCCAATGGCTTCTTGGTCTGCCTATCCACCGAGCCATTCCTGGAGATCAATTTCGACGATGGTGGTATCGTTCTACACGTCAATTATCCGCGAACCATAGCTGTGTGGGACGATAGGAAAAAGCAGTTGGTCCCGGGGGCAGGAACGATCAAACCACTCTCGAAAAGAGCAAAGGAACGTTGGGCGACTGTTAAGAAACTTGGAACTTCCCGGGTTGTTGGCGGTCAGTCGATTCGTTTTGAATTATGTGACCCAGACTCACTGGGGCGGGCGGAGTTCTTTGTTCAGACCATTATCACCAAGATTAAGTATATGGTGACCAATAGCGGTTGGAAAGGCTTACGCCCCAAGGATTTAGACTTTGATGACTTGATCGACGCAGCCACTCGTGACTATAACCGCAAAGTCATAGCACCAACCATCAGGGCGAAACGACACAAGTTCACGGAGGCTGTTTGACCTGCCACAGAAATCAGCAGTGGTGGGTTCACAGGTGTTGTATCAACAAACACACTTTCAACAAGTGAGATATCATGGCGAAGGAACGATTCAGGGTATTCAACGTCGCTATGGGGGACCATGTAGCCGTGGTCGAAATGGAGGAGTCGGTATTCAAGTCCTTTTTGGACGAGAAAGTGCTGGACCCAAACTCCATGACTCTGCGTGGGCTCAAGCATGGTGGTCAGTATACTCTAGTTCCGGTGGACGATCACACCGTGGCTACCCTAATGAGGGTCGAGGAGGTCTACAAAACCTGTACCGAGAAGCCAGCCAGGTTGTTCTCCACGACCATCGGCCGGATGGATAGTCTGATCGAAGCGGTTGGTCTCCTATTTGGCAAAGTGGAGTACACTCTGATCGAGAATAAGGACGATTTGCAATATGTCTTGGCTCCGCACAAGGACCACGACCCAAAAATCGTCGAGTATACCGTCCTTGGTGATATGCTAGAGAAAGCAAAGGCCGCGGCTGGAATCGCCGAACCCAACCACAAATGCGGGCCGAACTGCGACCACGGAAAAGACAAAGAAGACGATGATGAATGACGCGATCGCGGCTCTCAAACAAGAAATTGCCGATTACATCAACTCGGAGTCGAGGCTCATGGCTTCGACTCTCTCCGTTCACAAAAATGATGACGCTTGTTTTCATGCTGACACAATGGCAATTTTTTACCGCCATCGTCCCGAAGAACTCCTGACTTACGAGTATCGGTTGCTGGTGGTTGAGTTATATGTTGATGAAGGGCGAATGGTGATCAGGACTCATCAGTGCTGACTGGGCGAAAAACCAGAAGAGCCAGCACCCCGTTGTTTCGTCATCCACCCACCCACAATCCACACCAAAGACTCAGAAACGAAAATGCACTCAATCGGTATTCATCAGGACTTCTTACTCGACCTGTTCTGTGATGACCCTAGTCAGGTACTGGAATGGATTAGGAATCGTGCTTGTGAATGGTTGTTACCGCGCTTGGGGTTCAAATCCGTTTGAGCTTCTTGAAGTATGACTCCTGTACCGCTCCGGCTAGCATTTTTTCTAGCGTTAGTGGTGATAAGACTTCCAACTTTCCAAGGTTCTCTTCGAAATCATCCAGGCGCTCGTCAATCTCTTCGGCGGTGGCTTCACCGGGTCGAGGCATGAGTGGGGCCTTGATTACATTGTCATATTCATCTAAAACCTGAGCATATTCCCACCATGGGGCTTTTGAATACGACCAAAATTCCGATTGTGGGTTAGCTGGCAGGACAAGGTATTTGTTGGTAGCAATTAATGTTTGTAACTCTGGCCCATCCTTGACGATTTTGTCAAGGAAACCGAAGTTCATAATTGCATATTTACCAGATTGGTCACCGATCGGTGGCAGGGGCAGGATGAAGTTAATAAGCTTGCGAGAACGGGCAGCGTCAGTCAGACCACCCATATCCTCCATGCGTACGTCTAGAGCCATCCCTTTGATCGGACGGGAATAACGACCGTTTTTGCGAGCAAACATGAGCAGCGGGTGACTAGTCCTTGGTTGCTCGCTGATTACCAGTTTGACTATCATTGGTCGTCTCCCTTGTTGTATGTTTACTTAAAGTGGAGGCCAAGATGCTGCCCCCAGAGATAATTGCTGGTCTTAATGACCCGTCAGCGTGGTTCTCTATGGCTATCCGCCATGAGCTACCAAACATAGATCGCCTATGGCTTAAGAACGGTGAATCCAGACTGTGCTTGCACCGTTTATATCCGTTGCCAGCGGGCGAGAAACCGCATTTTCATCGCCATCCTTGGGCGTGTGAGACCAGACTGTTATATGGCTCATATTGGATGAATGTGGGTTACGGTTCTGGACCGCAGGAACCACCCGTCGCGGTTCGGCTGAGGCTAACACCGGGCAGTGTCTTTGTAATGGACAAACCAGACTCCTGGCACACAGTAGAGCCAGAGGAAGTTGTGTACACTGTTTTCCAAATCACCACTCGTTGGGACAGTCAGGGAGAGGGGACGTGCCGCACGCGACACAATCGGCTATCGCTAGAAGAGACGAGGAAGCTTCTGGCCGATTTCTCGATGATCTTGGCGAATGGGTGTCCACTCTCGACATTATCGCCGGTGAATTTGAAGCGTTGCTCAAAACAATCTTCGAACCCGAACTTTTAGTCTCGACAACTCTGTTTGCTGAGAATACTGAAACCGTCTGGGGAGCCATTAGAACCGACCCAGACATGTATCAGATTGGTATCTACCGCGGCTTAGATAATAGTTATGACTGGTGCTTCTGTCCGAACCAGTCAAACTCGAATCCGAACGTTGTCTTAGCCGAGATTCGGTTAGATGGAGATGGGTTCGTTTTCTACAATGAGATTCTTCGACAACAGTGTATCTACCAATTGGCTGATCCACGGTGTTTCGAGCGTCTACTTGACCACGTGTGGTTCGACTTTGATTGCAAACTGAGCGAGGCTCAGTGCCGAATGGAGTGGATCATTCAGCAGCAGGAAATGTCATCGGAGTTCGATGGTTACGGTGATATAGAGTCCAGACTACACGTATTAAAATCTAAACGGCCTCTCTTTGCCCAACGTTATAAGGCCATCGAACATGACTGACAATGAATTCGATAAGCTCGTGATCCAGCACGGTTGGCCATTAGTCAACTACTGTAATAACTTGGCATCCTTGGCGAGCTACTACAGTAACGGTAGCAGCGATGAACCGGAGGACGGCCCGAAAGAGGCCGCTATGAGAATCCACATGGGTTCTCATATGGGATCGACAATCCACAAGTTGCAGGACTTGTTCGGAAACGTCAGTCATCCACCCATCGACGGGTTCGATCTCACCAGGGTGTACGAGTTCAAGTTGGTGACGGCTGTTACCCGTTTTCAGGACCTCACTACGACTGATTCCAAAGGAGCGTTCGTGGATCGGTTCAAGGTTCAGCACCTGGACCTTGCCTGCGGCCGGAATTTAATCAGGCGGCAGACAAATCGGTTTTTCGAGGAGGGATATTATGTCTACATGGATCAGTCTATGAATGTGTTCTATCTTAGCGTTACGGAGATCTGGGATTTGGTTGAGAGTGGTAGGACTATCCCGAAGCCTGGGTGGGGTGGTAAGGGGCAGAGGGGTTGGATGATTCATCCTGATCTCTGGCACAAGGCTGGTTGTGCAATCCCTAGGCGTCGTTCGGTGGTTGTGTGATGTATTTAATTGATGCTCGATTCTTGCCACAAAAGCGAGTCGAGAGAAAACGCGAACCTGATGAACGCTTTATGTGTCCGTTAGGTGGTGCTGGCTAAAAAGCCAGAGAATGCGAACCTTGACAACTTGGTTTGTGTCTGATTTAATGTGAAGCAGCTTGCTGCCACAGTTGGCGGCAAAGATGTGGTTGCAGTGATCGGGGGAATACAGGACTTTTACGCGGTTCAGAGTAGCTCACTTGGTAGAGCATCGGCCTTGACAGCCGAAAGTAGTTGGTTCGATCCCAACCTCTTTCAACACCGTGTTGGTCTTTCCTGTGTTCCCCCGATCGCTGAAATCTCTCGCCTCGCTCGGCCAGCTTAAGTGCCCCGACGAGGTTATGCCGGTATCGCCTAATTGGTAGGGCACCATCCTCATAAGGTGGAACAGTGCTGGTTCAAGCCCAGCTACCGGTACTGCCGCGGGTTCAAAAGCTGGGTAACGGCCAGTTACGCGGCTAGAGCAAAACTATTATTGCGGGGTAGAGCAGAGGTAGCTCACTTGGCTCATAACCAAGAGGCCGTGGAGTTCGATTCCCACCCCCGCAACTTATGAAATGTGTAAAGTGCGGTGGCGATAAGCCACTTACTAACTCTGGGGGTACTGAGGCTTCGCCCTAGCTGCAATAGCCCGTCCGCACAAACGACCCTACGGGGGAGTTTCAAAAGGGCTCGCCAATGTGTTGTTAGGTCCGTCGTCCGGCGACGAATCAGGGCTCCAAACCCTGACAGGAGCGTTCGACTCGTTCCGGACCTGCTGAAGTACGTTGTGTCCGTTGAGCAGTGTGGTGGGCTCACGAGGCTGTAACCCTCCATCCTTCGGGACTTGCAGGTTCGATTCCTGCCGGACACGCTAGGTTCTTTGACAAACAGGATTGCGTTTGCACAATGCGGACGTATTGACACGCCGACCTTCCTCTCGATAGTGGCCGCCGTCTCGTTAGGGACGTCGGTCAAGGCGACGAGAAGAAGGTCGTCACGAAACACGAGTGGACTTGCTCGGGAATCAGAGAAAAACTCACCAAAAGTTTCTAACCTCAAAATCCTGGACTATTTTCCGCTCGTTATTTGACCGGGCATTAGGGGAACTTGGATAACCCGCTTCCTTGGGGTGGAAGAGAGTCTCGGTTCAAATCCGGGATGCCCGACATTTAAGACTGCCGCTTCTCCTCCCAATGGAGCTTGCGGTGACAGTTGGCACAGAGAGGGTCGCACTTAAGGACTTCCCGTTGTAGACGGGCCAGCGACCAGTTTCCGATGACCTGAGAGATAGCCATATCTTTCTGGCTCGGATCGCGGTGATGGAGATCGATACAAGCTGGGTGGTTTTCGGGACAGTGGAGGCACTTGAGACTAGCCTTGTACTGTTCGAGCCACTCGCGAACCTTCCGACGACGCTCGGCGACACGTGCCTTGTAGTCGTGCTTGTAAGCCTGATAGTGAGCCCGCTGGTTCGCTTTTTGGGCTTCCGGATCGAGGTTCGGCATGATATACGCTCCTGGCAGGTCGAAACTACGCGGTAGTTTTGAACTCGGAGTGAACGATGCTGTTGGTGAGTCCCTCGCAGGGGGCTGGCAAG